>WNGH01000268.1_pt1 | contig 42162 bp, 42 predicted proteins | sample 5400631 | NCBI WGS metagenome assembly WNGH01 (sample SAMN13153373, study PRJNA577476) | soil metagenome | isolation source: 115 cm soil or saprolite under Garry oak tree replicate 1 | place: USA:California | collected 2016-06-15 | reverse complement strand
ATCTGCTGCGGGCCCTGGTGGAGGCGGCCGGCCGCGTGCTGTCCCGCGAGCAACTGCTCGAGCGCGTCTGGGGCTACACGCGAGGCGGCGATATCGAGTCGCGGACGGTCGACGTCCACGTGCGCCGTTTGCGCGCCAAGCTCGGCGACACCGGCCGGCGCATCGCGACGCTCAAGGGCGTGGGCTACCGGTTCGAGGACGACTGATGCTGCCCGCGCTCTTGCACGCCATCCGCCGCAGCATCGCGCTCAAGCTCACGCTCACGCTGATCGGCTTCGTCGGGATCTCGCTGATCGCGGCCGGGATCTACCTCAACCAGGCGCTCGAGACCTTCGCCGTCGAGGCGTTGGAGGCGCGGCTGGCCACGGCGGCCCGGCTCTTGACGGAGGACGCGCGCGGCCTCGTCGCGCGGCGCGCCGGTCCCGACGCCGTCCGGGCCTTCGCGGTGCGAGCGAGCGAGCCATCGGGCTCGCGCATCACGCTCATCGCCCTCGACGGCCGCGTGCTGGGCGACTCGGACGTGCTGACCGCGGCCCTGCCCCAGGTGGAGAACCATGCGGGGCGTCCGGAGGTGCGGGCGGCGCTGGCCGGCCACGTCGGCCGGCACCTGCGCCGCAGCGTCACGATCGACCAGCCGTTGCTCTACGTCGCGCTGCCCGTGCGCGACGGCGATCAGATCACGGCCGTGCTGCGCCTGGCCCTGCCGCTGTCGGCGGTGACGGCGAGCTATCGCGCGATCCACCGGGTCATGCTGATCGGCGGGCTCGTCGCGCTGCTCGTCGCACTGGGCATCGGCATGTTCGTGGCCGGACGGGTGACGGACCCGGTGGTCCAGATGCAGACGATCGCCCGCGAGATGAGCGAGGGCAACTTCGCGGCGCGCGCGCCCGTGCGCTCACCCGACGAGATCGGCGTGCTGGCCCGCGCCATCAACACGCTGGCCCAGCGGCTGCGGGACCGGCTCGCCGATCTCCAGCACGAGCGGGCCAAGATCGGCGCGATCCTCGACGGCATGGTCGAGGGCGTGCTGGCCGTCGATGGCCGCGGCCACGTCGTACTGATGAACGAGCGCGCCCGGACGATGTTCGGCCTCCAGACCGCGCGGCCCGAGGGCACGCCGTTGCTCGAGGTCGTCCGCCACGTCGGCCTGCACGAGCTGGTCGGCCGGTGCCGGCTGAGCGGCGAGGGCACCGTCGTCCGACGCGAGCTGCGCGTGGCCGGGCCCTTCGAGCGCACCGTCCAGGCCAATGCGGTGCCGCTGCGGCTGGCCGCCGATGATCCCGGCGTCGTCATGGTGCTGCACGACGTCACCGAGCTCCGGCGGCTCGAGCAGGTACGCACGGAGTTCGTGGCCAACGTCTCCCACGAGCTGCGCACCCCGCTCACCGCCATCCACGGCTACCTGGAGACGCTGCTGAGCGGCGCGCTCGAGGATCGCGACCACGCGCGGCGCTTTTTGGAAATCGTCTTTCGTCACACCGAGCGGCTCGGCCGCCTGCTCAACGACCTCACCGACCTCTCCAACATCGAGCTCGGCCGCGTCATCTTGAAGATCGAGCCCACGCGCGTGGACGAGGTGATCGAATCGGTGCTCGCCATCATCAAGCCCCGCGCGGACAGTGGCGGCGTCACGCTCACCGCCGACCTGCCCGGGCCGCTACCGGTGCAGGCCGATCGCGACCGTCTCGCCCAGATCCTGATCAACCTGGTCGACAACGCGGTGAAGTACACGCCGCGCGGCGGGCGCGTGACGGTCAGGGCGCGACCCGTCGCGGCCGCGCGCGTCGCGATCGCGATCGAGGACACCGGAGTCGGCATTCCCGCCGAAGACCTGCCGCGAATCACCGAGCGCTTCTACCGCGTGGACAAGGCCCGCTCGCGCGAGCTTGGAGGCACCGGGCTCGGGCTCGCCATCGTCAAGCACCTGGTGGCCGCCCACGGCGGTCAGCTCGAGATCGAGAGCGAAGTCGAGCGCGGCACCATCGTGCGCGTCACCCTGCCTGCCGGCGAAGTGCGGTAGACTCGGCCGCCGCGCGCAAGCGCTGCGGAGGAGGGGCGTATGGGCGAGAGCATCCGGACGGTGGATTATTTCTACATGGAGTCGCCCGATCAGCCGGGCGAGGCCGCGCGTGTCCTCGATCAGCTCCGCAAGGCGGGCGTGAACCTGCTCGTCTTCTCCGGCTTTCCGGCGGGACGCAAGGCCCAGCTCGATTTCGTTCCCGAGAACAGCGCGGCGTTCCGGTCGGTGGCCAAGGCCGCCAAGTGGAAGCTCAACGGGCCGAAGAAGGGCTTTCTGATCCAGGGTGACGACCGGGTCGGCGCCGTCGCGGACATTCTCGGCCGGCTGGCGGCCGCGAAGGTCAACGTCACGGCGACCGACGCCGTCTGCGCCGGAGGAGGACGCTACGGCGTGATCCTCTGGGTGAAGCCGCGCGACGTGAAGAAGGCGGCGACGGCGCTCGGCGCCAGCTAGGAGCCGGCCGACGGTGCTTCGCCGGGCGTCACGACGACGTCCCGGCGAGCACTGCCTCGCACGACGCCGAGCGTGAGCGGCCGTCCGATCGGCCATTCGGCGAGGAACCGATGGAGATCGTCGATCCGGGTGACGGCGAGCCCTTCGACGACCACCAGGACGTCACCCTCGGTCAACCCCGCCTGAGCGGCCGGGCCACCGGTCTCGATGGCGACGATCTCCACGGCGCGCTCCTGCACGAGGCCGAGCGCGCGCGCCACGCGTCGATCGAGCGGGCGAGGTTGCGCCGTGAGCCCCAGCCACGCGCGACTCACGCGGCCATGGGCCAGGAGCTGAGGCACCACCCATCGCGCGGTGTTGGCCGGGATCGCGAAGCTGATGCCCTGGGCCATCGCGATGATCGCCGTGTTGATTCCGACGACCTGAGCACGCGAGTCCACGAGCGGCCCGCCGGAGTTGCCGGGATTGAGCGCGACGTCCGTCTGGATGACGTTTTCGATCAGCCGGCCACCCACGCCGCGCAGCGTGCGTCCGAGCGCGCTCACGACGCCGGCCGACACGGTCGACTGGAAGCCCAGCGGGTTGCCGATGGCGATCACGAGCTGGCCCACGCGCAGCGCGGCGGAATCTCCGAGCGGCGCGTAGGGGAGACCGGTGCCGTCGGCGCGCACGACGGCCAGATCCGTCGCCGGATCGTCGCCGACGAGCGTCGCACCGAGTGTACGTCCGTCGGTCAGCGCGACCTCGAGCCGCGCGGCGCCGTGGACGACGTGGCTGTTGGTCAGCACGTAGCCGTCGGGCGCCAGCAGGATTCCCGAGCCAGCGCCCACGCGGCCGCGGCGGCGATCGCCTGCGGTGAGGCTGACGACCGCCGGGCCCAGCGTTTCGACCGCCGAGACGACGGCGTGCGAGTACGCATCGAGCTCGACGCCGTCGGCGACGAGGACCGGCTCGATCACGCGGCGATCCGCGCCATGCCCGCACCCGCGGCGGCCGGGGCCGCCAGCGCCGGCTTGACGACGAGCTCCCAGGTTGCCGGCGTGTGCGCGAGCGCCTTGCCGGCGGCGGCCTCGAGCAGGCTTTCCCACCCGGTCGGCGTCGCCAGGATGACCCGGCCGGGATGCCAGAGCGTCGGGGGCTCCACGTTCACCGACACGTACGACTCGCCTCCCAGCACACTGATGACCGCTCGATGCACGTCGGCGCGAACGATCAGCGCCCGCGCCTGCTGACGATCGGTCCAGGCGCGCCAGGCCAGCGGTGCGAACGCGAGACCGGCGACCAGGATAGGAGGAACGATCGCTTCCACCATGTGGAGTTCACCTCCGCTGCTTGGGATGCCGGGGGGCCCCGAGGGGATTCCTTGAAGCGACCGTCACGAAAACTTCACCGACGACGTAACACAGCGGTGACGGCGCCTCGCGACACTGAAGGCAGGTGAGAGAAGCCTCGGCGGGCAGTGAGGGTTCATCGGCCAGAGAGGGGGACAGCGTGAGCGTACTGATGAAATCTCAGCATCGGTGGCTCGAGCGCGGCCAGGGAGAACCGGTCGTCCTGCTGCACGGCCTGATGGGACAGATGCATCACTGGGACGACGTGCTCGACGAGCTGGGCGGCGCGTGCCGGGCGATGGCGCCGACGCTGCCGATCTTCGATCCTGGATGTCTGGAGCCCTCCATCGACGTGCTGGCCCGATGGGTCGTCGACTTCCTCGACGCGCTCGAGATTCCCCGCGCCGTGATCGGCGGCAACTCGCTCGGAGGCCACGTGGCCCTGGCCACGGCGCTCGCCTTTCCCGAACGGGTCCGCGCCGTGATCCTCACCGGCTCGTCGGGGTTGTTCGAGCGCAGCTTCACCCGCGGCGTGCCGCACCGGCCGACCGCCGACTACCTGCGCGAGAAGATGGAGGAGGTGTTCTTCGACCGTACGCTCGTGACGCCCGAGTGGGTGGAGAGCGTCCGGTGCACGCTCATCGAGCGTGCGAGCGTCCGGCGCGTCCTCGGGTTCGCGCGAGCCGCCAAGCGCGACAATCTCGAGGCGCGGCTCGTCGATCTCGCGGCCCCCACGCTGATCGTGTGGGGCGCCGAGGACCGCATCACGCCGCTCGACGTGGGCCGGCGCTTCCATGCCCTCATTCCCAACTCGCGGCTCGTGATCCTGGCCGGCTGCGGTCACGCCCCCATGCTCGAGCATCCTCGTGCGTTTGCCGGGATCGTTCGCCGCTGGCTCGCCGCCGAGCGTCTCCAGGGTGGCGCCACCGTGGGGGCGGGGGTGCCGCGGTGATCGCGAGAATGGGCGGCGTTCTGCTCGACCGGCTCGCCGATCGTCGCCGGCGCGCACTCGAAGCCCTGGCGCGACGGCCCATGGGGGCGCAGAAGGCGGCGCTCCTGGACCTGGTGCGCCGCGCCGAGGGAACGCGGTTTGGACGGAGTCACGATTTCGCAGGAATCCGCTCGATCGAGGACTACCAGGCCCGTGTCGGCGTCGGCCAGTATCTCGACTTTTGCCCGCTGTGGACCCGTGCCCTCGAGGGCGAGCGCGACGTGACGTGGCCGGGCCGCCCGCGGTACTGGACGAAGACGTCGGGGACCACGGCCGGCGACAAGACGATCCCGGTGACCGACGAGGCGTTCGCATCCCATCGCAAGGGCGGCTGGGACGCCCTGCTGCTGGCGGCGGCGAAGGTCGGAGGACAGCACCTGCTCGGCGGCCCGATGCTGTTTCTCGGCGGATGCACGCGCTTGTCCCCGATCGGCGTGAACGGCCTCGTCGGCGATCTTTCCGGTCTCGTCGCTCGCCGGCTGCCGCCGGGACTGCGCGGGCGGTATTCACCGGGTCTCGACGTGTCGTCGATTCCCGACTGGGAGACCAGGCTGGCGGCGGCCGCTCGGCGCGTCGCTGGACAGGATCTCCGCCTGCTGTCGGGCATGCCGTCGTGGCTCTTGATCCTCTTCGACGAAGTCAGCCGGCTGCACCCTGACGTCACGGACCGCTGGCCGAATCTCGCCGTGCTCATCCACGGTGGCGTGGCCTTCGCGCCGTATCGCCTGCGCTTCGAGGAGCGCCTGGGCCGGCGGCTCGATCGCATCGAGGTCTATCCCGCGTCCGAGGGGTTCGTCGCCGTGCAGACGGAGGCGTCGGGCGGCCTCACGCTGATGCTCGACTACGGCATCTTCTACGAGTTCGTCCCGGTCGAGGATCTCGGGCTCGGCCGGCCGCGCCGTCACACCGTGGCCGACGTCGAGCTCGACCGCAGTTACGCCATCCTGCTGACGACACCGGCCGGACTCTGGTCGTACATCCTGGGCGATACCGTGCGCTTCACCGCCCGCGATCCACTGCGCCTCGTCATCACCGGGCGCGTGCGTCACTTCGTGAACGCGTTCGGCGAGAACGTCATCGTCGAGGAGGTCGAGCAGGCGATGGTGAGCGCGTGCGACGCGAACGGCGCCGAGGTGGCCGAGTTCACCGTGGCGCCCCGGTATCCGTCGGCGACGGATCCCCGCGGCGGCCACGACTGGATCGTCGAGTTCCACCGGCCGCCGCGCGACGGCCAGCGCTTCGTGCGCTCGATCGACACCGCCTTGAGCGCACTGAACACCGACTATCGCATCAAGCGCACGGGAGACGTCGGCATGACGGCGCCGCGCGTGCTGGAGGTGGCGCCGGGAACGTTTCATCAGTGGATGCGAACCGCCGGGAAGCTCGGCGACCAGCACAAGGTCCCGCGCGTCATGAACCATCGCGACCTCGCCGACGAGCTGCTGGCCGCGTCGGGGCCACCCCGGGAGGAAACGGCCGCGTCCGCGATCTGACGGCGGCGCGCTTGACGGCCTCGCCCGAACGCTTCTACTCTCCGGGCGTGAACCCGGAGCGTTGCCCGTCCCGGTTCGAGCGAGGAATTCCGTGACCAAGGATCAGATCACGCTGCTCTACGACTACAACTACTGGGCCAACTCCCGCGTGCTGAAGGCGGCAACGAACGTGAGTCGAGAGCAGTTCGCCGCTCCCGCCCGCCTCAGCCAGGGGAGTCTTCGCGGCGCGCTCGCGCATACGCTCGGGACCGAGATCGTGTGGCGCCTGCGGTTCCAGGAAGGGATCTCGGTCTCCACGCTGCCCTCGGAGAGCGACTTTCCGACGCTCGACGCGTTGCAGGCCCGCTGGGCCGAGGAAGAGCGGACGATGCGCGGCTACCTGGCCTCACTCGGCGACGAGGCCCTCACCGCGAAGCTCACGTACAAGAACACGAAGGGCATGCCGTTCGAAAACGTCCTCTGGCACCTGCTCGTTCACGTGGTCAACCACGGGACCCAGTTCCGGGGCGAGGCCGCGGTGGCGTTGACGGAGTACGGCCAGTCGCCGGGCGATCTCGACCTGCTCGCCTTCCTGCGGGCGCGAGCATGATCACGAACTCCCGATCGAACACCCGTGTCGACGAGGTCGCGGGCGGCATCTATCGGCTCAGCACGCCGTCGACCAAGCTCCCCGGCGGCTTTTCGTTCAACCAGTACCTGGTGGTGGACGACACGCCGCTGCTCTTCCACACGGGGCCCCGCGGGATGTTCCCGCTGGTGTGCGAGGCGATCGCCGCGGTGATGCCGGTCGAGCGCCTCCGCTACATCGCGTTCTCGCACTTCGAGAACGACGAATGCGGCGCGTTGAATCTTCTGCTCGCGGCCGCGCCGACCGCCGAGCCGCTGTGTGGTCGCATCAACGGGATGATCAACGGCGACGCCTTCGACCGGGCGCCCCGCGTCCTGGCCGACGGCGAGACGCTCGGGCTCGGCACCCACACGGTCCGCTGGATCGACACGCCGCATCTGCCGCACGCCTGGGAATGCGGCTACCTGTTCGAGACCGGGACGCAGACCCTCTTCTGCGGCGATCTCTTCACCCAGCCGGGCACGGGCGACACGCCCGTGACCGAAGCCGACATCCTGGAGCCCAGCGAGACGATGCGGGTGGCGCTCGACTACTACGCGCACGCGCGCGATACGCGCGCGCTGCTGGAGCGGGTTGCCGCCTTGAAGCCGACGACGCTCGCCTGTATGCACGGCAGCGCGTGGAAGGGCGACGGCGCCGCGCTCCTTCGAGCCCTGGCCGACCGCCTGAGCGCGTGACCAGTCTCGGGATCCCCGACGCCGGGCACCGATCAGCCCACGGCCTCCGGCCCCGTCGAGCCGGCGGCGAGCGCCGGAATGATGAGGTCGGCCGTGGCGAGATTGGTCGCCAGCGGGATGTTGTGGACGTTGCACACGCGGAGCAGGGCGCGGATGTCGGGGTCGTGCGGCTGAGCGGCGAGCGGATCGACGAAAAAAAACGCGGCGTCGATGCCGCCGGTGGCGGCGAGCGCGGCGATCTGGGCGTCGCCGCCCTGTGGCCCCGGCAGCAGCTCTTCGACCTCGAGGCCCACCTTGTCGCGCATGAGCCGGGCCGTGTGATGCGTGGCGATGAGGGCGAAGCGGGCGAGCGCGTCGCGGTTGTACGTCGCCCAGGCGACGAGGTCCACCTTCTTGTTGTCGTGTGCGATGAGGGCCAGTCTCCGCATTCGTGAAGCGCTCCTCTGTCGAGTGATCGTTGGCGGTCGAGCGATCCCTGTGATCGTCGCCCATTCTGCGCGGAACGCAAGCGACATCCTCGTGACGTGCCCGTGACGGTGTCGCGCTTGACGGGATCGTCGGGCGTGGCGATGATCGGACGCCAGGGAGACCGGAACGTGATGGCGCCGTCATCACGTTGCAACCGGTGGCGCTCGATACTCCGCATGGTCGCAACGTCGACACGTCGAGGAGGGTCGTTATGACGCTGAGCCGCCGCACGTTCCTGGGAACCTCGATCGTCGGCGTGAGCGCGCTGGCCACAGGTCGGCGCCGCCCGGTCTGGGCCCAGGGCGCGCCCGCCGCGGTGACGTCGGAGGCGGCGCGCCCGCGCTTGGCCCACGGCGTCCAGAGCGGCGACGTGACCGGAGATCGCGCGATCATCTGGAGCCGGGCCGATCGGCCGTCGCGCATGATCGTGGACTGGGCGACCAGCGAGCGTATGCTCGGCGCCCATCGCGTCGTCGGCCCGGCCACGCTGGCCGAGAACGACTTCACGGCGCGGGTGGACCTGGGCGGTCTGCCCACGGGCCAGGAGATCTTCTACCGGGTCCGCTTCCAGGCGCTGGCCGACGAGCGGGCATTCAGCGCGCCGGTGAGCGGCCGACTGCGCACGCCGCCGGCGGCCCGCCGCACGATCCGCTTCTGCTTCTCGGGCGACGAGGCGGGGCAGGGGTGGGGCATCAACCCCGAGTGGGGCGGCATGAAGATGTACGAGGTCATGCGGAAAGCCGATCCCGACTTCTTCATCCACTCCGGCGATCAGATCTACGCCGACGGACCGATCAAAGCCGAGGTGCGGCTCGACGACGGCTCGCTGTGGAAGAACGTGGTGACGGAGGCCAAGGCCCACGTCGCCCAGACGCTCGCCGACTTCCGCGGCAACTTCGCGTACAACCTGCTCGACAACAACAAGCGCCACTTCACCGCCCAGGTACCGGTGCTCGTGCAGTGGGACGATCACGAGACACGCAACAACTGGTATCCGGGCCAGACGCTGGGGGACGAGCGCTACACGGAGCGGAGCGCGTCGCTCCTGGCCGCCTACGCCAGGCGGGCCATGTTCGAGTACAACCCGTTCCGCATCGATCCGGTGGACCCGGAGCGGATCTACCGCTCGTTCTCGTACGGCCCGTCGCTCGAGGTGTTCATGATCGACGAGCGGAGCTATCGCGGCCCGAACACGCCGAACCGCCAGACCACACTCGACGCGGAGTCCGCCTTCCTGGGAGCCGAGCAGCTCCGCTGGCTCAAGCGCGCGCTCCTCGACTCACGCGCGACCTGGAAGGTCATCGCCAGCGACATGCCGATCAGCATCGTCGTGCCCGACCTCAATTCCGACGTACCCAAGGGGACCTACGAGGCGTGGGCGAACGGCGACGACGGAGCGCCGCTCGGCCGCGAGCTCGAGATCGCCAGCCTGCTCGGCTTCATCAAGAACAACGGGATCAAGAACGTCGTGTGGGTCACGGCCGACGTCCACTACGCGTCGGCCACCCGCTACGATCCCGGCCACGCGAAATTCACCGACTTCACGCCGTTCTGGGAATTCGTGGCGGGGCCCATCAACGCCGGCACGTTCGGACCGGGTGACATCGACAAGACGTTCGGTCCCGACGTCCGGTATCAGAGCGTGCAACCGGGCATGAAGCAGAACCGCCCCCCCACCGAGGGCAAGCAGTACTACGGCATGGCGGCCATCGACGGCGCGACCGAGGTGATGACGATGTCGCTGCACGACATCACGGGCGCCGTGCTCTTCAAGGTCGACATCAACCCCGAGCGGGGCTAGACGGCGGAGAGCGAGGCTAGAGGGCCGGGCGGAGCGCAGGCACCGAGCGCCGCCCGAGGCCCACGAGGCCGAGCGAGGCCAGGGCGGCGCCGCCCACGAGCAGCCAGTCGCCGCCGGCCAGCGGAGTCACGCCGAGCACACGCCGCAGCAGCGGCACCTGGGTCGCCAGCGCCTGCAGGGCGACCGTGCCGCCCACGACGCCCGAGAGCATCGGGTTTCGCGCCACGCTGCCCACGCTCGATCCCGCTCGACAGTTCAGCGCGTGCAGGATCTGCGAGGTCGTGAGCGCAGAGAAGGCCACGGTCGCCGCCCGCGCGCTGTCACCGCTGCTCGCGAAGGCGAGGCCGTGGGCGGCGAGCGTCGTCGCCGTCAGCACCGCCGCCTCGGCGCCGACGCCGGCGAGGCCGGCGCCGCTCATCAGCGGCTTCGCGGGATCGAGCGGCGGGCGCTTCATCACGTCGGCGCTGCCCGGCTCGGTGGCCAGGGCCAGCGCCGGGAAGACGTCGGAGAGCAGGTTGATCCACAGGAACTGCGTCGCCGACAGCGGCCGTCCGACGCCCACCGCGAGCGCGCCGAGCGTGACGAGGATCTCGCTGAAGTTCGTGGCGAGCAGGAACTGGAGCGCGCGCGTGATGTTGTCGCGGATCGTGCGGCCCTGGGCGATGGCGTCGACGATGGAGCCGAAGTCGTCGTCGAGCAGGACGACGTCGGCGACGTCACGGGCGACGTCGGTGCCGCGTTCGCCCATTGCCACGCCGATGGCGGCGGCGCGCAGAGCGGCCGCGTCGTTGATGCCGTCGCCGGTCATCGCCACGACCTCGCCCGCCGCCTGCAACGCGCACACGATCTCGTACTTGTGCTCGGGCGTGACCCGGGCGAACACGTCGATCTCGCGCGCCAGCGCCGCCAGCGCGGCGCGATCGAGCCCGGCCAGCTGGCCGGCCTCGGCGACCCGCACGTGGCCGTTGTGCGCGATGCCGAGGTCACGCGCGATCGCCGCCGCGGTCTGGGCCTGATCGCCGGTGATGAGAATGGTCCGGATGCCGGCGGTGCGGCAGGCGGCGATCGCTTCGCGGACGCCGCTCCGAACCGGATCGCTGAGAGCCACCAGGCCGAGCCACACGAGGTCGTCATAGGCGGGCTCGCCACCCGGGGCGAGCTCACGGTAGGCGAGGCCGAGCACCCGCATCCCGCGGGCGGCGAATCCGGCGTTGGCGGCACGGATCGCGCGCCTTGCCTCCGGCGTGAGCGGTTGCGATCCCGTCGCGTCGAGCCAGTGGGTCGCACGCGCGAGGACTTCCTCGGGGGCGCCCTTGACGGCGATGAGCCGGCGCTCGCCGTCGTGGTGGACGGTCGCCATCCAGTTCTCACCGTTCTGGCGGGGACGGACGCCGAGCAGCGGAAAGCGGCGCCGCAGCGGCTCGTAATCGAAGCCCGCGTGTTGAGCAGCGCGGAGGAGCGCGCCTTCGGTGGAGCTGCCGCGGATCTCCGTCCCACCGTTCGCCAGCTCCGCCTCGTTGCACAGGACGCCGATGGCGAGCGCGCGGGCCAGTCGAGCGTCGTACTCGGCCACCGGGGAGCGGTACTCGGTCCCCGACAGATGCCAGCCGTAGACCGACATGCGGTTCTCGGTGACCGTGCCCGTCTTGTCCGCGCAGATCACCGTTGTCGCCCCGAGGCTCTCGACCGCGGCCAGCCGTCTCACGAGCGTCCGTTGGGCCGACATCCGTCGAACGCCCAGGGCGAGCGTGGTGGTCGCGACGGCGGGCAGACCCTCCGGCACGGCGGCGACGGCGAGCGAGATCACCGAGCGGAGCATCTCGACCAGTGGCACGCCGCGCAACAGCCCGAGGACGAGCGTGCCGCCGCAGAACGCGAGCGACACGCCGACGAGCTTGCGGCCGAGTCGATCGAGCTGGCGCTCGAGCGGCGTCGGCGGCGCCGCCGTCTCGCCGACCAGAGTGCGGACGCGCCCGATCTCGGTATCACGTCCCGTGGACGTGACGACGGCGAGTCCCGCGCCTTCGGCGACGACGGTGCCGGCGAAGATCATGTTGACGCGGTCGGCGAGCCCGGCGTCGTCGGCGCACACCTCGTGCGGCCGCTTCGAGACGGGGAGGCTCTCGCCGGTCAGCGCCGACTCGTCGACCGCCAGGGCCTGCACCTCGACGAGGCGGGCGTCGGCGGCGATCTCGTGACCGGCCCGCAGCACCAGGACGTCGCCGACGACGAGCGAGGCGGCCGGGACCAGGACGTCCTGGTTCTCACGGCGGACGAGGGCGCGAGGCACCGTCGCGTTCTGGAGCGACATCAAGACGCGCTCTACGCGCCGCTCGGTGACGTAGCCGACCACGGCGTTGATGCCGATGACGGCGATGATCACGCCCGCATCGATGACCGCGCCGCTGACGATCGACAGGGTCGCCGCCACGCCGAGCACGAGAACCGGCACCGACATCACGTGGCCGGTGATGATCTCGAGCGTCGACTTCGGTCGCGGTTCGGGCAGGCGGTTGTCGCCGAAGCGGGCGAGCCGCGCCCCCGCCTCCTCGACGTCGAGCCCGGCTGCGATCGACGTCTCGAGGCGGCGGACCACGCTGTCGGCCGTGAGCGTGTGCCAGCCCTCGGCACGCGGGCGAGCGGGGTCGTGCGGCATGGGCCCCGACGCGGCGGCTTCGGCGACGACGGCCAGCAGGCGGCGCAGGTCGAGCGCGGGGGCGTCGAAGATGATCAGGACGTTGCCGGTGAGGGTACTGGCCTGAACGCGGCGGATCGCCGGCTGTCCAGTAAGACGCGCGGTCAGTCGGGTTGCGACATCGGGCTTGCGCCGAAGACCTTCGACTCGAACACGGGCACGTCCAGGGAGGGTGAAGACCGGAGCTACCGCGGGAAGGACAACGGATTTCCTAGACGGCCGGCGTCGAGCTGCAGCCGTCTTCATACGACGCCAGCGACCGCCCGCGGGTGGCGGGCGCGCCGGCGAGCTAGCGGGCTGCTGGGCGGGTGCGCGAGCCAGGCGCGAAGCCGCGTTCGGCGATGTAACGCGACATCTCTGCCTGGAACGTACGGTTCTTGGCCGCCGCGGACTCGAAGACGACGTCGGCCAGGAGCCCGATCAGCAGATGCACCAGCGCCACCGAACCACCCCCTCCGTGGACCCGAGAGGCCCCGCTCCTTACTTCGAGGGTACGGGCACATCATGTCAGTTCGATGACGAGGCGCGAACATTTTTGTTAAAGCGCCGCCCTCGCCGACGAACCGGCTGGGCCGCCGCGGACCCTTTCTGGGCTGTCGCCAGGGCCGCACCGACCGTAATACCGTGCGTCAGCAGGATGCTGGCCAGGGGCTTCGCGAGACCGAACGAGGCGAGACCGACGACGCCGAGGCTCGCCTTGGCGGCGATCTCCACGGTGCGCCGCACGGCCACGATCGCCTCAGCGGCCAGGTCGAGAGCCCGCACGACCCGATCGAGGCCGCCGCTGATGAGGACCACGTCCGCCGCGGCGGAGGCCACCTCGGCGCCGCCGGGAACGGAGATGCCGACGTCGGCCTCCTCGAGCGCCAGCGCGTCGTTCACGCCGTCACCGACCATGGCCACCACGCGTCCCTCCCGCTTGAGGCGGCGGATCAGCCTCGCCTTCTCCTCCGGTGAGAGCTCGGCATAGTGCTGGGCGAGCCCGAGCGACTCGGCGATGACGCGGCTCGGCTCGGGGTGATCCCCGGTGAGGAGGATGATGTCGCGCATCTCGCGGGCCTTCAGCGCGTTGACGGCGTCCCTCGCCTCGGGCCGCAGCTCGTCCTGCAGGACGAGCAGTCCGGCCAGCTCGCCGTCGATGGCGACGAACGTCGCGGCGCCGCCCATCCGGTGAGCGCTGCGCTCGTCGGCGTCGGCCGCCGCCAGGCGTACGGCGCGGGATTCCATGAAGCGGCGACTACCGATCAGCACGTGGCGGCCTTCGACGTTGACGTCGACGCCCAGGCCGACCTGCGCCACCGGCGCGACGGCGTCGGGAACGCGGAGCTGCCGCTCGGCGGCGAGGTGCCGGATCGCGCGGGCGATCGGATGCTGGAACCCGTGCTCGGCCGCGGCGACGAGCCGGATGAGCGCGTTCTCGTCGAGGCCGCGAGCATAACAGGCGACACGGGCGACGCGCGGCGTTCCCGAGGTCAACGTGCCGGTCTTGTCGAAGACCACGGTGTCGATGCGCGCGAGGGCCTCGAGCGTGCGAGGTCCCTTGACGAGCACACCTTCGTCGGCGGCCCGCTTCATGGTCGCCAGCACGGCGGTGGGAATCCCCACGCGAGCTGCGGTGCCGTAGTCGGCGACGAGGATGGCGACGCCCGCGTCGACGCTGCGCGCCACCAGAGTCCCCAGCGCGGCCAACCCGAGCGTGCGACCGACCTCGCGGTCAGCGAGACGCTCGGCGAATACCTGGATGTCGGGCTTTTCGTCGGCGGCCGCCTCGATCGCCTGGACGATGCGGCCCACGGCGGTTTCGAGGCCGACGCGATCGACACGAACCTCGATCTCGCCGTACTCGACGCGGGTGGCCGCGAACACGGCGTCGCCGTTTCGCCGCTCGACCGGCAGCGCCTCTCCGGTCATCGTCTGTTGATTCACGAGCGCTTCGCCGGCCACCACGGTGCCATCGACAGGGACGATCTGGCCGGCGGCGACAACGATCACGTCGTTGGCGTGGAGTGACGCAGTCCGAACCTTGGTGCGACGATCGCCGTCGATCCGCTCGACGACGCCCTCCTCGGGCGCGATCAATTCACGCACCGATCGCCGCGTCGTGACCACGCTCTTGGCCACGATGTAATCGCCCAGCGCGCGCAGCCCGGGCAAGAGCGCGGCCGCCGGCCAGTTGCCACGCAGCACCAGCAGCCCGAACGTTGAGGCGTCGAGGAGCTGGCCATCGACGCGGCGGCGCCGGGCGAGCGCCTGCGTCGCGTGGGCGAGCATTGGCAGCCCGCTGGCCAGCACCAGGGCCGCGCGGAGCGGCGCGGCCACCGGCAGCCACGTCAAGGCGAACACGGCGCCGGTCCCGAGCACGCTGAGCAGGGGAATCCGTCGCGTCTCGATGCGCGGGTGCGGTGTGGCCGGGGCCCGCGCGCGGCTCGGCGCATCGAGCGCCTCACTCAGCTCGTGGAGATTGTCGATCAGCGAGGCTTCGGCGAGGAGAAATGGATCGTAGAGGATGCGAACGCTGCCCGTGGTGGGATTGCCGTCGACGCTGCGAATCCCCGGAATCCGGCGAACGCCAGCTTCGACGACGTCACGCCGGCCGGCAAACCAGCGCGCGGGGTATCGGATCCGCAGTCGCCCGCGGACCGCATGAGCGATCTCGTAGCGCATCCGGTCAGTCGCGACCGTGAATGTTGTAGTCGCGGAAGAGCCCGTGCGCGTACCAGAGTGCCGTCGACCACGGCAGCGAGCGGATCGGGCCGCGCGTGAGGTCTCGGACGGCCCACAGCGTGAGCGCGAGGGGAAGCAGGACCCCGAGCGTGAACACGCCACCCGACGCGCGGCCCAGTCGACGATCCATCCCGCTCACGGTCTGGACCAACGCCGCGGCCACCGGCGACCCGTTGCCGGGCGTCGCGGGGGCATCGGGAACCGGAGAAGGATCGACGCCGGCCTGCTCCACGATGGCGTCGACGATCGCCTCGGCCTCGATCTCCGCGGGCCGGTAGATCGTCAGCAGGCTCCGGGTCCGCGGCGACCATCGACAGCTCACGACGCCCGGGAGGTGAGAGACCGTCCCTTCGAGATCGGCGATCCGCGCGGTCATCGGCAGGCGGACACGGAGCCGCCCGGGAATGTCCTGAACGATCGCGAGAGCCTCGCGGGGCAAGGGTCTGTCCGCGCTCAGGACGTCGGCCGGCGGTTGCCGTTGCCGCGGCGGCGACCCCGGGCCGGGGCGGCGGCTGGCTCGGGGTCACTGTCGGCCCCGACACCGTGGTCGATCCCGTGCGCGACACCGTTGCCGTTCCCATTGGCGATGATCGTCTCGCGACGCGCCCGGGCTTCGGCGGCGATGTCTTCCATGACCTCCATCTGCTCGGCGAGGATGCGGCGGCCCTCCTCGACGAAGCCGAGTCCGGCGGCCATCGCTTCCACCGCGAGGGGACGAAAGACTTTCGAGAAGAGCGGGATCATGACGGCGGCCCCGATCCCCAGAAGAAACGAAAACGGCTGGATCCTCATGCCTCGACCTCCGAAGTCAACGCTGATGGTGTCAGGCGACGCGACGGCGGGACCGCGAAGCACGCGCGATCGGGGCCGCTTCCGCTTTGTTCAACGACTTGCGACTGCCGACGTTGGCGCGCGTAACCGCTTCGTCGACCACGCCACGCACCAGGCGCACGGTGGCCGAGCCGATCCGATCGGCGGCGTCGAGGGCGCCGTCGGCGGCATCGCGAGCGATGCGGGCGACGTCACCGCCGACGTCACGGCCGGCGACGACCGCCCCGCCCATCATCGTGCGGGCGACGCGCCCGAGGTCTCCGCCGATCACCTCCGCCGCGCGGATGGAGCCGCGCACGGCGCTCACGGCGGTGGTGCCGACCTCCGTCCCGATCTCCTGCATTCCTCGCAGGGCCGACACCACCGTGCCGGTGAGGACGTTGACGGCGCCCACCGAGATCGCCTCGACCCTTCGCATCGTGTCGTTGGTGGTCGGTGTATGGCCATTCGTGTCGCGTGATCGTCTTGTCGTCGGCATGTCAGCCCTCCTCGGGACCCAGCGGGAGTCGGAAGGGCCACATTCCAACCGGCTCAGGCCCCGATGTCAACTGGGTGCGTAACGCAAACGTAATATTCGACCCGGCGGGCCGCGTGGCTATAGTGCGCGGCGCGCCGGAGTCATCCGGCGACCGGAGGTCTCATGCGAACCGAAGACGCGATGACCGCCGAAGTCGTCGAGTTGCTGCGCACGTTGATCCGCAACGCCTGCGTCAACGACGGCACCGACGCGTCGGGGCACGAGATCCGCAGCGCCGACACGCTCGAAGCATACCTCTCCGGCGTCGGGCTCGCCATGGAACGCTACACGGCCGCGCCCGGCCGCGTGAGTCTCGTCACCCGGATCGACGGTCGTGATCGGCGCGCGCCCACGTTGCTGCTGCTCGGCCACACCGACGTGGTTCCCGCCGATGGCCGTGGCTGGCGCCACGATCCCTTCGCCGCCGCCGTGGACGACGGCGTCGTGTGGGGACGCGGCGCCATCGACATGCTCAATCTCACGGCGACGATGGCCGTCGCCTGTCGCCGCCTGGCCGCCGACGGCTTCCGACCGGCCGGCACCCTGATCGTCGCCGCGGTCGCCGACGAGGAAGCGAACGGCGCGCACGGCGTGGCGCACCTGCTCGATCATCACGCCGACGCCATCCGCGCCGATTACGTCATCACCGAGGCGGGCGGGGTGCCGGTGCCGTCACGCGAGGGGCCACTCCTTCCAGTGACCGTCGGCGAGAAGGGCGTGGGCTGGCGGCGCCTGGTCGTGCGGGGCACCGCCGGCCACGGCGCGCTGCCGTTCGGCGCGGACAATGCGCTGGTGACGGCGGCCGCCGTCGTGCAGCGCCTCGCCGGCTACCAGTCGCCGGCGCGCATTCTCGACGTGTGGCGGCGCACCGTCGAAGCGCTCGGTCTCGACCCGGCGATCACCGCCGCCCTCACCGATCCTGAGCGCGTCCTCGACGCGGCCAGGTGGCTCGACAGTCCGGGACTGGCGCGGGTCGTCCACGCGTGTACGCACACGACGCTGTCGCCGAACGTCGTGCGGGGCGGCACGAACGTCAACGTGATCCCCGACCGGGTCGTCATCGAGGTCGACGTGCGGACGCTGCCGGGGGTGAAGGCGGCCGACGTCGACGCGATGCTGGCCGACGCGCTCGGCGATCTCGCGGAGCGAGTCGAGATCTCGGCTCCGGCCTTCGGCGAAGGCTCCATCAGCCCGATGGAGACGCCGCTTCGCGATGCCCTGGCCCGAGTCGCCGCCGCGCTGGTGCCCGGCAGCCGTCTCGTACCCCAGCTCGCGCCCGGCGCCACCGATGCGCGTCACTTCCGCTGGCGCGGCGTTCCCGCCTACGGGTTCGGCCTGCACTCGCCGCGGATCCCGTACACCGAGTACCCGTTGATGTTCCACGGCGACAACGAGCGCATCGACGTCGAGAGTCTCGGGCTGTCCTGCCTGCTGTGGGAGCGATTGGCGCGCGATTTCCTGGGCTGAGGCGCGTGGCCGCCGCGCCGGACCGCTCGAGCAATTGTTCCCTCCTCGGCGCCACGCTACCATCGTCATCGACGCGACGCAGGCGCCGCGGATCAAGGAGGACGAGATGGCCGGACTCGACGTCACCGCGCTCTTCGAGGCTCGTGGCGATGGCCACTACGGAGAAGCCGTGACCCAACGCGACCACGCGCTGCAGTGCGCGGCGCTAGCGTCTCGCGCCGGCGGTGACGACGAGCTGGTGCTCGCGGCCCTGCTGCACGACCTCGCCCACCTCGCGGTGCCGGAAGGGCGTGAGACCGCCGAGCGTCATCACGGCCATCACGGCGCGGCGCTCGTCGCGCCCTTCGTGCCCGCGCGCGTTGCGTGGATCATCGAGCACCACGTGGCGGCCAAGCGCTATTTGGGCGCGGTGGACTCCGTCTACTTGAAGCGACTGTCGCCGGCGTCCGTGCACTCGCTGGCCGTCCAGGGCGGCCCGCTTCACCGAGAGGACGCGATGGCGCTGGCCGCGCATCCCTGGTTCGCCGATGCGCTGAACGTCCGTCGCTGGGACGACGAGGCCAAGGACCCGCAGGCGAAGACACCGCCGCTGAGCGCATGGGTGCCGTTGCTCGAGAGATATTTCGGCCCGCAGACGCTGCGCCGCGCGTGAAGACCATCATGTGACCCGGCCGCCGAGGCCATCGCCGACGGCTCGGTCAGCCGCGATGCGAAAGGTTTACGGGATCGTCATCGTCCTGTAACCCGTGCCGTAGAGACTCCGCCCGTGGGAAGAGCCATTGAACGCCTCGACGCCATGCTCGATCCGATGACGCAGAGCCCGCCCCGCAACGCCAGCCCGCAACGCCGAGGCCGTGTGCTCGTGGTGGAGGACGAGCCCGACGTTGCCGAGCTGATCCGCTACAACCTGGTCAAGGAGGGCTGGGAAGTGCTCACGGCCAGCTCGGGCGCCGAGGCGCTCAAGCGCGTGCGCGAGGCCCACCCCGACGTCGTGCTGCTCGACATCATGGTGCCGCATCTCAACGGTTGGGAGGTCTGCCGGCGACTGAAGGAAGATCCGGAGACGCGCGGGATCCCCGTGATCATGGTGACCGGACGCGTCGAGGAAGGTGACAAGGTGCTCGGCTTCGAGCTCGGCGCCGACGACTACGTCACCAAGCCGTTCTCGCCACGCGAGCTCGGCGCGCGCATTCGGGCCGTCGCTCGACGCCGCGTTGGCACCGAGGAAGACCCCAAGCGCTCTCTGGTCAAGGCCGGCGAGCTCGAGATCGATCGGTACCGCTTCGAGGTGAGGATGAAGGGCCGCGCCGTCGAGTTGACGCCCAAGGAGTTCGAGCTCCTCGCCGTCCTCGCGGGAACGCCCGGCCGCGTCTTCGGCCGCGACGAGTTGCTCGATGTGGTTTGGGGCCGCGATGGCTTCGTCGAGCCCCGGACGGTGGACGTCCACCTCGCCCGGCTGCGCCGGAAATTCATCCTGGCCAAGCTGCCGGCGCCGAGAATCGATACTGTCCGCGGGGTTGGCTACCGGTTCCGCGAGCCAGTGTAACGATGTTGTAACAAAGCCATAACTCTTGCGAAACACGCCCGGCGCACACTGAAGACCGGGAGGGAGAGCCAATGATGACGTCACGACGCGTGGTCGTCGGTCTGCTCACGGCCGTGGTGGTCGCGTGGAGCTGCGGCGTGGGCCCGGCAACGGCCCAGCTTCTCATCAATGGTGCCGGCGCGACGTTTCCGTATCCCATCTACTCCAAGTGGTTCGACGAGTACGCCAAGATCTCCCGCAGCGTGAACTTCAACTATCAGTCCATCGGGAGCGGCGGCGGCATCCGCCAGATCACCGCCCGCACGGTGGACTTCGGCGCCACCGATGGCCCGATGACCGATGAGCAGTTGAAGGCGGCGCCGGGTGAGCTGTTCCACGTCCCGACCGTGATCGGCGCCGTGGTCGCGACGTACAACTTGCCGGGCAATCCCAAGCTCCGTTTCACGCCCGACATCCTGGCCGACGTCTTCTTCGGCAAGATCACGAAGTGGAACGATGCGCGCATCAAGGACGTCAACCCGGGCGCGAATCTCCCCGATCAGCCGATCGTCGTGGTCCATCGTTCCGACGGGAGCGGCACGACGTACATCTGGGTGGACTACCTCGCCAAGGTCAATTCCGAGTGGGAGCAGAAGGTCGGGCGTGGCACGTCGGTCAAATGGCCGGTGGGCCTCGGCGGCAAGGGGAACGAAGGCGTGGCCGGACAGATCAAGAACACGCCCGGCGCGCTCGGCTATGTCGAGCTCGCCTATGCCATCAAGAACAACCTCCCGGCAGCATCGATCCGCAACAAGGCCGGCCGGTTCGTCGAGCCGACGATCGGGAGCACGACGGCGGCCGCCGCAGGTGCGGCAGCCGAGATGCCGCCCGACTTCCGCGTCTCGCTGACGAACGCTCCCGGGCCCGATGTGTACCCCATCGCCAGCTTCACGTGGTTGCTCGTCTACCGCGAACAGCCGGACGAGGTGAAGGGTAAGGCCATCGTGGGCTTCCTCTGGTGGGCGTCGCACGACGGCCAGAAGTACGCCGCCGACCTGCTCTATGCGCCACTGCCGGCGCCGGTGGTCAAGCAGATCGAAGCCAAGCTTCGCCAGGTCGTATACCAGGGCCGGCCGTTGCTGGCCGCGCAGTGAGCTGATGGCGGTCGTCTTCGGACGGTCGGCGGGAGCTGGTGCGGCCACGCCGACCGTTCCGCCGCTCGCGGGCGCCCGCCGCGCGCGGCGTCGCTTCGGCGACCGTGGGTTTCGTGAAATCACGAGAGCCGCCGGCCTTGCGCCACTCGTGCTGGTGGCCGGCATGGCCGCGGTGATGGCACACGCGGCCTGGCCCTCGCTGCGCCGGTTCGGCTGGGCGTTCATCACGACGTCGAACTGGGATCCCGTCGCCGAGCAGTTCGGGGCCCTGCCGTTCATCTTCGGGACACTGGTGTCGTCGCTGCTCGCGCTGCTCCTGGCCGTCCCGCTTGGCCTGGGCGCGGCGATCTATCTGGCGGAGCTGGCCCCTCGCGCCGTGCGGCCGCCTGTCACGTTCCTCGTCGAGATGCTCGCCGCAATCCCGAGCGTTGTCTATGGCCTCTGGGGCATCTTCGTGCTCGCCCCGTGGCTGCGCACGTGGGTCCAGCCCGCGCTCGGACACACGCTCGGATTCTTGCCGCTCTTCCAGGGGCCGCCGTACGGCGTCGGCATGCTGGCGGCCGGGCTGATCCTCGCCATCATGATCGTGCCCTTCATCACGGCGGTGAGTCGCGAAGTGCTGCTCGCGGTGCCTCGCATGCAGCGCGAGGCCGCGCTGGCGCTCGGAGCCACCGGGTGGGAGACGACGCGGATCGCCGTCCTCCGCTACGGCCGTTCGGGACTCATCGGCGCCATCCTGCTGGGCTTGGGACGCGCTCTCGGCGAGACGATGGCCGTCACGATGTTGATCGGCAACCGCCCGGAGGTCTCGTTCTCGCTGTTCGCGCCGGGCTACACGATGGCGAGCGTGATCGCCAACGAGTTCACCGAGGCGACGTCCGATCTGTACCTCGGCGCGCTCATCGAGATCGGGCTGCTCCTGCTCGTTCTCACGCTGGCCGTGAACGGGCTGGCGCGGCTCCTGGTGTGGAGCGTGGGCCGCGGCCCCACGGTGGTGCGGGAGTGACCTCGACGCGCTGGCGCCAGCGGGTGAGTGCGTCGATGGCCGTCCTCACGGCCGCCGCGGCCGGGGCCGTGATCCTGCCGCTGGTCCTGATCTTCGGCTTCCTGCTCTGGCAGGGCGCGTCCGCCATCAACGTGGACTTCTTCACGCACTTGCCCAAGCCGGTCGGTGAGGTCGGCGGCGGCATGGCCAACGCCATCATCGGCACCCTGATCCTCCTGGGGCTGGCGTCACTGCTCGGGCTGCCGATCGGAATTCTCGGTGGTGTGTACCTGGCGGAATCGCGCGATCGGCGGCTTCCGTGGATCGTTCGCTTCCTGGCCGACGTCCTGAACGGCGTCCCGTCGATCGTGATCGGCATCTTCGCCTACACGCTCGTGGTGCTGCCGATGCGGCGCTTCTCGGCGGTGGCCGGCGGCGTGGCCCTGGCCGTCATCATGCTGCCGATCGTGGTGCGCACGACCGAGGAGATGGTGCGGCTGGTGCCGGCCTCGCTACGCGAGGCGGGCCTCGCGCTCGGCGTGCCCGAGTGGAAGGTCGTGCTCCGCGTGGTGCTGCCGACAGCGCGAGCCGGCATCGTCACCGGGGCGATGGTCGCCGTCGCGCGGGTGGCCGGCGAGACGGCGCCGCTGCTTTTCACGGCGTTCGGCAACCGCTTCTGGCATCAGGGCCTCGATCAGCCGATCGCCGCGCTCCCGCTCCAGATCTTCGCCTACGCGATCGCCCCGTACGACGACTGGCACCGCCAGGCGTGGGCGGGCGCGCTCGTCTTGATCGCGCTCGTGCTCGTGGTGAGCTTGATGGCGCGACTCGTCACTCGGGGGCGGGTCGGCGCGGTGAGGTGACGATGGCCGACGGCATCAGCGTCACGAAACTCAACGCCTGGTTCGGCCCGAGTCACGTGTTGTGTGACATCGACCTCGCCGTGGCGCCGCGCGCGGTCACCGCGATCATCGGGCCATCGGGATGCGGCAAGTCGACGTTCATCCGCTGCCTGAACCGCATGCACGAGGTGGTGCCGGGCGCGCGCGTCGTCGGGACGGTCCTGCAGGAGGGGCAGGACATCTACAGCCCCGGCGTCGATCCCGTCGAGGTGCGGCGGCGTATCGGGATGGTGTTCCAGAAGCCCAATCCGTTTCCGACCATGACGGTCTTCGACAACGTGGCGGCCGGGGTGCGCCTCGGTGGCGTGCGTGATCGCGCCATCCTGAACGAGCGGGTCGAGCGCGCGCTGCACGCGGCCGCCCTGTGGGACGAGGTCAAGGACCGCCTGGCCAAGCCGGGGGCGGGACTGTCGGGCGGCCAGCAGCAGCGCCTCTGCATCGCTCGCGCGCTGGCGGTCGAGCCGGAAGTCCTCCTGATGGACGAGCCGTGCTCCGCGCTCGATCCGATCGCGACCGCCCGTATCGAGGAGCTGATCCTCGAGCTCAAGCGCGACCTGACCATCGTCATCGTCACGCACAACATGCAGCAGGCGGCGCGCGTGGCCGACGCGACGGGATTCTTCCTGCTCGGTGAGCTGGTGGAGTTCGGGCCCACCTCGCAGCTCTTCACCAAGCCCGTGGACAAGCGAACCGAGGACTACATCACCGGGCGATTCGGGTAACGTAGTGCGAGCCGAGGAGCGCCCGAGCTGCCGCAGGCACGAGCGCTCCGAGGTGAGCGGTGACATGGTTCGACAGGGCGGCGAGCCGAGGAGTGGTCGAGCTGCCGCAGGCACGAGCGCTCCCCGGTGAGCGGTGACATGGTTCGATAGGAGGCCAATTCGATGCAGCGCCACTTCCACGAGGAGCTGGACGCGCTCAAGCAGACCCTGCTCGCGATGGGCGCGCTCGTCGAGGACCAGATCCGCCGCGTCATGCGCGCGCTGGTGGAGCGCGACGAGGCGCTCGCCCGCGACGTCATCGAGCGCGACCACCAGGTGAACGCCTACGACGTCGAGGTCGACGAGAAATGCGTCGAGCTGCTCGCCCGCTATCAGCCGGCGGCGAGCGACCTGCGCTTCCTCACCACGGCGATGAAGATCGTCACCGACCTCGAGCGCATCGGCGATCAGGCCGTCAACATCGCCCAGCGCGCGCTCGAGCTGAACCGGGAGGCGCAGCTCAAGCCCTACATCGACCTGCCCCGCATGGCCGCGAAGTCCCAGCAGATGGTGAAGGACAGCCTCGACGCCTTCGTCGCGCGCGACGCTGGCCTGGCCCGCGACGTCTGCGCCCGGGACAGCGAGGTGGACGCGCTCAAGGAGCAGGTCTTCCGGGAGCTGCTCACCTTCATGATGGGCGACCCGAAGACGATCGCGCGCGCGCTGCACCTGATCCTGGTCTCGCGTTTCCTGGAGCGCGTGGCCGACCACGCGACCAACATCGCCGAGATGGTGGTCTACATGATCGAGGGCAAGATCGTCCGCCACACGCTGGCCTGAGCCCCTCCGCCGAACACGCCCCGTCGGGCTATGCTCCGCGCATGGCCCTGGCCGACCTCGCCCTCCTCCTCGCCAACATCGTCTACGGCACGTCGTACGTCGTCACGCGCGTGGCCCTCGCCGACGTGCCGCCGGCGACGCTGGCCCTGCTGCGCGTCCTGATCGCGGCCGCGGTCCTCGTGCCGTTGTCGCTCCGGACGCGCGTGCGATTGAGCGGGCGGGAGCACGCACGGATCGTCGGCATGGGCGTCGTCGGCTTCGCCGCCGCCTTCGCTCTCGGCCACTGGGGACTGGCGCAGTCGACGGCCACGAATGCGGCGCTCCTGATCGTGGCCGAGCCGCTCGGGTTGATCCTGCTCGGCCCGGTCGTGCTCCGTGAGCACCTGCGCCGCTCCGAAGCCTTCGGCGCGGGGCTCGCGCTGATCGGCGCGACGCTCGTCGTCGTCAACGGCATCCCGGGGCTGACTCACGCGCTGCTACCGCGATGGCGCGGCGACCTGCTGCTCGTGCTCTCGGGCCTCGCATACGCCGCCTACTCGATCCTCGGGCGTCCGATCTTGAAGCACCGTCCCGCGCTGCCGGTGACCGCGCTGTCGGCGCTCTGGGGCGTCCCCGGGCTCGTGCCGCTGGTGACTCAGGAATGGCTCGACGGCCAGCGCGCGGCGTTCACGGGCTCGGCCGTCGCGGGCGTCCTCTATCTCGGCGTCGTGATCACCGCGCTGGGGTATCTCGTCTGGAACTGGGCGCTCGAGCGGGTGCCGGCAGCCCGCGCGGGTATCTTCGTCAATTTACAACCCGCCGTCGGCGCGCTCCTGGGCGTGCTGCTCCTCGGCGACGCCGTGAGCGGATTCACGGTCGCCGGTGGGGCGCTGATCGTGCTCGGATTGTTCCTAACCATGAGGCACGCGCGAGAATGAACGATATACTGGAGACGTGCCGGAGTCCCGCCGTTATCAGCTCCAGTCGGCTGCCGCCAACCGCCTGATCCTCGAACTCGTCGAGGCCGCCGGAGTGCCCGCGGACAAGCGAGGCTACGTCCAGCAGCTCTTGACCACCGTCCTCAAGATGCACGAGGACGGCACGCCGCTCAGCGACCTCAAGATCACCAACACGGCGCTCAAGGAGCTGCGGTACGGGTACAAGGTCTGCGCGCCGTATCGCGACACGCGGAAGGTGACGGTATTCGGGTCGGCTCGCACCGCGCGCGTCGAGTCGGCCGCCGACGCCGCCTACGAGTTCGGCCGCCGGATGGTGCAGGAGGGATGGATGGTCGTGACCGGCGCCGGTGCTGGCATCATGGGCGCCGCCCAGGAAGGCGCGGGGGCCGAGCGGTCGTTCGGCTTCAACATCCGGCTGCCCTTCGAGCAGGAGGCGAACCCGTGGATCGCCTCCGATCCCAAGCTGGTCTCGTTCAAGTACTTCTTCACGCGGAAGCTCTTCCTGGTGAAGGAGGCGAGTGCGTTCGCGCTGTTTCCCGGTGGCTTCGGCACCATGGACGAGACGTTCGAGGTGTTGACGCTGTTCCAGACGGGCAAGTCGACGATCGTGCCGATCGTCCTCGTGGAAGCCGGGGCGCGGCCGTTCTGGCGGCGCTGGGAGAAGTGGATCGGTGGCCTGGTCGATCAGCGGTTGGTCGATTTCGCCGATCGCCAGCTCTACCGGATCGCGGGCACGGTCGAGGAAGCCGTGCACGAAATCCAGTCGTTCTACCGCGTCTTTCACTCGGCGCGCATCGCCGGCGACAACCTCATCTTCCGGCTGCAACGCAAGCTGCCGGATGAGGCCGTGCCCGAGATCCAGCGTCGCTTCGAGGACATCTTGAAGGGGCCGGTGGATCAGGCGGCCGGGCCGGTGCCGCAAGAGCTCAACGAGTTTCCGGATCTGCCGCGACTGATCGTGCCGTTCAACCGGTCGTCGTACGCGCGGCTGCGTCTGCTGATCGACTTTATTAATGAAGTTGGGGGAGGCGAGACGCCTCCCCCAAACCCCCTCGATTCACCCAGCGATCGAGCTGAGGGGCTCGATCGCGCCTGAGACACGCGCCCCCAAACCGGCTCGTCAGGCGCCCTTGCCGAGGACCCGCTGGAGGGTGTCGAGGCCGAACGGCTTCTTGATCACGAACTCCACCGCCTGACCGGCCTGCGCGGTGGCGAGGTCGTGGTTCCCGGTGACGACGGCGACGCGCACGAGAGGCCACCGCCGGCGGATGGTCTTGACGAGATCCCAGCCGCTCAGCCCTGGCATCACCAGATCCGTGAGCACCAGATCGACCGCGCTCTTGGCTTCCAGCATGGTGATCGCCGCCAGGCCATCGGGGGCCTCGAGCACGGTGTGACCGAGGGCCGCCAGCATCGCCGCGACGACCTCTCGCACCTTGCCATCATCGTCCACCACGAGGATCCGGATCATAGGCCTCCCGCTGAAATCGTAAGGAAGAGACGCAAGTTTCAAGCGGTATGCCAGAGCAGGAAATCTTCGGAGTCGGCGCTTTGCGCTGCGGGTCGACGGCGAGGCGTGACAAAGCGACGCCGCATGCTGGCATAAAGTGGCAGGCTACTCGGGCTCGAGCCGCTCCTCGGTCACCTGGCACTCCGTGCAGACCCACGTGCGAAAGACCTGCTTCGTTTGGTCGTCGCGGCGGAGCGTCCAGGGGATCATCGCCGTGCGGCCGCAGCGGGGACAGCGAACGGTCTGCGCGCCGGGCGGGACGTGGGAGGGCAGCCAGGGGATCTTCGCTGGCATCGTGCCGCATTATACAATCCAGCCAGGAGACGACCCCCATGAGGCGGCTCAGGATTGCCCTGGCCCAGATCAACCCGACCGTCGGGGATTTCGAGGGCAACGTCCGCCGGATCGTCGACGGCATCGACCGGGCGCGCGCCCTCGGCGCGGGCCTGGTGGCCTTTCCCGAGCTGGCCGTGCCCGGGTATCCCCCCGAGGACCTCGTCTTCAAGTCCGCCTTCATCGAGGCGAACCTCAAGGCGCTCGAGACGATCACCCGGGCCGCGCGCGGGCTCACGGCCGTCGTGGGCTTCATCGACAAGCGTGACGACGTGTTCAACGCCGCCGCCGTGCTCCACGACGGCGTGCTGGCCGGCGTCTATCACAAGCAGTACCTGCCGAACTACGGCGTGTTCGATGAGAACCGCTACTTCCAGGCCGGGACGGAGACGCCGGTCTTCACGGTCGGCGACACGACGTTCGCCGTCAACATCTGCGAGGACATCTGGTATCCGACCGGGCCGACCACGACGCAGGCGCTGGCCGGCGCCGAGCTGATCGTGAGCATCAACGCCTCGCCGTACCACGCCGGCAAGGCGCGCTTCCGCGAGCAGATGATAGCGACCCGGGCGAGCGACGACCTCGTCTACGTGGCCTTCGTCAACACGGTGGGCGGGCAGGACGAGCTGGTGTTCGATGGGACCAGCCTGATCGTCGACGAGCGCGGCGCGGTGGTGACGCGCGGCCGGCAGTTCCGCGAGGACTTCGTGACCGCCGATCTCGACCTCGACGCCGTTTTCCGCGCGCGCCTGCGTGATTCGCGGCGGCGCAAGGAGAAGCTCGACGCGGGTGACGACGTCCGCCGCATCGTGCTGCCGGCGCTGAGCGCGGCGGCGGTTGCGGCGCCTCTCGAGCCGCGCCCGGCCGAGCCGATGCTCGGCCACGTCGCCGAGGTGTTCGAGGCGCTCGTGCTCGGGACTCGCGATTACGTCACCAAGAACGGCTTCAAGCACGTCGTGATCGGGCTCTCGGGCGGCATCGACTCCGCGCTGGTGGCCGCGGTCGCGGTGGAAGCGCTCGGGCACGAGAACGTCACGGGCGTCACCATGCCGTCGCCCTACTCGTCGGCGGGAACGCGGGCCGACGCCCGCCGGCTCGCGAAGAACCTTGCCATCGAGTTCATGGCGGTGCCGATCACGCCGGTCTTCGGCGCCTTCAAACGTGGGCTCAGCAAGCCGTTCAAGGGACTCGCCGAGGACGTCGCCGAGGAAAACATCCAGGCCCGGATCCGGGGCACGCTCCTGATGGCGCTCTCCAACAAGTTCGGCTGGCTCGTGCTCACCACCGGGAACAAGAGCGAGATCGGCGTGGGCTACTCGACGCTGTACGGCGACATGGCGGGCGGCTTCGCCGTCATCAAGGACGTGCCCAAGACGCTGGTGTACGAGGTGGCTCGCCACGTCAACGAGCGGGCCGGCCGCGCCGTCATCCCCGAGAGCATCTTCACGCGGCCACCGTCGGCTGAGCTCAGGCCCGATCAGACCGACCAGGACACGCTGCCGCCCTATCCGCTGCTCGACGCGATCCTGGAGGCCTACGTCGAACAGGACAAGAGCGTCGCCGACATCGTCGCCTTGGGCTTCGATCCGGAGACCGTGCGCCGTGTCGTCCGCATGGTGGACGCCAACGAGTACAAGCGCCGCCAGGGCCCGATCGGTGTGAAGATCACGCCTCGGGCGTTCGGGCGCGACTGGCGCCTGCCCATCGTCAACCGCTTCCGCCAGTCCTGATCGATTCCGCTGAGCCTTCGTGCTTCTTACGCCGCGACTGGTGCCGGTGTCAGGCTCCGCAAGAGCCGACCGAAGCCGGTGATCGGCTCGGTATGGCCAAGGCGGCGCAGCGTCATCCAGATGCTCGCCTGATTCGAGCTGACGACGGGCTTGCCGATCCGCCGCTCGATCTCCTCGACCGCTTCGACCGATCGCCACGCCGTGCAGGAGCACAGCAGCGCGTCGGCATCGGGCCGGCACGCCCGTGACGCGAACTCCACCACCACCGACGGGTCCTGGTCGTTGATGCCCTGGTTGCCGGACTTCGCCGCGGTCGGCTCCGCCTCCAGGTTCAGAACCTCGAAGCCCTGCGCTTCCAGGTACGCGCGCAGGCGCACGTTGTTCCACTCGGGATAGGGGGTCGCCACCGAGATCTGCTTCGCGCCGAAGCAGCGCAGCGCCTCCACGACCGACGGGCTCGTCGCCACCGCGGGGACGCCCGCCGTGTGCTCGATGAGGTCGATCATCTCGCGATCCCAGCCGGGGCCCTTGAAGAAGCTGCCGGTCGTGCAGCCGTACGAGATCGCGTCGACGTTGGCGGTGGCGAGATACCGCGCGCCGCTCTCGATCTCGCCGTTCATGCGCAGCATGCCTTCCTCGCCCAGCGCGTCGTTCGTGAGCCAGAGCCGCTGCCCGTGCACGGTGTAGCTGCGCGGCAGGACCAGCTGGAAGTCGGCCTCGCACGTCGTGTTCGTCGACGGCACCATGACACCGATCCGTCTTCTCGCCGCCATCATGAACTCCCTTCGCTCGTTCCGTGTGCTCCTACGGCGCGATGTACGCGTAGCCTTTGGCCTGATAGCCCACGAGCGTGATCCAGCCGTTCTCCACGATCGTCACGTCCGGGTTCACCTGGGCCTTGTCCACCTTCTGGCCGCGCATGGCGATGCTGCACTGGTCGAGGCGCTCGATCCCGGCCGCGCCACGGAGCTCCTTGAGCTTCGCCGCCACCTTGCTCGCCGTCTCGCGCTCTTCGGGCTTCAGCCGCGAAACGTCGGTCTGCGTCAGCAGCGTTGCCGGGCCGCGGAAGGCGAGGACGAAGTGGGGCGTGATGCCTTGCTTGATGAATGACTCGCGCGTCTCCTCGATCGTGTTCAGGATGTTCAGCACGCGGCCGGCGTCGCCCGCGGTGATGTCGAAGGCGACTTTCGCGTCCTTGAGACCTGCGACGGGGTTGGCGTCAGCGGCCTCGACCCGCGCTGCCAGCGCCGGCGCCGAGAGCAGCACCGACGCGCCCAGCAGGATCGCCACTGCCACCCTCCAGGTAAGACCTCCATGCTTGGTCATGACCGCCTCCTCGTGAGGGCCCATTGTCCACGGCGCCGATTGCCGTGGCAAACCGGTAGTCATTTGGGCATCGAAAAAGCTCTCGGCCCCGACCATCCGAGCGTGGCGATGGGCCTCAGAATTCGTCTTTTGTGCATCAGTGCAGGTCAATCCAGTAGGCTTCGGGCGCCGGGTAGCATTCAGCATATCCAGCCCCGCAACCATCGACGACGAGGGGTTAGGGGACGCAGGAGCCGCTAACCGTTCAAGTGCGAGGCACACGGTGCCCCAGTGCGTATTAAGTCTGCAAGCCGGTGTTTATGGTCGTAACAATAGTCGTGTCTACGCTAGAGGCTAGCGTTCGCCTCGCGCATCGGACGCGGAGCGCAGTCTCAGCGAGGTCCATCCGGACGAGCGGAGACTGGAGCGTGCTCATGGGGACGGATCATTAAGGAGGCGGCCCTTGACGGCACCCGTGCCCCGGGAGCAGGATCATCGCCGCGTGAGCCCGTTTCCTAAGGGCGATCCACGTCACACATAAGGGGAGATCCATGGCGCAGCCTGTACAGTCGACGGCCACCCGTCGTGACTTTCTGAAGCTTGCGGGCGGGGCCGCGGGCGTTGCCGGGGCTCCCTGGATCGCGCGCAACGTCCAGGCGAAACCGGCGATCATTACGTTCGCGCGCGAAAGCTCCTACGTGAAGAACTTCGACGAGCACTTCCAGAAGGTGATGGTTCCGGCCTACCAGAAGGCCACGGGCATCAAGATCGACTACCAGATCCAGGCCGCGGGGGGCGGCGCGGTGCCCCAGTTGGTCTCGATGGTCGAGAACAAGTCAGGCGCCGACCTTGCCTGGGTCCAGCAGGAGTGGCTCTACCGCGACGCTCTGGTGGACGTGTCCGATATCGCCGAGGCGGTGGGCAAGGAGCAAGGCGGCTGGTACGACGAGATCAAGGCGCTGTCCGTCGACAACGGCAAATGGAAGTCCGTGCCCCAGGCGAACATCGGCCAGTGCATGGTCTACCGGAAGGACTGGTTCGACGAGGCAGGGATCAAGCACTTCCCCGAGACCTGGGACGAGTTCCTGGAAGCCGGCATCAAGCTCAAGGCCAAGGGCCATCCGTACGGTATGTCGATGGGCCATGGCTTCGCCGACAACTACTCCTGGCTCTACCCCCTGCTGTGGTCCTACGGCGTGACGGTCATGGACAAGGCCGGCAAGAAAGTCGCGCTCGACACCAACGAGACGGCGAAGGCCGTGGATTTCGTGCGCAAGCTCTACAAGGAAGCCTGCATCGAGGACTGTATCGGGTGGCTCGACCCGCACAACAACAAGGCTTTCCTGACCAGTCAGATCTCATGCACGAACAACGCCTACAGCATCATGGTGTCGGCCAAGCGCGATCTGCCCGAGATGGGGAAGGTGATCGACCACGCGCTGAATCCCAAGGGCCCCAACGGGCAGCGCTACCATGCGCTCGTGCCCGTCACGCACGGCGTGTTCGCCTATGGCCCCGACTCGCAGGCCGCCAAGGATTTCCTGCGCTGGACCATGGACCCGAAGCAGTTCCGCCCATGGATCGCCTCCGGTGACATGTACTTCGCTCCGTACCTGCACGCCTTCGACAAAGTTCCCGAATGGGACATCGAGCCGCGCGTGAAGCCGTACCAGAAAGTGCTCGAGACGGGGAAGCTCACGTCGTGGCCGGCGCCCGCCAACCGCGCGCACGGCGCAGTGATCAATCGCTGGGTCGTGATCGACATGTTCTCCAAGGCCTGCACGGGCGCTCCGACCAAGACCGTCATCGCGGAGGCCGTCGCGCAGCTCAAGCAGATCTACGGATAGGCATGAGCGAAGTCGTCGAGGCATCGCGGGCGACCGCGCTGGCAGCGCCGGCCCGCGGGTCGATCCGGTCGGGCCGGTTAGGCGCGCTCGTGCAGCGCGAGTCCGTCTTCAGTTGGCTCATGCTCACGCCGCCCGTGCTGTTCCTGTTGGCGTTCCTGGGCTACCCGTTCTTCTACGGCGTGTACCTGAGCTTCTTCCGCCGGGAGGTGGCCGGCTCCGCCTCCTTCGTGGGCCTGGGCAATTTCGTCATCCTCGGGAACGACCCGATCTTCTGGCAGGCGGTGAGAAACACGGTCCTGTTCACCGCGGTGGCCACCATGCTGAAGGCGAGCGGCGGTCTCGGCATGGCGCTCGTGATGAACCAGAGCTTCCGGATGAAAGCCCTCACGCGTGCCTCGCTCCTGCTCCCCTTCATCGTGCCCACGGTGCTGAGCACCGTGGCGTGGCAGTGGATCCTGGACCCCGGCATGGGCCTCTTCAACCGCTTGCTGGTGGTGAGTGGGCTGGCCAAGACGGGGCCGTCCTGGCTCGGCACCCCGACCATGGCCATGATCTCGATCATCATGGTGAACACGTGGCGCGGCCTGCCGTTCTTCGGCATTTCGATCCTCGCCGGCTTGCAGACCATTCCGGTCGAGCTCCACGAGTCGGCGACGATCGATGGCGCGAGCACCTGGGGTCGCTTCCGTTATGTCACGCTGCCCGCGCTGCTGCCCGTGATTTTCATCGTGACGACGTTCTCGATCATTCTCACCTTCTTCGACTTTCAGCTCGTCTACGTGCTCACCGGCGGTGGCCCGGCCAATTCCACGCACCTGATGGCTACGTATGCCTACAGCCTGAGCATGGGCGCGGGCCAGATGGGACTCGGCTCCGCGGTGGCGCTCAGCATGGTGCCGGTGCTGGGTCTGCTGCTGGTGCTGCTCACCCTCTACGTGCGGAAGGACTGACATGGTCGGCGAACTGACCTGGCGCAAGCGGCTCTTCGGCCTGTGGGCGCCGCTCGTGCTGTTCTATGTGGTGGCGCTGTTTCCGTTCACGTGGATGGCGGCCACGTCGCTCAAGACCAATGCCGAACTGTACGATCCCAAGGCCATGCCGCTGGCGATCCGGCACCCATCCCTGGTCCACTATATCGACCTGCTCCGGGAGACCAACTTCCTGACCTGGACCGCCAACACGATGCTGGTGGCGGTGGTTGCGACCGCCATCTCCCTGCTGCTCGGGAGCATGCTGGCCTACCCGCTGGCGCGCATGCGGTTTCGCGGTGCTCCGCTGCTGGCCGTCACCGTCGCCGTCACCTATCTGGTGCCGCAGACACTGCTGTTCGTTCCGATGGCCGATCTCATTGGTCGGATGAGGCTGGGCAATACGCTCAGCGCCGTGATGTTGACCTATCCCACGCTGCTCGTGCCCTTCATTGCCTGGCTGCTGATGGGTTACTTCAAGACGGTGCCGAAGGAACTGGAAGAGCAGGCGATGATCGACGGCGCCGGCCGCTTTGGCGCCATGACCCGGGTGATTCTTCCCCTCTGCATGCCCGGCTTCATTTCCGCCGGCATCTTCGCCTTCACGCTGGCGCAGAACGAGTTCCTCTACGCGCTGCTCTTTCTCAACCGTTCGAGCGTGCGAACCGTGCCGATCGGCGTCGTGGGCGAGCTGATCCGAGGGGACGCCTTCTACTGGGGTCAGCTGATGGCCGGGGCGTTGCTGGGCTCGGTTCCCGTCGCCCTCATCTATTCCTTCTTCGTGAAGTACTACGTCGCGGGTCTCACCGCCGGCGCCGTCAAGGGCTAACGAGAGAGGTAGAGGTCATGAGGCTGCCAGCGCGGCCGGCGACGCCTCTCTAGAAACACCGACGTCCTGCGATAGTCAGCGTACCGCCGCCGGTCATGGCGGCCTTCACAGGCCGAGGTAGGCGCGACGGACGTGCTCGTTACCGAGCAGCTCCTCGCTGCTGCCGACCAGCGCGACGCTCCCGTTTTCCACCACGTAACCGCGGCGGGAGAGGGCCAACGCCTGGCGGGTGTTCTGCTCGACCAGCAACACGGTCGTCCCGGCGCGATTGATCTCGGCGATGGTGTGGAAGATGTCCTTGACGATCAACGGGGCCAGGCCGAGCGAAGGCTCGTCCAGCATCAAGAGCTTGGGCAGCGTCATGAGCGCGCGGCCGATCGCCAGCATCTGCTGCTCGCCGCCCGACAGCGTCCCGGCCGCCTGCGACATCCGCTCGCGCAAGCGCGGAAAGAGTGTGAAAACCCGCTCGAGGCTGTCGGCCCGACGGGCTTTCGCCGCCCGCGTGTAGGAGCCGAGCTCGAGGTTCTCTCGCACGGCCAGGCTCCCAAAGACCTTGCGGCCCTCCGGCACGTGCACGACGCCGCGCTCCACCACCCGGTGGCACGGGAGGCGATCGATGCGCTCACCCTCGAAGCGCACCTCGCCGCGGCGGGGGCGCAAGAGCCCGGAGATCGTGCGCAGCATGGTCGTCTTGCCCGCACCGTTGGCGCCGACGACCGAGAGCGTCTCGCCGGCTTCGACGACGAGGTCGACGCCTCGCAGCGCCGGCAGATCGCCGTAGGCCACGTCGATGCCGGAGAGTTCGAGGAGGCTCACGACTCCTCTCCCAGGTAGGCCTCGACCACCTTCGGATCGCGGGCAACGTCCGTGGGACGCCCTTCGGCGATCTTCTCGCCGTGGTGCAGGACCACGATGCGCTGGGACAGGGCCATGATCGCGCGCATCACGTGCTCGATGATGAGCAGGCTCACGCCCTGCGCGTGGATGCGGCGGATGAGGGCGATGATCTCTTCGATCTCCGTCGGGTTCAGCCCGGACATGACCTCGTCGAGCAGCAGTAGCTCGGGCCGCGTGGCGAGGCCGCGGGCCATCTCCAGGCGCTTGCGATCGGGTAGCGTCAGCCGACGGGCCAGAACGTCGCGGCGGGCGCCGAGCCCGACGAAGTCCAGGACCTCGATGGCCCGCTGGCGCGCGGCATCCACGTCGTCGGTGCGATTGAAGGCGCCGACCATCGCGTTGTCGAGCGCGCTGAGGTTCGCGAACGGCTGCACGATCTGGAACGTGCGGGCCAGGCCACGCCGGCAGATGGCGTGCGGCTTGGCGCCGACGACGGAGACGCCCTTGAAGTGGATGGTGCCCTCGGTGGGCGCGTGGAAGCCGGAGAGCAGGTGAAACACCGTGGTCTTGCCGGCGCCGTTGGGCCCGATGAGGCCGATGATCTCGCCGGCGTTGACCGTCAGGTTGAAGCGGCTCACCGCGGTGAGCCCGCCGAATCGCTTGGTGAGCGCGTCGACCTCCAGGAGATTCATCGGTTCCCCCGTTCCCTCCGGGGGCGTCGCACCCATCCCATGATGCCCTGGGGCAGGAACGAGATGACCAGGATGAGCACGAGGCCGTAGAGCATGACGTCCACGCCCGCGCGCCCGCGGATGGCCGCGCGGGAGAGCTCGGACACCGGCGTCAACACGAAGGCGCCGATCACCGGCCCCAGGACCGTGCCGGCCCCGCCGACGATCGCCTGCAACAATCCCTGGATCGACACCGACGGGCCGAAGGTAATCGTGGGATCGATGTAGGCGAAGTACTGCGCGTAGAACGTCCCGCCGAGCGCGGTGAGGAACGAGGAGATCGCCATGGCGCGCAGCTTCATGCCCAGCGCATCCACACCGGACGCCTCGGCCGCGTCCTCGTTCTCGCGGATGGCCAGCAGCGAGTAGCCGAGCTTGCTGCGGGCGACACGTCGGGTGATCCACACCGCCCCCAACGCCATGGCGAGAATCACGTAGTAGTAGGGAAGCTTGCCGGCGAAGACGAAATTCACCGGCGCCGGCTCGCGATTGGGGATGACGAGCCCGATCGACGAGCCGACCGCCTTGGTGTTCACCGCCACCACGCGGAGCATTTCGGCGAAGGCCAGCGTCACCAGTGAGAAGTACGGGCCGCGGAGGCCGTAGCGGAAGGAGAGGTAGCCGGCGAAGAGCCCGAAGAGCGCGGCGAGCACGCCGCCAGCCAGCATGCCGAGCCACGGCGTGACGCCGAGCTTCAGGAAGAGCAGCGTGGAGGTGTAGGCGCCGATGCCGAAGTAGGCCGCGTGGCCGAACGAGAACTGCCCGGCGTAGCCGCCGAGGATGTTCCACGCCGCGCCGAGGTAGCCAAAGAGCATCACGCTGATCAGGATCTCGAGGAAGTACGGCGGCAGGAACGACGGCGCCACCAGCAGAATGCCGAGCGCCACGCCGGCGAGCACCTCAGCGCCCACGCCCGCCTCCGAACAGCCCGGCCGGCCGGAAGAGCAGCACCAGCACGAAGAGCGCGAAGACCACGAGCTGCTTGAGCGAGCCTGGCAGCAGCGTGGCACCGAGCGACTCGGCCAGCCCCACGATGAAGCCGCCCAGCAGCGCGCCGACGAAGTTGCCCATGCCGCCCAGCACCACGACCACGAACGCCATGATGTTGAACGACTCGCCGACGTCGGGCGCGACGTAGAAAAACGGCGTGACCAGCGCGCCGGCCACGGCCACAGCGCCGGCGCCGATACCGAAGGCCGCCGCGCGGATCCGCGAGACGTTGATGCCCATCAGCATGGCGCCCTCCGGCTCCTCGGCGAGCGCGCGGATGGCCTTGCCGACGTCGGTCAGCTTCAAGAAGGCGAACAACACGACGGCCATCACGATGGCGCCGCCGCAGGCCACCAGCCGCGGCACCTCCACCAGCGCCTCGCCCACGACGAACGAGGCGCTTGCGTAGGCCGGGCGCACGGTGCGGAAGTCACCCTGCCAGAGCACCAGCGCGAGGTTCTCGAGGAAGAGCGCCAGGCCGAGCGTGAGCAGGAGCTGGTTGTGCTCGGCCGCGAAGCGGTTGGGCTCGATGACCACGCGCTGGATGAGCATGCCGAGCAGGAAGAAGGCGGGCCCGGTCAGCACGATCGAGACGTAGGGATCGACCTTGAACAGCGTGAAGAGCCAGTACGTGGCGTACATGGCCAGCATCATCACCGCGCCGTGGGCGAAGTTGATGATGCGTAGCACGCCGAAGATCAGCGAGAGGCCGAAGGCGACGAGCCCGTACACGCCGCCCAGCAGCAGGCCGCTGATCACGGCCTGCAGCAGAAGATCGCCGGTTAGATCGAACAGCGCGGTGCTAGCCGTGCCACTTGGGAACGGGGAACACGGGCTTGCCCTCGGCGAAGCGGGCCGGGCCCACCACGATGGGCTTGCCGTTCTGCACCTGCAGCAGCGCCGGCGAGGCGTTGACGTTCTCACCGGTGTCGTCGAACTTGATCGCATCCTGCGGCAGGATGTGATCGGTGAGGTTCGTCTTGGCCAGCGCATCGCGCAGCTTGTCGCGGTCGGCCGAGCCGCCGCGCTCCAGCGCGTCCTTGATGACGTAGATGACGGTGTAGGCCTGCACGCCGTGCGAGGTGAGCGTGGAGTTGAAGCGCTTCTCGTAGGCGGCGAACACCGCCTTGGCCCGGGCCGACTGCGGGTTGTGCCAGTAGTTGCCGTCGAAGAGCTGCTCGGTCAGCTCGCGGTTGTCGGCGATGAACTTGGGGTTCGAGTACGCCGCATTGGCGAGGCCGACGAGCGCGTGGACGCCGATGCGCAGCTTGGAAGCCGTCTCCGCGATGATCTTGGAGTCGCCGTAGTAGCCGCTGATCACGAGGAGATCGGGCTTGGAGGCCTTCACCTTCGACAGCTCGGCGGTGAAGTCCGGGGATTTCAGGCTGTAGGGAATGCGCTGCACCATCGTGTAGCCGAGCTTGGCGCCGAAGGCCTCCACGTGGTTGCCCATCGTAGTGCCGAAGTTGCCGTCCTCGTGCATCATCGCCACGCGCTTGATGGCCAGGTTGGCGTTCTTGGCCATCTCCGCCATGTTGTTCATCGTCAGTGTCGACATGGCCTTGCCGTTCGGCTGAACGCGGAAGACGTACTTCAGCCCGCCCTCGGTGAGGTTGTCGGCGACGGCGGCCAGCAGCATGAACGGCGTCTTGTTCTTCTCCGTTACCTGCCGCACCGAGTACGCCACGAGGCTCGAGAACGGCCCGATCAGCACCGCCACGCCCTGATCGATGAGCCGCGCCGCCTCGGAGTTGCCCAGCTCGACCTTCTGCTGCGTGTCGCCCGGCAGCAGCGTGAGCTTGGCCCCGCCCAGCGCCTTCACGCCGCCCGCCGCGTTGATCTCGTCCACCGCGAGCTGCAAGCCGTTGAGCGAGAGCTGGGCCTCGAAGGCCAGCGGCCCCGTCACGGGCAGGATGTAGCCGAGCTTGACCTCTTTGGCCTGGGCCCGGCCGATGGATGGTACTGCGCCGAGCGCCGCGACGACGCCAGCGGTTTTCAGGAATGCGCGACGGTGCATGGGGAACCTCCTACCCCGCGGGGCGCGGTCAGGCTACACTTGCGTCCCGCGAGGTGTCAAAAGAGCTTCGACAACGGCAGCCGCTACCCATGGGCCACTCCTTCGCGGCTGATCGATGATCGCTGACGGCTCCGTCGAGGTCCTCATCATCGCGCCCATCTCGGATGCGGCGATGCACAAGGTGCGGGCCGTGGGTGCGGCCGTCCGCGTCGTGGATGGGCGCCACATGTTCGAGGCGGAATACCGGCGGTCGTGGCCACCAGCCACGGTCCGCAGATACCTGCCGGCGAAGCCCGGGCCGCGCGAGGCCCTGCCGCAGGCGGAGCGGGATCGCCTGCTGGCCACGGCCGAGGTGGCGCTGGGGACGTTCCCGTTTCCGAAGGACCTTCGCGCGCGGGCCCCGCGTCTTCGTTGGTTTCACCAGCTCCCGGCGGGGGCGAGCAATCTGCGCCACGGCGATCTGTGGGGAAGCGACGTCACGGTGACGACGTCGCGAGGTCTGGGGAACACGCTCCCCATGGCGGAGTACGTGCTCGCGGCGATCCTGCACTTCGTCAAGGGCTTTCACCGCGCGGCTCCGGACCGGACGCGGCACGAGTTCGAGCACCGGGCCTACCGGCCCAGGTTGCTCCGCGGCAAGACGGTCTGCGTCGTCGGCCTGGGAGGGATCGGGCGCGACGTGGCGCGGCTGTGCGAGGCCGTGGGGATGCGCGTGGTGGGAACGCGCCGGCGGGCCGCCGCCGGCGAGCCCGCGCCGGAAGGCGTGAGCCGGCTGGAATCCTCCGACGGTCTGTACGCGTTGCTCGGCGAGAGCGACTTCGTCGCCGTCTGCTGCCAGTTGACGGCAGAGACGGAAGGCTTGATCAATCGCGCGGCGATCGCCGCGATGAAGCCCGGTGCGGTGGTGATCAACGTGGCCCGGGGAGAGATCATCGACGAGACCGCGCTGCAGGAGGGGCTGGCCAATGGCCAGATCGGTGGGGCCGCGCTCGACGTCTATCGCGGGGAATTCGAAGGCGACCCCGACCGCGGCTTGTGGGACGACCCGCGCGTGCTCATCACGCCGCACGTCTCGGGCGAGACCGACGTGAACCTCCACCGCGGCATGGATCTTTTCTGTGACAACCTCCGCCGTTACCTGAATGGCCAGCCGCTCGAGAACGTCGTGGGGTGGGGACGAGGATACTGATGTGGTTCTGCTACGTGCTCGAGTGCGCTGACGGGACTTTCTACACCGGCATCACGAACTCGATCGATCGGCGGCTCTCGATGCACAATCGAGGCCGCGCCTCCAGATATACCCGTGGCCGACTTCCGGTCAGATTGATCTACGTCGAAGCATGCCGAGACCGATCGTCAGCGAGTCGCCGCGAAATCGCAGTCAAGAAGATGCCCAGAGTGAAGAAGCGCAGGCTCGGTACATGACGATGGGCCGTATGGACCTCCGTCACCGTCGTACCCGGAGACTGTAGGACGGAAACACTGCTCCCGGCGGCGCTGATCGTCTTCGTCGGGTACACGGTGTTCGGCGTGACGGGGTTCGGCGCGTCACCGATCACGGTCCCTGTGCTCGCGCATTTCCTGCCGCTGCCGTTCGTCCTGTCGCTGGCCGCCGCCCTCGATCTCGGATCGGCGGCGGCACTCGGCGTTCACACGGAGAAGCAGGCCGATGTCCGTGAGCTGCTGGTGCTGGCGCCGTTCACGATCGTCGGCCTCGCCCTCGGCGTGACGCTCCTCGTCAGCCTCCCGCGCGATGCCACGCTGCTCGCACTCGGGGTCTTCGTCTGCGGCTATGCGCTGTACATCATGTTCCATCGTGGCCCGCGTCGCCCTCTCGGGCGAGCGTGGGCAGCGCCGGCGGGTCTCCTCAGCGGCGTGCTGGGCGCACTGTTCGGTGTCGGCGGTCCTCCCTACGTCGTCTACATCGCCGGCCGCATTCCCGACGCCACGGTGCAGCGCGCGACGATCTCGCTGATGGTCGCCCTCAACGTGGGACTGCGCGTCGCTGCGTTTGCCATCGCGGGACTCTTCACCGGCCGCGACCTGTGGCTCGCGATCGGGGTGCTTCTTCCCGTCGCATGGGCGGGCGTCTGGACCGGGAACCGGGTGCACACTCACGTGGCGCCGGCGAAGGTCGTGCGTATCGTCGGCGCGGTGCTCCTCTTCAGCGGCGTATCGCTGATCGCACGAGCGCTCTGACGCCCGACTCGTACGCGCACCGCGAGCCACTAGTGCGCCGCCGAGGGCCTCGGGCTGATGTTCCAGGGCTCAAGGCTCACGAGGCCACGGTCAGCACCACGCGGAACCGCGCTCTCCCGCTGATCATCTGCTCGTACGCATCGGCGGCCTTTGCCAGTGGGTAGCGCTCGATCATGGGGCGGACCCCGGTCAAGGCGCTGAACTGCAGCGTGTCCTCGGAGTCCTTGGCGGTACCGGAGGGCCAGCCCTGGATGGAGCGTCGCGCCAGGATGATCTGCAGCGGGCTGATAGAGAGCGGCTCCGGCGCGACTCCGACGATTACCAGCTTGCCGCCCGGCGCCAGGCCGTCGACCAGGGCGGAAATGGATTTGGCGTCGGGTGCGGTCGTCAGGATCACCCGCGCGCCGCCGAGCTTCTGGATGGCTTCGGCCGGAGCGCCCGCGCTGGTGTCGATGTATTCGTGCGCGCCCAGTTTTCTGGCCAGGGGCTCCTTGTCCCCGCCACGCCCGATGGCCACGGTCCGGAAGCCCATCCGGCGGGCGCACTGAATCCCGAGATGGCCCAGGCCTCCGATGCCCTGGACGGCAACCAGATCGCCCGGCCTCGCACCGGAATTTCGGAGCGGGTTGTATACGGTGATGCCGGCGCAAAGGAGAGGTGCGGCCTCCTCGGCAGACAGGTCGTCCGGGATCGCCGCCACGGCTTCGGCGGGCGCGATCATGTATTCGGCGTAGCCGCCATCGAAGCTGAGGGAGGTGATTTTCTCGAAGCGACAGAGAACGAAATCGCCTCTGCGGCAGGGATCGCACGTAAAGCAATGCCCGCCGTGCCAGCCGACGCCTGCACGCTGGCCGACCTTCCAGTTGGCCACGTCCGTGCCGACGGCGTCGACCCGCCCGGCGATCTCGTGGCCGGGGACGCGGGGATACTGCAGGCCCGGCCAGAGCCCATCCTTGACCAGGACATCGCTGTGGCAGATCCCGCAGGCCTCGACTTTGATGCGTACCTGCCCGCGGCCGGGCTCCGGGATCGGACGATCGACCAGCTCGAACTGCCCGCCGGGCTTGCTCACTTGCACCGCCTTCATCAGAGCCATGTGTTGTCCTCCCTCTTCATTTTGCTGTGGGTCTTCCGACGCAACCCCAGGAACTGGTCCCACCAGGTGGAAAAGCCAGGTGAGCTCGGGCTTCAGCGAAATCTCTCCGCGAGGTTCAACCGACAGAACCGTCGAGATCGCTCGGGTCCACGCGGGCCTGACGGAACACGCGAATCATGCGATGGCGGCGGAGCCGCTGGAACGGCAGATAGAGCGCGAAGGCCGCAAGGAAAAGGACGATCAGGCGGATGCCCAGACGAGCAGCCGTCTCCGTGACAGCGTCGCTCAGTAAATATCCGAGCCCGGTCCAGGCCCCGGCCCACACTAGGGCACTCGCGGCCCCGTAGCAGACGAAGCGAGGGATGTTCACCTTGGTGGCACCGGCCAGTCCGGCCGCGATCGCGTTCAGCTCAGGCAGGAAGCGGGCCCCCAGCTGAAATACCCTGCCGTGGGCTGCAAAGACATGCCCGGCGCGACCCACCAACAGTCCGGCACTCGGCGAGAGTCGGCCGAGCATCTTCAGCACCTTTGCCCCGCGCCATCGGCCCAGGCCGTACCACGTCAGGTCCGCACCGAGTGATGCCCCAACCGCGACGGCAATGATCACGGCCATGCTCAGGTCGCCGCTC
>WNGH01001193.1_pt1 | contig 42455 bp, 30 predicted proteins | sample 5400631 | NCBI WGS metagenome assembly WNGH01 (sample SAMN13153373, study PRJNA577476) | soil metagenome | isolation source: 115 cm soil or saprolite under Garry oak tree replicate 1 | place: USA:California | collected 2016-06-15 | reverse complement strand
CCCGAGCGCAACACGCGCGCGTGCCCGTCGTCGAGCAACGGTATAGGACAAGGCCGTTCGTCATGCTCGATCCCGGTCATGACACGATCGAGTCCAAGACCGTGGTGTCGGGACGCTCTCGATGGTGCGTGGCGTGCCGCACCGCGGCGCGGAGCCTTCGAGGCGAGGCGAAGAGGTCGGACGCGCGGGCGCGTCCCCGAAGCCGACAGGCCCCGCGACGCGGTGCGGCACGCCACCCTCCGCCGGGAAGGTCTCCCCGTCAGCGTTCGCTTGACGCGAGCGGGGCAGGAAGGATAGTCTCCCGCGTCCGCGGGGTGCTCGCTGCCCCCGACGAGTCCGTTCCGAAGCGCGTCCCGAATCCGACCCGGCCCGACATGGATTGAGGAGGGTTGCATGGACGTCGGTATCGTTCTGCCGCTGGTCCTGGCGATCAGCGTGCTGTCGTTGGTGGTCGCGGCCTTCCTGGCGAGGCACGTTCTGTCGGCCGACACCGGGAAGCCGGAGATGCGTGTGATCTCGGACGCCATCCGGGAGGGGGCCGAGGCCTTCCTGAGGAGACAGTACCGCACCATCGCCCTTCTCGCCGTGGTCGCCGCGGCGGTGATCTTCGCGTTCTACTTCGTCAATCGCGACGTCAAGAACATCGCAGAGATGGGGGCCGGGACCGCCTGGAGGATCACCCTGTCGTTCGTCACCGGGGCGCTCTGCTCGGCGATCGCCGGCTACATCGGCATGTTCGTGTCGATCCGCGCCAACATCCGCACCGCCTCGGCCGCCATGACCAGTCTCAACAAGGCGCTGCAGCTCGCCCTTCGCGCCGGCGCCGTGAGCGGGCTGTCGGTGGTCTCCATGAGCCTCCTGGGCGTCGGCGGACTCTTCTACCTGTTCGGGGGGATGCAGGACTACCGCCACGTGCCGTTGCAGATCGTCGGGTTCGGGTTCGGGGCCTCGTTCGTGGCGCTGTTCGCCCAGCTCGGCGGCGGGATCTACACCAAGGCGGCCGACGTGGGGGCCGACCTGGTTGGAAAGGTCGAGGCCGGCATCCCCGAGGACGATCCGCGCAACCCCGCGGTGATCGCCGACCTCGTCGGGGACAACGTCGGGGACTGCGCCGGCCGCGGCGCCGACCTGTTCGAATCGACGGCGGCGGAGAACGTCGGGGCGATGATCCTCGGGATCGCGCTCTATCCGGTCTTCGGCCTGGGCGGCATCCTGTTCCCGCTGCTGGCCCGCGCCTTCGGTCTCATCGCCACGATCGTCGGGGTGTTCACGGTGCGCTGCCGCGAGGACGAGGACCCGATGCGGGCGCTCAATCGCGGCTACATGGTGACGACCGGCATCGCCATGGTCGGCTTCGCCGCGGCGGTCTACCTGCTGCTCCGGCCGGTCGGCGCCTACGGCGGGACGCTGCACCAGGGGTACCTGCTCGGCGCCGGCATCATCGGGATCCTGACCGCCTTCGCCTTCGTGCTGATCACGCAGTACTACACCGAGTACCGCTATCGGCCGGTGCGCGAGATCGCCGAGGCGTCGCGCACGGGACCGGCCACGAACATCATCAGCGGCCTGGCGGTCGGCTTCGAGTGCACCGGTCTTCCGGTCCTTACGGTGTCGGCGGCCCTCCTGGGCTCCTACTGGTGCGGCAAGCAGGCGCTCGGCGACATGCCCGGGGCGGGGCTGTACGGCACGGCGATCGCGACCATGGGGATGCTGGCCCCCTGCGCCTACATCCTGGCGATGGACACGTTCGGTCCGATCACCGACAACGCCGGCGGCATCATCGAGATGTCGAAGCAGCCGGAAGCGATCCGCCAGAAGACCGACCGCCTCGACGCCGTGGGCAATACGACGAAGGCTCTGACCAAGGGATACGCCATCGGCTCGGCGGCCCTGGCCGCGTTCCTGCTGTTCCGCGCCTACCTGGACGAGGTCATGAAGATCACAGGGAGGGAGATGGGCGTCGACCTGACGCGCGTGCCGGTGTTCGTCGGCGGCCTCCTGGGCGCCACCCTGGTCTTCGTTTTCTCGGCCCTGGCGATCAAGGCGGTCGGGAAGGCGGCGCAGGTCGTGATCACCGAGGTGCGCCGGCAGTTCAAGTCGAACCCGGGGATCATGAAGGGGACCTCCAAGCCGGACTACGCCAGGTGCGTCGACATCGTCACGGTGTCGGCGCTCAAGGAGATGGTGCTGCCCGGACTCCTGGCGGTGCTCACCCCGGTCGTCGTCGGCTTCAGCTTCAAGTATCTGTCCAACTACGGCCAGATCGGCGCCGAGTCCGTGGCCGCCCTCCTCATGGTCGGAACCATCGCCGGGATTCTGATGGCCACGGTCATGAACAACGGCGGCGGCGCCTGGGACAACGCCAAGAAGTACATCGAGTCGGGGCTGTTCAAGGTGGACGGCCAGGTCGTCGGGAAACGATCGGAGCCGCACAAGGCGGCGGTCGTTGGCGACACGGTGGGCGATCCCTTCAAGGACACCGCCGGACCGTCGCTGCACGTCCTGATCAAGCTGCTGTCGACGATCACCCTGGTCCTGGCGCCGCTGTTCATCCTGTAGCAAGGTGGGCGCTCCGCCGCTGGCGTTCACGCTCCTGCCGGCGACCCTCGCCGTGTGCCGCCTGGAGGGCGGGGCGCCGGTCCCCGCTGGGCCCTGACCGGTCCGTTCGTCTCGATCACGCGCACGGCCGACGAGCTGTCGGTCATCTGCCCCGAGACGGCCGTTCCCGCGGGAGTCGTCTGCGCAGCAGGATGGCGCTGTCTCAAGCTCGAAGGGCCGTTCGATTTCTCCGTCACCGGCCTCGTCGCTTCGTTCTCGGCCCTCCTGGCGGGTGCCGGGATCAGTCTCATGGTAGTGTGCACGTACGACACCGATTATCTGCTCGTGAGGAGCCACGACCTCGACCGCGCGATCGCGACCCTGGAGGCGGGCGGATACCGGATCAGACGCTGAAGTCGGACGCAGGGAGGAACCCCGTGCTGCAGGAATTCAAGAAGTTCGCGTTGCAGGGAAACGTTCTCGACATGGCGATCGGGATCATCATCGGCGCTGCCTTCGGCAAGATCGTCTCGTCGCTGGTCGCCGACGTGCTGATGCCCCCCATCGGCCTGCTGGTCGGGAAGATCGATTTCTCGTCGTTGTTCCTGAACCTCTCCGGCCAGGATTACGCCTCCCTGGCGGCGGCGAAGGCGGCGGGCGCGCCGACGATCAATTACGGGATATTCCTCAACAACATCCTCGATTTCCTGATCGTGGCGTTCGTGATCTTCCTCCTGGTGAAGCAGGTCAATCGTCTGAAGGCCAAGGAGGCGCCCGCCGCGGCCCCCGCCACGCGCGACTGCCCGCGCTGCCTGTCGCCGGTCCCGCTCAAGGCGAGCCGCTGCGCCCACTGCACCTCCGACCTGCAGCCGGCCGCGGCGCGCTGACCGGCCCGGGAGAGCCATGCCGTCCAGGATCTCGCACTACCTGCACGGAACCGATCCGCCCGAACAGGCGCGCCTGGCGCGTCTGAACGACCTGATCAATCGCAGGTCGCTGGCGGAAATCGGTCTCTCCGGGGGGGAGCGGATTCTCGAGGTCGGCAGCGGCCTCGGTCAGTTCGCCCGGGACATGGCGCGCCGCGCCGGCCCCGCCGCCCGGGTCCTCGGGATCGAGCGCAGCCCCTCCCAGATCCGGGGGGCCGTCCGCGCGGCGCGCACTGTAGGTGAGGTCGCTCGCGTCGAGTGGCGCCGGGGCGACGCCCTGAAATTGCCGCTGCGAAGGGGCGAGTGGGGATCGTTCGACGTGGCGCACGCCCGCTTCCTCCTGGAGCACGTCCCCGACCCCCTGGCGGTCGTGCGCTCCATGGCGCGGGCGGTGCGGCCGGGCGGGCGAATCGTCCTCGAGGACGACGACCACGACGTCCTGAGGCTGTGGCCGGAGCCGGCCGGGTTCACGCCGCTGTGGCGCGCCTACATCCGCAGCTTCGATCGGCTGGGAAACGACCCGGCGATCGGGCGCCGACTCGTGTGGCTCCTGCACCAGGCGGGCGCAATCCCGGAGAGAAACACCTGGATCTTCTTCGGGAGCTGCTCCGGCTCGCCCGATTTCGCCGCCTACGTCGAGAACGCCACGGGTGTGCTCGTGGGCGCCCGCCGGGCGATCGTCGGAGGCGGCCTCCTGCCGGCGGGCGAGTTCGAGGCGGCCCTCGCGGCGTTCGACGCCTGGAAGCTGCGCCCGGACGCCGCTTTCTGGTTCGCCTTCGCCTGGGCGGAAGGGCGCCGCCCGGGGACCGAGCCCAAAGCAGTCGCTGGTCCGGGGACGCGCCTCAGGGCAGGAAGGCGTACCCGACCTTGACGAAGAAGGTCCGGTCGCTCTGCGTGAGCGGCGTCCCGGTGTCTCCCAGCCGATCCTCCGAGTAGCCGAGGTAGAGGGCCGTCTGCGGATTCACCCTGTAGGAGTACAGGAGCTGGGTGAACAGCGTCCTCTCGATCCGTTCCGGGGGAGCGACGACCGGCGGAGGAGAGCCAGGCGGGACGAGATCCGGACAGGGGCTCGTCAGGTAGAGATCCGGCTCGCGGTGGATGTCGGTGTACTGCACGATGGCACGCGCCATCGCGCGCACGTTGAGCTGCCAGGCGATGCGCGTCTGCGCCAGGCTGGCCCGGAACAGCCGCCCCCCCTCGACATCGAGCGTCTCGTAGGTGTCGTCGAGGCTCACCCGCACGTGCCGCCCCGCCTTGAACGAGACACCCGGGACCAACCGCACGACCCGGCCCGGCCGGCAGTTGTCGTAATCGACCTCATCGCCGAAGTCACCCGACAGATCCATCGACAGGTCCCCCCGTGGCGTGAAGGAAAGCGACACGCTCTCGCCCGCCAGGTCGTAGGTCGTTCCCGCGAAGAACTCGCGCGCGCGGTTCAGGTCAACGGACAGCGCCGATTGACGCGGCCCGTCCCAGCGGAAGAACAGGCTCTTCGACTCGTCGGTCAGAAGACCGGTGTGGTCCTCGGTCCTGTACAAGGACGCGCCGAAGCTCGTCCGGATGAAGGGGCCGGCAGGATCCCCCCAGACGACGCGCTCCATGCTCGCCCCGGCCGAGCGTGTGTCGACCCGCGGGATGAACCCCGTGTCGACACGCAGGTTCCGGCCGAGGTCGGACCCGGTGACCCCCCAGTTCCACTCCTTCGAGTCGTGCTGGTAGCCGAAATTCACGGCGGTGCCCCTGAAGGGGCCGTCCGGCTGCAGGAAGGCGCCCGCGACCGCCGCCGGATACTCGGTGCGCGACGCCAGCGCCTGCGCGTTCAGCGTGTCGCGCTCCGACAGACGGATCATCCCATCCACACCCAGCACCCGGTTCGAGTAGCCGCTCCCCTCCCGGTCCGCCAGGAGGGCCCCGAGGGTCGACGAGGCGCCGACGTCCCGCCGGTAACGCACGACCGAGGAGGTCGACTCCTGGTCCAGGGAGGTCGACCGGGACTCCTGGTTCGCCGGAAGGATCAGGTTGGTGATCCGGTCCCTCGCCACGAGGACGCCCAGCGCGTTCGCGCCCCCCTTGCCGACGAGCTTCGCCGCCCAGGACGGATCGGCCACCGTGCGCGTGTAGATCGTGCTCAGCCTCGTCTGGAAGAAGTCGGCCCCCTCCAGGAACAGGGGGCGCTTCTCCGGGTAGTACAGCGCGAAGCGGGTGTTGATCTTGAGCTGCGCCGTGTCGGCCTCGACCTGCGAGAAGTCCGGGTTGACCGCGGCGCTCAGCGTCAGGTCGGGGGCGGGGGCGAGACGGGCGGTGATCCCTAGGTCTCCTCCGACCGGACCGTTCAGCATCGGCCCGTCCGGAAACGCCGCGCGCTCGTCGCTGCGCGTGGCGGTGAGCGTCGGGTCCAGCTCGAGGTTGAGCCCGGTTCGCATCCCCTCGAAGCCGGCGATCTTCGCCTCCTGGCACAGGAAGCAGTTGTTGCTGCGGTCGATCGGCCGGAGCGATACCTGCCGCACGACCGAGCGCGGCTGGGATCGGGAGACGTGCAGGCCCCAGGTCTGCTCTCCGCCTCCGCGCGGGAAGCGCAGCGAGGCGAACGGCACGGCGAACTCGAGGGTATAGCCGTCGCTGTCGATCCTCCCCCGCACGCTCCAGATCGCGTCCCACGAGCTGTCGTACGAGAGACCGGTGCCGCCCACTTCGCTCGCGATCGCGTCCCACTGCACTCCCAGCGGGCTGGCGGCGAACACGTAGGCGCGTCTCTGGTCGTTGAAGGTGTCGAGGACGAACTGGACCTGGTCCTCGTCCCCCGGCAGGCTGTCGCGATCGGCGAGGTAGGCGCGGATCGCCGCTGGATCCGGATCGAAGGCCCGCACGCCGATGTACAGGTTGCGCTCGTCGTGCAGGACCAGGCACTCGGTGCGAAGCGTCGCCGGCAGGTTGTCGCCGGGGTAGGTCTCGTACTCGAGAGACAGGGTCAGGGCCGAGGCCCAGGCCGGCTCGTCCAGGACGCCGTCCACGCGGATCGGCGAACCGGCGCGCGGCACGCGCAGGGGCGCCTCGGCGGCCGCGCCGGCCCACGCCAGGCGCGCCATCACCAGGACCCCCAGGAGCCCGCCTCTCAGGGCGTGTCTCGCCATCCGCGCCGTCCCGCGAAAGAGCGCGAGAATAGCACGCGGTCCGGAACGGGCGGCGCGACAGTGTGTCCCGCGACCGGAACGGACTAGAATGCCTGCATGTCCTCGCGGCGCCCGGGTCGTCTGGCACTTTCAGCGTCACTCCTGGCCGCGTTCTGTCTGTCGCCGGTCCCGGCGCTCCTGGGCGTCGAGCGCGGCGCGTACAAGGACATCCGCAGCCGCTACGAGGGGCTCTCCTTGAGGCTGCGCGTCGATCTCAAGGCGGCGGGACGCGCCACCGACCCGAACGTCGTCAGCCTGGACGGCGTCGGCTACCCGAGCGAGCGCTCCCCGACTTTGTTCAGCGCTCTCGACACCGTGTACGTGCAGCGGATCACGAACGACGGGGGGACGCGGCTCGGTCTCACGGTCTACCGCAACCAGGAGGAGGCGGACCGGCTGCGCGCCAGCGCGATCCCGATGCCGTCGATGTCCAACCCGAACTACGGGCGCACCCTCGCCACCTTCGCCCAGCAGGGAAGCACGAGCGTGATTCTGGAGCTCAAGGCGGGGAAGAAGGATGCGCCGGCACAGCACGCGGAGATCGAGACCCTGCTCGACCGCATCTTCTATTTGAGCTCGGAGCCCACGCGCGACGAGCTCGAGACCTTCGTGCGCCGGCACACCGGATGGTCCATCTCGCGGCTGCGGGCCGCGACCGGCCTGCCGGAAGACGACATCCGGGCGATCCTGAAGGACGCGGCCGCGGCGGGCGGCGCCGATCGCTAGCCGGACTCCCCGGCCCGGCGCTCAGTCGAATCGCACCCGCACGAAGTGGCGCTTTCCCACCTTGAACAGGTAGGAGGAGGACGGCGCGGCGGGGATCTCCTGCGACGCGTCCGCCAGGCGCTCCCCCTCGAGGTAGACACCCCCCTGTTCGATGAGACGGCGCGCCTCGCCGTTCGACTTGGCCATCCCGAGCGTGACCAGGAGCTTGGGGACCCAGACCGGCTGCGGCGCCGACGGCAGGCGGACCTCGCGCACCTCCTCGGGAGTCTCCCGGCGGGCGAAGATCCTCTCGAACTCGGCGGCCGCGTCCTTCGCCGCCTTCTCATCGTGGCAATCGGCGACGATGCGGCGGGCCAGGGCGGACTTGACCTGCTTCGGGTGGAGCTCCCCGGCCCCCATGCGCTGACGCATGTCGGCGATCTCCGCCAGGGTGGCGTCGGTGCACAGCTCCCAGTAGCGCCACATGAGCGTGTCGCTCACCGACATCACCTTGCCGTAGATCTCCCGCGGCGACTCGTTGATGCCGATGTAGTTGCCGAGCGACTTGCTCATCTTCTCGACGCCGTCGAGCCCTTCCAGAAGGGGCATCGTCAGGACGACCTGGGGCTCGAGGCCGTACTCGCGCATCAGATCGCGTCCGACCAGGAGGTTGAAGGTCTGGTCGGTTCCGCCCATCTCGACGTCCGCCTTGAGCGCCACCGAGTCGTACCCCTGCGCCAGCGGGTAGAGGAACTCGTGCAGCCCGATCGGCAGGCCGCTCTTGTAGCGTTTGGCGAAGTCGTCGCGCTCGAGGAGACGCGCCACCGTGTACTTGGAGGCGAGCTGGATGAACCCGGCGGCGCCGAGCTTGCCGAGCCAGCGGCTGTTGAAGTCGATGACCGTCTTCTCCGGATGCAGGATCTTGAAGACCTGCTTCTTGTAGGTCTCGGCATTCTTCTTCACCTGCTCCTTGGTCAGGACCGGCCGCGTCTTCGACTGCCCCGTCGGATCGCCGATCATCCCGGTGAAGTCGCCGATCAGGAACACGACCCGGTGCCCCATGTCCTGGAAGTGCTTCATCTTGCGGATCACCACGGTGTGCCCCAGGTGCAGGTCGGGGGCGGAGGGATCGAAGCCCACCTTGATCGTCAGCGGGACTCCGTCCCGATGGGAGCGGTGCATCTTCCCGAGGAGCTCCTCCTCGCGGATGATCTCGACCGCTCCCTTGCGCACGTACTCCAGCTGCTCGTGCGCGGGTGGAAAGGGGGGCGGGGTTTTCGAGACTCTCTTCGTCATCGCGCATCCAGGGAGGAGCAGCCGGCGCACGGACCGGCGGGCGCGAAGTCTACAACGTTTCCGCCGTCACGTGGGCCGCGTCCTCCCCGGCGCTCCTCGTCACAGCAGCCCGCGCTCCTTCAGGCTGACGAAGCCGCGCCGGCTGACGATGATGTGGTCGTAGAGGCTGATCCCCATCAGGTCGCCGGCCCGTGCCATGGTGCGCGTGAACTCGACGTCGTCCCGGCTGGGATCGAGACTGCCGCTCGGGTGGTTGTGCACCAGGATGAACGCGAGGGCGGAGTTGACGATCGCCGGCTGCAGGACCTCGCGCGGATGCGTGCGCGTCGTGTTCAGGCTGCCGATCGACACGGTCTCGCGGCAGATCAGACGGTTCTGCGCGTCGAGGTAGAGCGAGACCAGGTGCTCCCTGCGCGCCCGCCTCAGGTCGCGCACGAGGGCATACGCCTCCGCCGGTGACGAGACCCGCGGCTCCTCGGCCGACGGCGCGAGGAGCCGGCGCCCCAGCTCGAACGCCGCCAGCATCTGCGCCGCCTTGACCCGGCCGACGCCCCTGTGGCTCGCCCATTCGTCGAGAGACAGAGTGACGAGCTTCGGCCCGCCGTGCCGGCCGACCAGGTCCTCGGCGATGCGGATGACGCTCTTTCCCTTCGTGCCGCTTCCGAGGAGCACCGCGACCAGCTCGGCCTGGCTGAGGCCGGCCACCCCGAACCTCATGAGTTTATCGCGCGGCAGAAGAACGGTGGCCGGCAGCTCGCGCAGTCTCTTCTGGCTGCGCGCCGGTTCGCCGGCCGGCGGTGCCTCGGCCGGGTACACCGTCCCGTCGGAGGGTGCGGTCGGTTCATCGGGCATCGCGCTTCGACTGAGCAAGGAGCGTGCCGCGAACACGGGCTCGCGGGAAGGGCGCCCGGGACGTCCCCGGCGTGTCCGGGGGCGGACAGTGTCCGCGGTCGCGGGCTCAGTCTTCTCCGCCGCCGGCTCCCAGGACACGGCGGCCGGCGATGCGCAGCCGGCCGGAGAAGAACAGGGCGATGGCGCGGCTGTAGACGCGGTGCTCCGTCTCGAGGATGCGGGCCGCGAGACTCTCGGGCGTGTCGTCATCCAGGACCGGCACCGCCTCCTGCAGGACGATCGGACCCGAGTCGACCCGCTCGTCGGCGAAATGGACGGTGCAGCCGCTGAGCTTCACGCCCGCCTCGATCGCCTGGCGCTGCGGCTCCCTGCCGGGGAAAGCCGGCAGGAGCGAGGGGTGGATGTTGAGGACTCGCCCCGCGAACCGGTCCACGAACCACGGCGACAGGAGACGCATGTAGCCGGCGAGACAGACGAGCCTCACTCCCTCCGCCTCGAGCGCCTCCGCCATCGTCCGGTCGTGATCCTCGCGCGCGGGGCTCATCCGGTGATCGACGACGAGCGTCCGGACGCCGCGCTCGCGGGCGACCTTCAATCCGGGCGCCTTCGGCTCGTTGCTGATGACCAGCGCGACGCGCGCGTCGAGGTCGCCGGCGGCGATCCGCTCCAGGATCGCCTCGAGATTCGACCCGCGGCCGGAGATGAGGACGCCGATCAGGTTCCCGGCGGAGCGCGTCTCACCCACGCGCGGAGCCTCGTGCGCCCCGGCGCACCCTCACAGGAGGCGCCGGAAGAAGTAGAAGCCGGCCGCCACGATGCCGGAGAGCAGCGTGAGACCCAGGTACACGGCGGCGCGCTCCAGTCTCCGGCGCACGGCCTGCCCCAGGGCCAGAAGGAACAGAACCCCGGCGCTCACGCAGAACAGGATGCACATCATGCTGAGATAGAGGATGTAGACGTGCACGGTTCGCAACTCCTAGGGGGCCGCTCCCGCCCGCGCCGGCTCTCCCGGACTTCCCTGCCCGTAGATCACCCTGCGGTTGCCACGCACGATCTCCCCGATGCGGTAGTGCTTCTCTCCCATCTTGTCGAGGTGGGAGACGACCTCCCCCTCGCGGTGGAGCGGAACGACCAGGACCATCCCGAGCCCCATGTTGAAGGTGCGGAACATCTCCTCGTCGCCGACGCGCCCCTCGCGCTGCAGGTACTGGAACACCGGCAGGATCGGCCAGGTCCCCACGTCGACGCGCGCCGAGACCCCGCGCGGCAGGATGCGAGGGATGTTGTCCGTGAATCCGCCGCCGGTGATGTGCGCCATGCCGTAGAGGGCGCCGGTCGGGATGAGACCACGCAGCACCGGCAGGTAGGAGCGATGGACTTGCAGCAGCTCCTCGGCGACCGAACGGCCCAGCTCCGCGACGCGCGAGTCCGGCTTGAGGCTCCGCCTCTCGAAGAACACCTTGCGGGCCAGGGAGTAGCCGTTCGTGTGCAGACCCGAGGACGGCAGACCGATCAGCACGTCCCCCGAGGCGATGCGCGAGCCGTCGATCACCTGCTCCCGCTCGACCACGCCGACGATGAACCCCGCCAGGTCGTACTCGCCCGGCTTGTAGAAGTCCGGCATCTCGGCCGTCTCACCGCCGATCAGCGCGCAGCCGGAGTCCCGGCAGGCGCGCGCCAGGCCGGAGATCACTTCGAGCATCACGTCCCCCTCGACCTTCCCCATGGCGATGTAGTCGAGGAAGAAGAGCGGCACCGCTCCCTGGACCAGGATGTCGTTGATGCAGTGATTCACAAGGTCCATGCCGACGGTCTTGTGGTTGCCGGTCTGGATCGCCACCTTCAGCTTGGTGCCGACGCCGTCGGTGCTGCTCACGAGGACCGGGCGGCGGAACGGGCCGGCGGCCGTCAGGTCGTACAGACCGCCGAACGAGCCGATCTCCGTCAGGACCCCCTTCTTGAAGGTGCCACGGGCGATCAGCCGGATGCGCTGGATGGCGCGCATCTTGGCGTCGATGTCGACGCCGGCGTCCTTGTAGGTGAGTCCGCGCGACGGCGCGTCCTTGCGATCCGCCTCCCTGGGCGGTGTCGCGGGACGCGGGGCGCGCTCCCGGCCTCCTCCCTTCACACTCCCCGGCATGGACGCACCTCGTCCCGTGATCCTGTCACGCGGACCGCATGTTTTTTGGGTCGCGGATTATATCGCAGGAGTGCGCGCGGGTGTCAACGGAGCCGGGGTACGGCCGAACCCGCTCTTGACACGGGGCGGGGCGTCCTCGATCATGCGGAATCTGATTCACCATCCCGGGACGAAAGGAGGATCCACATGACACGCGTGCTGCTCGTCACCCTGGTCCTGGCCCTCGTGTGCGCGGCCCCCGCCCTGGCGGGCCTCGACGCGAAGAACGGCGAGCTGGGGTTCGATCTCGGATACACGCATTTCGATCCGAACGTCTCCGACAAGGGGGCCGCCCGCTTCAACTTCCGCGGCGGCTACTGCTTCACCAAGCTGTTCGAGCTGGAGGGGGAAGGGGTCGGGATCGCCTCCGAGGACACCGGAGGCGTGGACCTGATCACCACCCTCGGCATCGACTTCGTCAACGCCGTGTTCAACTTTCATCCGTCGAACAAATCGATCGTGCCGTACGTTCTCGGCGGCATCGGCGCGGCGACGCTGACCCAGGATTTCGACCCGGGGCCGAAATTTGATGACAGCGGAGTGGCCTACCAGGTAGCCGGCGGGAGCCGCTTCTTCTTCGGGATGAAGAAGCGGGTCGCCGTCCGCGTCGAGGTGTCGGTCATCAGGGAGAACACCTTCGACGAGAACTCGCAGCACGTCGGCGTGACCGGCGGCTTCACCTGGAGGCTGGGCGGCCAGAAATAACGGACCGGGCCGCCGACCCTCATACCTGAAGGACGATCCGTCCGACGACACCGCGGTCGTAGAGGATCTGGTGGGCCTTCGCCGCGTCGGCGAGGGGCATCAGGCGCGACACGACGGGGCGGACCTTTTTCTCGGCCACCAGACGGAACGACTCCGACAGCTCGGGCGGGGTGGTGGCGAACGAGCCGCGGATCTCCAGCTCCTTCAGGATCACGAGCCCCGGGTTGAAGGAGGCGGGCTTCGTCTCCAGATTGCCGACCATGATCAGCCGTCCGGCCGGGGCGAGTGAGCGCATCGCCTGGTCGAAGGTCAGGGCCCCGGTGATCTCCAGGACCACGTCGACGCCGCGGCCCCCCGTCAGGCGGCGCGCCGCCTCGGCGAACATCAGATTCGGGGCGATTATCGTCTCGTCCGCGCCGGCCTCCTTGAGGCGCTCCGCCTTGTTCGCCGAGGAGGTCACCGCCAGGACCTTCGCGCCGATCAGCCGGCAGACCTGGATGGCATGCAGTCCGACGCCTCCCGAGGCCCCCGTGATCAGGACGGTCTCGTCGAGCTGCACCCCGCCCCGCGTGCGCGCCACGTGCAGGGCCGTTCCGATGGTGCAGGCGCAGATCGAGCCCTCCTCGAAGGGGATCCCGTGGGGGATTCGGGCCAGCCCCTGCTCCTCGGACACGACGTACTCGGCATAGCCGCCCGGGATCTCCTCGCCGAAGAACACCCCTTCCTTGCAGAGCGTGGTGCGGCCGCGCCGGCAGAGGTCGCAGCGGCCGCAGTGCACCCTCTGGACGGTCGCCACGCGGTCGCCGGGACGGAAGTCCTGCACGCCCGGTCCGATCGCCACGACCTCCCCGGCGATTTCATGCCCCAGGATCGACGGCAGCCTGGTGCGCGGCAGGTTGCCGCTCCGGTTGATGATGTCGTGGTAGCACACCCCGACCGCGCGGACCTGGATGAGGACCTCGCGCTCGCGCAGGCTCGAAGGCTCGGGGGCCTGCACCTCTTCGAGGCGGAGCTTCTCCGGCCCGCCGAACTCTCGCATCACCACCGCACGCATCGTCTTGTGGCCCATCTCCTCCCCCCTTCTTCGAAGCACCTCGGCGCGGCCGTTCGATCGCCGCGCGTGTCCTCAGATCATCCGGTGACGCAGCCCTTCTGGATCGAGCCGCTCGAGCGCGCGCCGCTCCGCGTCCGTCGGGGCCCGCGCGATCTCTCCGTCGTCCTCGATCAGAAACCCGGTGCGGTCCCGCAGGTCCTGCGGCGCGGTCCCCGCCCGCCGCGACGTCACCCTTAGCCTTCCGCCCAGAAGGTCGAGGCGCGCCCGGTCGGTGAGGACGGTCGTCGTCCGGTTGCGGGGCGAAGGCGCCGTCGTAATGAAATCGACCCGTCCCGGAAGCGACCGTGGCGAGTGCCGCGGCACCAGGATGACGACCTTGGGGACGTAGGGACGCATGGACGAAGCCCCCGCGGGACCGGGCAGCTTCACGCGCGGTCTCGCGAACTCGCCGATGCAGGTCAGGTTGGTGCGCGCCTCGGCGTCCACCTGCGCCGCCCCGAAGAACATGAGATCGATGCGGCCGCGCCGGGCCAGATCGAACATGTCCGGCAGCGTGATCCTCCCCTCGCACGCCTCGAGCAGACGCGGGTCAACGGAGGTCGGCGACGCGGCGCGGACGTCGGGGTTGATGGCGCCGACGCAGTTGATGTAAGTCAGCCGTGGCGCGTGGGTGGCGCGCGCCAGGGCGATCGCCAGCATCGGCAGGGCCGAGGCCACCCCGGTCGCCACGACGTCTCCATCCGAGATCGCGCGCGCCATCTCCACCACCAGACGGTCGGCCGTCCCCTCGTCGTCGGTGAGGACACCGCCCGGGCCGGGTGCCTCCGGGACGCGGGGCTCCCCCTCCCAGCGGCCCGGGTTCTCGACCAGCTTCAGGAATGCCGCGTGATCCGCAGGACCGCTCACGAAGGTCCCGAGATATTCGTCCGTCCGCCCCTGCGAGGCCGCGGCGAGGTAGTCGCGCAGGTGCGGCGCCGAATATCTGTAAGCGCGGTGGCACGAAGTCGGAAACGCCCCGCCGGGCGCCTCGGCCACGCAGTCCACGAGAAAGTGCGGGATGGTCGGGGCCTCCAGCCGATCGACGATCGTTTCCGCCGTGGCGATGACCCGGTCGCTGGCGCGCGCCAGGAGATCCTCGGCGTACAGGTCGTCGATGCGCAGGTTTCCTTTCCTGTCCGCCATCTGGGCGTGCACCAGGGCCACGTCGGGCCGGATCGCCGGTGCCACCGCGACTCCCTCCCCGGTCACCGGGTCCGCGATCGTCCGCGTGCGGTTCACCGTCATGTAGCCGGACGCCTCGACCCCCGGCGCCTGGAGGTACGGCAGGCCGAGGGCCGCCGCCCGCAGGCCCTGCACGATCTCGTACACATCGCGCTCCTTGAACGGCAGCGACCCGGCTTCGATCCGGCGCTTGACGTGCGGCGCCGTGACGAACCCGTCCTCGAACTGGAAGCCGATGAACCCGAACTCCGTCTCGGCCACGGCCCCACCGGCCACGAGAAGATCGAGCGGCAGCGGATTCGGCAGCGTCACGACCCGCAGCCCGCGCCGCCTCTGGCGCAGCAGCTCGAACACCAGCGCCATCGGGGCCCGGTTGAGCTGGAATCCCCCGAAGGTGACGAGAGCGCCGTCCGGGACGGAGGCGGCCGCCTGTCGCAGCGTCACGAGGGCGCTCACGGCGGCCCGCCGTCCGGGCTCAGCTCCAGCCCGTCCAGCCGTCCGGAGGGATCGATCTCCGCGAGCGCCGCGAGCTCCGCGGCGGTCGGAGGGGGCGTGACCCGCGCGGGCGAGGGAGGCAGCGTGAACCCCGTGCGCCGCCGCACGTCCGCCTCGGTGGCGTGGGCGTGCATCGTGCGCAGCCGCATGAAACCGTCGGCGAAATCGAGCACCGCGAGCGGGGTCACGCACAGCGACGGTCCCCCCTCGAGACCGGCCGCCGCGCGGCGGCGCCAGCCCGGCACCGACACGTAGTCGACCCGCTCGACGAAGCGCCGCGTCGTATGCTCCCCCGAGAACAGGATGACGTGCCGCGCCAGCGTCCCGATGGAGGTCGTGCCGATCGAACCGGGCCCCCTGACCGCGAGGCGCCCGTCCCTGCCCTTGAGGCCGATCAGGTTGGTGCTCCCCTCGCGATCGATCTGCATCCCCCCCACGAAGAAGACATCGCAGAATCGCATCGGGGACGACCGGCTGGCGACATCCAGGATCGCGTCGTGCGCTTCGAGATATTCGACGAGCCCGTGCGATCGGCTCGTCGGCTCGTCGGTCCAGGCGGCGGGGGAGAGCTCGTGTCCCCGCTCCACGCGCAGGCCGTGCCGGATCGTCAGGTTCGGCGCGTGCAGTCTCTGCGCCAGGAGGGCCGCGGCCAGAAGCAGCTCGGCGTGCAGGCCGAAGGCGACCGTCTCTCCGTCGGAAAGCTCCCGGGCCACCACGCAGGCGAGAAGCCGCGCCACGTCTCCGGCCGCGGTCCGGGGCACCGCCGCGTCGTGACCGCCCGCCGGGCTCAATCCCACGACATCCCCAGGCGGTCCAATCGCGCGGCACCGATCTCTTTCAGATACGCCGCCTGGCCGTCCGGGCCGAAGACGTGCCGTTCCAGATACGCCTGGTACGGGACCGGGTCGTCGCGCCTGCGCGCCTCGCCCGCCGCGGCGTACTCGCGGTAGTGCTCCAGGTCCGGGACGTAACGCCCGCTGACGCCGCCGGGGTGGGCGCCCCAGGGGACGGGGACCACCAGGGCGCCGCGGACAATCGTCCTCTCCGGGGAGGCGGCGACGTCCAGGTTCGGCACGATGCGCTCGACCGTCGCCACGACCGGTCCGCGGCAGGCCAGGGTCAGCGCCCTCTCGCAGAAGGTGCGCCCCAGATACGCCTCGCGCGCCACGCGGACGTTGCCGAACGGATCGGCCTCGGCCGCGTGCAGGAAGACGATGTCCGGCCGCACCGGCGGCACCCGGATATAACGCCGGCCTCCCTCGGTCACCTCTTCGAGATCGGGGTTGAGCTCGGGGAGCGACGTGCCGACGCCGCCGCGCCACAGCAGATGTGGCATGTCCCAGGCCGCCGCCTTGAGCGCCAGGTGCCAGATGCACTCGTCGCACTCCCAGACCGAGAGATCGCCCCGCTCCGCGGCCCTCCGGAACGCGGGCGCGATGGCCGCCACGCGCTCGAACGCGACGCCGGCGGTCATCACGCGCCTGACGCACCCGGCCCCGATCAGCAGATCCGTTTCCAGCCCCGAGGTCGGGCCCGACACCACGGTCAGGTTCTTGACTCCGCGGCGGATGATCTCCCGCACGATCGCCATGGGCGGGTTCTGGTAGGAGAAACCGGAGAGACCGACGACCATGCCGTCGCGCAGGAGAGCCGCGGCCTCCGTGAGCTCGGCGACGCGCTCCGCCCGGGGGCTCACGGCTGCTTTCGCGTCTCCCGCAGGAGCGGCCTGAACTTGTAGCCGTAGACGATGTAGCCGTGCTCGTCGGCGTCGCGGAGCCGGCGGGTCACCATCTCGACGGGCATCCCGATTGTCAGATCGACACCGTCGGCGTCGGCCAGCTGCGCCGAGACCAGCGGCCCCTCCTCAAGACGCACCATTCCGACCAGGTACGGGGCCATCGAGGCGTAACCGCGCGCCGGCTGCAGGACCCGGCTCCAGGAGTAGAGGGTCCCGCGTCCGGAGAACGCGAAGGACGGGAGTCCGGCCCCCCTGCACGCGGGGCAGACAGGGCGCGGCGGGAAGAAGCGGAGCGAGCAGGCCGCGCAGGCGTTTCCTTCCAGGCGGTAGAACGGACCGCGCAGACGATGGAAACGAGGCAGCTCCATGAAAGATCCTCTCAGACCTGCAGGATGTGGGTGACCGCGACCGACCCGGACCCCCCGACGCTCTGGGCCATGCCAACCGAGGCGCCCTTCACCTGGGCGGGACCGGCCTCGCCGCGGAGCTGCAGCACCGTCTCGACCAGCTGGTAGGCGCCGCTCGCCCCCACCGGGTGGCCGCGCCCCTTCAGCCCGCCCAGGGTGCAGATCGGGATGTCCCCCTCGCGTGCCAGCCGCCCCTCGGCGGCGAGCTTCAGGGCGCTGCCGCGATCCGCGAAGCCGCTGGCCTCGAGCGTCAGGACAGAGACGATGGTGAAGGCGTCGTGCGGCTCGAATAGGTCCATGTCCTTCGGCTTGAGTCTCGCCTGCTCGCAGGCGAGGCGCGCGGAGTCGGCCACCGCCTGCCAGAGGAGCGGGTCCCGGCGTTCCGCGAGACCCAGCGTGTCGGTGGCGCAGGCCGACCCGGTGATCCGCACCGGGGCGCGCCGGGCCCGGCGCGCCTCGGTGGCCGGGCAGACCAGCAGCGCCGCGGCGCCGTCGCAGATCCCGGCCGAGTCCAGGATGTTGATCGGATCGGCGACGACCGGGGAGCGGACGAAGTCCGCAACCGTGATCGGCTGGCGGTACATGGCGCGCGGGTTCGCGGCGGCGTTCCTGTGCGCGTTGACCGAGAACGGAGCGAAGTCCTCGTGACGCGCCCGGTGCTCGTGCATGTAGCGCCGCATGAGCAGGGCGTTGAGGGCCGCGAAGGTCAGACCGTGCGCGGCCTCGTAATCCGCGTCCGCCGCGAGGGCGAGGGCCGACGTCACGCCGTCCGTGAGGAGATCGGTCATCTTCTCGACCCCGACCGCGAGCGCGAAGTCGTGCGCCCCCGAGGCCACCGTGAGAAAGGCGGCCCGCAGCGCGGCGCCCCCGGAGGCGCAGGCCGCCTCGATCTTGAGCGCCTCGATCGGCAGGAGAGCGGCGGCGTCGGCGACGCAGGTGGCGAGGTTCTCCTGCCCGGCCAGCTCGCCCGAAAGCATGTTCCCGACGAACAGGACGTCCACACGATCGACCCCCGCGTCCTGGCGCGCCGAGGCGATCGCCTCGACCGCGAGATCGCGCAGGGAGCGATCCCAGTGCTCCCCGACAGACGTCTGGCCGACACCGATGATGGCGACGTCTCTCATCACGCGTCTCGCCAGGTAATCGCCGACCAGGGGGGCCAGGGCGCGCGCGCTCTCCAGGCGCGCGGTGGCCTGGAGCGAGAAGGCGTCGCTCCCCGCCCCCGATCCGTACGAGCAGAAGAAGATCCGGTCTCCCGCGCCGGCGACGTCCAGGATCGCCGCCAGGCCGAGGAGGGACGCGCCCGAGTAGGTGTTGCCGATGTGATCCACGACGCTCCCGGCCGCGATCTGCGTTTCGGAGAATCCGAGCTCCGCGGAGACCCGGCGCACGAATTTCGGGTTCGGCTGGTGGAAGACCGCCCAGCGGTAATCGGACGGCTTCCTCCCCAGCTCCGCGAGCAGACCGCGCGACGCCTCGAGCGAGTGCTTGAAGTAGGACGGCTCGCCCGTGAAGCGGTGCCCGTGCTCGGGGTAGTGCATGTGCTGCCGCCGGAAGAAGTCCGGAGTGTCGGTGACGTACGAGCGGGACGCCTCGACCTCGGCCAGGGCCCCGTCCGCCGGACCGAAGAGAAAGGCCGCGCCCCCCGCCGCCGCCGTGAACTCCAGGTGGTCCCCCGGCCGGCTCTGGGCCGCGTCCATGCCGATCGAAAGGGCGTAGTCGGCCATGCCGGACCCGACATAGGCGCAGGCGGCCTGCATCGCCTCCGAGCCGGCCTTGCAGGCGAACTCGAGGTCGGCCGCGCTCACCCAGGGGATCGCGCCGATCGCCTCCGCCACGATGGTGCTCGAGGGCTTCACGGCATACGGCTTCGACTCGGTCCCTACCCAGACCGCCCGGATCGCCGGAGGAGAGACGCGCGAGCGCGCCAGCGCTCCGCGCGCCGCCTCGATCGCCATCGTCACGGTGTCCTCGTCGGCGGACGGGACCGACTTTTCGCGCACGGGGAGCCGGGCGTCCGCCGACTTGCCCCAGGCCGAGGCGATGGTCGCCGCGGCGATGCGCGGCCGCGGGATGTAGGCGCCGTAACCGGCGATACCGACCGCGCGCGCCGTCTTCATCGGGCGCCCTCGGCCCGCTTCAGGACGCCGCGGAGGAACTGATCCGAGAGCGTCTCCGCCAGGGCGTTCTCGTCCAGCCGTCCGCCGGGGCGGTACCACTGGTAGATCCAGTTGATCATGCCGAGCATCGCGAAGGTGGCGACAGACGGATCGATGTGGCGCGCGACGCCGCTTCTGAGCAGCTCCCGGAACGTCTTCTCGAGGAACTTCACGTACCTCTTCTTGCGGGCGTTGATCCTGTCGCGGTAGCGCCCCTTCAGGGCGTTGCTCTCGTGCAGGATGACGGTGATCTCCTTGGGCCGGTCGCGTGTGACCAGGAGGACGTGTCCCCTGAGAGTGGCCCGGATCCGGTCGAGCGGATCGTCGATGGTCACCACCCGGTTGAGAACCTTCTGCTCGAACAGGTCCATGCCGTACGACATGATCTCGTAGAGAAGCTCTTCCTTGCTCCGGATGTGATGATAGAGCCCCGCCTTCGTGAGCCCGAGAGCGGCCGAGATGTCGCCCATGGACGCCTTGTCGAACCCCTTCTCGCAGAAGAGGCGCGCCGCGGCCTCGAAGATCTGCGCCTGGCGGGTCGGCCGGTCCTGCCGCGTCCTCTTCTTCATCCGGTCTCCGGGCGCGGCATCGCCGGGACCCTACCGACCGGTCGGTAGTTTAGTCCGGTGCGGCTCACGTCGTCAAGTGTCGGGGTGTAACGGGCCCGAGGGCTGGCGGTAGCCGGGCCGGCTCGTGGGTCCTCGTCCGGGACAATCTCCCTGCCCTCCGCGCGACGGCCGGAGTGTACACCGTTCCATGGTCGGAGCGCCCGCCCGTCTTCCCTTGCATCGCGCCCTGGCCTTGCATAGACTCCGGCGGCCGTCCGCCGCCATCCGGGGGCACGCGTCCATGCAGCCGTCGGAACACACCGCAACGAGCACCACCCAGACCGCCGGCCTCCGCCGCGTCATGGGGTTCGGCGATGTCGTGCTGTACTTCATCACCGCCGGCATCAACCTTCAATGGGTCGCCGCCGCCAGCGTCGCGGGTCCGAGTGCTCTGACCGTCTGGCTCATTGCCTTCGCCGCCATGGCGGTCCCCCTGGCGTTCTCGATCGTGGAGATGTCGTCCCGCTACCCGCAGGAAGGGGGGATGTACGTCTGGAGCAAGCGCGCCTTCGGCGAATTCGCCGGTTTCATGACCGGGTGGACCTACTGGATGAGCAACCTGCCCTACTTTCCGGGCGTCCTCTACTTCGCGGCCGGAAACGCGCTGTACATCGGAGGTGGCGGCTGGCGGCGCCTGGCCGCGAGCCCGTCCTACATGATCGTCGCGGCGCTCCTGGGACTCACACTCGGGATAGTGCCGAACCTGCTCGGCCTGCAGTTCGGCAAGTGGATCAGCAACGTGGGCGCCTTCGCACGCTGGGCCGCGACCCTGGCCCTCATCATCATCGGCCTGATGGCCTGGGTGCGTCTCGGACCGGCGACCCGATTCACGCGCGCCTCCCTGACCCCGGGTCTGGGGCTCAGGGATCTGGTCTTCTGGTCGACCCTCGCCTTCGCCCTCACCGGGTTCGAGTCGGCGTCGTTCATGGGCGAGGAGATCAAGGACGCGCGTCGCACCATTCCGCGCGCCATCTTCGTCTCCCTGCCTCTCATCACTCTCATGTACCTCCTCGGAACGATCTGCGTCCTGGTGGCCCTGCCGCCGGAGAGGCTCAGCGGTCTGCAGGGACCGATCGACGCCATCGAAGCGGCCGCCACGCGCCTGGGTCTCCAAGGTCTCACGCCCGTCGCCGCCTTCCTGATCACCCTCAGCGCCCTCGGCAGCGTGGGCGCCTGGCTGGCCTCGGTCGCGCGGCTGCCGTTCGTCGCCGGACTCGACCATTACCTCCCCGACAGCTTCGGGCGCCTCCACCCGAAATGGCGCACGCCGCACGTGGCCCTTCTGACCCTGGGCGCGACGATCGTCGTGTGCATCGTCCTCGGTCAGGCCGGCCAGACGGTGAAGGGAGCGTACGACATCCTGGTCAGCATGACGGTCATCTGCACGCTCATCCCCTTCCTGCTCGTGTTCGCGTCGATGATCCGTCTGCAGCGCGAGCCTGCCGGCCCCGGCGTGATCCGCGTGCCGGGCGGCCGCCCGGTGGCGGTCCTGGCCGGAGCGGTCGGATTCCTCACCACGGCGGCCTCGATCGTGCTGTCCTTCTTCCCCGCGGAGGACGAGCCGCACAAGGCCCTGGCGGTCGCCAAGATCCTCGGGCTGACGCTCCTGAGCACCGGCAGCGGGGTCGTCGTCTACGCGTTCGGACGGTGGCGGAGCCGGAAGGAGTCCTAGTCGATCGTGGCCTCGATGGCGCGCTTGCGGCGGGCGACGAAGTCCCGGAGCTCCTCGTCGACGGCGGGGTCGAGCTTCGGCTCCTGGTAGGACGAGAGGAGCTTCTTCCAGCGCGTGGTGGCGCGCGTCTCGGCGTCCATCCGCCCTTTCTTGACCCAGGATTCGTAGGCCTCCGTGTCGGCCAGGTTCGGGAAGTGGAACTCCGTCTTGAAGTGCTTGCGCGTGTGCTCCTCCCCCAGGAAGTGTCCGCCGGCCCCGACGTGGGCGATCACGTCCAGAGCGAGCGTTTCATCGCTGACCGGCACACCCGCGAAGAAGCGCGGCAGCATCTCCAGCATCTCGGCGTCCAGGACCATCGCCTCGAACGAGGCCGTCAGGCCGCCGTCCAGCCAGCCGGCGCCGTGCAGGACGTAGTGGCACCCGCCCAGCACGATCGGCCAGAGCTGCATCATCTTTTCCCACCCGGCCTGCGCGTCGGGCACCTTGGAGTTGGTCAGGACACCGCCGGCCCGGCAGGGGAGCGAATACCGCCGCGCCATCTGGGCCGACGACAGGATGCCGAGCGCGGCTTCCGGGCGGCCGAAGGCGGGGGCGCCGGTGCGCATCTCGAGACCGGTCAGGAACGACCCGTACATCACGGGCGCTCCGGGACGCACGGTCTCGGCCAGGACGATCGCCGCCAGGCACTCGGCGTTCTGCTGGGCCACCGCCGCCGCCAGCGTCACCGGACTGGTCGCGCCGGCCATGATGAACGGCGTGATGACGTTCACCTGCCCCGCGGCGGCGTACTCGATGAGCCCCTCCGCCATGTTCGAGTCGTAGCGCAGCGGGCTGTTCGAGTTGATGATCCCGATCAGCACGGGTCGCTCGGCGATCGTCTCGCGGCCGCCGAAGACGATCGCCATCATGTCGATGTGGTCGCGCGCCCGCTCCGTGCTCCAGGCGTCGCCGATCATCCCCTTGGCGCTCAGCCGGACCTGGTGGTACAGGATGTCGAGGTGACGCGTCTCGACCGGCAGGTCCTTGACCGCCACCTCCGGGCAGCCGTGGTGCATGACGTCGATGACCTCGGACAGGCGGACGAGGTTGTTCTGCTCCTCGAGCGTGCCGTCGCGCCGGCCGCCCTCGCGATCGGCGACGAACGGCGGTCCGCTGACCGGCGCGAAGACCAGGTGGTCGCCCCCGATGATCACGTCGTTGTCGCGATGGCGAGCCTGAAGGGTGAACTGCGCCGGCGCCTTCGCGATCTGCTGCTCCACGAACTCGGGGGGGAAGAAGACGCGCTGCTCCGCGTCATCCACCTTGAGCCCCGCCTTGCGGAACAGGTCGAGGGCGCGCCCGTCCTCGAAGATCACCCCGTGCTCGCGCAGGATCTTCAGGGTGGCGCGGTGCACCTGCTCCTCCGCCTCGGGCGGCAGGATGTTCAGCGGCTTGAGAGTGTTCCTGAAACCGCGCACGCGATCCCCTCTGGGTCCCAGCCGCGCGGCTCGTGCGGCGCGGACTCACCTCTCTGAAATGGAGGTGAAGCGAGAAGCCTAGCAAACGGCATGAAGGAGAACAAGCGTCCTCTCCCCGGCGTCCCGCCGCAACGGTCCCCGCGGAGGCACATCACCGTTGACGATGCGACAGGATGGGCGTACATACATGACTAGATTCCGGCACATCTCCATTCCGAGGAGGGCACCATGCCGCACACGACGATCGCATGGAAACACGCATTGAAGCGACTTCCAGCCTTGTTGCTGGCGCTTCTTGGAGGATTCACCGCATCCACGGTTGGCGGGCAGGACATCTTCGTGAACCCGGCCTTCCTGACCTCGGTGGGAGTCGACCCATTGGCCGTCGCGAACGGAGATTTCAGCAGGGATGGGCGGCAGGATCTTGTCGTGGCCAACGCGCTGTCGAACGATCTCTCCATCCTTCTGGGAACCGGTGACGGGTCCTTCGGATCCCAGACCCGTCTGACTGTCGGAACGTTCCCTTACTCGGTCGCGGTCGGGGACTTCAACGGCGATGGAGCAGCCGACCTCTCGGTTGCCAATCTCGATTCGAATGACCTGTCGATCCTTCTCGGTGTCGGTGACGGGACCTTCGGCCCCGAGACCCGGGTGGGCGGACTCGATTCCCCCTTTTTCGTCGCGGTCGGGGAATTCAACGGCGACGGACATCAGGACCTGGCGGTGACTGACTTCTCGGATGCCGTGCGGATTCTCCTCGGAGCCGGTGACGGCACCTTCACCCAGGTGGGACGCTTCGCGACAGGACGCGATCCGCGTTCCATCGCCGTCGGAGACTTCAACGCCGACGGGATTCAGGATCTGGCGGTCGCCGATTACGGGGCGCCACCGTCCCCGCCGGGAACACAGCTCCCAGGGGAGATATCGGTCCTGCTGGGGCTCGGGGACGGCAGCTTCGGCCCCGAGGCACGCTATACGGCCGGCTTCTACCCATTCTCCGTCGCCATCGGAGACTTCAACCGCGACGGCCGACAGGACCTGGCCGTGGCCAACGATTCCCCGCTGACCGGCGAGATTTCCCTTTTGCTCGGTACGGGTGGGGGCCAATTCGCACCCAAGACCGGGATTGCCGTCCCGGCCGGGGCTCTGGCGAATCATGTTGCCGTCGGGGATTTCAACGGCGACGGCCTGGAGGACCTGGCGGTGGCGGAACGCGGCTCCAATGACGTGCTGGTCCTGCTGGGGGCGGGTGACGGCAACTTCCCGGCGCGCGTCCGCGCGGGCGCCGGGGACGGGGCTTTCTTCCTGACCCTCTCCGATTTCAACGACGATGGATTGACCGATTTGGCCGTCGTCGGCTCGCGGTCCAACGACCTCAGGGTCTTGCCGGGTCGGGGCGATGGCTCGTTCGGACCCCGAACACGCGCCGTGGTCGGCGACGCCCCCGATGCGATCGCCCTTGGCGATGTCAACGGGGACGGCCGGGCCGATCTGGTGACGGCAAACCTCGCGACCGACGATGTCTCCGTGCTGCTCGGTATCGGAGACGGCACCTACGCCCCCGAAACAACCCTGCCTGCGGGACACGCCCCGGTCTCGGTCGCGGTCGCCGACCTGAACGCCGACGCTCTGCCCGACATTGTCGTGGCCAATTCTCTTTCTATGGATGTCTCCATCCTTCTGGGTCTGCCCGGCGGGGGTTTCGCGGCGCAAACACGTTTCCCCGCGGGCGGCGCTCTCAACAACCCGCGATCGGTGACCGTGGGAGATTTCAACGGGGACGGGCGAGCCGATCTGGCCGTGGCGAACGGCGGTTCGGTATTCCTCCAGCGCGGCTTCGTCTCGATACTCATGGGCGCCGGGGACGGAACGTTCAGTCCGCAGGCGACGTTCGAGGCGTCGGCGAACCCGGACTTCCTGACGACGGGAGATTTCAACGACGACGGCCGGATCGATCTGGTTGTGGCTGATCTCGGACCCGGGGACCCCTTCCCGGCTCCCGATGTCCTCGTTCTGCTCGGCTCCGGTACCGGAGCCTTCGGCCCGCCCAACGGCATCGCCAGCGGCAACAACGCGCCGCGCTCGATTGTGGTGGGAGACCTCAACGGAGACGGCCGGCAGGATCTGGCGGTGGCGCGCACCAGCAGGAACGCTCCCGCGACCTCCCCGTCGGAGGTGTCCGTCATGCTTGGGCGCGGCGACGGCACTTTCGGCCCCGAGACTCACATGCCGACGACGCTCGGCTCGAACTCCGTCGTCGCATCCGATTTTGACCAGGACGGGCGGCAGGACCTGGCAGTCGCCAATCTGGTCGACAACACCCTTTCCTTGCTGCTGGGGCTGGGGGATGGGACGTTCGGGCCGCAGCTCCTGATCCCCGCGGGAAGTCAGCCCGCGGCGCTCGCTGTCGGAGACGTGAATGGTGACCGTGCCCCGGACCTCGAGGTCGTGAATCGCGGCTCCGACGATGTCTGGGTCGTGCTGAACACGTTCCTGCCGTTGCGCGTTTTCGACATCTCGATCAGTTCTTCGAGTCCGCTGGGGCGCGGCTCGGGAACCGTGAGCTGGACGACGGACAGGGAGATGGATTTGCGAGGGTTCAATGTCATCCTTCTGGACTCCATGGGTCAGAGAACCCCGCTCAATGTCGTCCTCATCCCCTGCGAGGAGTGCGTAACCGGCGGCGGCCACACGTACACCCTCTTCGTCCCCAAGCACAAGAGCGGCAAGAATATCTTCATTGAAGCCGTGCATGTGAGCGGAAGGATCGAGGTCTTCGGTCCGGCGGTCCGACAATGAACGTGCTGGGTCTCGCCGTGCAGAATCCGCGCTGAGGGGCCAGGATCGTTCGTGGTCTGCGACGGGGCGCGGTCAATCCAGGGGATCGCGGCATCAACTGCCGTGACACGCGACACAGCGTGACAGGCGCGACTCAGCCGCTCCGTGATCGCGCGCCGCGCTGGCGCGCGTGAGCGGCTTGGCGGCCAGGCCGAGTCCCCCCGTGTCGCGAATCGAGAAGGAGCCGAAGCGCCTCTCTCGCTCCCCCCTGGAAGCGCAGTCTCAGGACGCGGCGGCCGCGGCGCTCGAGTGAGCGGTAGTCTCCAAGGGCCTGCGCCTGCTTCAACGTCTCGAAATCGTATGGCTTCCCCGGGACGGGGAGAGCCGTTCGATCGTCCGGCACGATCTCGAGGAAAAGACCGCTGTTCGGGCCTCCCTTGTGGAGCTGTCCCGTCGAGTGAAGATAGCGCGGGCCGTAACCGATCGTCACGGCCGTCCGCGAGAATGAAAGCAGCTGAGAGCGGATCCTTTCCAGGGTCGCGCCCGCCCCCGGAGATTCCGGATCGACGTACGCGAGGACCGCGAGATAGTCGCCCCGGCGACGTCGGGCCAGGAGCGATTCGACGGCGCCAGAGAACGTCGCCCGGGGTCCGGACGGAGGACGGACTCCGCTCAGGAAGACGCGCGCGCGCCCCTCGACGATCGCCGGCTCCTCCTCGCGCAGGGCACCTGTCGCGTCGAACTCCTCGAGCGCCGCCGCGGTGTTCGTCTTGCTTTCGGCGACGTTCGGTTCATCGAACGGGTTCACGCCGAGGACCGCGCCTGCCACCGCCGTCGCGATCTCCCATTGCACCATCGCGGCGCCCAGATCGAAACGATCGCGCAGCCGCAGGATAATCGACGGCGTCCCGGTCCCACCGCGTCTTGCGGGCGGACCGGACGTGGATTTCCTCCCGAGGGTCATGACGACCGCGACGCGATCGGGTCCGAGGAGCGTCGCCCGGGCGTCGGCCGGTGAGGCGGGTGCTTCGACTGGGACGAGGCCCCGTCCCTCCTTGCCGGTGCTCTCGGCGAGGAGTTGTTCGATCCAGAGTCCGAACGGTCTCAGCTTCGGGTCCACCACCAGGACGACCTTGTCGCGCCCGCGGCGCGCCAGGACGGCGAGCGCGGCACCGAGCATCAGACCAGGATTGTCCGCCGCCGCCACGGTGGACCCGCAGGCCTCGAGCATCAGGAGCGCGGACCTGAGGATCGCGGCGATGTCGGCGCCGCCCAGCGCCGCCGGCAGGAGGCCGAAATAGGACAGCGCCGAGTAGCGCCCCCCGATGTCGGGGGGGTTGTGGAACGCGGCGCGATAGGCGCGCGCAGACGCCTCGGCCGACAGGGGCGTGTCGGGATCGGTGATCGCCACGAAGTGCCGGCCCGCCAGGTCGCCGCGCAACCGGTGCATCTTTTCCCAGAAGTACGATTGCAGGGCCAGGGTCTCCCCCGTGGTCCCCGACTTGCTGCTGACCACGAAGAGGGTCCTCGCCGGGTCGATGTCCGACTCGACGCGCCGCAGGGCCTCGGGGACGGTCGAATCGAGGACGATGATCGTCGGAAATCCCCCCGCGGGGGGCGGGAAGACTCGCCGGAAGACCTCGACGCACAGGCTCGACCCGCCCATGCCGAGGAGGACGGCGTGGTGCATCCCGTCCTCGCGGGCGTTCGCGGCGAAAGCTTCGAGTCGCGGGACCTCGCGCAGCATCTCCTGCGGGGACCGCAGCCAGCCGAGCCGGTTCTCGACGATGCGGCGGGCGGCAGGATCAGAAGTCCACAGGGACGGATCGCCGCGGAACATCCTCGGGATGAATCGGCAGGCGGACAGGGTGGCGACCCGCCGGGCCACGGCGGGCGCATATCCGAGGAGACGGACGTCGCGCGCGGGGAGGCGGAAGGGTTCGAGCGGGCCGCTACGCCGCACGGCTCAAGCGGCGCCGACGAAACGCAGGACGCGCTCGGCGATCTGCGGGCCCGTGAAGCCGAACTTTTCCGCGTTCACCTTCCAGGGGGCCGAGGCGCCGAAGCGTTCGACTCCGATCAAAAGCGCGCGCCCGGCCACGCGCTCCCATCCCTGGCTCCGCGCCGCCTCGATGACCACGCACCTCGCTCCCATCGGGAGGACCGAGCGCCGGTAGGGCTCGTCCTGGCGCAGGAAGAGGTCCGGACAGGGCATCGACACGACGCGCGCGGCGACTCCGCGGGACGACAGGATCTCCTGGGCCTGCTGGGCCGGACCGACCTCGGAGCCGCTGGCGATCAGAACAAGGGACGGTCCCGTGCCGGCGTTCCCGGCCGGACCCGACCCACGCGGCGCCGGAGCCTCCGACAGGACGTAGCCCCCCCGTCGCATGACGTCCGGAGAAAAGCCGGGGGGCCGCGTCAGGAACGGGACCTCCTGTCGGGTCAGGACGAGAGCCGTCGGGCCGTCCCGGCGCTCGAGCGCCAGCGTCCACGCCATCGCCACCTCGAGCGGGTCGGCGGGTCTCACCACTTCGAGATTGGGAACCAGCCGCAGGCCCGGCAGCTGTTCGACGGGTTGGTGCGTCGGACCGTCCTCCCCCAGGAAGATGCTGTCGTGGGTGAACACGTAGATGACCTGGAGGCGCATCATCGCCGCGAGTCTCATCGGGGGGCGCATGTAGTCCGAGAAGATCAGGAAGCTCGCGCCGTACGGTATCGGCCCGCCGTGCAGCGCCAGGCCGTTCAGGATGGCGCCCATGCCGTGCTCGCGCACCCCGAAGTGAAAGTTCCGTCCCGCGAACGAGCCGGGACCGACCGCCGTCGAGGACTTGATGAAGGTCTTGGTCGAGGGCTCCAGGTCGGCGCTGCCGCCGCACAGGGAGGGGACCAGCTCCGCCGCCTTCTGCAGCACCTTGCCGGACGTGGCGCGCGTCGCCTCGGGCTTCGGAGCGGGCGAGACCGCGGACGGGGACACCGACTCGAGCAGGCGGGCGAAGAGATCCCCGGGGACGGCGCGCGCGTGGTAGCGGTCCCACAGCGCGCGCAGGTCGGGGCGCTCGAGGCTCCAGGCCTCGAAGCGTTTCCTCCAGTCCTCGCGGGCCCGGCGTCCCGCCTCGGCGCGCGCCGCGAACGGCGCCTTGGCTCCGTCCGGCACCAGGAAGGGAGGCTGCGGCGGCCAGCCGAGAGCCCGCTTGGTCGCGGCCGCCTCCTCCGGGCCCAGCGGCTCGCCGTGCGCCCTGGCCGAGTCGTGCTTGCCGGGGCTGCCGTTGGCGATGTGGGTGCGCGCGATGATGAGCCGGGGCCTCGCGGTCTCGGCGGCGGCGCGGGCGAGCGCCGCTTGAATCTGCCCGTGATCGTGCCCGTCGATGCGCTCGACCGACCAGCCGTAGGCCTCGTAGCGGCGGCCGACGTCCTCGGAGAACGTCAGGGAGGTCTCTCCCTCGATGGTGATGTGGTTGTCATCGTAGAGTACGGTGAGGTTGGCGAGCGCGAGATGGCCGGCGATCGAGGCGGCCTCGCTCTGCACTCCTTCCATGATGTCGCCGTCGCTCGCGATGACCCAGGTCCGATGGTCGACGACCTTGATGCCGGGAATGTTGAAACGCTCCGCCGCCATCCTCGCCGCGATCGCCATGCCGACCGCGTTGCCGAAGCCCTGCCCCAGCGGCCCGGTGGTCGTCTCCACGCCCGGCGCGCAGCCGTGCTCCGGGTGGCCGGGGGTCATGCTCCCCCACTGCCGGAACCTCTTGATCTCCTCGAGCGGCAGGTCGTAGCCGGACAGGTACAGGAGGGCGTAGAGGAGCATCGAGCCGTGACCGGCCGAGAGCACGAAGCGGTCGCGGTCCGGCCAGTCGGGGGCCCCCGGATCGAAACGCAGGTGCCGGGTCCAGAGGTAGAAGACGTAGTCGGCCGCCCCCATGGGCAGGCCGGGGTGGCCGGACTTCGCCTGCTCGACCGCGTCGATGGCGAGCGTTTTCAGGGTGTCGATGGCGAGGCGCGTCGACTCGGCGCTGTCGGCTGCGGACGGCATCGGGTGGACGCTCCTTGGGATCCCCCTCTTCAGGCGGGGCTGGCCTGAAGGGCCTTCTCGAGGTCGGCGACGAACGAGCGGACCACCTCCTCGTGGCGCGGCTTGGGCGGCTTCTTGCGCATGACCACGTCCTTCATGTTGCGGGCGTAGGAGGACCGCGCCACCATCTTCCCCCCGTCGATGAGTCCGAACGTCGACGTGATGTGGCGGGCGATCTGGAAGATCTCGGAGGTGCTGAAACGCATGCGCTTGATGATCTCGTCCGTCAGGATGTCGTACTCATCGCCGAGGATCTGGTTGCCCGGCATGGCGAAATTCTCGAACACCGGAACGCACTCTTCGATGGTCTTCTTGCGGTCCGTCTCCAGGTGCATCTCCAGGACGCCCTCGTACCAGTGGAAGTGGCGCCACTCGTCGGCGATGATCTTGGTGAGGAGCTCGTTCAGGAGCGGCTCCTGCACGGTGCGCCGGAACATCTGGTAGAAGAAGGCGGTCAGGAGCTCCTGGCAGTAGGTGAAGCAGTTGGCCTGCAGCGGAGTCTTGATGTACGGCACGTCGAACTTCTTCGAGCGCGGCCGCTGCAGCGATTCATGCAGCTCGTCCTTGTCGAGACCCACGAGCTCGAGGTACGCCACCAGCTTCGCCGCGTGGTTCGATTCCTCCCTCTCCCAGAGCTGGAAGAAGGTCGCCATCGTGTCGTTCGTGCAGAACTGGTCGAGGAGGAGCGACGTGTACACGTCGGCGTACGACTCGACGAACGTGACGAGCTTCACCACCAGCAGGTTGTCGAGCGTCAGCTTGCTGCGGTCGAACATCGACCAGTCGATCGTCACCGGACCCTGGTCGTCCCAGCGAATCTTGCGCGCGCCGGCCTCGAACTTGCCGAATCGATCGGTCAGGACGGCGCTGTCGATCGGGATGGACGGCCGCGCCGGGACGTACGGCCGCGGAGTGCCCTGGCCGGAGCCAGTGGCGGCGTTCGCGTTGGATAGGGTCATCGACTCGCCTTTCGTCAAAGGGCGCGCACCGGCGGTCCCCTATGGGACCGAAGGCCCCTGCGGCGCGCGCCGCCGCTTCCAGAAGAAGCTCGATTGAGAACGAAAGAGGCTACAACCTGCGACCCGAGACCATCCCGTGCGCCTCTTCCTCCTTGGGGACCGGGACAGGATACGTGTTGGTGTAGCAGGCGGTGCAGAACGAACGGCCCTCGCCCACCGCGCGGTACATGCCCTCGAGCGACAGGTAGCCGAGGGAGTCGGCCCGTATGTAGCGCCGGATCTCTTCGACGCTGTGCGAGGAGGCGATGAGCTCCGCCCGGCGGGGGGTGTCGACGCCGTAATAGCACGGACCCACCGTCGGCGCGCACGAGATGCGCATGTGGACCTCGCGCGCTCCGGCCGAGCGGACCATGGACACGATCTTCCGGCTCGTGGTGCCGCGCACGATCGAGTCGTCGATGAGCACGACCCGCTTGTCCTTCAGGAGAGCGCGCACCGGGTTCAGCTTCAGCTTCACCCCGAAGTGACGGATCGACTGCTGCGGCTCGATGAACGTGCGCCCGACGTAATGATTGCGCACCAGTCCGAATTCCAGCGGGATCTTCGATTCATCGGAATATCCGAGCGCCGCGTACATGCCGGAGTCGGGCACCGGCACCACGATGTCGGCCTGAACCGGCTGCTCCTTGGCGAGGATGCGACCGAGCCGCTTGCGCACTTCGTGCACGCTCCGCCCGAAAACCTGCGAGTCGGGTCGCGAAAAATAGACGTACTCGAAGATGCACTGCGACACCGGCTGCGGGGGGAACGGCCGGTACGACTTCACGCCCGCCTCCCCGATGACCACCATCTCACCCGGCTCGATGTCGCGGACCAGGACGGCGTCGATGAGGTCGAAGGCGCAGGACTCGCTGCTGAGGATGTGGGAGTCTCCCAGACGGCCCAGCGACAGCGGGCGGAAGCCGCGCGGGTCGCGCACGCCGATGATTCGATCTCGGGCGATGAAGATGAGCGAGTAGGCTCCCTCCACCTGCTTCAGGGCGTCGACGATGGCGGCCTCCAGGTCCTCCTTCTTCGAGCGGGCGATCAGGTGCAGGATGACCTCGGTGTCGCTGGTGGTGCGGAAGATCGATCCCTCCTTCTCCAGCGCCATGCGGATCGCCTGGGCGTTGACCAGGTTGCCGTTGTGCGCCACCGCGATCTCGCCCTTGCACGAATCGATCAGGAACGGCTGCGCGTTCTCCACGCTGCTCTTGCCGGCGGTCGAGTAGCGCACGTGCCCGATGGCGAGATCACCCCTCAGCCGCCTCAGCATCGGCTTCTTGAAGATGCGCGCCACGTGCCCCATCCCCTTCTCTTCGTGCAGGCGATCGCCGCTCGACGACACGATGCCGGCGGATTCCTGGCCGCGGTGCTGCAGGCCATGCAGCCCCAGGTAGGTCAGGTGCGCGGCCTCGGGATGATGGTAGACGCCGAATACGCCGCACTCGTCGTGGAATCGATCGTCGCGCGTCGCGGGGGCGTGTTGACGGATTCGGGCCAAGCGATCCTCCTGGACGAACATTATACTTCGGATCCTCCGCCGCTCAGTCCCACCCGTCGACGAGCCAGCGCGATCCCTTTTTGACCATCCTCAGGGTCCGGGGCTGCCCGTCGATCGACCCGGGCTCGCCGGTGACGGTTTCGTAAAGGCGCACGTGCGCCGCGGCTCCCGTGGTCCCCTGCGGCGTCATGTCCACGATCAGGTAGGCGGCGTGGCCTCGCCCCGCCGCCGGAGTGAACAGCGCCCGGAGCGCGTCCTCGTTGAGCTTCTTGAGCAACGCCGGGCTCATCCCCTGGCGCGCCGCCGCCACGTCCCCCCTGATCCAGGCGCGCAGAACCATGCGCAGCGCGGTCACGCCGTTCACCGCGTCGGCGAAGCGCAGCTTCTCGGTGGCGCGGATCGCGAGATCCGCCACCCGCCACAGGCCGCTGTCCTGGAGCACCAGGGTGATCGCCTCGGTGCGTCTCTCCGACACCTCCCCCTGCTCCTCCCAGAGGCTGCGGACCGACGCGATATAGCTCGAGGCCGGCGTGACCTGTTTGCCGGCCGCCCTGGCCGGCTTCAGATCCTTCTCGGCAAAGTCGAAACCGGCCAGCCGGTTGCCGCGCTTGCCGTTGAACGGGGCCGAATCGTGATCGAAGCGCGCCTGGAGCCTCTCGGTCATCACCCCCCTGAGCTGCCGGATGGTCTGATAGTGGCGCGACGCCATGAACAACCGCAGCGCCCCGCCGGCCGTGCGCGTCGGGTCCTCCGCGGCCGGCGTCCCCTCCTGCTCTTCCGGAACGAGCCCGGTGTCGGGCGCCGGCGATTCCTCCGGCGTCTGCGCCAGGGCCGGTCGCCCGGCCGCGAGGAGAGTCGTCGAGGCCAGACACAGCGCCAGCCCCAGCCGGACCCTGGAAACGTTTCTCTGGAGTCTTCTCATCCCGCGACCACCCTCCCCCGCCCACCGAGGGGCGGAAACGGTACCTTGCCCCCGAGAGCCCGTCAAGCGCTCCGAAGCGCCCGCCCGCAGGGCGTTTGAGGGGCGCTCTCCGCCGGCCCGCCTCTACTGCCGCTCACTGGCGATGAACGGCTTCAGCCGGCGCTCGACGACGCCGCGCATCGCCTCCGGGAAGCACAGCCGCTGCAGCTTGCGCGGCTCATTCCGGATCGAGTCGATGAGCGGCGACACGCTGCGCTCGGACATGTAGCCGACGATGCGCCCGCGCACCGCGAGGCCGATGTCCTCCGGAGCCGTTCCCATGCGATCGGAGTAGGCCAGATCGCGGTACGGCAGATCGGTCGCGTCGTCCTCCAGGAGGTAGTAGCGCGGGTCGAACCCTTTCTTCCGGAACAGATCGTTCAGCTCTTCGATCGCCTGGCCGAACGCCTTGTGCCGCGTGCCCGTGGTCAGGCGAACCGTCTTGAACAGCCGCCGCCGCGTGATCCGGTCGCACAGGTCCCGCAGCACGGCGTCGACGCGGCCGACGGGCGCGAGCGACCACTCCTGGAAGGCCGACAGGAACAGCCAGTCGTCCAGACGCAGGAAGTCCTCGACCGGCAGGTTGCCGCGTGTCTCGACCAGGCGACCGATCGACTCCGGGCAGGGATCGGGCAGCCGGCCGCTCTCGGCGTGGGCGTCGACCAGGCGCTGGAGGGCCGTGCGGATCATCTGCTCCGCGGCGCGGCTCGTCTTGTGGTAATACACCTGTTGATACATCAGGTACCGGCCGATGACGAACTGTTCGGCCGCGTGGTACCCCTTCGTCCCGTTGATGGCGAGCCTCAGATCCGAATCCTTCCCGGCGCCCGGCCGGCCCCGCCGCGCCAGCCTCAGATTGGTGAGGATCCACTCGAGATCGTACTGACCGTAGGCGACGCCGGTCATGAACGAGTCGCGCAGCAGGTAGTCGAGCCGATCCGCGTCGAGCTGCGACGAGACGATGTCGGACACGAACGACGGCCGATAGGTGCGATCGTAGACCGCCAGGACTTCGTCCACCAGGCCGGCGCGGCGCAGCAGCCGCCCCGCCTCCCCGCGGGCATGCCGGATGATGAGCCGGGTCCACTCCTCGTGCTTGCGGTCGTTGAACACCTTCTCGTACAGGTGCGAGAACGGCCCGTGTCCGACGTCGTGCAGGAGGGCCGCGGCGATCGCCACCAGGCGCGTGCGCTCCAGCGCGCGCCCCTTCCGAGGGATCTGCCCGGCGGCGAGGAGCGCGTCGAAGATTCGCTTCGCCATGAAGGCCACGCCGACCGAGTGGGTGAAGCGGGTGTGCTCCGCGCCGTGGAATGTCAGGAACAGCGCGCCGAGCTGCCTTATGCGCCGCAGTCTCTGGAACTCGCGGGTGTTCAGGAGATCGAGGACCACCTTCTCCCGATCCTTGTCGAATCCGATCGAACCGTGGATCGGGTCACGCAGGTACTTGTTTGCCAGGACCCCCTCCCCCGGACCATCCCGGGCTTCCCGGACAGGATACGCCAGCACCGAAACCGGCCATGAAAGATTTTTTCAGCGGACCGCCGACGCCGGGCCGCCCGACTCGAGGCATCCCGTCGATTCAACGGGTTAGGTGGACGAGGACCGTGGCACGAAGCTTGCGTTCCTGGACGAACAAGCGAAACAGGGAGGCTACCGAAGGGGCCATGGGAAAGAGAGGACCCGCGATCGCGAGGATCGCCAGGAGGCCCGCGTTCTCCCTCGGGGCCGCACTCCTGCTTTACTTCGCAGCGGGCCTGGCCGTGGCCGCGCCTCCCGACACAGGCGTGGACACCGCCACGGAGGCTTCGCCGGCTGCGTTACCTCGGCAGACCGGCGACTCCGTGGCGGTCAAGTCGCTGCTCGCCGACGACCGCATGCTCCTTTCCTGGCTCAAGGACCATAACAAGGATGTCCTGGCCGCGGCCGCGCGCGTCGACCAGGCGATGGCGGCGCTCCGGCAGGATCGTCTGCACCTCAATCCCTCCCTCTCCGGGAGCGTCTCCGACCTGCCGCTGGGCGACACCAACCCGCCGGGACTGACTTCGAAGGACACCGCGATCTACGGCACGGTCCTGTCGCAGACGGTGGAGATCGGCAAGCGCGGGCCGCGCATCGAATCGGCCCGCCTGCGCCTCGAATCGGGGCGGCGGTTGTACCTGGATGTGCTCGGCGACACCATGGCCGGGGCGCGCGCCGTCCTCGGCCGCGTCGCCTACCTGGGCGCGCGCCAGTCGGTCCTGGAGGACAGCCTGGCGTCGGCCCGGCAGAACGTGGAGCTGCAGCGCTCGCGGGTCGACAACGGGGATCTGAGCGGAAACGATTTCGACCGTCTCCTGGTCGACACGATGCTTCTCGAATCGGAGGTCGCCGCCAACCTCCGGGAGTCCGAGGCCGAGGTGGCCTCCTGCGGCGCGGTCCTGGCGGCCCCCTGCGGCGTGGAGGAGACCGGCATCGACAGCGTGAACGGCGCCGCCGCGCTGCCGGAGCCCGGGGACGTCCGGACGGCGATCGACCGCCGGCCCGACATCCAGGCGCTGATGCTCGAGCGCGACGCGGCCGGGAAAGACGCGCTCCTGGCCCGCCGGCGCAGGATCCCGGATCCCAGCCTGAGCCTCGGATACACCCATGACAATCTGACGATTTCCGGCGACCAGCCGCGCACCTACCTGTTCTCCATCGGCATCCCTCTGCCGATCTTCGACCGCGGCCAGCACGACGCGAGCCGCGCCGAAGCGCGGGCCCGCGAGCTCGAGCTTGCGGCCGCCGGCCTGCGGGAGCGGGGGCGGGCCGACGTGCAGGCGCTCCAGGAGCGTCGCGCGTCCCTGGAGCGCACGCTCGACGGGCTCCTCGAGCAGGCGGTGCCCAAATCGAAGGGGGTTCTGGAGGCGACCCTCGGGGCGGTCAACAGAGGCGGCGTGAGCATGACCGACCTCCTCCTGGCGCGCCGCACGCACACCGATCTGCTCCTCAAGGTCATGGATCTTCAATTCGACCTGTTCGCCGTGCGCAACGACCTGCGCCGGGCCCTGGGGCTCGATGCCGATCTGGCGCGCGGCTCGATGACGTCGTCGGAGGTGACTCCATGAAATTCCGCGTGGTCCGGATGTTCGGTCTCTCCAGCTCGATGCTCGTGGGAGGCCTGTCGGTGTGGCTGTCGACGGGCTTCAGCCGCGAGCCTGTCGTCGCCGCGAAACCCGCCGGCCTGACCGTCGAGGGAAGCGCGCTGACGATCGCCCCCGACGCGCCGCAGTGGCAGGCGCTGAAGCTCGGCATCGTCTCCACCGCCGACACGCGTCTCACCGATCCGGTGCCGGCGCGGGTCGCCATCGACGAGACCCGGGCCTCGAAGGTGCAGACGCCCCTGAGCGGCCGCGTCGGGCAGGTCTTCGTCGATCTCGGGCAGAAGGTGAAGCAGGGGGACCCGCTGTTCTCCGTCACCAGCCCCGAGATCGCCGACCTGCGCGCCGCCAAGGAGAAGGCCGCGCTCGATCTCGAGGTGGCGCGGACCAGCTTCGAACGCGTGCACGCCATGGTCCAGACCCGCGCCCTGCCGGCGAAGGAGGAGATCCTGGCGCAGCAGCAGCTCAAGGAAGCCGAGATGTCCCTCAAGGTCGCCGCGGCCAAGGTCGACGCCCTGCGGGTCTCCGAGAAGGCCGACAACGAGTTCACCCTCGTCGCCCCCTGTCCGGGGGTGGTCGTCGAGAAGCACGTCCTGACCGGGCAGCAGGTGGGGCCGGATGCGGGGACGGCCCAGATGGTCATCGCGGACCTGGCTTCGGTCTGGGTCCTGGCCGATCTCTTCGAGTCCGACGCGACCCAGATCAAGGAGGGGTCCCGGGCCGTCGTGACGAGCCCCTCCATCCCCGGTCTGAACGCGGAGGGGACGGTCGCCATGGTCTCGGCCGTCGTCGACCCCGACCGGCACACCGTCCCGATCCGGGTGCGGCTCGCCAATCCCGACGGCGTGCTGCGGCCGAACACATACGCGCGCGTGCGTTTCGCGACGGCGAGCCGGGCCGGGACCGTGGAGATCCCGGCCACCGCGCTGATCAGCGATGGCGCGCGGCAGTACGTGTACGTGCGCGACGACGCGGGGCGCTTCGCGCGGCGCGAGATCGTCGCGGGCGCCTCGCGGGACGGGCGCGTCCCCGTCCTGTCGGGTCTCACTCCGGGCGAGACCATCGTGGACGAGGGCGGTCTCCTGCTCGACAACCAGGTCAGCCTCGGCGCCTGAGGCCCGACCCGATGCTCGACGCGCTCCTCCGATACTCCCTGAAGAACCGGATCGCCCCGTTCGTCCTGGCGGCGGTGCTCGCGGCGGGCGGCTGGTACGCCTTCAGCAGGCTCACGGTCGAGGCCTTCCCCGACCCCACCGACACCCAGGTGCAGGTCATCACGCTGTTCTCCGGCCAGCCCACGGAGGAGGTCGAGAGGCGCGTCTCGATCCCGCTCGAGCGCGCGCTGAACGGCACGCCGGGCCTGTTCCGGCTGCGCAGCATCTCTCTCTTCGGGCTGTCGTTCGTGACCCTGACCTTCGAGGACGGCGTCGAACCCTACCTGGCGCGCCAGCAGGTCCTCGAACGCATGGGCCAGGCCGAGCTTCCGGAAGGAGTCCAGCCCTCCCTCGGCCCCCTCGCGACGCCGATCGGCGAGGTGTACCGCTACACGCTGCAGGGGAAAGGGGCCGACCCGATGTCGCTGCGCACGCAGCAGGACTGGGTCGTGAGACCGCAGCTGCTGCGGGTCCCCGGCGTGGCCGACGTGGTGTCCTACGGCGGCCTGCTGCGCGAGATCCACGTCGAGCCGGACCCCGTGCGCATGGCCGCCCTGGAGGTCGGCCTGTCCGACATCTTCGAGGCGCTCAAGAAGGCGAGCGACAACGCCTCGGGCGGCTACGTCGAGCGCGGAAGCGAGATGTTCGTGATCCGCAGCCTCGGCATCTTCAAGGACTTGAAGGACGTGGAGGACGTGCGTGTCGGCTCGAAGGGGGGCGTGCCCGTGACCGTCAAGAACGTCGGCCGGGTGACGATCGGGTACGCCCCCCGCCAAGGGATCGTGACGCGCAACGAGGACGAGGACGCGGTCGAGGGGATCGTCCTCATGCGCCGGGGCGAGAACCCTTCGGTCGTCCTGAAGGGGCTGCGCGAACGGATCGCGGACATCAACGATCGCGTCCTGCCGCAGGGCATCCGCATCCAGCCGTTCTACGACCGGACCGAGCTGGTCGACACGACCCTGCACACGGTGTTCCACAACCTCGCCGAAGGGGCGTTCCTGGTCGTGCTCGTCCTGTTCCTGTTCATGCTGTCGGTGAAGGCCTCCCTCATCGTCGCCGCGGTCATCCCGCTGTCGCTGTTCTCGTCGTTCCTCTATCTCTACGTCCGGGGGATGTCGGCGAACCTCCTGTCGATGGGTGCGGTCGACTTCGGGATCATCGTGGACGGCGCGGTCATCCTCGTCGAGCACCTGTTCCACCGGGTGCACGGCGAGGACCTGCGCGACGATTTCCATCCGGGGAACGAGGCCGAGCGTCTGTCCGATCGCATCCTGAAGGCGGCGCGCGAGGTGGCGCGGCCGACCCTGTTCTCGCTTTTGATCATCATCGCCGCCTACCTGCCGATCTTCTCGCTGCAGCGCGTGGAGGGACGCATCTTCCGGCCGATGGCCAACACCGTGGTCAGCGCCCTCCTGGGCGCCCTGCTCGTCAGCTTCACGCTCGTCCCGGTCCTGGCCCACATGTCGCTGCGACGCTCGAGGCCGGTGCCCGACTCGCCCCTGCTCTCGTGGGCCCGGCGGGCCTACGACCCGGCCATCCGGTTCTCCATGCTGCGTCCGGAGATCGTCCTGACGCTCGCCGCCGGAGCCTTCCTCTCGGCCCTGACGCTCCTGCCGCGTCTCGGCTCGGAGTTCCTCCCCGAGCTGAACGAGGGGGCGCTGTACGTCACCCTCACGCTGCCGGGCAACATGTCGCTCACCGCCGGCCGCAGGCTCGTGCCGCTCCTGAAAGAGCGGCTCCGGCGCACGCCCGAGGTCACGGAGCTCCTGAGCCAGCTCGGTCGTCCGGAGGACGGCACCGACCCCACCCTGTCGAACAACCTGGAGATCTTCGTCAAGCTCAAGCCGATGCCGGAGTGGCGCTCGTCGGTGCACGGGCTCGACGATCTCATCGCCGAGATGGAGCGGAACATCCGGGAAATCCCGGGAACGGAGTACAACTTCTCGCAGCCGATCAGGGACAACGTGAACGAGAACATCTCGGGCCAGTTCGGTCAGATCGCCGTCAAGATCTACGGGGACGATCTGGACGTCCTGCAGGACGCCGCGCTGAAGGCGGAGGACGCGATCGCGAAGGTGCCGGGTGTCGCCGATCTCGGCATCGTCAAGTCGGGCGAGATGCCGCAGATCGCCGTGACCCTCGACCGACAGGCCCTGGCGCGCTACGACCTCGACCTGGCGGACGTGCAGGACTACGTCGAGACCGCGATGGGCGGTCACATCGCGTCGGAGCTGTGGGAGGGCGAGAAGCGCTTCGACGTCACGGTGCGGCTCCCCTCGGCGACGCGCGAGGACATCGGCTCGATCCGCGCTCTCATGCTGCCGCTGAAGAACGGCGCCCTGGTGCCGCTCACCGCCGTCGCCGACGTGCGCATGGGCACCGGCCGCGCCGCCATCACGCGCGAGAACGGGCGGCGCTACGTCGGCATCCGCATGAACGTGCGGGACCGCGACATGGGGTCGTTCGTGCAGGAGGCGCGCGCCCGCGTCGCCTCGGGCCAGGCCCTCCCGGCGGGATACGAGATCACGTGGGGCGGGGAGTTCGAGAACCAGGAGCGCGCCATGGCCCGGCTGCAGCTGGTGATCCCGCTGTCGCTTCTCCTGACCTTCCTCCTGCTGTTCTCGGCCTTCGGCTCGGTGTGGGACTGCGCCCTCATCATGCTGAACGTGCCGCTCGCCCTCATCGGCGGTGTCCTGGGACTGGCGGCCGCGCGCATGCCTCTGTCGGTGAGCGCCGCCGTCGGCTTCATCGCGCTGCTCGGGCAGGCGGTCTTGAACGGTGTCCTCGTGGTCGCCTCGATCAAGGCGCGCGTGGAGCGCGGCGAGAACTTCTACGAGGCGGTGGTCGCGGGAACGCGCGACCGGCTCCGGGCCGTCCTCATGACGGCGCTCCTGGCGTCGCTCGGTCTTCTTCCCGCGGCCCTGTCGCACGCCATCGGCAGCGAGACGCAGCGCCCCATCGCGGTGGTCGTGGTCGGTGGTACTCTATCGTCGGCCGTGCTGACCCTAGTGATCCTGCCCGTCACGTACTACTGGGCGACCCGTCTGAAGGAGCGTCTCCTGGGTCGCGCCCCGGCGCTGTCCCCGCTCCTGCCGTGAGCCCCGGCGGAGAGGGGCAGGACCTCTCGGCCGTCCACTCCCGCTTCGCGCGCGCCGTCCTTCTGATCTACCTCGGCACGGCGGTCGTCGCCGTCGGGTTCCTGGTGGCGGCGCTCGCCACCGACCTCGCCTATCAGCAGGAGGTCGCACGCGAGACCCTCCTGCTCGAGACCCAGGTGCACGCCTATTACCTCGGCCGCCACCTGCACCTTCTGGCCGCGGAGCTGTCGCGTCTCGGCCTGCGCTCGGAGGTGAACCTGCTCGACCGCAACTCGGAGCCCGAGCGCAGCCTCCTCAGACTCACGCACGAAAAGAGCGCCTTCTTCAACGTCGGCGTGGCGGTCATCGGCTCGGACGGGGCGGCGATCTGGGCCGAGCCGCAAAGTTTCCTGCCCGCGGGCGTGTCGCTCGCGTCGGAGCCCTGGTTCCAGGCGGTCCTGCGCAGCCGGAACGTCCTCATCGCCCCGGTGATGCCCGAGCGCGAGCGCGACTCGGTGCTCTACATGGTGTCTCCGATCCTGCGCGGCGGACAGTTTCAGGGGGTCCTTCTGGGCGCCATCGACCTGGCTCCCGAAGGGGCGCTGGGGACCGAGTTCCATCCCGGGACGCACAGTCTGAACGTCCTGGCGACGCGCTCCGGTCTGGTGATCTACCCGCCCAAGCCCCCCTCCTTCTCCTCGGGAGCCGACTGGAAGTCGATCGTCGAGAGACACCCCGACGATCCGTTCATCACCGAGGCGCTCCTGACGCTGCCGGACGACTCGCCCGGGACGGCGCGGCCCCCCGCCCGCACTGTGATCGCCGGCAGCCCGGTGCAGGGGACCGAGTTCCTCCTCCTGACGCTGAGCGACGCGGATCTCTTCTTCGGCCCGGCGCGCGCCCGCCTGGCGACACGCCTCTCCCTGGGGCTCGTCCTGGCGCTCGCACCGGTTCTGTTCCTGGTCTTCCTGTTGCGCCGCTCGTTCCGCGTCTTCGAGAAGTCCGAGGAGGTGGCCCTGCGCGGCCAGCGCCTGCGCATGCTGGGGGAGGCGGTGAATCTCATCGCCCACGAAGTGAAGAACTCGCTCAATGGCCTGCGCGTCGGGCTGGACCTGATCCTCCAGGGGGATCGGCTCGCCCTCGAGACCCGTCACCGCCAGGCGGTCGGCGGTCTCCGCACCGAGATGGAGAGGCTGTCGAACTTCACCACCGAGCTCCTCAGCTTCTCCAAGGGCGTCGTGCCCCGCCCGGTGTCTCTGGACCTGGCCGATCTATCCCGCAAGGTGACCGAGCTCCAGCGCGGCCAGGCCGTGGATCTCGGCGTGGCGCTGGAGGTCATAGTCCCCGAGGGCCCCGTCCAGGTCAGGGCCGACCCGACGCTTCTGCACATCGTCATCACCAACCTGGTCGGCAACGCCCTGGAGGCCCTGTCGGGCGATCACTCCTCGACTCCCAGGGTGCGCGTCGAGGTGGAGCGACGCGGCCCGTCGGCGCAGGTGCGCGTTCTGGACAACGGGCCGGGTGTGTCGCCCCAGGTCCGGCCGCGTCTGTTCGAGCCGTTCGTCACAGGCAAGCTGAGCGGCGTCGGCATCGGCCTGGCCCTGTCG
>WNGH01000258.1_pt1 | contig 42569 bp, 39 predicted proteins | sample 5400631 | NCBI WGS metagenome assembly WNGH01 (sample SAMN13153373, study PRJNA577476) | soil metagenome | isolation source: 115 cm soil or saprolite under Garry oak tree replicate 1 | place: USA:California | collected 2016-06-15 | reverse complement strand
TGCCCCACGGCCACGTGGCAGCCGTACTGGGCAGCGCGCGCGGCTCGGGGGCGATGAACTGGTTCGCCTCGGCGCCCAAGGAACTGCAGCCGGTGTTGCTGGCCATGCTGGTGGCGCGCGTGATTTCGCCGGCTTCGAAATTGGCCACCCATCGGCTGCTGCACGATGACACCGCCCACTCGTCGCTGGGCCGCGTGCTGGGGGTCGGCCAATGCAGCGCCGATGACCTGTACCGGGCGCTGGATTGGCTGCACGAGGCGCAGCCGGCTATCGAGCGCCGTCTGGCACGCCAGCACCTGGCGGGCTCGACCCTGGTGCTCTACGACCTGACCTCGACGTGGCTGACGGGGCGCTGCTGCGAGTTGGCCGCGCGCGGTCATTCGCGCGACGGCCAGCGCGACGATCCGCAGATCGTCTTCGGCCTGATCTGCACCGGCGAGGGTTGCCCGATCGCGGTCGAGGTGTTTCCCGGCAACACCGCCGATCCGGCCACCGTGGCCGCGCAGGTGGCCAAGCTGCGCGAGCGCTTCGGCATCGAGCGCATCGTCTGGGCGGGAGATCGCGGCATGCTCACCTCGGCACGCATCGAGCAGGTGCTCAAGCCCCAGGGCATGGACTGGGTGAGCAGCTTGCGCGCCCCGCAGATCGCCCAGCTGGCCGCCGAGCACGGCCCCTTCCAAGCCTCGCTGTTCGATGAGCGCAATCTGCTCGAGGTGAGCAGCGAGCACTTTCCCGGCGAACGCCTGGTGGTGTGTCGCAATCCGCTGTTGGCCGAGGAGCGCTCGCGCAAGCGGGGCGAGCTGCTTGCGGCCACCGAGGCGGAGCTGGCCAAGATCGCCGCGGCCACGCAGCGAGCACGCAGTCCCTTGCGCGGCGAGCAGGCCATTGCGCTGCGGGTGGGGCGCGTGATCGAGCACTTTCACATGGCCAAGCACTTCGCCCTCACCATCACCGAGACGACGCTGGCGTATCCGCGCAAGCGCGAGACGATTGCCGCCGAGGCGGCGCTCGACGGGCTGTACGTGATCCGTACCAGCGTGCCCGCACAGCAACTCGAGGCGGGCGCCGTGGTCGCCGCCTACAAGAGCCTGGCCCATGTGGAGCGCGCCTTCCGCTCGATCAAGACGGTCGATCTGCACGTGCGCCCGGTCTTCCACTACAACGCCCAGCGGGTGCGGGCGCACGTCTTCCTGTGCATGCTCGCCTACTATGTCGAATGGCACATGCGCCGCCGCTTGAAACCCGTGCTGTTCGACGACGAGTACCTCGACGAGCTCACTGCGAGCCGCCCCTCGCCGGTGACCAAGGCGGTCCGGTCAACCCACGCCAAGGCCAAGGACGCCCGCAAGATCGCCGAGGACGGGTTGCCGGTGCACAGCTTCAGGACGCTGCTGCAAGACCTCGGAACCCTGACCTACAACGTCACCCACACTTCCCTCAACCCCGAGGCCAAGATCATCCTCACCACGCGGCCCACACCTCTTCAGACCAAGGCCTTCACGCTGCTCGGTCTGAATCCCACCTGTACCCAGTAGCTCAGCAGTCGCCGAACAAAAAGTCTAAACACGGCGAATACTTGCGTTCAGTCGGGGATCAAAGTTCGGATTAGGCGATGCGCTTAGGTGCTTAGGCGCCCACCGCGGCAGGTAGCGCCGCGGCGCCGTACCCGCCGCCACGGTGGCCGCGTAGCGCCGCGGGCATGACTATCGGTCACGCTCGTCGGCCTCGATGCGCGTGGACACGTCCGCGTCGATCAGGCGCGGCCATGCCTGCGCCGGCGCGGCTGAAGGAGGCGGCCGCTCAGCGTTGCGCGACGGGTACCGCTGCCCCTTCCCAACCACCGCCGATGGCGCGGATCAGCGCCACCGTGGCGCCGGCGCGGGCGCCGCGGATCTGCGTCTCGGCGCGCTGCGCGCCGAGCAGGGTGCGCTGCGCATCGATCACTTCGAAGTAGCTGGTGTAGCCGTTGCGGTAGCGCGTCTCGGCGAGTTGCGCGGCGCGTTCCGAGGCGACCCGCGCTTCGGCCTGGCGCTGCGCCTGCACTGCCAGCACGCGCAGGCCGGCGAGGTTGTCTTCGACTTCGGCGAAGGCCTGCAGCACGCTGCCGCGGTACGCGGCCACGCTTTGTTCGAGTGCGGCCTCGCTGCCGGCCAGGTTGGCGCGATTGCGGCCGCCGTCGAAGATCGGCATCGAAAGCAGCCCGCCGATCAACCAGGTGCGCGTCGACAACGTGAACAGCTTCGACATTTCGCCGCTTTCATAGCCGAGCAGGCCGGTCAGCGGCAGCGACGGGAAGAAGGACGCCTTGGCGACGCCGATGCGCGCATTGGCCGCCTCCATGGTGCGCTGCGCGGCGACGATGTCCGGACGCCGCTCGAGCAGGGCCGAGGGCAGGCCCGGCGGCACTTGCGGCACGGCGAGATCGGCGGCCAGCGGCGCGGCCGGGATGGCGACGTTGCCGGGCGCACGACCGCTGAGCACCGCCAGCCCATGCTCGAGCGTGGCACGGCTGCGTTCGAGGCCGACGGCCTCGCTTTGCGTCACGGCAAGCTCGGCCTTGGCGCGCGCCAGATCGCTCTCGCCGATGTCGCCGGCGGCGAAGCGCGTCTGCAGCAGCTTGACGTTTTCTTCGCGCCACGCCACCGTCTCGCGCAACACGACGATCTCGGCGTCGGTCTCGCGCAGCGAGAACCAGGTCTGGGCGACGTCGGCCTGCAGGGCCAGTTCGACCGAGCGCCGCGCCGCCTCGGCCGCGTCGGCGTCCCTGCCGGCCGCCTCGATGCCGCTGCCGATGCGGCCGAACAGATCGACCTCGTAGGAGATGGTCAGCGGCACCTGGTAGATCGATCCCGTCGGGATGTCGGTGGCATCAGGCAGGCCGAGCGTCACCGGCGCAATGCGGCCGCGCTGGACGCCGGCGCCGATCCGCCCCTGCGGCCAGCGATCGGCCCGGGTCACGCCGAGCACGGCGCGCGCCTGCTTGAGGCGCGCCGTCGCCGCGGCGAGCGTCGGGCTGCCGCGCAGCGACTGCTCGACCAGCGCGTCGAGCTGCGCGTCGCCGAACAGCTTCCACCACTCGCCGCGGGCCAGGTGTTCGGACGGCTCGGCCGCTTTCCAGGTGCCGCGTTCGCCTTCCGGCAGTGCCGCTGCCTCCTTGTAGGCCGCCGGAACGTCGAGCTCGGGTGGACGCAGAACCGGCGTCAGCGAGCATCCGGCCAGCAGCGCCGCGAGCAGGGCCATTAGGCTAAGCCTGCGAATGTCAGGCTGGGTTGTCTTCATGGCGAGTTCCGTTTTCATTCGTAGACCTTTGCGGCAGGCGCGACGGCATGCGGATCGATGCCGCCGGAACTTGGCAGCGGCTGACGCCGCAGGCGATCGGCCATCCGCCGCAGCAGCAGGTAGAACACCGGGGTAAGGAAGATGCCGAACAGGGTGACGCCGACCATGCCGCTGAACACGGCGATGCCCATCGCCTGGCGCATCTCCGAGCCGGCGCCGCTGCCGGCGATCAGCGGTATGACGCCGGCACAAAAGGCGATCGAGGTCATGAGGATCGGGCGCAGCCGCATGCGGCAGGCATGGATCACCGCCGGCAGCGTCGCCTCGCCGCGCGCCTCGAGGTCCTTGGCGAATTCGACGATCAGGATCGCGTTCTTGCAGGCCAGGCCGACCAAGACGACGAAGGCGATCTGGGTGAACATGTTGTTGTCGGCCGGCAGACCGAAGAAGCCGGACAGCCATACGCCGAACACGGCCGACAGGATGCACATCGGCACGATCAGGATGATCGCCAGCGGCAGCGTCCAGCTCTCGTAGGTGGCGGTCAGCACCAGGAACACCAGCAGCACGCAGAGCGGGAAGATATAGACCATGGTGTTGCCGGCGATCTTCTCCTGATAGACCAGTTCGGTCCATTCGTAGCCGATGCCGCGCGGCAGTACCTCGCGCAGGATCTGCTCCATCTCGGCTTGCGCCTGACCCGAGCTGAAGCCCGGCTTCGGCGCGCCGTTGATGTCGGCCGAGAGGAAGCCGTTGTAGCGTCCGACGCGATCGGGACCGAAGGTCGGCTCGACGCTCATCAGCGAGGCCAGCGGCACCATCTCGCCGCGCGAATTGCGCGCCTTCAGCATCGAGATGGCCTCGGGCGTCGAACGGAACTGCTTGTCCGCCTGCACGATCACCTGGTAGGTGCGGCCGAAGCGGTTGAAGTCGTTCACATAAAGCGAGCCGAGATTGACCTGCATGGTCTCGTAGATGTCGTTGAGATTGACCCCGAGCTGCTTGGCGCGCGTGCGGTCGACGTTGGCGTAGAGCTGCGGCACGTTGATCTGGTAGCCGGAAAACACCTGGGTCAGGCCCGACTGCGGATTGCCGTAGACGCGGCCCATGATCGCCTGCACCGCGCCGGCCAGCGCCGCCTCGCCGAGCGACTCGCGATCCTGCAGCTCGAGCTTGAAGCCTCCGGCATTACCCAGGCCTTCGACCGGCGGCGGCGCCAGGACGAAGATGAAGGCGTCCTTGATCGCACCGATCTGCTGATTGACCGCGCCGGCGATGGCCTGCGCGCTGAGATTCGGCGTCTTGCGCAAGTCGAAATCGTTGAGGCCGAAGAAGACGATGCCGGCATTGGGCGCGTTGGTGAAGCCCTGGATCGACAGGCCGGGGAAAGCGACCGAATCCCGGACGCCCGGCGTCTTGAGGGCGATGTCGCTCATCCGGCGGATCACCTCTTCGGTACGATCGAGGCTGGCGCCCTCGGGCAGCTGGGCTATGCCGATCAGATATTGTTTGTCCTGCTGCGGCACAAAGCCGGGCGGCACGCGCACGAACAGCACGTAGGTCAGGCCGAGCAGCACGGCGTAGATGCCCAGTGCCAGCGCCTTGCGCCCGAGTATGCCGGCGACGCCGCGGCCGTAGGCCTCGGAGGAGCGACGAAAGAAGCGGTCGAACCAGCGGAAGAAGCCGCCGAAGACGCGCTCCATGCCGCGCGTCAGCCAGTCCTTGGGCGCGTCGTGGCCGCGCAGCAGGATCGAGGACAGCGCCGGCGACAGGGTCAGCGAATTGAACGCCGAGATGACCGTGGAAATGGCGATGGTCACCGCGAACTGCTTGTAGAACTGGCCGCTGAGGCCCGAGACGAAGGCCAGCGGCACGAACACCGCGCATAGCGTCAGGCCGATGGCGATGATGGGCCCACTTACCTCCTGCATGGCCTTGATGGTGGCGGCCTTGGGCGCCAGGCCCGACTCGATGTTGCGCTCGACGTTTTCCACCACCACGATCGCGTCGTCGACGACGATGCCGATTGATAGCACCAGGCCGAACAGGGTCAGCGTGTTGATCGAGAAGCCGAGCAGCAGCAGCACCGCGAAGGTGCCGACGATCGACACCGGCACCGCCAGCAGCGGAATGATCGAGGCGCGCCAGGTCTGCAGGAACACCACCACCACCAGCACCACCAGCAGCACCGCTTCGATCAGCGTCGCGATCACCTTGTTGATCGACGACTGGACGAAGCGCGTCGGGTCGTAGACGATCGAATAATCGACGCCCTGCGGGAAGTCCTGCTTGAGGCGCGCCATGGTCTGGCGCACGTCCTCGGAGAGCTGCAGGGCATTCGAGTTCGGCGCCTGGAACACGGCGATCGCCACCGCCTCCTTGTTGTTGAGCAGGCTGCGCAGCGAGTAGCTGCCGGAGGACAGTTCGACGCGGCCGACGTCCTTGAGGCGCAGAACCGATCCGTCATTGGGGTCGGCGCGGACGATGATGTTGGCGAATTCCTCCTCGGTCTGCAGGCGGCCCTGGGTATTCACCGACAACTGGAAGTCGGTGCCGCTGCGCGACGGCGGGGCGCCGATGACGCCGGCCGCCACCTGGGCGTTCTGCTCGCGGATCGCGGCGATCACGTCGCTCGAGGCGAGGCCGCGCGCCGCCAGCTTCTGCGGGTCGAGCCAGATTCGCATGGCATAGTCGCCGGCGCCGAAGGCGATCACCTGGCCCATGCCGCGGATGCGCAGCAACTGGTCGCGGACATTGAGCAGCGCATAGTTGCGCAGATACAGCGCGTCGTAACGATTGTCCGGCGACACCAGGTGCACCACCATGGTCAGGTTGGGCGCCGACTTCTCGGTGGTGACGCCGATCTGGCGCACGATCTCGGGCAGGCGCGGCAGGGCGCGATTGATGCGATTCTGCACTGCCGTCTCGGCGACTTCCGGATCGGTGCCGATCTTGAAGCTGACGGTCAGCGTCATGGCGCCGTCGGAAGTGGCCTGGCTGCCCAGGTAGAGCATGTTCTCGACGCCGTTGATCTGCTCCTCCAGCGGCGAGGCGACGGTCTCGGCGATCACCCGCGGATTGGCGCCGGGAAACTGCGCGCGCACCACGATCTGCGGCGGCGCGACCTCCGGATATTCCGAGATCGGCAGCCGGTTGATGGCGATCAGGCCGAGCAGGAATATGACGATCGAGAGGACCGCGGCAAAGCGCGGACGGTTGATGAAGAAGTGGGAGATGTCCATGTGCCTTCTCCCTGTCAGGCGCCGCCGCCGGGCTTGGCCGCGCCCGGCGGCGCGGCCGGCTTGTCGATCGGCATGCCGCGCTCGTCGACCGCCAGCTTTTCCGGCGTTACCGGCGTGCCCGGCCGGACGCGCTGCAGCCCGTTGACCACCACCAGTTCGCCCGGCTTGAGGCCGGAGCGGATCACGCGCATGCCGTCGATCAGCGCGCCGAGCTTGACTTCGCGGAATTGCGCCATGTTGTCGGCGCCCACCACCAGAACGAAGCGCTTCGACTGGTCGGTGCCGATGGCGCGGTCGGGCGTCACCACCGCCGCGTAAGTGCCGCTGCCCAGCAGCTTGAGGCGGGCGAACATGCCCGGGGTCAGTGCGCCGTCCTTGTTGTCGAAGACGGCGCGCGCGCGGATCGTGCCGGATTGCGGATCGATGCGGTTATCGACGAAGGCCATGTGTCCCCGGCGCGGAAAGCCGTCCTCGTTGGCGAGGCCGAGCAGCACCGGGTTGGGCGTGGTGCGCGACGAAGGACGCTCGCCGTCGCGCGCCATCTGCATGTACTTGAGGTAGATCTGTTCGTCGCCTTCGAACTCGGCGTAGATGGGATCGACCGAGACGATCGAGGTCAGCAGCGTCGGACTCGGCCCGTCGCCCTGCACCAGGTTGCCGACGCTCACTTCCTCCTTGCTGATGCGGCCCGAGATCGGGGCGCGCACCGAGGCGTAATCGAGATTGAGGTGCGCCGTTCTTATCGCCGCTTCGGCGGCTTGAATGTTGGCCTCGAGATCGCGCCTGGACGAGGCGCGTTCGTCGACGTCGCGCTGGGCGATGGCGTGATCGGCGAGCAGGCGCTCGGCGCGCGCCAGCTCGGTGCGCGCCAGATCGGCGCGGGTGCGGGCGCTGGAGAGTGCCGCCTCGGCGCGCGATAGTTCCGCCTGGAACGGACGCGGGTCGATCTGGAACAACAGATCGCCCTTCTTGACCAGCGCCCCCGGACGGAAGTCGATCGACTGCAGGTAGCCCGAAACACGCGCCCGCAATTCCACACGCTCGACCGCCGCCAGCCGGCCGGAAAACTCGTCCCACTCGGTCACTTGGCGTTCGAGCGACGGCGCCACGCTGACCGGCGGCGCCGGCGGCGGCCCCGGCGGATTGTTTGCTTCACCGCGCGTGCAGGCGGCGAGCAGCAGGGCGGCGGCGGCAAGGGTCGCGCAGCCGATCGCCGATTGCAGTTGAGGGACAGGCGGGACAACGAATATCGGTCGGTGAGTATTCATTTTGCATCCTCGTCCAAGTGGCAAATCGGTAATGCGACGCGGGTATGACTAAGCTAGGTGCGCGGCGCCGCGGGATCGGTTCGGTCGCACGAGGCGGTTCCGACCGGAACGTCGACAAAGGCGTCGAATTCGCGCCACAGCCACGCCGGGTCGGCCGGATCGGCGAGCTGCGCCAAGGACGCTGCGCGCAGCAGGCGCGTGCGCACGCCCGCCTGCTCTAGCCGAATGGCATATTGCTCGGCCTCGCCGCGCAGCGGATCGTCCTCTGCGGTGACGATCAGCGCCGGGGCCAGGCGGGCCAGGCGCGTTGCCGTGGCCGGCGCCGCATACGGGTGCATGCGGTCGCCGACCGACGGCAAGTAGCTGCGATAGCACGCGAAACAGCAGCGCGCGCCGCGCCGATCGGCCAGCGGCGTGCCGCGCATCGAGACCGAAGACAACGTCGGATCGAGCATCGGCGTGATCAGCAGTTGCGCGCAGAGTGCCGGCGCGCGCCGGTCGCGCGAGGCGAGCGCGGCTGCCGCGGCGAGATTGCCGCCGGCCTCGACGCCGGCCACGCTGACCCGGGCGCTGTGCCGGGAGCACCAGGCGAGCGCACACAGCGTATCTTCCACGGCGGCCGGGAAGGGCTCGGCCGGCGCCAATGAATAGGCGATGGTCAGCACGCGCCGGCGCAGCGTTGCGGCTGCTGTCGCTGCTGCGGCGTGTGCCGAATCGAGATCGCCGCCGGTGAACCCGCCTTCGTGCAGATAGACGACCATGCCCTCGTCGCGGGTAAGGCCGGGCGTGTAGAGCCGCGCCTCGAGCTCGCGTCGGTAGCCGCGCAGGCGCAGCGGGCTGGTCGCGACGTCGATCGGGTCCGCACGGCTCGGTCCGCCCGACGCCTCGGCCGCTTGCTGATTCATACTCTAAGTTACGACGGGCTAAGGACGACGATCAAATCCACAGGCTTATGGCACGCGAACGCGGCAGCGCCGGTATCAAACCGCTGTCGAACGACTCGCCAGACATTTCGTGATCGCTGTCCCGGGCGTTATGGCCCTCTAACATCAGGCAGCTTGTGGTTTCCGAACGGACCTCCGGGTCGCTTGCCGTGCTGGCGGAAATGCCGAAGGCTAGGGCGGTGGTTGCGATCATGCGCGCAATCGTCGCGGAATCGATCATGGCGAATCTCCTGGGGTGCGCTCACCGTTCTGGCGACGGGTCTTGCATGAGCAGCACTGTAGTCGCTCGACTGCGCGAGAAAAAGTTGCGTCGGACGAAAAGACTATTCAACATTCTGAACAATGGACCGTCTGCTTGCCATGCAGGTCTTCGTGCGCGTCGTCGAGGCGAACGGGTTCACGCGTGCCGCCGAATCGCTGCAGATGCCCAAGGCCTCGGTGACGACGCTGATCCAGCAACTCGAAGGCCGGCTCGGCATCAAGCTGCTCAACCGCACCACCCGCCATGTCAGCGTGACGGCCGACGGTGCCGCCTACTACGAGCGCTGCGTGCGCATCCTGGGGGATGTCGAGGAGACGGAGCAGGCACTGGGCAAGGTGCGCCGCGCGCCGGCCGGCCGCTTGCGCGTCGACGTCCCGGCCGCGGCCGGCCGCCATGTGTTTGCCCCCGCCTTGCCGTCGTTTTTCGAGCGCTATCCGGACATTCGTCTCGAGATGGGTTGCACCGATCGCCCCGTCGATTTGCTGGAGGAGGGCGTCGACTGCGTGGTGCGCGGCGGACTGCTTCCCGATTCGGGCCTTGTGGCGCGGCGCGTCGGCGAACTCGAGATGGTCACGTGTGCCACGCCCGGCTACCTCGACCGCTACGGTACACCGCAGACCCCGGCCGATCTGGCGCGCCACCGCCATGTCAACTATTTTTCGTCCAAGACGGGGCGGATTCTCGAGTTCGATTTCGCGCGCAACGGCGAGCGCCTCGCCTTCGTCGCCGACGGGCCGGTGGCGGTCAACGACGGCGATGCATACGTGGCGCTCGGCCGGGCCGGACTGGGCATCATGCAGGTGCCCAGGTACATGGTGCGCAAGGATCTCGCCGACGGCCGGCTGCTTGCCGTACTGCCGGAGTGGCACAGCGACCCGCTGCCGGTCCACGTCATGTATCCGCAGAACCGCCACCTATCGGCCAAGGTGCGCGTGTTCGTCGATTGGGTGGCGGAGGTGTTCGCCGATCTGCAAAAAGTCTAGGCGCTTAGCCGGCGCCGCCGAGAGCATCGCCTAGCTGCTGCCGTCGCCGTGGCATCGAGGGCGACGGCACAGCGTCGCTTGATCTTCCGGCGACGGAGGGTGGCGATGGCGGCGCGGACGCCGCATTCGTTGCGCCAAGTCGCCAGCGGGGTCCGGTTCGGCTTACGACCCGCTTGGCATTTTGAAGCGCGAAACCTCCTCTTCCAATCTGAATGCCTGGTCTTTCATGGCCGAAGCCGCGGCGGCAGTCTGTTCGACGAGCGCCGCATTTTGCTGAGTCATGCGATCCAGCTCCTGCACCGCCTGGCCGATTTGCCCGATTCCGATGCTCTGCTCGCGCGCTCCCGTCGCAACCTCGTCGAGCAACTTGTTGACCCGCTGCGATGAGCAGACGATTTCCTCGATTGTCGCTCCGGCGGCGCTGACAATTCCGGTACCCGCCTCGACTTGCTCGACGCTGCTGCCGATCAGGGACTTGATCTCCCGTGCCGCTTCGGCACTGCGCTTCGCCAGCATGCGTACCTCGCTGGCGACCACCGCGAAGCCGCGGCCCTGCTCGCCCGCACGGGCGGCTTCGATGGCCGCGTTGAGGGCGAGGATATTCGTCTGGAAGGCGATGCTGTCGATGGTACCGATGATCTCGGCGATCTGCGCCGAGGACGTTCGAATGCCGTCCATCGTTTCCACCACGTTGCGCATCACGCGACCGCCATTCGCGGCGACCTGGGCGCTGTGCCCGGCGACCCGCGCGGCTTCATCGGTGTGCTCCGTCGTGCTCTTCACTGTCGAGGAGATTTCCTCCATCGACGCAGCGCACTCCTGGAGGTTGGCCGCGGCTTGCTCGGTTCGACCGGAGAGGTCGGTCGCGCCGCTGGCGATCTCGCTGCTCGACCGGACGATCTCGTCGCTCGAACTGCGCACACGCAGCACCATGGCGCGCAGCGATTCCTGCATCCGGCGCAGCTCGAGCATCAGTTGCGAGGCCTCATCCTTACCCCAGAGCGACGGCGAGGTGGTTAGGTCGCCCTCGGTCATGGCGCGCAAATGACGCATGGTTTCATTCAGGCCGCCATCGATGACCCGGTAGAAACTCAGGAACAGGTATCCCGCAACCAGGAGTGCGGCCGCGACAACGCTGCCGATCAACGTCAGCCGGCGCAGTAGTGCCTCGCGCAGGTCCCCCGTGTAGATCCCGGAACCGATGACCCAGCCCCAGGGCTCGAAGCCCTGGACGTATGAGATCTTGTCCACCGGCCTTTCGCTGCCGGGCTTAGGCCACTGGTAGACAACGAACCCCTTGCCGTCCTTGCGCACCGTGGCGACGAAAGCATTGAACAGGGCGAAGCCGTTGGGGTCCTTCGTGTCGCCGAGGTCTTTTCCGTCGAGTTCCGGCTTGACCGGGTGCATGACCATGCGCGGCGCCATGTCATTGATCCAGAAGTATTCGCCGCCGTCATAGCGCAACTGCGCCACGGCGCGCTTGGCCATCTGCTGTGCCTGTTCCCGGGGCATCGTGGCGGACGCCTCCTGTGCCTGGGCCCAGACGACGATACCGTGGGCGATTTCCACATGCTGGCGGGTGGCGTCCATGCGCGCCTGCATCGCCTGATCAGTCTGTGTCTTGAGCAACCAGCCGACCAGAACCAGCATTGGCAGCACGAAGGCAAGCGAAATGATCACCGCCTTGGCGGTGAACCGCAGCTGTCGAAAGATCCGCACACCCGGTGCCCAGATGCCGTGGTAGGCAAAGAATCCGGCATGGTGCGTATGCCGCTCGGCGTAGGGGACCGAACTGGCGCTTCCTGGCTGCAAAATCGCTGACATCTCGGGGCCCCTTTTTATTGGCTTGCCAGATTGGAGTCGGTGCCGCAGGTCCCGCCTGCCGGCCGTTCGCTTCTGATATCGGCGGCGCAAGCGTGTTCGACGGTTGATCGCCAATCCGAGATCAGACCCACGGGAATTCTATGGTCAGAGCGCAGAGCTTGAATCGTGGAGTTGGCACTGCTTTCGCGGCCTGTTTCGAATTGGCCAGCTCTGGATGCACTCAGTGGCTGGAGGTGGAGCCGGTACAAAATCCGTCGGAGCATACCGGTCCGGCAAGCGCAATGTCAGGGACGGGTATGCGCCTGACCGCAGAGCTTCGCTTTGCTCCGGATGCAATAGGCCTGTCCACATCCGCCCCTGGTATCGATCGTCGGCCGAAAAATTTCCGTAGCGCTCTAAAGTTTTCCCGAACACCTCCGTTAAGAGATCACGACACAGCTTGTCCGGGCTCTTGAGCTAAGGCCGATGTGTCGCGGCAAACGGCGAAATGACTGGCAAAAGAGGCATTTAAATTACGAAACAGGCATAGGATTCCCGACCACCATAGCGCCGCGCGTACGGTCTCTGCGTTGCCGGCCCGACGCGGCCTCAAGTGTCTACGAGAGGCTTCACGGCTCATGTAGGAAATATTCCTACATGAGCGTGCTCCTGTTCGCATACACGTTCGTGGCGCCTGCACCGCACCTCATAATCGGTGTTTGCTCCACTTCTTTTCCCCGGTCGAAAACGACAGAATGGCCCCACATCACTGATGCGCGATTGGCACAGTGCCACACCGGGGGATAAGGCAATGACCACTGACGAACTGATGGTTGAAATAAGTGAAGCGAACCTGACTTACATGATGTTGGCGCAAAAAATGGTGCGCGACGACAAGGACAGTGCCATGTTCCGCCTGGGGATAAGCAAGGAATTGGCCGACGTGCTGGGCTCACTGACCCCCAGCCAAATTCTCAAGCTGGCCAGCACCAATCTGCTGCTCTGCAGATTTCGCCTTGACGACAACATCGTATTCAATATGATTACCGGCTACGCGAAAAATCGGATCATGACTCAATCGCATGCCACCATTCTGATGGCCGGACAAACGGCCGAGACCATAGCGTAGCGGGGCGGGCCAAAATCATGCGCAACAAGACAGTCGTCTCTGACATGAAGGATACGCAACTGGCCATCGAGCTGATCAAGCTCGGTGCGCGGCTGCAAGTTTTGGAATCGGAAACAATGCTGAGCCGCGAGCGCCTCTTGCGCCTGTACAAGGAGGTGAAGGGCGTTTCGCCACCGAAGGGCATGCTGCCATTTTCGACGGACTGGTTTCTCACCTGGCAGCCCAATGTTCACGCCTCGGTGTTTGCCAACATTGCCCAGTACCTGGCCGCCCACGGCGACTGCCGCGGGATCGAAGCGACGGTCAAGAGCTACAAGCTCTATTTGGAGCACTGCGTGACGAGTCGGATGGAACCGGCTTTGAGCGTCACTCGGGCCTGGACGCTGGTACGCTTCCTCGAGGGGAAACTGCTTCAGACCATTCCTTGCAAGGAATGCGGCGGCCAATTTGTAGTGCACACGCAGGACTTGCACCAGAACTATCATTGCGGTATTTGCCGTCCTCCGTCGCGAGCCGGAAAAACCAAGAGAACGGAACACACTGCCGCGCTGGAACTGAAGGCCGCCTAGTTACCGATCTCATGCGGCTCTTGGCTGGAAAATGTGACTCCGACGATCATGGCGCTCGCCGTGGGTCGGTAAGGCGCGCGGCTCCCGTCGTGGCCTTGATTGTCCAGATTTCAGCAGCGGTGATGACGGCTGTTGGCGGTGCTTGCCTGGAGATTGTCACGGGGTCTGACATAAGTCCCATGACATTTGCGCTGATAGAGGGGGCGGTGGCTTGCTCGGCCAGCTATCTGATTGGTCTTGACGTGTGGTGGCTGGTGATTCAACTGGTCTTTGCGCCGGCCGCGTTGGCAATGCTGCGCGCCGACTTGCACCCGGCGATCTATCTCACAGGCTTCCTGTCCTTGCTGGGAATCTACTGGACCACCTTTCGTACCCGAGTGCCGTTGTTCCTCTCCGATGCGGCCGTATGGCGCGAGGTTCAGGCACAGTTGCCGGAGTCGTCCCGGTTCGCCTTTGTCGATATCGGTTCCGGCCTCGGCGGTTTGTTGTTCCACTTGGACCGCAGTTGCGCCAGAGGAGATTACGAAGGTATCGAAATCGCGCCGCTGCCTTGGCTTCTTGGCTGGCTCAGGGCGAAATGCGGCGGTTCCTCGGTACTCATGCGCTATGGCGACTACGCAGGTCTCGACTTGGCAAGCTACGATGTGGTCTTTGCCTACCTTTCCCCCGCGGCAATGCCCGCCCTATGGCAAAAGGCGAAGTGCGAAATGCGACCGGGAACACTGCTGATGAGCTGCGAATTCCTGATTGCCGGAGTGCCGCACGATGCCGCCGTAGAGCTGCCCGGACGTCGCAGGCGCATGCTTTACAGCTGGACGATGTAGGTTTTTTCGCCATTCGATAGCTGCGCAACGGCGTCCGCACCCGCCGGAAACAGGCGCGCACCCTCAAGTTCTATCCCTGTTTGGTCGTAAAAAGAGACGATTTTCGGCCTCTTCTTCGCCTGCACGAAGGGCGAAGGACGGGTAAGCTCGACCGCGGTGCCAAGTTAAGAATCACGCCTGCGCGTTGTTCGATTGAGTGGACTTAGGGGTTTCAATTCATGCTGGTGATCTTGGGATACGTCATTGTTATGGGCGCCGTGTTCGGCGGCTTTGCCCTCGCGGGCGGCCACCTCGGAGCACTCTTGCAGCCGGTCGAGTTGCTGATGATCGGCGGCGCCGCGACCGGCGCCTTCGTCGTCGGCAATACCGGCAAGGCAATGACGGCGACGCTCAAGACGCTACCCTCCGTCATGAAGGGGTCCAAGTACACCAAGGCGCTCTATATGGACCTGATGGCGCTGCTCTATGACGTCCTCGCCAAGGTGCGCAAGGAAGGCTTGATGTCGATCGAGAATGACGTGGAAAAACCGGGCGAGAGTCCGCTCTTCTCGAAGTACCCGGGGATTCTTTCCGACCATCACGCCGTGGAGTTCATGACCGACTACCTGCGCTTGATGGTCGGCGGAAACCTCAAGCCATTCGAAATCGAGAACCTGATGGACAACGAAATCGAAACTCATCACCACGAAGGCGAAATCCCGGTCCACTGCGTTGCCAAATTGGGCGACGGGATGCCCGCTTTCGGCATCGTCGCGGCAGTAATGGGGGTGGTTCATACCATGGAATCGGTGGGCCTGCCGCCGTCCGAATTGGGCATGCTGATCGCCCATGCACTGGTCGGAACCTTTCTCGGCATATTGTTGGCCTACGGCTTCGTCGGCCCGTTGTCCACAGTGCTGGAGCAAAAGCTTCATGAGTCCACCAAGATGCTTCAGTGCATCAAGGTCACGCTGCTGGCCAGCTTGCACGGCTATGCGCCGGCCTTGGCGGTCGAGTTTGGCCGGAAGGTGCTTTATTCGACCGAGCGGCCGAGTTTCAGCGAGCTTGAAGACCACGTCAAGCAGGCCAAGAACAGATGACGCGACAGATCACGACAATTTCCCGCGGTGCCATCCATGGCTGATGATCTACGCCCAATTGTCATAAAGAGAATCATAAAGGCGAGTGCTAATCATGGTGGCGCCTGGAAGATTGCCTACGCCGATTTTGTCACGGCGATGATGGCCTTTTTTCTGCTGATGTGGCTGCTGGGATCGACCGCCAAGGGGGATCTGGAAGGCATCGCCGAATACTTCAAGACACCGCTGAAGGTGGCACTGGCCGGCGGATCCGGCAGCGGTGACAGCTCTAGCGTCATTCAGGGTGGCGGCAAGGATCTGACGCGTCGCGAAGGACAGGTGAAACAAGGAGAGATCGTCGAGCCGAAGAAGACCATCAACCTGAAGGCGGCGCAGGCGGAAGTCGAACGGCTTGAGGCGGTGAAGCTTAGGGAACTGAAAGGACGGCTGGAGCGGATGATAGACGCGAGCAAGGTACTAAGCCAGTTCCGCAAGCAGCTGCTGCTGGACATTACCAGCGAGGGCTTGCGAGTTCAGATTGTCGACGAGCAGAACCGTCCGATGTTTGCCCTATCCAAAGCAGAATTGCAGCCATACACCAAGGAGATTCTGCACGAGATCGGCAAGGTGCTTAACGAGGTGCCCAACAAGGTGAGCCTTTCCGGTCACACCGATGCGACGCCCTACCCGACGGGCGACAAGGGTTACAGCAACTGGGAGCTGTCCAGCGACAGGGCCAATGCATCGCGCCGGGAATTGATCGTCGGCGGGATCGACGAGGGAAAGATCGTACGCGTCGTGGGCCTTGGGTCCGCAGCGATGCTCAACAAGGATGACCCCTACAGTCCCGTCAATCGGCGCATCAGCATTATCGTACTCAATAAGAAGACCGAAGAGTCTCTCACCAAAGAGGGTGGAGACGCGGCCGACGCCAAAGACGAGCCGCAAACCACGACCAAGCCGATCGAGCCGGGCGATAAAGGCGCGGCGATCCCCGCCGCCAGCCGCTGAACCCCCACGTCCCGCCAACGAGGATTTGCGGGGGCTGTTGTCTCGGCAAGAGCGCAATCCATCCGGTCCCGAGTGAACGAACTTGCCGGCCTCTCACCGGCAGGCACCGGCGGGCACATGCCTTTTCCCGCGGCTGCCGCGGAATTGGCCCTAAATTTGCGGCCTGTTTGCTGATTCGCCGGCACCCGGCAGCGCCGATAATCTGCCCCAGATCACCCGCATTGCGTTGGGTCGAAATATCGACGGGAAGCAGCCGTGGCAGAAGAAAGCGACTTGGAGAGAACAGAACCAGCCTCGCAGAGGCGCCGGGAGCAGGCCCGTCGGGAAGGCCAGGCCCCTCGCTCGCGCGAGATGAGCACATTCGCGCTGCTGGTTGCGGCGGGCGGCGGGCTGTCGCTGCTGGGCGAAGACATGGCCCGGCAATTTTCGGGTCTGGTGAAGGCTGGCGTCACCTTGCCGAGGGAAGTCGGCTTCGATTCGGATCTGATGCTGACCAGGCTTTTCGAGCAGAGCAGTGCCGCCTTGGCGGTACTTGCGCCGTTCTTCCTGATCGTGACGGGAGTGGCGTTGCTATCTCCCCTATTGCTGTCGGGCTGGATCTTCAGCTCGAAGGCTATACAGCCGGACTTCGCGCGCCTCGACCCGCTTAAGGGCTTTAGCAGAATATTTTCACCGCAGGGAGCGGTGGAAATGGTCAAGGCCGTTCTCAAGGCCGGGTTGATCGGCTCCGTGGCAGTCTGGGTAATCTGGAGCCATAAGGAAACTGTCCTTTCGCTCGTTTCGGAGCCCCTGGAGCGGGGCATGGTACACCTGGCCGGACTCGTCGCGACCAGCTTTCTGACCGTCACGGCGGCGCTGCTGTTGGTGGTTGCGGTCGATGTGCCATTCCAGCTGTGGGACCATTACCGCAAGTTGAAGATGACCAAACAGGAGTTGCGCCAGGAAGCGCGGGAAACCGAAGGCGACCCGCACATCAAGGCGCGCATCCGTGCGCAGCAGCGGGAATTGGCCAGGAAGCGCATGATGGCCGAGATCCCGCATGCGGACGTCATCGTCACCAATCCGACCCACTACGCGGTGGCATTGAAGTACGAGGGCCACAGGATGCGCGCCCCGGTCGTCGTGGCCAAAGGCGCTCATCTGCTGGCACTGAAAATCCGCGAAATTGGACGCGACCACGGCGTGCCTATCCTCGAGGCACCGCCGCTGGCGCGGGCTCTCTACCAACATACGGAACTCGGACAGGCGATTCCGGAAGGCCTGTATACGGCCGTGGCCGAAGTTCTCGCTTACGTCTACCAGCTGCGCCGCGCCCGCGACCACGGCGCCGCGGTGCCCCGGGCGCCAGATGCGCTGCTCGTTCCGGCGCACCTTGATCCCGCAAATTCGGAAAGCAAGAACGACTAAATGAACGCCGCCTCCCTGACTCTCGTCGGCAGCCGTGCGAGAAACCTCGCCGGTCCCCTGCTCATCATGATGATCCTGGGCATGATGGTCCTGCCGCTGCCGCCGTTCCTGCTCGACACTTTCTTCACCTTCAATATCGCGCTCGCCATCATGGTGCTGCTGGTCAGCCTCTACACCATCAAGCCGCTGGACTTTGCGGTGTTCCCGACGGTTCTGCTGCTTTCGACACTCCTGCGCCTGTCGCTCAACGTCGCCTCGACCCGGGTCGTGTTATTGCAGGGTCATACCGGCCCGGACGCGGCGGGCAAGGTCATCGAAGCCTTCGGTCATTTCCTGGTCGGCGGCAACTATGCGGTCGGCATTGTTGTTTTCATCATTCTGGTGGTCATCAACTTCGTCGTCATCACCAAGGGCGCGGGGCGCATCGCGGAGGTCTCGGCGCGCTTCACCCTTGACGCCATGCCCGGCAAACAAATGGCCATAGATGCCGACATCAACGCCGGCCTGATCGGCGACGACGAAGCCCGCAAGCGGCGGGCGACCATAGCACAGGAAGCGGAGTTCTACGGATCCATGGACGGCGCCAGCAAGTTCGTGCGCGGCGACGCGGTGGCGGGCATCCTCATCCTGCTCATCAACATCATCGGCGGCCTGATCGTCGGCGTGCTTCAGCATGATCTGGATCTCGCCACCGCGGCCAAGAACTATACGCTGCTCACCATCGGCGACGGCCTGGTGGCGCAGATTCCGGCACTGATCATATCCACTGCCGCGGGCGTCGTAGTAAGCCGCGTCGGCACCGACCAGGACATCGGCACTCAGTTGCTGAGCCAGCTGTTCAGCAAGCACCAGGTACTGATATTGACCGCAGCGATCCTCGGCTTGCTAGGCATAGTGCCTGGCATGCCGCATGTGTCGTTCCTTTTGCTGGCCGCAGTGCTGGGCGGTGCAGCCTACCTAATGATCCGCCGTGCCGGCATGGCCGAAGCAGCGCCGGCAATCATGGCCGCACCGGTCGAAATCCAGGAGGCGAGCTGGGATGACGTGTCGCCCGTCGACGTGCTCGGGCTGGAGGTCGGATATCGGCTCATCCCGCTGGTGGACCGGGCGCAGGAAGGGGAACTGCTGCGCCGGATCAAAGGTGTACGCAAGAAGTTTGCTCAGGAGATCGGCTTTCTCCCGCCATCGATCCATATTCGCGACAACCTGGAGCTAAAGCCCACGGGATACCGGATAACCATGCGTGGCGCCCAGATTGGCGCCGGAGAAGCGCATACGGGCATGTATCTGGCGATCAATCCGGGGCGTGTTGCCGGCACCTTGCCCGGGTCGCCGACCAAGGATCCCGCGTTTGGCTTGCCGGCCGTCTGGATCGATGCGCACCTGCGTGAACAGGCACAGACGATGGGCTTCACGGTGGTCGATGCAGGAACCGTATTGGCGACGCACCTGAACCATCTGTTGCATACCTTTGCGGCGGAACTGCTGGGCCGCAACGAAGTTCAGCAATTGCTCGACCATCTGGCCAAGGACATGCCCAAGCTGGTCGAGGACCTCGTTCCCAAGCTGCTGCCATTGGCCACCGTGCAAAAGGTTTTGCAGAACCTGCTCGACGAGGGCGTTCATATCCGCGATATGCGCACCATCAGCGAGACACTCGCCGCCCATGGGGCCAAGGTGACCGATCCATTCGAGCTTTCTGCCCTGGTGCGTATCGCCCTGGGCCGCGCAATCGTGCAGCAGATGTTCCCTCAAGGCACCGACTTGCAGGTAATGACGCTCGATTCCCGACTGGAAAGACTACTGCTGCAAGCGATTCAGGTCGGCCCTGCCGATGGCGCCGGAATCGAGCCCGGCCTGGCCGACGCCTTGCTCAAGGAGGCAAGCGAAGCGACGCGCCTGCAGTTGCAGAAAGGATTGCCTTCCGTGCTGATGGTGCCGGCCCCGCTGCGCACGCTGCTGGCGCGCTTTCTGCGGCGGGGCGTACCCCAGCTCAAGATACTGTCACATGCGGAAGTACCCGATAACAGCAACATCAAAGTCACCTCAATACTGGGGGCACGAGCATGAACGTCAAAAGATTTTTTGCCAACACCTCGCGCGAAGCGTTGCGCAAGGTTCGCGACTCGCTGGGCGGAGACGCGCTACTTCTGTCGAATCGCACCACCGACGGCGGCGTGGAAATTCTCGCCATTGCCAATGGGGACATGTCCGCGATCATGGCACCCAACGTCGATCTGAGCCGGGACAAGGACTCACCCAGGGTCCTTGTAAGCCACGAGAGCCGGTCTGCGGAAGTCGTGCAGGCCAAGGCCCCGGCGGCCGCCGAGAAGGTTCGACCATCGACCGTCGATCCGCAGGCAGTGGCAAGCCTGGTGGCGAGCGACGTGCTCGGCGAGATCAGGTCCATGCGCGGCATGCTGGAGGAGCAGTTGGCCGAGATGGCCTGGAGCGAAGGGCAACGGCGCCAGCCGGCGCGAGGCAAGCTCCTGCGGCATTTGATGAATGCCCGTTTCAGCGCGCAGATTTCCCGCTACCTGCTGGACCACATACCCAACGAGCTGGACGAAGCGGCAGGGCTGACCTGGCTCAAGGCCCAGCTCGCGCGCAACGTGCAGGTCTGTCCGAACGAGAACGAAGTGCTGGAAAAGGGCGGTGTATACGCCTTGGTGGGCCCCACCGGTGTCGGTAAGACCACCACCACCGCCAAGCTGGCCGCACGCTGCGTCGTCCGGCACGGCGCCGATAAACTCGCCTTGCTGACGACCGACGGGTATCGGATCGGCGGGCATGAGCAACTGCGCATCTACGGGAAGATCCTCGGCGTCACCGTACATGCCGTGAAGGACGCCGCCGACCTGCGCCTGGCCCTGGCGGAGCTGAGAGGCAAGCACATGGTGCTGATCGATACCGTGGGCATGAGTCAGCGCGACCGGATGGTGGCCGAGCACGTGTCGATGCTCAACGGTTGCGGCGCCGACGTCAAGCGACTGCTCTTGCTGAACGCTACGAGCCACGGCGACACCCTCGAAGAGGTCGTGCGCGCCTACGGGGCGTCGACGCTGACCGGCGCAATCATCACCAAACTGGACGAAGCGGTCAGCCTGGGTAGCGTCGTGGACTCGCTGGTCAGGCACCGCTTGCCGTTGTACTACGTGGCCAATGGCCAGCGTGTTCCGGAGGACTTGCACGTGGCCAATCGCCAATATCTCGTTCACCGCGCCTTCATGCACGATCAGGAGGAAGCCCAGTTCGCCATGAATGACGATGAATATCCATTCATCATGGCAAGCGCCAAGTCGACGGCATACGCGAACCTGCAAATCGGCGAAGCGCACAATGTCTAAGTTCGTCAGCGATCAGGCGGAGGGCTTGCGCCGGCTGCTGGGGCGCGAGTTCGTGCGCATCGTTACCGTGACCTCGGGATGCCGAAGAGTCGGCAGGACCAGCGTCGTGGTCAATTTGGCGGCAGCGCTGGCGCGCGCCGGGCGTGATGTGCTGGTCATCGACGAGAACACCGGCGCTGCCGGGCTTACTTCGGGTCTCGGCGTGACCGCGCACTACGACCTTTTGGACGTCATGGAGGGGCGCCGTTCATTGGAGAAAGTCATCGTCAGCGCGCCGCAAGGCATAGCCATTCTCCCCGCCGGCCGCGGGTTGCGCGCTTTGGCCGGTATCGATGACGCGGCCCGAGCACACCTCGTGGAATCCTTCCGCCGGCTGGCAAGCCCGGCCGACGTTGTTCTGGTGGATGCCGTGGCGGGCGACGCCAGCCGCCTCTTGTCGCTCGACTTGCCGAGCCACGAAATCGGAATTGTCGTATCCAGTGACGCCGCTTCGATCACCGATGCCTATGCACTGATCAAACGCGTCAGCCAGCGCCATGCCAAACGGAGCTTTCATGTCGTGGTCAACCGGGTGGCGAGTGCGGCCGCGGCGCAGGACATCTTTGGCAATCTGGCCGACGTGGCCAGCCGATTCCTTTGCGTTACACTGCATTTCATGGGCTATATTCCGACCGACGAGAATCTCAAACAATCGAATCGACTCAGTCGCTCCGTGGTGGACGCTTTCCCGATCGCGCCGTCAGCGAGGGCCTACCGCCGCATCGCCGAAGTGCTCGGCGAGTGGCCGTGCCGGAACGATGCCGACGGCGGACTGCCGGCCCTAATGCAGCGCCTCATCCAGGCAAACCACCCCGTGGCGGCCGGCCTGACTCTTTAGCGGGAGGCTCTCGTGTACACACCTGCCGGCGTCGTCGATAAGCCGCATCAAATAGCCGACCATGCGCCACTGGTAAAGCGTATTGCTTACCACATGATGGTCAAACTGCCCGCCGGTGTGGACGTCGATGACCTCATCCAGGCGGGCATGATCGGCCTTATGGATGCCATCGATCGTTACCAGGACGGGCACGGTGCGCAATTCGAGACCTATGCAGCGCAGCGCATTCGTGGCGCGATGCTGGACGAACTGCGCGCCAGCGATTGGCTGCCCCGCAGCGCGCGAAAGAACCTGCGCCAGATGGAACAGGCAGTGAACAAATTGCAGCAGCGGCTGGGCCGGCAACCGAGCGAAATCGAATTGGCCAAGGAGTTGAAAGTATCGCTTGCCGAATATCACGAGATGCTGGTGGATGCGCGCGGCTGTCAACTGGTGCACTACGAGGATTTTGCCGAAGCGGAAGGCGAGGGGTTTCTCGACCGCAACTGTGTCGACAACGCCGCCGACCCGCTGGAGACCCTGCTTGACGGCCACTTGCGCGAGGTCTTGTCCGGGGCAATCGTGAATTTGCCCGATCGAGAAAAGATGCTCATGGGGCTCTATTACGAGCAGGAGCTTAATCTGCGCGAGATCGGCGCGATCATGGGCGTGTCCGAATCGAGAGTCTGCCAGCTGCATAGTCAGGCCGTAGTGCGCCTTAGGGCCAAGCTGAAGGAGTGTCTGTGGACTTCAACAGCATAATAGGCCTGGCCATCGCCTTGGTCGGCATCGTCGGCGGGCAGGCGATGGAAGGCGGCCAAATCGGCTCGTTGTTCCAATTCGCCGCGCTCGTTATCGTGCTGTGCGGAACCCTGGGCGCCGTGCTGGTACAGAGCCCGACACGGCTGTTCGTCCTCGGCATGAAAATGACCCGCTGGGTCCTTCTGCCACCGGTGCTGAGTCCGGCCGTGCTGATCGAGCAGATTTCGGTTTGGAGCCATGCCGCGCGCAAGGACGGCTTTCTGATGTTGGAGCGGCATATCGATGGAATCGACGACCCGTTCGTGCGAAAAGGCTTGCAACTTCTGGTCGATGGCCGCGACGCGGCCAATCTGCGGCGGGTGATGGAGGTCGAGATAGAAACCTTCGACCAACTGCACCGACAGGGGGCCCGGGTATGGGAAGCCGCCGGAGGTTATGCGCCGACGATCGGCATATTGGGCGCCGTCATGGGGCTGATCCAGACGATGCAAAATCTTTCCGATCCATCCAAGCTCGGTAGCGGGATAGCGGTCGCCTTCGTTGCGACCATATACGGCGTAGGTCTCGCCAATCTCGTTTTTCTTCCAATCGCCAACAAACTGAAATCCCACATAGCCCGGCAGGTCCTGCTGCGAGAGATGCTCGTGGACGGGCTTACGGCAATTTCGTCCGGTGAGAACCCAAGACTCATCGAAGGCCGGCTCAAGGGCTACGTGGTTTGAACCGGAGTCTCCACGGGCTTTCGATCCGGCCAGGAACAGAGCACATGGCGCACAAATCACACGAGCGGGAAGAACACGAAAACCTCGATCGCTGGATGGTTTCCTATGCGGATTTCATTACCCTGTTGTTCGCCTTTTTTGTCGTGATGTATGCGATGTCGCAGGTCAACGAAGGCAAGTACCGCGTCCTGTCGAATTCACTGGTGAATGCGTTTGGCCGCCAGGCCGGCGACAACCAGATCGTCGCCATCGTCCCTCCGGCGCCCCAGCCGCAGCCGGTCGCGCGTGTCCACGTAGCCACGGAAGCGGACCGGGCGAGCGAAGCGCGGCAGCGCAGGCGGGAGCGGATGCAGCATATCGCCGGCGACATTCTCGCCGCCCTGTCGCCGCTTGTGAAGACAGGGCAGGTTCGGGTAAGCCAGACGAGCCGCGGCGTCAGCATAGAAATCAACGCCAGCGTACTGTTCGCGCCGGGTCAGGCGATGCTCGAGGATGCCTCCATAAAGGCCCTGACCGCGGTCGCGCTGGTCTTGCGCAAGGACGATCACGCTGTCCAGGTGGAAGGTCACACCGACAACGTTCCCATCAAGAATTCGACCTTTCCATCCAACTGGGAGCTTTCGGCCGTGCGGGCGGGTAGCGTCGTGCGCCTGTTCATCGATAATGGCATGGAGCCGGGCAGGCTTACGGCGGTGGGCTACAGCGACAATCGTCCCGTCGAATCCAATGAATCGCCCGAAGGCAGGGCCCGTAATCGGCGCGTCACCGTGATGATTCTGGAGGAGTCGCCCGAAACGCCAACAGAACTACCGGTGGCTGCCGCCAATTTTCGTTGAATCAGAAGTGGCGTCCGGCTACACCGATCCGAGGCGACGGCCGTCGGCCGAAAGCATGGGCTGTCCATCGGGGCCGTAAAGTTCTGCTCTCCCTGCCGCTGCCTGCAAGATCGCCAATGCCTGCTGGTTGCGTTGCAGGCGGTCGTTAATCAGAATCCCGTTGGTTCGGTTGAATTCCTGCGCCAACGCGGCGAGTTTGAGCACTTCGGCCCAGGCTGCCGCAGATAGCGGCTTGTCTTGCAGCCAGCGTGCCATTCCGGCGCGGTCGAGCGCGTGGCCATCGGCGGCGAGCATTTCGCGCCGCCGTTCGGCAATCCGAGTCAACGTTTCCGTCTGGTCGGTCTTCTCCTGAGCCAGTTGCAGCAACTGACCAACGTCTCCCTTGACCAGCAACTGCTGCTCTTGCTCCAGTATCTGGGCAAATTGGCGCAGGGCGGCGCATTCCTCGAGCAGGAGTGCGTCGAGAGTGGCCGCGACAGACAAGACTTAGGCCTTCTTGGCCTGGATCAGCTCGCGCACCGTTTCGATCAGGCGGTCGGCCACCTTGTCGGTGTTGACCTGGAACTGGCCGTTGGCTATGGCCTGCTTGATCTGCTCGACGCGTGCTGCATCAAAGACTTCTCCACCGGCCAGGGTCTTCGCGATGTCCTGCAGTTCGGAGCTAAGTTGCAGGCGATCATCCCCCGCGGACTCGACTTTCGCCTTCTGTTCAGTCTTGGCCGGACGCGCGGCATCGTCCACGCCGGGCACTCCGCCTATGGTCTTGACTGAGTTCTCGATCTTCATGGGGACACTCCCAAACTAACTCGTACACCGACTATCGGTCGAAAAGCGTAAAACTTTAGCGCCTTCAGGGTGCCGCTTGCGGCCAAAGTGTAAAGCGATCGGGAAGAACTTGCCACTCCCGCTTGCGCCGCGCCCGGTTTCCGAGCGTCCTGGAAGAAGGCTCGGGCCGTGGAAATCGCCGTTCAACACATACTGACCCGGTTGATGTCGAATCGAAAGACCAGCACACGAAGCCTGTCCTGGCGGCGTAAGCGGCCAGCCAGGCGAAATTCGCCGGATCAGCCGCCAGGGCTTATTGCCCCACCATGCCAACCGCCGGTTCGTCAGTAGCTGACGTTCACGATGCCGCCTGCTCTGGCGATACCGCCGACGACCTGGCCCGACACAATGCGCACCTGCACGACCTGACCTTCGGCGGCATTGTTCAATGCCTTACCGTCGGTGCTTATGCTGAAGCCACGACCTTCGGATATCAGCTTCACGGTTTGATTCTGGCTGACGACGGGTACCGCGCGCATCATGTCCCGGCGTAAGGGGCCGCCGGCGCTCACCGAATAGACCAGCACTCTGCCTAAAGCCTGATCGGCCGAGGTAATAACGGCCGGCGGCAACTGCGCGAGATCGCCGCGCTGGATCCGCAAGTCCTCGCTGGCGATCGATTGTCCCTGCGCCAAAGGTCTGGCGGCGACAAGATAGTCAGCGACGACTTTGACGTTGGCACTCACGTATACGGTCCACGGCGTCGGCGATGCGCATCGCACCACGACCGTCGTCTTCCCCCAGGGACGGCTGCCAGACGGCAAGGACGGCTCCAAGGCCAGGCAGGCGGCCAGATTGAGCCGGCTATCAACCGGAGTTACCGTCACGTCGATCTGCCCGGGCAGGCCGGCCGTTTGGGCGCGCAGATAGGCGTCCACCGTCCGCTGAATCGCGGGCAGATCCTGGCGAGCGTCGCCGGCAGCGCCGGCCGCCGTACCGCCGAGCAAGCCCAGTAACGCAACTACATATCGGATGCACTTCACTTGATGAACTCCCCGCTGACTGAATGCATTGTAGGCAGCGAGTCGTCCAAACGGCGCGTGGATATGCGCAAGGTTTTCGCGCCTCCTCGACGGATGGCATCGGCGAAGGGCACCGAAAATGAAGAGTGAGTGGAGCTCAGGGGCGGCGCAGGTGGGCGTGCATCACGGTCAAAGCCCGGAAATGGCGGGTGTTTGCATCGCTCATCACGGCATTGACCTGCTGCGCCTCGGCATAGGATGTTCAACATGAGCAGTGTTCCTCACATTATCGGCAGAACGACAGAAAGCTTGAGGGGCGACCCATGATCGACAAACTGAGCGCCACGCTGGATTTTCACCAGCAGGTTCTGAATCTGCGGGCCAATCGGCAGCAACTCCTGTCGTCCAATATCGCCAATGCCGACACGCCAAACTACAAGGCGCGCGACATCGATTTCAAGGCCGCGCTGCAATCGGCGCTATCGGGCAGCGCAGCGATGCTCACTGGCACGTCGCCGGGTCACATCGCCACCGCCACAGGCACTGGGGACGGAGCGCCCAACGTCCTTTACCGCACCACAGTCCAGGGCAGCGTGGACGGCAACACCGTGGACATGGATGTGGAGCGCAGCCAATTTGCGGACAACGCCATTCACTACGAGGCGGGGATAACTTTCCTCACCCACGAGATCAAGATGATGTTGGCCGCGCTACAAGCTTAGGAGGGTAGCAGCGATGTCCCTTTTCAACGTGTTCAATGTCGCAGGCTCGGCGATGACGGCGCAAGCGCAGCGATTGAACGTCGTGGCCAGCAATCTGGCCAACGCCGACAGCGCCGTGAGCGCCAACGGCCAGCCGTACAAGGCCAAGCAAGTGGTGTTCACCGCGACGCCGGTCGGGGCCGGCGAAAGCGACGGCGTAAGGGTGGCCGGCGTCGTCGAAGATCCTTCGCCGATGCGGCAAGTCTATGAGCCTAAACACCCTCTGGCGGACGACAAGGGCTACGTCACCATGCCTAATGTCAATGTCGTCGAGGAAATGGTCAACATGATTTCCGCCTCCCGTTCCTACCAGAACAACGTCGACGTGATGAACACGGCCAAGACCCTCCTCTTGAAGACCCTGACCATCGGGCAATAAGGAACGCAATGAACAACATCCAAGACGTCAGCTCCAGCCTGCTGGCCTCCCTGAACGGCAGCGCTGCCGCGTCCAAGACCGAAGACGATCCGCAGGATCGATTCCTGAAACTTCTGGTCACCCAGATGAAGAACCAGGATCCGCTCAATCCTTTGGACAATGCGCAGGTCACCTCGCAGCTGGCGCAGATCAGCACGGTAAGCGGGATAGACAAGCTGAACGCGACGCTGCAGACCATGGTCAGCGGCTTCGACGCCAGTCAATCGCTCGCTGCGGCGAACATGATCGGGCGCGGTGTGCTGGTGCCCGGTTCGACGCTGCAGCTCGCCAATGGACAAGCCCTGTTCGGCGTGGACTTGCCGCAGCCCGCCGACAAGGTGACGGTGACCATCCAGGACAGTTCCGGCAAGGCCATCCATAGCGTGGACCTCGGCCCTCAGCAGGCCGGCGCACTGAGCTTTCAATGGGACGGAACCACGGACAGCGGTGCAGCGGCGGCGCAAGGCGGCTACGCCTTCACGGTCAGCGCGACGGTCGCCGGGCAGAAGGTGGACGCCCAGGCACTGGCCGTCGGCCTGGTGGATAGCGTTACTCGGGGCACGCAGGGCGTCAGATTGAACCTCGGCACCCTGGGATCGGTGCCGCTTGCGGACGTCAAGGAAATCTTGTAGCGAAAAACGCGGCTATCGGCATCACGGCACACGGTTCCGCGAGCGCGGAATCAAACTTGGGAGACTGGCATGAGTTTCGAGCAAGGATTGAGCGGTCTAAGCGCGGCATCGAAGAATCTCGATGTCATCGGCAACAACGTGGCTAATGCCAATACGGTTGGCTTCAAGCAATCGCAGGCGCAATTTGCCGACGTGTACGCCAATTCGCTCAGCACCGCGGGCGGCACGCAGGTGGGCATAGGCACCAAGGTTGCGACGGTGGCCCAACAGTTTGCCCAGGGCAACATCACCGTCTCGAGCAATCCGCTGGACGTGGCCATCAACGGTGGCGGCTTCTACCGCATGAGCAACAACGGCGTCATCAGCTACTCGCGCAACGGCCAGTTCCAGCTCGACAAATCCGGCAATGTCGTGAACAGCGAAGGAGACCGGCTGACGGGTTATGCGGCCAATGCGTCTGGCATTCTCAATACAGCAACACCGACTGACCTGCAGATATCCACGGCCGATCTGAACCCTGCGGCCACGACCAAGGTGAATGCGGTCATCAACCTCGATTCACGTCAGGCCACGCTGAGTGCGGCCGCGTTCAACATCAACGATCCCACCACCTATAACAGCTCGACGTCGGTTTCCACCTTCGACAGCCTGGGAAACGCGCACACGCTGTCCACCTACTACGTCAAGACCGCCGCCAATACGTGGTCGGTATTCGCGGCCAATGACGGCGTCCAGATCGGTGCGGCGCCCCTGGGCAATCTCGTCTTCAAATCCGATGGCTCCGTTGATACGGCGCTGACGACCTTGCCGATGGCCGTGTCTGCGGCGGTGACCACCGGGGCGACCAGCCCCATGACCCTCAACCTGGATTACACGGGAACTACCCAGTTCGGCAGCGCATTCGGCGTCAGTACGATGAACCAGGATGGCTATACCTCCGGGCGCTTGAACGGTTTCAACATCGGCGCCGACGGCACCATCGTGGGCCGCTACACCAATGGCAAATCGGCCACTCTGGGCCAGATTGCGCTGGCGAATTTCACCAATCCGCAGGGCCTGCAGCCGCTGGGCAACAACCTGTGGGCCGAATCCGCCGCTTCCGGGGCGCCTCTGGTCGGCACGCCCGGTAGTGGCAGCCTGGGTGTCCTGCAGTCCGGTGCCGTCGAAGATTCCAACGTCGACCTGACGTCGGAACTGGTCAACATGATCACGGCGCAACGGGTCTATCAGGCAAACGCCCAGACCATAAAGACCGAGGATGCCGTGATGCAGACCTTGGTGAACCTGCGCTAATGAATCCGTGATCTGAAAGACCGCGCGACCCGAGCCGGAGACCCGCATGGACCGCCTGATTTATATCGCGATGACCGGCGCCAAGCACACGCTTGGCCAGCAGGCATCGACGGCCAACAATCTTGCCAACGCCGCAACAACGGGGTTCCGCGCCGAGCTCAACTCGTTTCGCGCGGTGCCCGTCAGCGGCGACGGCATGCCGACCAGGGCCTTTGTCGTCGACTCCACCACCGGTTCCGACTTGACGCCCGGTGCGATCCAGCAGACGGGCCGCGACCTGGACGTTGCCGTGCAGGGCGAAGGCTGGATTGCCGTGCAGTTGGAAGACGGCGGCGAGGCCTACACGCGCCAAGGCAGCCTGACGGTCAATGCCAACGGGGTATTGCAAACGCGCAGCGGTCTCAGTGTGCAAGGAGACGGCGGCGCGATTTCCGTACCGCCGGATACCGTGGTCACCGTCGGCAAGGACGGAACCGTGTCGACGGTGCCGACCGGTTCGAAACCCGGTGCGGTGGCCGTCGTGGGCAGAATCAAGCTGGTCAACCCGCCGGCGGCGGACCTGGTCCGCGGCGCCGACGGCTTGTTTCATCTAAAGGCCGGCGGCGAGGCCGATGCGGACGCCGGTGTGACCCTGCAGGGCGGAGCGCTCGAAGGCAGCAACGTCAATGTCGTCGCCGCGATGGTCGACATGATCCAGCAGGGTCGCCAATTCGAGATGCAGATGAAACTCCTGCAGAACGCCGAAAGCAATGCCCAGCGGGCTGGGCAACTGCTCACGCTCACGCCGTGATGCCTTAGAAGGGAACAACGATGATACGCTCGCTATGGATATCCAAGACGGGACTCGATGCGCAGCAGACGCAGATGGACGTCGTCGCCAACAATCTGGCCAACGTCAGCACGACGGGCTTCAAGCGCTCGCGCGCGGTGTTCGAAGACCTGCTCTACCAGACCCTGCGACAGCCCGGTGCCCAGTCGTCCCAGCAGACCCAGCTGCCGTCCGGCCTCCAGGTCGGCACGGGCGTAAGACCCGTGGCAACGGAGCGCATCTTTACCCAGGGCAATCTGCAGCAGACCAGCAACTCCAAGGACGTGGCCATTCAGGGCCAGGGCTTCTTTCAGGTACTGCTGCCTGACGGTACGACCGGTTATACGCGCGACGGTTCGTTTCAGACCGACGCCCAGGGCCAGTTGGTAACCTCCAGCGGCTATGTCGTTCAGCCGGCCATCACCATCCCGGCCAACGCCCAAAGCCTAACCATCGGTCGCGACGGCACCGTCTCCGTGACACAACCGGGCTCGGCAAATGCCGTTCAGGTAGGAACGCTGCAGCTGGCCAATTTCGTCAATGTCGCCGGGCTGCAGAGCATGGGCGAGAACATTTACGTCGAGACGGCCTCGTCCGGCACGGCCAGCACCAGCACGCCGGGCACCAATGGCGTCGGCGTACTCAACCAGGGTTACGTGGAGACTTCCAACGTCAACGTGGTGGAAGAGCTGGTGAACATGATCCAGACCCAGCGCGCCTACGAAATCAACAGCAAGGCGATCCAGACGTCCGACCAGATGCTGCAGCGCCTGACTCAGTTGTAAAAGCGAGACTAATTCCATGGCCAATCAAAGCAACGGCACGCGGCGGCCGATCGCGCGCGGCGTCGCGCTGGCGCAGGTCGCACTCTGCGCCGGTACGTGGTTGCTGGCCTGCCTGACGGCCGGCTGCGCCATGACGCCCAAGTCCATCGTCCAGGAGCCCACGACGGCGCGGCCGGTGGAGATGCCGGCGCCGGCCGTGGCCAATGGCGCCATTTTTCAAACCAACTATAACTATCAGCCGCTCTTCGAGGACCGGCGCGCACGCAATATCGGCGACACGCTCATCATCAACATCAACGAGAAGACCAATGCCAGCAAGAATTCCGCCAGCAGCGCCGCAAAGAGCGGCTCCACGAAATTTTCCGCGCCGACCGTCAGCGGCCTGCCGGGCAAGTCCTTCCAGGGCGCCGAGCTGTCCGACAGCTCGGCACACAGCTTCGACGGCAAGGGTGAGAGTGCCGCGAACAACGATTTCACCGGCACGATTACCGTCACCGTGACGCAGGTGCTGTCGAATGGCAACTTGCTGGTGAGCGGCGAGAAACAGGTGGCTCTCAACCAAGGCACCGAGTTCATCCGATTTTCCGGCATAGTCAGTCCTAATACCATTACCGGCACGAACTCGGTCTCGTCGACCCAGGTCGCAGATGCCCGCATCGAATATCGGGCCAACGGCTACATCGACGAAGCCCAGACCATGGGTTGGCTGGCGAGATTCTTCATGACTTTCCTGCCCTTCTGAACGACTGCCATGCCATCCGCGAGAAAGACATGACAATCATCAGCTTCGTGCGGCCTGCCCTGGCAGTGCTGGCCGGTTTTCTTCTCTCCGCTCCGGCGCATGCGGAACGCATCAAGGATCTGGCGTCGATCCAGGGCGTACGAGTGAACCAGCTGGTCGGCTACGGCCTGGTGGTCGGCCTGGACGGCTCCGGCGATCAGACCACCCAAACTCCCTTCACTGTACAGAGCGTCGCCAGCATGCTGGCGCAGATGGGCGTGAATCTCCCGCCCGGCACCAGCCTGCAGCTGAAGAACGTCGCCGCCGTCATGGTCACGGCGGCGCTGCCCGCCTTCGCCCAGCCCGGCCAGACCATAGACGTTACGGCGTCGAGCATGGGCAACGCCAAGAGTCTGCGCGGCGGCACCTTGCTGATGACGCCGCTCAAGGGTGTGGATGGTCAGACCTATGCAATGGCCCAGGGCAATCTGCTGGTTGGCGGGGTCGGGGCGTCAGCAAACGGATCCAAGGTGCAGATCAATCACCTGTCGGTGGGCCGAATCAGCGGCGGTGCCACGGTCGAGCGGGCGGTTGCTTCGGCGCTCGGGCGGGCGGGCACCATCCAACTGGAACTCAACATCACGGACTTCTCGACCGTCCGGCGCATCGCCGACGCGATCAACAACCAATTCGGCGCCGATACCGCCATCGCGATAGATGGCCGCGTCATACAAGTGCGGGCGCCGGCGGGCAGCGATGCGCGCGTCGCCTTCCTGGCCCAAATGGAGAGCCTGGACGTCACCCCGGCACAGTCGATGGCCAAGGTCATCATCAACACCCGTACCGGCTCCGTCGTGATGAATCAGGCGGTAACGGTCGACACATGCGCCGTGGCCCACGGCAACCTCTCCGTGACCATCAACACGGAACCGGTCATCAGCCAGCCGGGGCCGCTTTCCGGCGGCCAGACCGTCGCTACGCAAAGGTCCAGCATCGAAATCAAGCAGGACGGCGGCGGGCTGGTGATGGTCAAGGGCGGCGTTAATCTAAGCGAGGTGGTGAAAGCCCTGAATGCCATCGGCGCGACGCCGCAGGACCTGTTGTCAATCCTCCAGGCGATGAAGTCCGCCGGCGCCTTGCGCGCCGACCTGGAAATCATTTGATCCGCCATCCGCCTACCGACCCGGATCGATGATGAGGCCCACACGCAATCGTTGCAGTTCGCCGCGGGCGGCATAGGAGGCGCTTGTGACGATCAATGGCAATGACGTCTCCGCCAGGCTGGCGCTGGACGTGCAAGGCCTGGCCGATTTGCGCGCCGAGGCCCGCAAATCGAGTCCCGAAGCGCTGAAGGCGGCGGCCAAGCAATTCGAAGCGATGTTCATGAACATGATGTTGAAAAGCATGCGCGAGGCTGCTCCGCAAGACGGCATGTTCGACAGCGAACAAACGCGCATGTATACGACGATGCTGGACCAGCAGATGTCCCAGAGTCTCGCCTCGCGCGGCGTGGGCCTGGCGGACCTGATGGTGCGGCAGTTGAGCCAGCATCGAGGTAGCGACGCGAACCAGGGTGGCCCGGCGTCCAGCGAAACGCCCATGCCTGGCGGGCCGGCAGTCCCGACGCCGCGCTCGCCGCCCGAGGCGCCGAACGCGAATGTCATCAAGCCAGCGGCGGCGGCAGCGGACTTCAATACTCGGCTGCTGCCCCATGCCGACGCGGCAAGCCGTGCGACGGGTGTGCCTGCCCAATTCATCCTTGGCCAGGCGGCGCTGGAAAGCGGCTGGGGCAAGCGGGAAATACGCTTGCCCGACGGCTCGCCGAGTCATAATCTGTTTGGCATAAAGGCCGGGCCCGACTGGAAAGGCGCAGTAGCGGAAACGATGACTACGGAATATGTCAACGGCGTCGCGCAGAGGAAGGTCGAGAGGTTCCGTGCCTATTCCTCGTACGCCGAAGGCTTCCAGGATTACGCGACCTTGCTGCGCAACAATCCGCGCTACGCCGCGGCTTTGGCGAGCGGCCGCAACGCCGAAGGATTCGCCCAGGGATTGCAGCGCGCCGGCTACGCCACCGATCCGGACTACGCCGAGAAATTGACCCGGATCATCAAGGGATCGCGGTGGACCTGATTAGCATCCGGCTACAGTTATGGCCTCGGCTGCCGATAACGAACCCAATGGGAGTGCCGGGCATGGCGACCCGGCGCCGGAATCGGGCGTTCGTGCGGTCGATCACAACTCGGCGGGCACCCTGAGGACCAACTAGGAAGACAACATGGGCAACAGCATACTGAGCATCGGCGCCAGTGCCCTCAGCGCCGCGCAGGCGGGGCTGCTGACGACCGGCCACAATATTGCCAATGCGTCCACGCCGGGATATAGCCGCCAGCAAATTGTCCAGTCCGCCGGCCTGTCGCAGGGCACCGGCAGCGGCTACATGGGGCAAGGCGTGACGGTAGACAATGTCAAGCGCATTTACAACGAGTTTATTGCCAGCCAGGTTACACAGGCCCAGACCCGGTCGAGCCAACTCAACACCTACTACAGCCAGATCGGCCAGATCGACAATCTGCTCGCCGACCCAAGCGCGGGCCTCTCCCCAGCGCTGCAGGACTTCTTCAAAGGAGTTCAGGACCTCGCCTCCAATCCGGCAGACCCGGCGTCGCGCCAGGCCCTGTTGTCGAATGGACAGGCACTGGTCGCGCGGTTTCAATCGCTCGACAGTCGCCTCGGCGAACTGCGCGATGGCGTGAACAGCCAGATCACCAGCAGCGTGACCTTGGTTAACTCCTATGCCAGCCAGATTGCTGCGCTCAACGATTCGATCGTGCGTGCGGAAACGGCCAGCAACGGCCGTCTGCCCAATGACTTGCTCGACCAACGCGATCAGCTGGTGGCGCAACTGAACCAGGAAGTTCGCGCGACCGTGGTCAAGCAGGGCGACGGCGCGTACAACGTCTTCATCGGCAATGGGCAGGCCCTGGTGGTGGGCCAGCAGGCGTCCAAGCTGACCGTCACCGCATCCGCGACCGATGCCACCAAGCTCGAGGTCGGATATACCGCCAATGGCGTCACCATGCCCATCAAGGAGGACAGTCTCGGCGGCGGCAACCTCGGTGGACTGCTGCAATTTCGCGCCGGGTCGCTCGAGCCGGCGCAGAACGAGCTCGGGCGCATCGCCATCGGGCTTGCCGGCACCTTCAATGATCAGCACAAGCTCGGCCAGGATCTGAACGGCGCGGCGGGCACGGACTTCTTCAAGCTCGCCGCACCGCAGGTGAGTGCTTCGTCCCTCAACACCGGCAATGCCGTCATCGGCGCGAGCTTCGCCAGCTACAGCGCCTTGACGGCCAGCGACTACACGCTGCAATACGACGGCAGCAACTACACGCTGACTCGCCTCGACGACAGCAGCACGCAGACCTTCGCGAGCTTTCCCCAGACCGTCGATGGCGTGACGCTGAATCTTGCCTCCGGTGCGGCAGCGGCGGGCGATTCCTACCTGATCCGGCCGACGGCCAACGGTGCGCGGGACATCGGCATGGCCATACAGAACGCGGCGCTGGTCGCGGCTGCTGCGCCTGTCCGCACGAGTGCCTTGCTGAGCAATATCGGCACGGCAATGATCAGCGCCGCAAGCGTGGACGCCAACTACCTGGCCGCGCCGCTGGCCGGACCGCAGACCCTGACGTTCAGCGCGGCCACCCATACGCTCAGCGGATTTCCTGCCGCGGCGCCGGTGTCCGTCACCAGCAATGGCGTGACCACCACCTACTCGGCCGGTACACCGGTGCCGTACACGGCCAACGCCACGATCACTTTCAGCGGCATCAGCTTCGCGCTCAGTGGGGCGCCTGGAGACGGCGACAGCTTCGTGGTCGAGCGCAATAGCGGCGGCGTCGGCGACAACCGCAACGCCCTTGCCCTGGGCGGATTGCAGACCAAGAACACTTTGGCTGGTGGCACGGTCAATTTTCAAAGCGCCTATGCGCAGCTCGTCAGCACGGTAGGCAATAAGACGCGCGAGCTGCAGGTGACCAGCGCAGCGCAGGCCACGGTGCTAACCCAGGCGCAACAGGCCCAGCAGGCAGATTCCGGAGTCAATCTCGACGAAGAGGCAGCCAATCTCCTCCGTTATCAACAGGCCTACCAGGCCGCGGGCAAAGTCATGCAGATCGCCAGCACGCTGTTCGATACTCTGCTCCAATTAGGTAACTAAGGAGGAATCATGCGCATAAGCACCTCGGCCATTTACGATCTCGGTGTCGCGGCGATCACCCGCCAGCAAAGCGCTTTGGTCAAGACCCAGCAACAATTGGCAACGGGACGACGCATCCTGACGCCGGCCGACGATCCCGTCGCTGCGGCGCGCGCACTCGAGACGACGCAGGCGGACTCGATGAACACACAATTCGCCGCGAACCGCGGCTGGGCCAAGGACAGTCTGGGCCAGGTCGACGGCGTCCTGAGCAGCGTCGACAATCTGCTGCAGAGCGTTAAGCAGCTCACCGTGCAGGCCGGCAACGGAAGTTACACGGATAGCGATCGGCAATCGCTGGCCACGGAACTAAAGAATCATCTTGACGAACTCGTCGGTCTGGCGAACAGCACCGACGGAACGGGCAAATTCCTGTTCTCCGGATACAGCACGTCTACGCAACCCTTCACGAACAATGCCGGCACCGTTCAATATTCGGGCGACGAGGGGCAGCGCGCCATTCAGGTCAGCCCGTCCCAGCAAGTGCAGATCAGCGAGTCCGGCCGCGAGCTTTTTGAACGTGTTCCCGATGGCGGCGGCGGCCATCAAAGCATGTTCAAGATCCTCAATGACCTAATCGATGTGCTGCAAACGCCGGTCACCGACGCCGCCGGCCAGACCGCACTCAACAGCGGCCTGGCTGCCGCCAACGGCAACGTGACCCAGGCGCTCGATCACATTCTGGCCGCCAGGGCTACGGTCGGTGCGAACCTGAAGGAGCTGGACAATCTCGACAGTACCGGCCAGGACCTGGGGCTTCAATACCAGCAGACGCTCTCGGGGTTGCAGGACGTGGATTACACCAAGGCCATCAGTGACCTCAACCTGCAGCAGGTATCCTTGCAGGCCGCGCAACAGTCGTTTCAAAAAATCACCAGTCTGTCGCTTTTCGATTTCATCAAATAAGCTTCGCCCTGGCCGACAGGGCGGAGTGCGGCTTAGTCGGGACGCTGTCGGCGGACCGTCGATAAATCGCGTCGCGGGCGGATATATTGAACAACGATAGATGCGATGAGCTCCTTAGCGCAGCCGGATACCACGGTTCGTGGTGGCCGTCAGAACCCCAGGCTATCCAGCAGGTCGTCAACCTGACGCTGATTGACGACGACGTCAGCGACGCCGACTTTGGTCTGCGGGCCATTGAGCAACCCGGATTCGGTGTCACGTTGCTGTTGGCGGGGTGAATAGTCGACCAGCAGTTGGACCAGTTGCCTTTCCAATCCCTGGGCGAGCTCGGTGATCTTCTTGATCACCTGTCCGGTGAGATCCTGAAAGTCCTGTGCCATCATGATGTCCAACAGCTGCGCCTTGGTCGTGGCCGCATCGGTACTGACCTGATCGAAAAAACCGGCAGCGCTTTGGGTCAGGGCACGCCAGTCGCCTGCGTTCAGCGTGGTCGCATCGGCGCCGCGCAATCGTGCGGCCATGGCAGCGGCGCCGATTTCGATCTTCTCCTGTAGCGGCATGGCAACTTCAGTGGCGTTGAGGACGCGGCTGGCGGCCTGCTCGGTCATGTGGGCGACGTACGCAAGGCGGTCCCGTGAGTCGGGTATCGCTTGCACGGCCTTGGCCAGCATCACGTCGAAGCCCAACTCGCGCAGACTTTCATGAAGCGTGCGCGTCAAATACCCGATCCGGACAAGCATGTCGTCTTGGCATGTACTGTCCACCGGAGTTGGTCGTTCGTGCACAACCCGATCCGGTGCTTCGATGATTGTCGCAGTCACTCAGGTCCCTGCCTTTCCCATCCTGTCAAAGATCTTCGCCAGCTTCTCATCCAGCGTCGCCGCGGTGAACGGTTTGACAACATATCCGCTGGCGCCGGCCCGGGCGGCCGCAACGATGTTCTCCTTCTTGGCCTCGGCAGTCACCATGAGCACGGGTAGTTTCGCCAGCGCAGCGTCGGCACGGATGCTTTGCAGCATCGTCAGACCGTCCATCTTCGGCATGTTCCAGTCGGAAATCACGAAATCGAAGTTGCCGCCACGCAGCTTGCTGAGGGCATCGGCACCGTCTTCCGCTTCTTCCACATGCGGGTAGCCGAGTTCCTTGAGCAGATTGCGAACAATGCGTCGCATCGTCGAAAAGTCGTCTACCACGAGGAATTTTGTTTTTGGATTTGCCATTCGTCACTCCGTTGTCGAGCCGCGCGTCGCAACTGCCGATCCGCGGTCGCACGCCATATCTCCATTTTCGGCAGTCCGGCGGCAAACTTAAGCGAGGAAAAGAATTGTCGATACGGGTCTGTTAGACGCGTACGGCACGGTTGCCATGGCTGGCGAGATGAGCCAGCATGCGGGCCGGGAGTTCATCAAGCGCCGCCACTTCATTTACGGCCCCGATTGCGATCGCTTCCCTGGGCATGCCGAACACCACGCAGGACGCTTCATCCTGGGCCAGGTTGTAGGCGCCGGCACGGTGCATGTCCAACATGCCCTGCGCGCCGTCCTTGCCCATACCGGTCAGTATGACCCCTACGGCGTTCTTGCCGGCGCAGGCCGCGGCCGAACGAAACAGGACATCCACCGAGGGGCGATGCCGATTGACCGGCGGCGTCTGGTCCAGGTGCGTCACGTAATTGGCGCCGCTGCGGGCAAGGGTGAGATGGGAATGGCCCGGGGCAATGTACGCGTGGCCGGGCATGATACGTTCGTCACCGGCGGCTTCGTTTACCGATATCTTGCACAGGCCGTCGAGTCTCTGGGCGAACGTGCGGGTGAATCCTTCGGGCATGTGCTGCGCAATCAGGATGCCGGGGCAATCCGACGGCATGCGCATCAGGATGGCCTTGATCGCCTCGGTTCCCCCGGTGGAGGCGCCGATGATGAAGAGTTTTTCACTGCTGGTCAGCGGATTGCGGAGCGCCGGAAGCGGCGTCGGCGCAGCGGCCTTTGCGACTTCCGGGCGCTGCCTGGGTGGCAGTCTCGCCTTGGCGGCAGCCCGTATTTTCTCGGCAATCAATTCGGAGTAGGCAAGCATTCCGTCCTGGATGGCGAGCTTAGGCTTGGTGACGAAGTCGATGGCGCCGAGTTCGAGGGCGCGCAAGGTAATGTCCGAACCGCGTTCGGTAAGGGACGACACCATGACGACCGGCATGGGCCGCAGGCGCATCAGTTTTTCCAGGAAGTCGAGCCCGTCCATCTTGGGCATCTCGACATCAAGCGTCAATACGTCGGGATTTAGCTTCTTGATGAGTTCCCTTGCCACCAGCGGATCGGGTGCGGCCTCCACGACTTCCATATCGGGTTGTGAGTTGATGATCTCGGTCATGATGGTTCGGATCAGCGCCGAATCGTCGACGATCAGGACTTTAGTTTTCATGGTGTCGCCCTCTCGATATTACCCTTTGTCGTTTCTGCGCCGCTAAACCGGCGCATCAAAATAGCTCGACCTCGCCGGCCACGGGTCCGGACTGAAGGCGCTTGGCGTAATCCTGCTCGCGCCTGACGATGGTGTGGTTGTGCATCTGCTTGAGCTTCTTGACCAGTACCCGGCCGGTCCGGGGAAAAAAATAGACTTTCCGGGGGTGCACATCGTTCAGGTCTTCCGCCACGACGCGAATGCGCTCGTCTTTCAGGAAGCGTCGAACGAAGGCCGCATTGCGCTCGCCGACGTTGATGGCGGTGAATCCCCGCAGAACGTTGCCGCCGCCAAAGACCTTCGCCTCGAGATCTTCCCGCTTCGCCCCGCTCTTGAGGATCTGGTTGATGAGTACCTCCATGGCATAGGTACCGTAGCGCATGGAGGCCGATACCACGCTGTCCCCGTCACCGCCGTCGGGCAACATGAAATGATTCATGCCGCCGATGGCTAAGGCGCGATCGCGGACGCACGCGGCAACGCAGGAGCCAAGGACGGTCACGATGACCATATCCCTGCTCGTGTAATAGTATTCACCGGGCAGAATCTTCGCCGCCTCGCAAGCGAAGTGCTTGTCGAAATAGACGTTGCCAGCTAAATGTTCTTCATAAGCCGTGCTCATCGCGCATCGCTCCCGGCGCTGGCGGATGCGGCGGCCAAGTCGTACACGGTCTTGCCGCGCAGTTTGAAGTCCGTCGTCGCGTAGAGGAAGTTCTCGGAGTGGCCGGTGAAAAGGAGCCCGCCAGGCTTCATGTGCGGCACGAACTTGGCAAGAATCCGCCGTTGTGTCGGCTTGTCGAAGTAGATCATGACATTGCGACAGAAGATCGCATCGAAGGGCCCGGCGATTCGCCAGCCGTCCTGAAGGAGGTTCAGTTGCTGGAAATTGACCAGCCGGGCGATCTCGGGGCGCACCCGAACCAGTCCGGAGTTTCCGCCCTTGCCGCGAAGGAAGAAACGCCGTTGCTGGTCCACAGCCAAGGTCTCGATGCGATTGGCTGTGTAAATGCCCTTCCGCGCCGTTTCCAGCACGTTGGTGTCGATGTCCGTGGCCAGGATCTGCGCCGGCGGCGTGAGCGTTCCGAACGTGTCGCATAATGTCATGGCGATGGAATAGGGCTCCTCGCCGGTGGAACTGGCGCTGCACCAGATTTTGGCGGGGCCGCCGTTATCCCGTACGTGATCGGCGAGTATCGGGAAGTGGTGGGCTTCGCGAAAGAAGGCGGTCAGGTTGGTGGTCAGCGCGTTGGTGAACGCCTGCCATTCGCCGCCGTCATTCGTTTGTTCGAGGCGATCGAGATACTCGGCGAACTGCGAAATGCCCGTGGCGCGAAGTCGGCGTGACAGCCGGCTATAGACCATCTCGCGCTTCGAATCGGACAGGGCGATTCCGGCGCGCTGATAGATGAATTTGCGGATTCGCGAAAAGTCCTTTTCGGTGAAGCCGAATTCCTTGTTTCGAGGATCTTCAGTGCCCGTGGTCTTTAGCACGCGATGTCCTGTCAGGTATTCGAGTCGTCCTGAACGTGCGCCGCTCATGCGACCTTACGTGCCACGGCCGGCTCGCGAGGTGCGGGATCGGCAGCTTCGCTGACCAGGGAGGTCACGGTGTCGGCGGCAGATCGATAGCCGATGCGAAAACCTCCCCAGTGTTTCCCGGCAAGGTAAATCGGCACCGAAAGATCGTGCATCACTTCGCCCGTATCCCGCTTATAGGTCTGTAACAGGAACGGATTGGTATTTGCGCCGCAGCGGCGGCCCGTTCGGTCGTCGAATATTCGCTTGGTACGGTTGTTGACCAGATCGATTTCGTGGTTTCCGATCAAGGTTCGCGAAAATCTTGCATTGTGGGTGGGAAAGTAGCCGTTCACATCTACAGCGCCGGCGTAGATGAATGCCGGATGGGCGGTAAGTATCGCTTCCTGAATCGTCGGCAATACCCGGTCCGTAAACGCGTCAAAGCGGGTGGAATATTTCGCCGGGTTGGTGTGGGGAATGACCCGGTAATCGTGGTCGAACAAGTCGTCAAGGCCAATTTCACCTGTGCGCATGGATTCCGTGAAGACGCTTTCGACGTCCCTGGCGGCCCGTTTCGCCGCCGTGCGCACGTCGTCGTGATGCGAGCGCAACTGAAAGGCCTCGGTAACATTGAAGAAGCCCTCTGCCAGGCTCACCAAGGCCATTGCTGTTGCCGAGATCTGCGGCAATTCCTCTTGCGTGGCGTGCAGCCGCGCACGCATGGCGTCGGTCGCGGCTGCGATACCCTTGGTGGCGGCCGCATGTTCTCGCGTCGCCAGGAGGATTTTCTTGATTTCCGTTGCCGACTCGGCGGAAGCGCGACCTATCTTGCCGATCGAAGCGTGTACGCCTTCCACGTAGCTCGCCCCGGTCGAGACTTCGGCGACGAGCGTCGTCATGCTGCTGGCGGCCCGCTGGGCTTCGTCGCTGATCGCCGCCAGCATATTGGCGATGTCATCCGTGGCGGATTTGGTCCTCTGGGCCAGCTGGCGCACTTCCCCGGCCACGACGGCAAAGCCCCTGCCGTGGGCTCCGGCGCGCGCAGCTTCGATGGCCGCATTCAGGGCCAGCAAATTCGTCTGCGTCGCAATCGCGTCGATGACCCGAGTGATGTCGTGGATTTCCTCGGACTTTTCCTGAAGCGTGGCCATGACCCGCGCTGCCGCGTCGGCGTGCTGGCGCGCGTCCTTCATTTTTGCCACGCCGCGCTCGATTTCCGTTTGCCCGACCGCACTTTCTCTGTGCACGTTCGCCGCGACGATTGCCGCATTTTCAGCGTCCGCTGCGATCACGACGGTGGCTGCGGCGATTTCGTCGGCGCGCGCTGAAATGTCGGACGCTGCGGCAACGTCCTTTTGAATCATTGTTTTCACCGAGTCGACGAAGTGGGAAACTTCAGCACCGCCGATCATGAAGCCGTCCACGTCCCGGGAGACCTGTTTGGCGAGCTGTCCGCCGCTGCTTACTCGCTTTTGCAACAGCGCGAGGGCCAGCGCAACCCCGGCAAAGGCGGCCGAGGTGGATGCCGTTGCGCGCGCCACCTGTTCCGATATCAGGGCGGCAAATATCCACGGCAGAAGTACGCCGATCAGCATGCCGCCGGTATAGGCGACGATGGTTATGCGCCACCGTTGGACCCAGCGCAATAAGTGTGTTGTCATATTGATGTGTGCCCGTGTTCGGCTGGCCTCGGTTCGGCCAGCGCGAAAGGTGGATCAAGTGCGTCGGCAGTTCGGCGTGCGTGCTCAGGAATTCGGCGGCCGTCGATGATCATGGTCCATGCCCATCAAAACTCTTCCCAGTCGTCGGAGTCGGTGGTTGAGGCAGCGGGGTGGGTGCTGTTGGCGACCTTCTTGAGCGGGGCGGGGTTGCGGAGAGTGGCCGGTGCCTTGCGCGGCAGCGGGGTGACCGTAGCCTTCTTGG
>WNGH01003883.1_pt1 | contig 42616 bp, 28 predicted proteins | sample 5400631 | NCBI WGS metagenome assembly WNGH01 (sample SAMN13153373, study PRJNA577476) | soil metagenome | isolation source: 115 cm soil or saprolite under Garry oak tree replicate 1 | place: USA:California | collected 2016-06-15 | reverse complement strand
GCAGTTAGCGAGAGACCGCAACAGATCGTCGCGGTCCCGCGCTAAGCAGCGCCGATGCCATCCATCTACGCAGGGTCGGCAGTCGGCGAGCGCGACGTTCGCTGGTTCGTCCAGTAACAGGGAAGCGCGTGAGCGGGCGAGAACGTTACTGCCCGCGTTATTGCCGTGTGTAGGTCCTGGATTAGGGGTAGCCCGCCAGATCCCGACACGGACACTGCGCTGGCCCGACCCCGTGTTCTCGGTCGTCTTCGGCGCGGTCACCCGCTGGCGATCGAGAATCCTGCTTTCGTGGACCGAGTCACCCGGTCCACGGGCCGGGATCCGTGACCATGGCGACGTACAGAAACAAGCCTATGATCTGCAGATATGCCGAGCCGCCTATCGGAATCGAACCGATGACCTACGCATTACGAGTGCGTCGCTCTGACCGACTGAGCTAAGGCGGCGCGCCGTCCGGGCGGGACGACGCGATGAGTCTACCGGACGGCGGGCTCACGGCCGGCCAGGCTAGCAGCAGGCAGACCGTAATATCCTCAGCGTGAGGCTTCCCGAGAGCGAAGCGCGGGCCCGGTTCGCCACCGTGCCCGTGGTGCGCCTGGGAACCGCTGACGGTCAGGGGCGGCCGCACGTGGTGGTGGTCACCTTCGCGGTCGACGGTGACACGATCTACACGGCCGTGGACCAGAAGCCGAAGTCCGGCGGCACGCTGCGGCGGCTGCGCAACGTCGGCGAGAACGCGGCGGTCACCATGCTCGCCGACCATTACTCCGACGATTGGGAAACGCTGTGGTGGGTTCGCGCCGATGGGCAGGCGGCGATCCTGACGGATCAGCGGCAGATGGCGGCGCCGTTGAGGTTGCTGGCGAACCGGTACTGGCAGTACCGGCAGGCACCGCCGCCGGGTCCGGTGCTGGCGGTGACGGTCGAGCGGTGGACCGGCTGGACCGGGGCGCCGGCGACCTGAGCCGCTGGGGCCGGGCCACCAAAGGGCTGCGCAGGCACTGGATCTTCGCGGCGCTGCTCGTGCTCGGGGCCGGGCTCGGGGGCGTGGTGCTCGCGGCCTACCACCCGGCGCTGATCTTCCCGGACAGCGTCCGGTACCTGCAGTACGCGCATAACTTCACCGCCGGGCAGTGGAGCCCCGACGCGCTGCGGCAAAGCGGGTACTCCGTCCTGATCATCCCGGTGACGCTGCTGCACGACCTGTGGCTCATCCCGCTGGCGCAGCACCTGGCCGGGCTGGCCACGGCCGTACTGGTGTACGCGGTGCTGATCCGCTTCGGCGCCCGGCGCTGGCTCGCGGCGGTGGCCGCCATCCCGGTGCTCTTCGACCCGCTGCAGCTTGTCCTGGAGCAGTATGTCCTGGCCGACGTCTGGACCGCCGTCCTGATCATGGCCGCGCTGGTGCTGCTGGTCTGGCGCCGGGAAGGGCCGGGGAAACTGGCGGCGGCGGGCTGCGGGCTGCTCCTCGGGGTGGCCGTGACGTTCCGGGACCAGGACCTGATCATGATCGTCCCGGCCGCGCTGTACGTGCTGGTCGCGGTCCGGCCGCGGCACCCCCGGCTCATCCGGCTGACGGCGCTGACCGGGTGCTTCCTCATCCCGGTGGCCGGCTATCTCGGCTGGTTCGACGCCGCTCACGGCCAGCCGAACTTCACCACCTTCAGCGGCGCGTTCCTCTACGGCCGGGTCGCGGACTTCGCCTCCTGCCAGGGGCTGGACCTGCCCGGCTACGAAAAGCCGCTGTGCCCGGCCCAGCGGTCGGCCCAGCCGCCCACACTGCGCAACGCGGACTTCTACACCTGGAACCCGCGGTCGCCGCAGTGGACGTTCCGCCCGCCGGCCGGGATGTCCAGGGACGCGGTGGTGCGCGACTTCAGCCTGCGGATCCTGCGGCACCAGCCAGCCGCCTACGCCGAAGCCGTTGCCCGCGACCTCGGGTACGGGTTCTCGCCGGTCCGCGGGGCCGGGCCGGAGCAGTACTCGCCGGCGTACCTGCAGTTCCACACGTACGTTCGGCCGGACCGGCAGGCCTACGCCTCCATCGCGGCGCTCGGCTACCCCGCCCCCGAACTCCGGCCGGGGCTGGCCGCCTTCCTGACGGCCTACGGGCGGTGGTTCTACGTTCCCGGGCCGGTGTTCGCGGCCGGGCTCGTGCTGGCCCTGGCCGGGCTGGCCGGGGCCAGGCGCCGCAACGCACAGGCCAGGGCCACCCGCCACGCCGGGCTGCTGTTCACGGCCAGCGCGGTGCTCGTGGTCCTGCCCCCGGCCGCCTTCGCCACCTTCGACTGGCGCTACCAGCTGCCGCAGCTCAGCCTCATCCCGGCGGCCGCGATACTCGCCGTTAACACGATCTTCAGCCGGGCCGAGGGTGAACCCGCCAGCATTACCCTGTGACCGCCCTCGAGCAGGCCCCCGGCCGGCCAGCAGGCGCGCCGGGAACGGCCCCGGCGGTCGCCAGGGCGGGACGGCGGGCCGTTCGGAATCATCTGTGGTTTGGTCTTGTCCTCCTCGGCGGCCTGGCGCTGCGGGTGCTGGCCGAACTCGCCTGCCGGCCGGCCCTGCTCTACATCGACTCGGCCAAGTACCTGGACGGGTCGGGGGGCACCGTGCCCGAGGGCTACCAGGCCCTGCTGCGGCTGCTCACCCCGATCGGCGGGCTCGCCGCGGTAGCGGCGGTGCAGCACGCGTTCGGGCTGGCCATGGCGATCGCCGTGTACGCGCTGCTGCTGCGCCGCGGCGCGCCACGGTGGGCGGCGACGCTGGCCGCGGCGCCGGTGCTGCTCGACGCCTACCAGCTGCAGCTCGAGCAGACCATCATGCCGGACGTGCTGTTCGAGATCATGATCACGGCCGGGCTGGTGGTGCTGCTGTGGCAGCAGGGACGGGGAAGCGGGAGGCCGGTCGCGGCGGGCGCGCTCGTGCTCGGCACCGCCGTCACCGTCCGGGAGATCGGCGGGGTCCTCGTGGTGCCCGCCGTGGCGTTCGCCGTGCTCGCCGTGCCCGGCGGGCGGCGCCGGGCCCGCCGGGCCGCGCTGGCGGCCGGCTGCTTCGCGCTGCCGGTGCTGGGCTACATGACCGGGGCGTACGTCGTCACCGGGCACTTCGGGCTGGCCAGCAACGGGCCGGCCCCCGAGTACGGGCGGGCGGCCGCCGCCGCGGACTGCGCCACCCTGGCCCTCCCGGCCGGCCAGCGGGCGCTGTGCCCGTCACCCGCGCAGACGCTCGCGCTGGGCGGCATCGACGGCCTGCTGCACAACCTGCGGTCGCCCGGGCACACCGTGCCCGTGTGCTCGACCGGTTCGCGGCGGCCGTGTTCCGGCAGCAGCCGGTGCGGGTCGCGGCCTCGGTGGCCGCTGACTCCGTCCGGCTGTTCGCGCTGACCAGGGACGGCGACCCGCAGGTCACCAGCATCGCGCGCTGGCAGTTCCAGACCTTCTACCCGGCCTACCCGCACCGGTACTCGATGGCATTCTTCACCCGGCTGGCCCGCGCGCACGGCAGCGGCGGCGACCTGGCGGCGGCCGAGCCGGCCGCCCGCCTCCTGCGCGCCTACCAGCTGGGCGGCGGCTACACGCCCGGGCCGCTGTACGCGGCTTTCCTGGCCGCCGGGGTGGCCGGCGCGCTGGCCGGGCTGGGCCGCCGTGACGATCCGGCCGTGGCCTGCCTGGTGGTCACGCTGGCGGCCGCGGTACTCCTGCTCAGCTCGGACGCGTTCGAGTTCTCCTGGCGCTATCAGCTGCCCGCCGTGGTCATGCTGCCGCTGGCCGGCGCGCTCGGCCTGACCGCGCTCGCCGCCAGGATCACTGCTGCCCGGACCGCCACCGGCGGCGGGCATCACGGGCAGACCATGCCGCTGCGCGGCACGGACAGGCCGATCAGGTAGTCGTTCACGATCGTGTCCACGCAGGAGCTGCCCTCGCCGTAGGCGGTGTGGCCGTCGCCGTTCCAGCCGAGCAGCACGCCGGAGGACAGGTCGGCGGCCAGCGCCTGCGCCCACCGGTACGGCGTCGCCGGGTCGCGCAGCGTCCCCACGACCAGGATCGGGCGCGCGCCCGCGGCCCGGATCCGGGGCGGCGGATCCGACGGCACCGGCCAGTACGCGCAGGGCAGGTTGCCCCACACGATCGGCGCGCCGAACAGCGGAGCCGCCCGGGCCGCCGCCGCCGCGGCCGCCTGCCAGGTCGCCAGCGACCGCGGCCAGGGCCGGTCCAGGCAGCTGATCGAGGTGTCGGCGTCCACCAGGTTGGCGTAGGTCCCGTCGGGGTTGCGCTCAAGCAGCAGGTTGGCCAGCTGGACCAGCACCGTGCCGTTACCCGCGAACGCCTGGGCCAGGCCGGTTTTCAGGTCGGTCCAGGTCGACTTGCCGTACAGCGCGGCGGCCACGCCGTTCAGCAGCAGGGCGCCGTCGGCCACCTGGCCGTTGCCGAGCTGGTTGGCCAGCGGCACAGAATTAGCCCGAACGATCAGGGCGTAGAGCCTCGCCGTCGCGGCATTCACCGACCCGGCGGAGACGCCCTTACCGGCCGCTGCCCCGCCGGCGCCCCGCAGCGGGCAGCCGGGCGCGGCCAGGCACCACGCCGCGAACGACCGGAACGCGACCTGGAACCCCTCCGCCTGGGTGATGTCAGCCTGCAGCGACGGCGTGTCCGGATCCACCGCGCCGTCAAGGACCAGCGCCCGCACCCGGCGCGGGAACAGCTGCGCGTACCAGGCGCCCAGGTAGGTGCCGTAGGACTTGCCGAGGAAGCTGAGCCGGGCCTCGCCGAGCGCGGCCCGGAGCACGTCCATGTCGCGGGCCGCGTTCCGGGTGCCCACGTACGGCAGCAGGGCGGCGGAGTTCTGCTCGCACCGGGCCGCGTACAGCTTGGCCTGCGCGACCACCTGGGCCAGCTGCGCGGCGCTGGCCGACATCTCGTCGGTGGCCAGGTACGTGTCGAGCTGCGGGCCGGTCAGGCAGGTCAGCGCGGGCTCGCTGGCGGCCACGCCGCGCGGGTCGAAGCCCACGATGTCGAACCGGGCCAGCACGGCGGGCGGGAACTCGGTGCGCGCCCCGAGCGCGTAGTCCGCCCCCGACCCGCCGGGCCCGCCCGGGTTGACGACCAGCGCGCCGACGCGCCGGGAGGGTTGCGCGGCCGGCAGCTTGACCACCGGCAGGGAGAACCGCCGGCCGCCGGGCCGGGCGTAGTCGAAGGGCACGAGCAGCCGGGCGCACTCGAAGCCGTTGTCGCACGGCCGCCAGTCCAGCCGCTGCGCGTAGTACGCCTCGAGCGTGGACGGGGCGCTGGACGCCAGGCCCGGCGCCGCCGGGCCGCCCGAGCAGCCGGCCGCGAGCCCGGACAGCGCCAGCATGTTCAGCGCCAGCGCGGCGGCCCTGAGCCGCGGCACCCGCCGGCCCGCGCCGCCTGGAGGGCTCACCCGTCCTCCCGCGCCGCCTTCCCCCGCGACTTGCCGTGCATGGACTCGTACGCCTGCCGGGACCCGCACACGCTGGCCTTCGGGCAGGCGTGCGCCCGGCCGTCGGCGGCCAGCTTCACCACCACGGTGTCGGAGGGAACGTTGTGCCCCACCACCGTCCCCGGGCCTTCGGGCGAGGTGACCGAGGCGCCCACCGGCGGGGCGTCCTTGCGGAAGTCCTGGTACAGCGGGTGCTCATACTTCAGGCAGCACATCAGCCGCCCGCACGCCCCGGCGATGCGCATCGGGTTCACCGGCAGTTCCTGGTCCTTGGCCATCCGGACCGACACCGGCTCGAAGTCCTTCAGGAAGGTGGCGCAGCACAGGTCCCGGCCGCACGGCCCGATCCCGCCCTGCAGCCGGGCCTCGTCCCTGGGGCCGATCTGCCGCAGCTCCACCCGGGCCCGCAGCCGGCCGCCCAGGTCGCGGACCAGCGCGCGGAAGTCCACCCGGTGCGGCGCGCTGAAGTACACCACGAACACGTTCTCCGAGCCGATGAAGTCCACCGCGGTGACCTTCATCGGCAGCCCGTGCTCCCTGATCAGCCGGCGCGCGGCCAGCCGCCCCTCGGCCCGGCGCCGGCGGTTCTCCTCGTCCCTGGCCAGGTCGGCCTGGCCGGCCAGGCCGGCGCACACCGGCAGCCCGCCGATGTCCTCGGAGACCCACTGCGGCGCCCACACGCACTGGGCCACCTCGGGCCCGGAGTCGGTGGGCACAAGCACCTTGTCGCCGATGGACGGCGAGCAGTCCCCGGGGTCGAGGTAGTAGAGCCGCCCGTACCGCTCGAAGCTGACCGCCATCATCATGCCCACAGCGCCAGACTACGTTGTCCGCCGGGAGAGATCCCTTACCAGGCTATGATCGGGGCATCGGGAACCGGGTGCTCAGCCGGGAGGAAGCGGAGATTTAGCCGTGGGCCAGCGAAAGGGTCATTTCTTCTACGGCGAGCAGCGGGGCCACGTTCAACGTCAGGCGCTCGCGGCAGCGCATGATGGCCTGCATGCGGCGCAGGGTGGCCTCGGGGGGCGACGCGGCGGCGACCTTGCGCAGGGCGGCTTCGGCGTTGGCGAGCTCCACGCCGGCGCCGAGCTGCACCATCAGGATGTCCCGGTAGAACAGGGCCAGCTCGAGCAGGGCCTGGTCCAGCGTATCCCGCCTGACCCGGGTGGCCCGCGACTTCTGCCGGTCCTCCAGGTCCTTCATCGCGCCGGCCATGCCGCGCATCGCCTTGGCCACGCCCTTGCCCGAGGATCCCTCGCCGAACGCCCGCCGCAGCGACTCGCGCTCCGGCTCGTCCAGTTCCTCGGTGACCGCCTTGGCCTCCTCCTCCGCGGTGCGCACCAGGGTGGCCGCCGCGGCCAGGGCCGGGCCGAGCGAGGTGACGGAAAGCGGCACCTTCAGCACGTCCGCCCGGCGCTTGGCGGCCGAGGCGTCCACCGCGAGGCGCCGGGCCCGGCCCACGTGTCCCTGTGCCGCGCGGGCCGCGGCCAGCGCGGCGGCGGGCTCGATGCCGTCCCGCTCGGTCAGCACCCGGGCGACCGCGGCCGAGGCCGGCACGACCAGGGTGACCACCCGGCACCGCGACCTGATCGTGGGCACCAGGTCCTCGGCCGAGGGCGCGCAGAGCAGCCAGGCCGTCCGGGGAGCCGGCTCCTCGATCGCCTTCAGCAGCGCGTTGGCGGCCTGTTCGGTGCACCGGTCGGCGTCCTCGAACAAGACGATCTGCCAGCGGCCCCCGGTCGGCTTGCCCGCGGCGCGCAGCACCAGGTCCCGGGTCTGCTTGACCCCGTAGGACAGCCCCTCGGGCCGGATGAGCAGCAGGTCGGCATGGGTGCCCGCGAGGACCTGATGGCAGCAGGCGCACTGGCCGCAGCCGCCGGACGGGCAGAGCAGCGCGGCGGCGAAGGCCCGCGCCGCCACCGACCGGCCGGACCCGGGCGGCCCGGTGAACAGCCAGGCGTGCGTCATCGCGCCGGGTTCGGGCCGCCGGCCCTCCAGTACCAGGGCCGCAGCGGCCGCGGCCCGGCGCAACTGCCTGACCACCGCGTCCTGCCCCGGCAGGTCACGGAAGATATCCGTCACGGGGCTCCGCCGGGGCGCCGGCTACCGGGCTGGGGGGTCAGGACCTCTTCCTTGATCGCGGGGAAGTCGCCGGTGTTCGCCTCGGCGACGTAGGGCACCGGGTCGGGGAGCAGCTCGCGGATCCGGTCCTGGATGTCGCGGGTGACCTCGCCGGCCGGGCGGCCGGCGTCGAGCACCAGGTAACGGCCGGGCTCGGCGCGGGCCAGGGCGAGGAAACCCGCGCGGACCCGCAGGTGGAAGTCGGCGGGCTCGGCCTCCAGCCGGTCGGCCGAACGGGCGCGGCGGCTCAGCCCGGCCATCGGGTCCATGTCCAGCACGATGGTGAGGTCCGGGGTCCGGTCGCCGGTCGCCCACCGGTTGAACCTGGCGATCTCGTCCACCGGCAGGTCACGGCCGGCCCCCTGGTAGGCGAGGGAGGAGTCGACGTACCGGTCGGTGATCACGATCGCGCCCCGGTCCAGCGCGGGCGCGATGACCGAGGCGACGTGCTCGGCCCGGTCGGCGGCGTACATCAGCGCCTCGGCGCGCGGCGACATGCCCGTGTGCGCGGTGTCCAGGAGCAGCGCGCGCAGCCGCATCCCGACCTTGGTCGCGCCCGGCTCGTGCGTGGTCACCACGTCGTACCCGAGCTCGCGCAGCCAGATGGCGACCAGCCGGGCCTGCGTGGTCTTGCCCGAGCCCTCGCCGCCCTCGAACGCGATCAGCACCCCGGCCGGCGGCGCCGGGGCGGTCCCGTTCAGGTGCGCGGGCTCGAGGACCGAAGGCACCGGCTCACCCCGGATCGCGGCCAGCAGGTCCTCGCGCAGCGGCACGCCCTTGCGGTCGTCCATCTGCCGGTAGGCCCGCACCCCCAGCAGGAACGCCACCAGGGCCGCCAGCAGGATCACCACGTTCTGCCCGGCCGAGGCGTAGGTGATGTTGCCGACCTTGACGTTCCCCGTCCCGTTCAGGGCGGCGATCAGCTTGGTCAGGCCGGCCGAGAGGGCCGTCCCGACGACGATGACGGTGAACAGGATGACCTGAATGGAGGACTGGAAGAAGGCGAAGACCCGGCCGCGGGTATCGTCGTCCACCTCAAGCCCGACGATGGTGAAGCCGGTCGCGTACGCGATCCCGGACAGCGCGCCGAGCAGCACCACGAACAGGACGACCACGGCCAGGACCGGCACCAGGCCGATGAGCGCGAGCGGCACCGCCGCGGCCGCGATCGTGAGGCCGAACAGCCTGCGGCGGCTGAAGCTGCCGAGTACCTTCGTGCCGAGCGCCATGCCGAGCGCCATGCCGACGAAGATCGCGGCGAAGACCAGGCCCCAGCCGGCGCTGCCGCCGTGCAGCGTGTAGGTGATGTAGGGGTAGCCCAGGCCCACTACCACGCCCGCCCCGGCGAAGGCGCCCACCATCCCGACCACCAGACCGCGCACCACCGGGGTCTTCCCGATGAACCGCCAGCCCTCCCAGATGGACCTGAAGGTGGACGGCACGGAGATCTTCCCGCTGCCGTTCCGCTTGGGTATCTCGCGGATGACGTAGACGGTGAGCGCCGAGACAAAGTAGGAGGCGGCGTTGAAGTACAGGGCCAGGTCCACGTTGCTGGTGTGGAACAGCGGCGTGACCCGGCTGATCCCCTCGCTGACCAGGGCCAGCACGCTGAACAGGCCGGCCGCGAGCGGCGCGGTGCCGTAGGTGGTGAGCAGGCTGAGCTGGTTGGCCCGCTCCAGCTTGTCCTTGGGCACCAGGTTGGGGATGGACGCGGCGGTGGCCGGGTTCCAGAACTGGCTGGCCACGCCGGCCAGGAACTTGGCGACCAAGATCCAGGTCAGGTGCGGGAACAGGGGAATGGATACGAACAGCAGGCCGCGGATGACGTCGCCGACGATCATCGTCATCCGGCGGTCCAGCCGGTCCGCCACCGCCCCGGCCAGCGGCCCGAACAGCAGCGCGGGCAGCAGCGTCACCAGCCACACGCCGCTGACGGCCGAACCCTTGGCGGCCAGGCCGCCAGTGACCAGCGAGGGTGCCAGCGCGGTCAGCGCGACGATGCTGAGCCAGTCACCCAGGCTGGACAGGGACAGCGCGATCCACAGCCGGCGGAACGGCTTGACGGAGAGAACGCCCGGCTGGCGGGCATGGTTACGCCGCGCGGCGCCGCGCCCAGGCTTCCCCCGGTCGGCGCCGTCCCTTTGCGGTGCGGCGCGGAAGTTCACGGCGTAAGAGTATCGGCAGTGCTGGCCGCATAACGGATTAGTCCTTGATCGTGATCGTCAGGGAAGGTCAAGATCTTTTAGTGGCCGAACGGGTGGGAGTGGCTGTCTTGCGTGCCGGAGTGGCGGCCTTCTTCCTGGTGGTAGTGGTGCTGCTGCGGCGGCGGGTGGACGGCGGCGCGGCGCGCCGGTCGGCGAGCAGTTCGGCCCCCCGCTGGACGGTGATCATGGCGACCTCGTCGCCCTTGCGCAGCGACGCGTTGGTCTCGCCGTCGGTCACGTACGGGCCGAAGCGGCCGTCCTTGATCACCATCGGCTTGCCGGTGGCCGGATCCTCGCCGAGCTCGCGCAGCGGCGGGGCCGCGGCGCCGGTGCGGCGGCCGCGGGCCTTGGGCTGGGCGAACAGCTCCTTGGCCTCGGCCAGGGTCAGGGTGAACAGCTGGTCTTCCGACTCCAGCGACCGGCTGTCGGTGCCCTTCTTGGCGTACGGCCCGTAGCGGCCGTTCTGCACGGTGACCGGCTCTCCGTCCAGCTCGCCGAGCAGCCGGGGCAGGCTCAGCAGCTTCAGCGCCTCGTCCAGCGTCACCGTGTCCAGCGCCATCGACTTCAGCAGCGACGCGGTCCTGGGCTTGGCCGAGGCGGGCCCAGAAGCTGGCACCGCCTCGGGCAGCAGCTCGGTCACGTAGGGGCCGAACCGGCCCGCCTTGGCGACCACCTCGCGGCCGCTGTCCGGGTCGGTGCCGAGAAGCACATCCCCGTTCGGCTGGTTGAAGAGCTCCTCAGCCTTCTCCACGGTCAGCTCGTCCGGGGCGATGTCGTCGGGGACGTTCACCCGCTGCTCGTCCCGCTCCAGGTACGGGCCGTACCGGCCGACCCGGACCACGATGTCGGTGCCGGCCAGCGGGAACGAGCTGACGTCCCGCGCATCGATGTCGCTGATGTCGCCGACCAGGGCCTTCAGGCCCGGGTTCTGGTCAGCGGCGCCGTCGCCGCCGTCGCCGAAGTAGAACCGGCGCAGCCACGGCACCCGTTCGGCCTCGCCGCGGGAGATCTCGTCGAGGACGTCCTCCATCTGCGCGGTGAACTCGTAGTCGACCAGCTGGCCGAAGTGCCGTTCCAGCAGGGTGACGACGGCGAAGGCGAGGAACGAGGGAACCAGCGCGGTGCCCTTCTTGAACACGTAGCCGCGGTCCAGGATCGTGCCGATGATGGTCGCGTAGGTGGACGGCCGCCCGATCTCCCGGTCTTCCAGCTCCTTGACCAGCGACGCCTCGGTGTAGCGGGCCGGCGGGCGGGTGGAGTGCTCGGCCGGGGCCAGCCGCAGGACGTCTAGCGGGTCGCTCTCGGCCAGCGGCGGCAGGCGGCGTTCCTGGTCGTCCCGGTCGGCACTCTGGTCGTCGGTGCTCTCGACGTAGGCCTTGAGGAACCCGTAGAAGTTGATGACCTTGCCGGTCGCGCCGAACTCGGCGCGCTCGCCCGCGCTGGAGGCGCCCGCCACCCGGACCGACACCGACTCGCCGGTGGCGTCCTTCATCTGCGAGGCGACGGTGCGCTGCCAGATCAGCTCGTACAGACGGCGCTCGTCGGAGGACAGCCGGTCGCCGGCGACCTGGCGCGGGGTGCGGAAGCTGTCCCCGGCCGGCCGGATGGCCTCGTGCGCCTCCTGCGCGTTCTTCACCTTGCTGGCGTAGGTACGCGGGGCGTCGGGCACGTAGTTCGCGCCGTAGAGCTCCGCCGCCTGCTTGCGGGCCGCGCTGATCGCGGTCTGGGAGAGCGTCACCGAGTCGGTGCGCATATAGGTGATGTAGCCGTTCTCGTACAGCCGCTGCGCGACGGACATTGTGTGCTTGGCGGAGAAGCCGAGCTTGCGCGAGGCCTCCTGCTGCAGCGTGGTGGTGCGGAACGGCGCGTACGGCGAGCGCCGGTAGGGCTTGCGCTCCACGCTGGCGACCGAGAAGGACGCGTTCTCGAGCCGCTCGGCCAGGGCGGCCGCGGCCGCCGCGTCCAGGTGCAGCACGTCGGCGCCGCGCAGTTCGCCGACGGAGGTGAAGTCACGGCCCTGGGCGACCCGGCGGCCGTCGACGGATACCAGGTTGGCGGTGAAGCTCGTCGGCTCCCCGCTCTGCTTGTTTTCGCTGGCCTTGTGGCCGTGGTCCTTCGTCGCGAACTCGGCCTCGAGGTCGGAGTAGGCGGCCGCGCGGAACGCGATCCGGTCCCGTTCCCGGTCGACGACCAGCCGGGTGGCGACCGACTGCACCCGCCCGGCGGACAGCTTGGGCATGACCTTCTTCCACAGCACGGGCGAGACCTCGTACCCGTACAGCCGGTCGAGCACCCGCCGGGCCTGGTAGGCGTCGACCTTGCCCTGGTTGAGCTCCTGCGGGTTGGCGATGGCGCGGGCGATCGCCTCCGGGGTGATCTCGTGGAAGACCATCCGGCTGGTCGGCACCTTGGGCTTGAGCTCCTGGAGCAGGTGCCAGGCGATGGCCTCGCCCTCGCGGTCCTCATCTGTCGCGAGCAGGAGCTCGTCGGCGTCCTTGAGCAGGCTCTTGAGCTTGGAGACCTGCTGCCGCTTGTCGCTGTGCACGACGAACAGCGGCTCGAAGTTGTCGTCTACGTTGACGCCGAGCCGGGCCCACGGCTCGCCCCGGTACTTTTCCGGGATCTCGGCCGCGCTGTCGGGCATGTCGCGGATGTGGCCGACGCTGGACTCGACCACGTAACCCTGGCCGAGGTACCCGGCGATGGTCCGGGCCTTGGACGGGGACTCGACGATGACCAGCTTGGTGCCATGGCCGTCTCCCGCCGCGGCCTTGGCCTTGCTGGCTCCGGCCTTGGCGGTGCCGGCCTGGCCGCTCCCCGTGCGCCCCGCCTTAGCGGGAGCCTTGGCGGCCTTGGCGGTCGCCGCCGCCTTCGTCTTCGCCGTGTCTGTCCTTGCTGGCACGCTCTTCCCGTCCTCGCATCCGCGCCGTGACCGTCTACGGTACCCGTGGTCACGCGCCGCCCTGCAGCTGCAACCATCGGCCCGGTTCGGTGTGTTCCCTTACATTCGCCGGAATACGCCGCAGATTTTGCTACCGCAGGTTGAATCGCCGGTGAACTCAAGCACAATAGGACCGATGGCCGAGTACGCCTACCTGGTCGTGTACCTGCCACGCGGAACGTCCCCAGATGCTCGCGACGCCGCGCGGCGGATCCTGACCGACCACGCCGAGTACGGAGACTGGGAACTGGCCAGGCTCTTGCTCAACGCCGACGGCAGCAGGAAGGCTACCCTCCGAAGGCGAATCATACGCCCAGTCCGCACATTCTGAGCTCTACCCGCGCGGGGAGCTCGCCGGCGGCCGGGCGGAGCCCTGGACCTGGCCCATGAGGACCGGATGCGCGTTCGTGTGCGGCTTCCCCCGCAGAAGGGGACAAAGGGGAAGCCGCACACGGTGCCGCGCCGCGGCCCGAGGCCGCTGCTAGCGCCGCCGCCCTGGGACGGCAGCCGGGTTAAGACGTTCTACCGGGCCGTGCCGTTCCGGCGGCGCCGGGCGAGCGCGATCGTGCCCGCGCCGACGCCGATGCTGCCGATCGCCGCGACTCCCAGCAGGAGCAGGTCCGCGCCGGTGGTCGGCAGGCCGTTGCTGGGCAGCGTCACGGTGGTGACGCCGCCCGGGCCGGCCGGGGGGATGCCCGGGCCGGCCGGAGGGATGCCCGGGCCGGCCGGAGGGATTCCCGGGCCGGGGGGCGGGGTGCAGCCGTCGCCCTGGCAGGCCGGCGGGTTGCAGCCGTTGCCCTGGCAGCCGGGCGGGGTGCAGCCGTTGCCCTGGCAGCCGGGCGGGGTGCAGCCGTTGCCCTGGCAGCCGGGCGGGGTGCAGTCGTTGCCCTGGCAGGCCGGCGGGGTGCACTGGTCGCCCTGGCAGACGGGCGGGTTGACGGCCGAACCGCCCTGGCAGCCGGAGTCGGCGAAACCAGCCACCCCGAGCGTGACACCGCACACGTCAACCGGCACGTTAACCGGCACCGTGACGGTGTTGCCCGAGCCGGTCGAACTGTTGCCGCTGCCCACGGTGTTGCCGTTGCCGCCGCCCGCGCCGCCGGACCCGCTGGTCGTGGTCCCGCCGTGGCAGTGCGAGTCCGCGAAACCGGCGCCCGCCACGGAGACGCCGCACACGTCAACCGGCGCATTGACCGGCACCGAGATGGTGTTGCCCGACAGGTTCAAGGCGTTGCCGTTGCCCACGGTGTTGCCATTGCCGCCGCTTCCGCCGGCCGGCCCGGTCAGCTGGGTGCTGGCCCCGCCGTGGCAGTGCGAGTCAGCGAAACCGCCGCCCGCCGCGGAGACGCCGCAAAGGTCAACTGGCGCGCTGACCGGCGCCGAGACGGTGTTGCCCGAGACGGCCGAGGCGTTGCCGTTGCCCACGGTGTTGCCGTTGCCACCGCCCGCGCCGCCGCCCGGCGGGGAGGCGACGCTGCCGGCGCCGCCGGCACAACCGGAGTTCGAGAAACCAAGCACCGCAAGCGAAAGGCCGCACAGGTTGACCGGCGCGCTGATCGGCAGCGAGACCGAGTTCCCTGACAGCAGCGAGCCGTTGCCGCTGCCCAGGGTGTTGCCATTGCCGCCGCCCGAGGCATGGGCCACGCCGACGCCGGGCAGCGCGAACATGGCGGCGACCATCGCCGCGCCGGCCGTAGCCGACACCCACCTGTCCTTCTTCATATAGTCACTCCAATCCCCGCCTTGCGGTCGCGTGCGCGACGGCCGGCGATTTTCAGCGCGGATGCACCAGCCAGCAAGGCGCCGACGGCGAGGGCCGCGAAGGAATCACTGCTCATGCCCGAGGTGCTCACCGCGCTCAGCGCGGTCCCCGGCATGGGGATGCCACCCCCTGACAGGCCGTTCAGGGCGGGCGTGTCGGCCAGGCCGGCCAGCGACGGCAGGTCCGCGAGGCCGGGCAAGGCCCCGAGTCCGGCCTGATGGGGCGCGGCCAGAACGTTCGTGCCACCCGCGCCGGGCGTGTTACCAGAGGTGCTGCTCGCGCCCCGGGCGGACCGGCCGCCCGCCCCGGCGATCCGGCGGGCCAGCGGGTTGCCGCCGCTGGTCACGGCGGACAGCGGCGCCAGGCCGGATACCGGCTGGAGTCCTGCCAGCGGCCGGGTGCTACCGAGCCCGGACGCGACGGGCGCCACCGCGTGCTGGACCAGGCTCCCCGCCCCGCTGACGGCGCCGGCCACGGGGGCGATGAGCTGGCTGGTGCTGAGGGCCGAACCGCTGCCCGAGCCGGCGCTGTCGCCGGTGCCGGCGAGGGCCACGCCGGACAGGCCGCCCGCGGCGGCCAGGAAGCCGACGGCGAGCATGACCGTCTTCGCTGTCCACGATGCCCATGGACGCATGGGTACTCCTTGTTCGGACACTGTTGGGGGTTGCCGTACGCCAGGTGACGGATAGCCGCCATCCCAGCACAGGGCGTAACCTTAACATCACAAGGAGTACCCACGGCGCGCAAAACGCGGATTTGCTGAACGCGCCGGCAATGCCGCCTTTACCGTTGCCGCGCTGACCTCAGATTAAGTGCTAACAGCGGTCAAGAAACCCGTCCAGAACCCGCACGCCGAACCGCAGTCCGTCGACAGGAACACGCTCGTCCACGCCGTGAAACATTCCGGAAAAGTCCAGATCTGACGGTAGCCGCAGCGGCGTGAAACCGAAGCAGCGCAGGCCGAGCCGGCTGAACGACTTGGCGTCCGTGCCGGCCGACAGGCAGTAGGGAATCACCCGGGCGTCCGGATCCTCCGCGAGAAGCGCGCTGGTCATCGCGTCGTACAGGGCACCGTCCGCGGTGGTCTCCAGCGCGATGTCCTGGTGGATGAACTCCCGGGTCACGCCCGGCCCGAGCACCCGGTCAAGCTCGTCGAGGAACTCCTGCTCATGACCGGGAAGGAAGCGCCCGTCGACTTCCGCGGTCGCGGCCTGCGGCACGACATTGACTTTGTAACCGGCCCGAAAAACTGTCGGATTTACCGTATTCCGCAGCGTTGCGCCGATAACACGTGAGACAGTGCCGATTTTGCCTAGCGGCTGGGTAGGATCGTTCGGGATAAATTCAATGCCGAGGGCGTCGCATACCCCTTCCAGGAAAGCCCGGACAGAAGGGATGAGCCGGACGGGCCACTCGTGCCGCCCCAGCCGTCCGATCGCCTCGGCCAGCTCGGTCACCGCGTTGTCCGGCTGCACCATCGAGCCGTGCCCGGCCGTGCCGCGCGCGGTCAGCCGCAGCCAGGCTATGCCCTTCTCCGCGGTCTGCAGCAGGTAGAGCCGCTGGCGGCCGAGGGTCATGCTGAAGCCGCCGACCTCCCCGACCGCCTCGGTGACGCCCTCGAACAGCTCCGGGTGGCTCTCCACCAGGAAGCGCGCCCCCCAGGTCCCCCCGGCCTCCTCGTCGGCGGTGAACGTGAGCACGACGTCCCGGGCCGGCGGGCGCTGTTCGCGGAGCCGCTGGCGGACGACGGCCAGCATCATCGCGTCCATGTCCTTCATGTCGATCGCGCCGCGGCCCCACAGGCAGCCGCCGGCGATCTCCCCGGAGAACGGGTCATGCTGCCAGTCCGGCGCGCTGGCCGGCACCACGTCGAGGTGACCGTGCACGAGCAGGGCGGGTCTTGCCTGGTCCTGCCCGCTGATCCGGGCCACCACGCTGGTACGTTTGGGATGCGACTCCAGGACGGTCGGCTCGAGGCCGACCTCAGCCAGGAGCGCGGCCACGTGCTCGGCGGCTTTTCGCTCGCCCGGTCCCGAGTGGTCCCCCGGGTTGGACGTGTCGATCCTGATCAGGTCGCGGCAGATGTCGACGACCTCGTCCTGCGCGGTCACGTGGTTCGCTGTCACCGTCCTATCGTGACACCCGGGCGGTTAGCGTGCGCGGCTCGGGTACGCTGCGTGCCCGGCGCCCGGCCGGACCGGGTGGTGCGAAGATTCGCTGTGCTGGGCACTCGCCTGAGGCCGTTCGGTTTGCTAAGGTAGCTCAGCCGATGCGTACTCGCATCGTGCGTCCGGGTGGCGGAATAGGCAGACGCGCTAGCTTGAGGTGCTAGTGCCCGTATAGGGCATGGGGGTTCAAGTCCCCCCTCGGACTCGGACACGATACTTGTACATGACCGGGCAAATTCGGACATAGCGGAATGTCACCCGGGCTCAGGCTTCCGCCGGTACCGGGCGATCAGCCCTCTCGGTTGTCCTCCTTTCCTCCGGTTCTTGTTCGGTTTGTGGCGCGGAGCGCCGGGTGCCAGCTTGCGTGGCCGATGACGGTCGTCACGGCTTCGGGAGTGTCTGCCTGCAGGGTCCCGGTCCGGGGGTCGTAGGTGAGGGTGATCTGCCGGGCGCGCAGGTAGCCGATTATGTCTTCATCGCTGGCCGGGCGGTGCACGTCGGCTCCGCGGCGGGTGCGGCGCCTTCTCCGCGCGGCATCCGGAGCCGGGCCGTCGAGGAGCAGGTGCAGGGCGTGCAGGTGCGGTACGAGACGGTCCTCGCGGATGTACAGGTTCTGCGGCCTCGCGGGGTCCGGCGCGGAAGCGCTCGAGTATCCGTGGCGGCACCGGTAGGCGGGGCGGCCGTTGGACCAGCAGGACTCGGCCCGGCGTCCGCAGATCCCGCAGCGCAGAATGCCGGCCAGCTTGTAGCGCCGCCCGGGGTCGGCGGTTCCGCGCTCGGCGCGGATGCCCTGTACCGCGACGAAGTCTTCCTCGCTGACCAGCGCTGGGTGCGCCGGGCGGGCGGAGATCACCCACCCGTCGGGCAGGCCCCACCGCTGCACCGGCCGGTGCCCCAGCCCGGTGTTGGCCGGGTCGATCAGGTCCATGGCGGTGGGCTGCCGGTTCCACACCTGGCGGCCGGTGTAGCGCGGGTTGGTCAGGATCGCCCGTACCGTGGTCAGTGACCACTCCTGCCCGGCCCGGTGGCGGTTGCGTTCCGGGTCGGCCGCGGACGGGCACGGGATGCCCGCCTCGGTCAGCGCCCGGGTGATCCGCGCGAGGGAGTGCCCGGCCAGCCGCTGCGCGAAGATCCACTGCACGACCGGGGCGGTCTGCGGGTCCGGCTCCAGTCGCCAGGCCCGCCGCCCCCACGCGGCGTGCGCCTTGTTCGGGTGCGGGCCCGCGTCGGCCAGCCGGTACCCGTAGGGCGGGCGGCCGCCGAGGTAGCGTCCCTGCTCGCGGGCCTGGGCGGCCATCGCGGTGCGGACCCGGATCCGGGTCCGGGTGATCTCCCGCTTGGACTGGATCCCCAGCGCGAGCATCGTCTCCTCCTGGCCCTCGCCGGAGAAGTCGACCGGGCCGCCCGCTTCGGGCAGCCACAGCTGGATGCCGTAGTGCTCGAACAGCGGGGCCATCAGCGCGTACTGGCTGCCGTAGAACGCCCGCTCGTACTCCCCGATGACGATCGCGTCGAAGCCGCGGCCCGGGTCGGCTAGCGCCGCCAGCAGCGTGGCGGCCTGCGGGCGGCGCGCCCACGGCAGCACCCGGCTCTGCCCGGCGTCGAAGTACTCGGCTGTGATCTGCCCGTGCCTGGCTACCAGCGCCGCCGCCTGGCCCAGCTGCCGAGCCCGTGAGGTGACCGGATCCTGGTAATCCTCGGTCGACACCCGCCCGTAGAACGCGAACCGCAGGCCGCCCCGCACCGCCTCCGTCGGCCGTCGACGCCCCGACCGCTCCGCCCACGACGCGAGCACGTCCCCAGCAGGCTCCCGCACAGGGCCCGACGTCAGACGCCGCCTCGCCGCAGCAACCACCCGCGCCTCCCAGCCTGGCCGGGAACAGAATCGATATTCCCAGCATGCGGCAAGTCGCCTCCACTGACCTGCTGAATGCCGAAATTACCTGCCCTGCAGATCAATGTCCCAGGGCTGAAACGGGCACCATTCTTAACATTTCCCTATTTCATGCGCATGCTCACCGATCCACAGGGAAATAAAGGCGCCGCCCAGCCTGCGGTCCTGCCCGGGATCACCATCTGGCAACACGGGGCGTCCCGCCGGCATCGTCATCTGACCCGGCACGCAAAGCACAGCCGCCGCTATCTCACCGAGACAAAGATGGCATAATAGAAGGAAATGAGTAAGACAGATTCCCGCCGCTTCCCGGTCACCGTCACCCACCTGCCCCTCATCCGCTGCCAGATCTGCCGCCGCACCGTCGCCTACCGGCCCGGCACCCTCAGCCAGACCCTGACCGAGCACTACCGCCGCGCCACCCAGAAGCGCTCAGCAGCCCGCCCCGGTAACCCTCTCCGCGGAACCAGCACCATCAAAGCCCCGCGCAGACCCGGCTTGCCCTCACCGCGAGGCCGGGTCCCGGAGAATCCGGTGCAGCGAGACGGTAAGGCGCAAACGGCGCGGTGCGCATCCCGGCACCGACCACGGCCGACGAGTTCCTGACCACCAGCCACCAGTGACAGCGGACACGCCAAGATCCCTGTAGACGGACATGTCGGTTCCCGTCCGGCGGACAGCTGATCTCCCTTTATCCGGACAAGACCGTTACGTGTCGGTCCACGGCCCGGGGTCCCTCCGGGAGTTGGCTCGGTGGCTGTGATGACACAGAGCCATTGGCCCGGAGGGGCCTGTGAAGAAGTCTGACAGGGAGATCATGGAAATTCTCGAAGCGTACGATGCGACCGGTGTCGCGCATTCGGCGGCGCCGCTGTGCACCGCTGATCCGAAGACGGTGCGCCGGTATGCGCAGGCCCGGGACCTGGGCCGGCCGGTGACGGCGCCGGTGGCCAGGCCGAAGATGATCGACCCGTTCCTGGACAAGATCGAGGAATGGGTCGAGCGGTCCAAGGGCAAGGTCCGCGCGGACAAGGTGCACGAACGGCTGGCGCCGATGGGGTTCACGGGAAATGAGCGGACCACCCGGCGGGCGGTGGCGGCGGCCAAGGCCCGGTGGCGGGCCGGGCACGCCAGGACGTACCGGCCGTGGATCACCGAGCCGGGGCTGTGGCTGCAGTGGGACTGGGGCAAGGGCCCGCAGGTACCGGGGCCGGACGGGACGCTGCGGGACACGCTGCTGTTCTGCGCGTGGCTGGCGTGGTCCCGGTTCCGGGTGGTGCTGCCGGTGTGGGACCGGACGCTGCCGACGCTGATCGCGTGCCTGGACGTCACGCTGCGGCGGATCGGCGGGGTGCCGGTGTATGCGCTGACCGATAACGAGAAGACCGTCACCGTCGAGCACGTGGCGGGGGTGCCGGTCCGGCATCCGGAGATCGTCGCCGTGGGCCGGTATTACGGGATGACCGTGCATACCTGCGTCCCTTATGACCCGGAATCGAAGGGCGGGTCGGAGTCGACGGTGAAGATCGCCAAGGCCGACCTGGTGCCCGCCGAGACGAATCTGCGGGAGGCATATGGCAGCTTCGCCGAGCTGACCGCTGAATGCGGCCAGTTCTGCGAGGTGGTGAACGGGCGGGTGCACCGGGAGACGTGCGCGGTCCCCGCGCAGCGGCTGCAGGTCGAGCTCGGTGATGAGCTGGTGGTGGCCGCGGACCTGGCGGCGCTGCCGCTGCGCCCGGACTGGGCCGGGCCGGGGCCGCTGGGCCTGGCCGAGGTGGCCCGGCACGCCTTGTCCACGCCGGGGAACCCGCGGATCGACCTGGCGCACTATCCCGGCCATCCGCAGCAGCCCGACGGGTCGCCGCGGCCGCCGCGCATCCAGCCGGTCACCGGGGCCGGGGAGGCGTTCCTGGCGATCGGCGACGGCGCCCGGGCCTGGCTGACCGAGGCCGCCGCCGCGGGCGCGACCCGGGTCCGGGCGAAGATGGCCGAGGCGGTCGAGCTCGCCGCGCTGGCCGGGACCGCGGCGGTGGATGCCGCGCTGGGCACCGCGGCGCTGGCCGGCCGGTTCGGCGATGGTGACCTGCTGTCCATCACCGGCTACCAGGCCGGCGGGCGCGCGGGCGGCCCGGTGACCATCGCCGATGAGGCGTACTCCGCGCAGCCCGGCACCTCGGCCTGGGCCGGGTTCGGCGCCGCCGCGCCGGGGACCTCGCCGTGACCGGCCGCGGTGACAAGGCGTGGCTCGCCGGCCTGGCGGACACGCTGGCGGAGGTGGACGAGTTCTTGCGCTCGCCCGCCGGGCATGCCGCCCTGCAGGACTTCTACGCCGCCCGCGGCAGCCTCGCGCCTGGGTTCGAGGCGGGCAACCTCATCGACGCGGTCGGCTTCACCGCGCTCAGCTTGCATACCCGCTTCGCGGGTGAGCCGCATCGCTGACCAGACCTGAAACTGCCCTGGCCGCCGACCCCGGCGGCCAGGGCCTGCCTCACACTCTCATCGCCGCTTTTCTTTTCATTTCCCTCACAGATCAGAAATGAAAAGAAAAGCATGACTGACACCGGAAGGTACCTCATGACCAGCAATCCCCCCGATGGGCAGGTGCCCGGCACGTCCGCGGCAGGCGTCTGCAAGCGGCCTGGCTGCGGCAACGCCCTGCCCGCCCAGGATCGTGGCCGCACGCGGCAGTTCTGCGGCACCGAGTGTGCCCGCCGCTACCACAACGACGCCCGCATCCCCGCCCCGGCAGCGGCGCCGGCCGCGGACAGCCCCGCTGACCCGCTGGCCGCCCTCGACACGGTGATCCGCCAGGCCGCCGTGCTCACCCGGGCCGCCCGCGAGCAGGCCGCCAGCTTGGACCCGGCCCGGGTCCGGGCCCAGGTCGCCGACGCCGAGGCCGCACGCCGCCGCGCCGAAGCGGCTGCTGTCACCGCGCAAGCTCGCGCCGCTGAAGCCGCCGCCGAGGTCCAGCCCCTGGCCGAGGCCCTGGAGACTGCCCGCGAAGACGCACATGCCGCCCGGGCCGAAGCCACGGCCGCCCGCCTGGAGGCCCAGGCTGCCGCGGCCGCGCTCGAGCAGGCCCGCCGCGACGCGGCCGCGCAGATCGCCGCCGCCCAGACCGGGGCGGCCGCGCAGGTCAGCGCTGCCCAGGCCGAAGCCGCCCGGGCCGCCCGGGAACGCGACGACGCGACCGAGACCGCGCACCGCGCCGACGCCGAAGCCGTCCGCGCCCGCCAGGCCGAAGCCGACGCCCGCGCCGAAACCGGCCGGGCCCGCGCTGATGCCACCCGCGAACGCGACACCCTCCGCGAGCAGCACCAGGCCCAGCTAGACGCGGTCGCCGCGCTGACTGCCGCCGAGCGCGCCCGCGCCGAACGCGCCGAGCAGCTGCTCGAAACCGAGCGCGCCGACCGGCGCCACCTCACCGGCGCCCTCACCGCACCCGCCAGCCCAGCCAACGGCAACGGCAAGCTACCCCGGGCCGCGGCCGGGAAGGCGGGACAGCAGTGACCGGAACCGCCCTGGCCCCCGCCGGCCCCGTCCCGCCGCCGATCCCGGACGCCCTGGACGCCGTGCTGCGCCGGATGCGCTTCCCCTACCTGCGCAAGGCCGCACCCGAAGTCCTGGCCACCGCCAGAGCCCAGCGGTGGGACCCCGCCGAGGTCATCCGCATCCTGCTGGAAGAAGAAATCCGCGGCCGGGATGAGGCCGGACGGCGGATCCGCCGCAAGGCCGCCGGGCTGCCCGCCGGGAAGACCTTCGCGTCCTGGCGCGAAACCGACTCCTCCATCCCGCTGCCCGCCCAGCACGCCCTGATGACCCTGGAATGGGTCACCCGCGCGGAGAATCTCTGCATCGCCGGGCCCTCGGGAACCGGGAAATCGCACTTCGCCGAGGCCCTGGCGCACCAGGCCATCGACGCCGGGATGCGGGTCGCCTGGTTCACCCTCGAATCACTGACCGCCACCCTCGGCCGCGCCGCCGTCGACGCACCACCGCCAGGGCCATCGCCAAGATCACCCGGTGCGACCTCGTCGCCATCGACGACATCGGCATGCTGCCCGCCGGGCAGGCCGCCGCCGAGGCGCTCTACCGGCTCGCCGATGCAGCCTACGAGCGCCGGTCACTCATCGTCACCTCGAACCTGCACCCCAGCGGACTCGACACGATCATGCCCAAAACGCTCGCAACCGCCACCGTTGACCGGCTGCTCCACCACGCTCATCTCGTCCTCACCGAGGGCAGCAGCCTCCGCCTCGCCGAGGCGACCGCAGGGAAGGGAGTGACACCGCTGACCTGACCCGCCGGGAGATCAGCCAACCGCCGGCACGGACATAACCTGTCCGCCCGCAAGGAGATCAGCTGTCCGCCCACAGGGAAGTCCCGATGTCCCTTGACAGCGGCTGCTTGGCTTTTGGCGCTTGTCTCCTGCGGAGCGCAGATCTGGGTGTTCGGCGCGGTCGGTCGCTGCACGAGATTCCCAGGTTCAGCAGCGGTGATGCTTTGCGTGTCCGGGTGGGCAGCGCGGCGGGGCACTGGTCGCAGACGGGGCGGGCTTCGTCACAGACGCGGCGGGATTCGCAGCCGGAGACGACGCGGCCGGGTCAGGCGTCGCCGGGGATGCTGAAGGCACCGCGGTCGCGCGCGGCCGCGGCGGAGCCGCCGGCATCGCGGCCGGCGTTCTCGCCGTTCCTGCCGGATCGCCCGGCGCCGCGCCGCCCGCCGTGCCCTGGCCGGCCGCCGTGCCGTGGCCGGACACCAGCAGCGCGACCGCGACGGCGGCCACGATGAGGAGGAGGGCCGCGGCGCAAGCGGCCAGGGCTGTCCGGAAGCTAGTCTCCTCCAGGCGGGGGTTGATGGCCTCCCGCAGCCTGGCCAGGCCAGCCGGGCGGGGATGAACAGCCCTGTGATCCCCGCCTCTCACGAAACCGGACGATACAGAGTGACATGTCGTCATGGCGGGTCAACAGCGAAAATGACCTGGTACGACATGCGGCAGCGCGGCATACGGGTGCACCCGGGCGGCCTTTCCCCGGTAGCGTGCGGAGGTGACGATTTCGGTGGTGTTCGCCGGGCTCCCGGTTCGGGGAACTCCGGGCTGGCACGCCGGGTGGCTGACGCGATAGGCGCGACGTACCTGCGCATCGGCACCATCGAATGGGCTATCGCCTCCACGCTCATGCCCTACCGGGACAACCCCGGCGGGTTACGTCGCTGCCGAGCGGGGTCGCGGCCGGCCAGCTCGCGGCAGGCCGGGACGTGGTGGCCGATGCGGTGAGCGGCGCGGGCCGGGTGGGCGGCGCGGACCGGCGCGGCGCGGCGGTTCGCGAGGTGCGATGCAGTGACGTCGCCCAACATCGCCGCCGGGTGAAGGCGCGAGCCAGAGATGGCCGGGCAGGGCGTGCCTACCTGGGAGCAGGTGCTCGGCACCGCACGAGCCATGGCGGCCGGAGCTGTCCGGCCGGCTCGTCGCCGGCAACACCGACGCCGCGGCAGGACACGTCGCGTACATCGTCACCGCGCAATCGCGGGGTGAGACAGGACCGGCTGCAGCGCCTGACGTGACCTGCCACTGGCCCGGCGGGGCACGACACCGGAGTGGTACGAGGGCATTCCGGAAACGGAGCGCCTCAGCCGCGCAGCAGCCGCATCATGTGGCGTTGCAGGGGCTGTCTCGCGCCGCGTGTAACCGCCGATATGCATGACGGAGCGGGTCCGGTGCTGCTGCGGCCGGCGCGCAGATTAGGTGAATCTGCGCTCCCTTCTCAGAGTCGGCGGGCGAATCGCAGCCGGTTGTCGTTTGGACCGCGGAGCCTGACCGGTCATCATTGCATCTGCTTGTCATCCGCCATGCTGACTCATTCGCCACTGTTTCACGCCTCACCCGAGACCGGCCGGGCTGATTACCTGCCCGGCTAGTCTTCGCCCTGCGCTGGTACACCGTCCGCTGCTGGCGTCGCCACCGGATCACTTGCTAAGACCACCACTCCACTCGCCTCCTCGTCCCGGCCACCGAAGCCACCAGGCGTCGCCTGTGCCTACGGGGTTCAGCAAGCCGAGGTAACAACTATACGACAACCAGTTCGAAAAACATCGACCGCTGACATGATCGAATGTATGATCGATAAAAGTCGGCATGGGAGGGTTTCTACGTGACCATGCGAGCGGGTCACCGAGGTTCGCGGCACCCTGGCATCACTGCCCTGGCGCTGCTGGTCGGCTCCGCGCTGAGGGCTTTAGCGGTTGCGCGCATCAGCCACCTGGGTCTCGCGTCGTCGCTGCTGGCGCTACTGACCGGTGGTGGTGGAGGAGGGGCGGACGGCCTCTATCTTGCATATGTTGCCGCTACCGGTTCGGTGAATTCGCCATCGGTGTCGGGGCTGCGGGACGAGGAGGCCGGTCAGCTCCGGCAGGACGTGTGCTCGCAGAGTGAGACGGCACTGCGTGGGTTGTACCCCTGCTCGCTGCCGGTGCATTGGCGCCCTGCGGATAAGGCCCTGTTCGACCTTTAGGAGAATGTGTGCAGGTGCCTGCGGGAACCAGGAAGCCTTCGAAGCTCCTGATGGCCTCACTGCTAGCACTCGGCCTCTATCGCAGAGCCGCGGACCTGCGCAGCAAGGTCGACTTCGCGTCATGGGCAAAGTCGCCGGGCTTCGACGGGCGACTGGTGGATATCCGGGAGTGGTCGGCTCGTGAGTCTGCCACTGCCACGGCATCGGCCCGCTGGGCGACGAAGGCGACGACGCCGGCGATGATGACGCGGGCAAGGACTTTGTGGATCTCGGCGTGGAACGCCGTTTCACGGAGGCAGCGGCGATGGCCGATGCCAGGGCGCAGATGGCCGTCGATCGCGGCTTCGTGCCAGTGAGCTGGTCCGCGGTGAGGCCACCGGGGCCGCAGTCGACGGCGGGCTTGACGGACGGCTCGACGTACATGCCTGGGCCCGGCTTGTCGGCGACGCCGAGCGCGTCCGGGAGGGAACAGGGACCGCGAGCCTCAGCGCAGATAGACGCCGTCCACGCCGATCCGGCCCGGCCCGTCCAACACGTAGATGCCAGCCGAACTGCCCCGGACGTCGAACGCCAGCGTTCCGTCGTGGACCACGATCTCCCCGCCGGTGACGGCATCGCGGTAGGTGCCGTTGAGCACACCCTGCACAATGATGGTCTGGTCGCTGCCGATCGCGAGGCCGACGACGACGTAGCTGCGCCCGCCGTCGTGGTCGCGCACGAAGCTTAGCCCGCTGCCCCACTCGTTCAGATGGCTCATGGGTGCCTTTTGCAGGGCGGGGAGCGCTCGGCGGACCTGGTTGAGGCGCTTGATGTGCTCGTAGAGGGGGTGCGCCTGGGTCTGGCCGATTCGTTCGGGGGTCAAGTGGTCTCCGAAGTAGGCCCGCCCGGTCCGGGCCAGGGTGTCCCGCTCGCCCTCGACGTCCTGCGGAGCGCCCTTCATGAACTCAATCTCCTCGCCGTAGTAGAGGCAAGGGATGCCGCGGACTGTCCAGAGCACGTTGTAGGCGGCCGCCGCCATCCACTGTTCGCCCTTGAATCGGTACTTGAAGTCGTTGTCAGGGCCGACGTCGTGGTTCTGCAGAAACGTGATGAGCGTGGTCGGGTCACCGTAGATCCAGTCCATCGACATCGCCTGCGCGAGACCGCTGAAGGTGCCCCGGCTCAGGTTGTCCCTGAACGAGGAGAACAACCCGAAGTCGAGCACCGCGAAGCCGGAGTCGCCGCCGGAACGGGGATTGCGCGGGTCGTTGCCGAGTCGGGTGTACCACCAGGGCCGGATCGGAGACGGGCCGTTGTCGCCGCCGCCCATGTCTCCCCATCCGTAGCCCTTGACCAGGTTCTCCCCGAAGACGAAGAGGCCCGGCTTGTGGGCCTTCCAGGCGTTGACGTACTCGAGCAGGTTCCCCCGCTCCACGTGCTTGACGGTGTCGATCCGCAATGCGTCGACGCCCATGTCGAGGTAGCGGCTGATCGCGGTGATCAGGTAGTCCTTGACGTTCTCGCGCTCGGTCGCCAGGTCGATGCAGTCGCCTGCGATGTGCTTGTGCTGCAGCGGATATGCGCTTTCCCAGTCGCCGCCTGCGATGAAACCGTCCTGGTGGTACCACTGCGGGTCGAGCCGGCCCGGGTCCACCCCGAAGAACCGGCCGGGGTCGTACCCGGGTTTCGGGACGGTCTGGCCGGTCCGCGGATCGATCAGGGGTTCGCGGCCCTCCGGGTCGCGCTCGTGCCTTTCCCAGTACCACTGCGGCGCCACCGGGTTGTCCAGGTCGTCTCGGTCGGGCCAGGCATAGTTGCCGAGGTTGCCCTGATAGGGCCCGTGGTTCACCTCACCCTGCCGGGACCCCTGCGGAACGAAATACTTGATGGGCAGGTGGTCGATCCAGACCTTGCCTCGGATCCCGTACTGGCAGGAATGGTTGACGACGACGTCCTGAATGATCTTGATGCCTCGCTCGTGCGCCGCGTCAATGAGGTGCTGGTAGGTCGCGTCCGGCGACTCCAGCCGAGGATCGATCCGGGTCCAGTCGTAGCCGTGGTAACCGTGATAGTCCAGCCCGCTGCGGTTCTCGATCGGCGGGGTGATCCAGATAGCGGTGAAGCCCAGGTCCTTGAGGTAGTCCAGTTGCTCGATCAACCCTTTGAAGTCGCCCCGCCAGTGCGGGTCCGTCGGACGGCCGGCGGGGTCGAAGGCGATCCGGTCCCGGCAGTAGAAGTTATTCGTCGGATCACCGTCGTAGAACCGGGTGGTGATGAGGAAGTAGATGGTCTCCTCACGGAAGTCCACCCCGGACGGCGGGGCCTGCGGGGCGGGTGCCCCTGTCGCCGCGGGTGCCGTGCAAGACGCCGCGGCGGTACCAGCGGTTCGGGGGTCGGCGTCCTGCCACTGGCCATCGCGATCCATCCAGCCGTCCCGCTCCCGACGCAGGTCGGCCGTCTGCCGCCCGTGCTGGTCGTGGAACACCAGGCTTGCGGTGTCCACGCCCTCGATGCGGTAGACGTACCAGCCGTCCCCCTGCGCGTGCATCGGGACTCCCGGCCAGCCCGTGGCGGCCTTCCGAGGGTGGGTGCCCCAGACGTGAACACGAATGGTATCGGCCCATCCGCGTGGCGGGTGGAACCAGACCGTTAGATCAGGCACACCAAGCATCATAGGAAAGCCGAACGGCGGCTGATCCCGCGTCAGGAGGGAACGGTCATGGTTGTAGTCGTCGAGGTCGCCGTTGACGACGACGGCGCGGAGCTTGAGGATGTCCTCGGCGCCGTCAGGAGACCATCTCGCGCCTGTAATTCCGAACCTGTCCTCGATGACGAATCTGCAGGCGCCCTCGATCATGCCGGTGGCGATCGGCCAGCCGGCGGCCAGTGCCCTGTCGTAGCGCATGTGCTTGTGGTTGTTCGTCAGGTAGGTGACGGCCTTGTCCATGCCGGCCAGGTCGAGGTGGCGGGTGCGGGGGTTCGCGCGGGTCTTCGCGGCGACGGAGGCGAGGGTGGCGGCGACGGCCTTCGCGCGGCCGTGCAGGACGCGGAGCAGTTGCCCGTCGGCCCACTGGCCGGCGGCGGCGGGGTCGCCGGGGTGCAGCGCTGCGGAGGCCTTGCCGAGGTAGCCGGACACGTGGATGTAATCGATCAAGACGGGCACTTTGAGGCCGCGCCCGGCGGCCTGGGCCTCGATGGCGGTGATCTGCTGCTTGTTCCCGTCGACGAGGAAGACCCGCTGGCGGATCCGCTGCGGGTCGCGGCGGCCGGCCTCGTCGCAGGCTGGCCGATACCCACTTATCGCGCGCTTCCGGGCCGGGGTGCGCCTTGCGGCGGGCGGGCGGGGCGGCGATGTCCCCCGGCTCGCGGACGGCGGGCGTGAAGTCGGCGACGGCGACGACCTCGGCCATCTTCTTGATCCCGGGATGCGCGGCATCGGCGCCGCCGCCCTTGCGGTGCTCCGGGCGCAGGGCGATGCCCTTGCCGTCGGCCTGCATCATGATCACGTCGCTGTCCGGCTGCTCCTCTTCTTCCGCGTCGCGGGCGCGCCCGGAGCAGAAGTCACCCGTCCAGGCGGCGAGGTCTCCGGCGAGCCCGGCGAGCTGGGCGCGGCCGACCATGACCCCGGTCCGGGCCCCGATGACCTCCTGCGCCTGCCCGTACCCTCCGGTCGCCAGGTGGAAGGCGGTCAGGGCGCGCATCCCCAGCGAGTAGGGGTCATCGGGCAGGACCTGCCGGGCATCGGCGGGATACAGGTTCGGCTCGCGCCGGTTGCGGTACGCCATGCGGGTGACCCGCACGGGGCCGAAGACGCTCGCCAGGCCCCGGCTCTGCCCGGCCTCGACGCTGCCGTGGGGTATCCCCGCGGCGCTGGTGACGTGCGCGATCCGCTCCTCCCGCGCGCTGTCGAGGGCGAACGCGGCCTGCAGCAGGCGCCGCTGCAGTTCCCGGCCCTCCTGGCCGATCACGTCCTCCCGCTCTCCGTGGTCCAGGAACCCCGATTCGTCCGCTGCCCAGGTCAGCAGCCCGGCGAACTGCTCCGCCGGGCCGGACAGCGCCGCCGCCAGCTCCCCGTCCACCGGGGCCTCCGTCCCGTCGTCCCGGACCTGCCTTACCGTCACCGACAACGTGACCGCCACCGCCGTACCTCCGATGCCCGCCAGGAATGGTTTCCGCCCATGATCCCGAAAACGGCCCCGGAACCAGCGGACCCGGCAACAGCAGGCCATCCCTGACGCGCCCCCAGAAACCTGCCGGTACAGCCGCTGACCAGCAAGTATCACGATTGGTAACGCCAGATACGACCGAAAAACCCGGACGCTCCGAATATCGGGAAAATCAACCCGGCATAAGTGACAAGTCATACCGAGCAAAAAGACGCACCCGCTGCCGGGATGAAGATCTTCTTCCTAACCGCTGACTGCCTCGACACAAGTTCCGCCCGTCCACATCGTAAACGGGGAATGCCCAGTCGCTTCCGGGTGGTGAGAGCCGCACCGTGGATCGATCTTAATGGCGGAGATCGCGGTCGTCGCCACCCTGGCATGCCGCAGAACCTGGCCGACCTCGGCGAGCGAGGACCCGGCTGCCAAACTGGGTGGCCAGGGTGTGTCGAAGCCGGTGCGCGCCAGCCCTGGGGACCCCGGACCGGTCACAGGCGTTATGCACCGCCCAGGTGACCCCCGCCGACGTGATCGCGCCGGTCGGAGCCGTCGCCCGCAAGAACACCGCCCTGGTCGTCACCCTCGGCCGGCTGCGCAGGTAGGCGACCAGCGCAGCGCCGACGTCACAAGGCAGCGGGAGCCGGTCATCCCGGCCGCCCTTGCCGTGCACGGTCAGCTCGCCGGCCCGCCAGCCGAGGTCGTCCAAGGACATCGACGCGACCTCGCCGGCGCGCAGCCCCAAGCGGGCCAGCCGCATCAGCATCGCGTAGTCCCGGCGCCCGAGCCGGGTCCGCCGGTCGCAGCTCGCCAGCAGCTTCGCCACCGTCGCCGGCGGAAGGGCCCGCGGCAGGCCGCATCCTCTCCGGTTCGCCACGGCGGGGACCGCCTGCGCCAAAGGCGTCACGACGAGGCCTTCGACGTGGAGGAACCGCAGGAAGGACCGCAGCGCGGACGCCAGGTCCGCGGCGCCTGCCCGGCTGCGCCGCGGCAGCTCACGTGCAATGGGGAGGGGCACCGGCGCGTGCCTGATACAGAGACGGCCGGCGCGGTGCCTTGCGCCCTGACCGAGTGGATCATCAGGGCATCTAACCCGCCGTACCCGCCGGGGTGGTTGGGGCGGGATTCAGTTGCGACACAGCACCTGGACCGACCGGCTGGGCGCGCCGATCACGTCGCCCGGTCTGGCCACGGTCACGCCCTGGGCTGAGATCAGCGGCACCGCCGTGTCGAGGACCTTCGACCACAGCGCGCCGTAACGGGGCGGGGGGAGGGTGAATTCCACGGCGAGCTCGCTGGCGTTGAACAGCAGCAGGAACGAGTCGCTGCGGATCGGCTCGCCGCGCCAGCCCGGTTCGCTGATCGCGTCGCCGTTCAGGAAGACGGCCAGGGACTTGGCGGAGCCAGCCTGCCAGTCGGCGTCGGTCATCTCCCGGCCGGCCGGGGTGAACCACGCGATGTCCCTCAGCTGGCCGGGCACCCTGCGGATGTCCTGCCCTTGGAAGAAGCGGCGGCGCCGGAACACCGGATGGTCCGCGCGGAACTGGACGAGCCAGCGGACGAACTCCAGCAGTGCCTGGTTTGTCCCTTGCGCGGCCGGTCCTCTGCGCCTGGCCGGCACGCCGGCAGCCGGGGGCTCGCGGGCGGCCCCCCAATCGACCCAGGAGATCTCGTTGTCCTGGCAGTAGGCGTTGTTGTTCCCCCGCTGGGTGCGGCCCATCTCGTCGCCGGCCAGCAGCATCGGGACGCCCTGGGACAGCAGCAGCGTGGCCAGGAAGTTGCGTTTCTGCCGCTCCCGCAGCACCAGGATGTCCGGGTCGTCGGAGGGGCCCTCGGCGCCGCAGTTCCAGGACCGGTTGTCCTCGCTGCCGTCCCGGCCGTCTTCGCCGTTGGCCTCGTTGTGCTTGCGGTCGTAGCAGACCAGGTCGGCCAGGGTAAAGCCGTCGTGGCAGGTGACGAAGTTGACCGAGGCGACCGGGCGCCTGCTGTCCTGCTGGTACAGGTCGGACGACCCGGTCAGCCGGGAGGCGAACTCCCGCAGCGTGGCGGGCTGGCCGCGCCAGAAGTCCCGTACCGTGTCCCGGTACTTGCCGTTCCACTCGGTCCACAGCGGCGGGAAGTTGCCGACCTGGTAGCCTCCCTCGCCGACATCCCACGGTTCGGCGATCAGCTTGACCTGGGACACCACCGGGTCCTGCTGGACCAGGTCAAAGAACGCGGACAGCCGGTCCACCTCGTAGAACTGGCGGGCGAGCGCGGCGGCGCGAGCGAACCGGAACCCGTCCACGTGCATCTCGAGCACCCAGTACCGCAGCGAGTCCATGATCATCTGGAGCACGTGCGGGTGCCGCATCAGCAGGCTGTTCCCGGTGCCGGTCGTGTCCCGGTAAAACCGCGGGTCGGCGTTTTCGAGCCGGTAGTAGGCGGCGTTGTCGATGCCGCGGAAGGACAGCGTGGGCCCCAGGTGGTCGCCCTCGGCGGTGTGGTCGTACACCACGTCGAGGATGACCTCGATCCCGGCCTGGTGCAGCGCGCGGACCATGGATTTGAACTCTGGGACCTGCTGGCCCCGGGTGCCGCTGGCGGCGTAGGCGTTGTGCGGGGCGAAGAAGCCGATGGTGTTGTAGCCCCAGTAGTTGCTCCGCCCGCACCTGGCCAGGACACTTTCCGGCACGAACTGGTGGACCGGCATGAGCTCGACCGCCGTGACTCCCAGTCGCTGCAGGTACTGGATGACCGCAGGGTGCGCCAGCCCCTGGTAGGTGCCGCGCTGCTCCTCCGGGATGAGCGGATGCAGCTTGGTCAGGCCCCGGACATGCGCCTCATAGATCACGGTCTCGTCGTAGTGCGTCCGCGGCGGCCGGTCGACACCCCAGCCGAAGTACGGATTCACCACCACCGACCGCGGCACGTGCGCCGCCGAATCCGCGTCGTTGCGCTCGTCCGGGTCCCCCAGACGGTAGGCATACACCGCGGGGTCCCAGCGGACGCTGCCCTCGATCGCCTTCGCATACGGATCAAGCAGCAGCTTGGCCGGGTTGCAGCGGCGCCCGGCAGCCGGGTCACAGGGGCCGTGCACCCGGTACCCGTACCGCTGGCCCGGTCCGACGCCAGGCAGGTAGCAATGCCAGATGAACCCGTCGACCTCGCGCAACGCCACCCGGGTCTCCGCGCCGTCGTCGGCAAACAGGCACAGTTCCACCTGCTCCGCAATCTCCGAGAACACGGCAAAGTTAGTCCCCGCGCCGTCATAACTCGCCCCCAGCGGGTAACTGTCGCCCGGCCACACCGGCGTATCTGCTGCCACCGCTCTGCCCTGCCCTGATGCCGGCTACGACCTCACCGTGCCCTCCAGTACGAGAATCACACCTGTACCGGCCGGGGCCGCAGCGCATGCTCCTTGATCGGGCACACTGCAGGCACGAGCTTCGTGCCGTCCCTCGGCGAGCATCCTGTGTTTCGCATGTTCCTGGGTTAGCTGGGGGTTAGCTGTCAGCGCCCCGTGGCGTCAGATCAAAGGACCAAAGCCCTTGCAGGATGCTATGCCGGGCCGGTTTACTGGCGCGATGTTCGTTGCGAGGAGAAGCGCTTCGATGCTGCCCAGGCGGGAGCTGGCCAACCTGCGTCGCAGCGGTGCGCTGATCACCTCCTCGGTGGACTGCTGCAGGGTGGGGTATATGTGGGGCGGTCCGGCTGGGCCTGCTGGGCCCGCCCCGCCGTTGCCGGACCGCGCTGGTGAGCAGGCCGGTGAGCGCCAGCTAGGCATGACGGAGGCGATAGTGATCAAGTCCAGGCCAGCGAAGGGCAAGGCCAAGGTCACGTTCACCGTTGATCCCTGGGTGGGCGCCCAGGCCGCGGCGGTGTGCGGGGAGTGGAACGACTGGTCGGCCGACGCCGACGTGATGCACCGCGACGCCAAGGGCGGGTTCAGCGTGACGGTCGACCTGGACGCGGGGCGTGCCTACCGGTTCCGGTACCTGCTGGACGGCCAGCGGTGGGACAACGACTGGGCCGCCGACGCCTACGTCCGCAACGACTTCGGCGGGGAAGACTCGGTGGTGGACCTGACGGCGCTGGCCAAGGCGGTCCCGCCGGCCGCGAGGAGGACGCCGGCCAAGAAGGCGGCGTCTGCGGAGACCGCCGAGAAAGCAGCGCCCGCAGTGAAGCGAGCCGAGAGGACGGCCAAATAGCGCGGGCGAGGCGGGGCGGCGCCGCGGCCGCGCTTGTTGCCCCGCACCGCACGACTTGCCCCTGCGGCTTTTTCGGGAGGCAGCCGTGTTCGTGGTGATGGTTGCGTCGGAGTGTGCGCCGGTGGCGCAGGCGGGCGGACTGGGGCAGGTGATCTTCGCGCTGAGCCGGGAGCTGGAGCTGCGGGGCCACGCCGTCGAGATCATCATGCCGAAATACGACTGCATGCACTACGACCAGATCTTCGGGCTCGCGGTCGCCTACCAGGACCTGCAGGTGCCCTGGTACAGCGGGTTCGTGCACTGCACCGTGTGGTTCGGGTGGGTTCACGGCAGGAAGTGCTTTTTCATCGACCCGCACTCACCGGACCAGTTCTTCAACCGCGGCCACTTGTACGGCTCGCCTGACGATGTGGCCAGGTTTGCATTCCTGTCGAAGGCGGCTCTGGAGTTTTTGTGGAAGGCCGGCAAGCGGCCCGAGGTGATCCACGTTCACGACTGGCAGACGGCGGTCGTGCCGGTGCTGCTCTACGAGATCTACCAGCACCTCGGCATGCACGATCAGCGGGTTTGCTATACCATCCACAATTTCGCGCATCAGGGTATCTGCGGCGACTACGTCCTGTGGGCGACTGGCCTGACCCGCCCGGAGCATTTCTTCGATGACGACCGGCTCCGCGATAACTTCAATCACAGCGCGATCAACCTGATGAAGGGTGGCATCGTTTACTCGAACTTCATCACCACGGTGTCACCGCAGCATGCCTGGGAGGTTATCAACACCGATCAGGGGATGGGCCTGGGGCACACGCTGCACGTCCACCAGGGCAAGTTCGGTGGTGTCCTGAACGGCATCGACTACGATGTCTGGAACCCGGAAATAGATATCCTGATCCCGTCGAACTACACGGCCGGCACGGTCGACCGGAAATACGCGAACAAGGATGCCCTGCGCGACCGGCTGATGTTGCGGAAGGAATTCAAGCCGGTCATCGCTTACGTGGGCCGCGTCGACTACCAGAAGGGCGTCCATCTCCTCGAGCATGCCATTTTCTACGCCCTGGCTCAGGGCGCGCAGTTCGTCTTGCTGGGCGCTTGTCCCGACCCCGGCGTCAATGATCACTTCTGGCACCTGAAGCGCCAGCTGAACGACGACCCCGACTGTCACCTGGAAATCGGGTTCGACGAGGGCCTGGCCCACCTGATCTACGCCGGTGCCGACATGCTGGTGATGCCCAGCCTGTTCGAGCCGTGCGGCCTGAGCCAGATAACGGGCCTGAAGTACGGCACCGTTCCGATCGTGCGCGCCATTGGCGGCCTGGTGGACACGGTCTTCGACCGCGACTACTCCGCACTCCACCCCGGCGACCGGAACGGCTACGTGTTCCACCAGGCGGACAACGAGGCGCTGGAGTCCGCGATGGCGCGGGCCATCGGGCTGTGGTTCTCATACCCGGGCGAATTCCGGCAGCTTATGCTGAACGGGATGCGGCAGGATCACTCCTGGGCAGGCCCTGGCCAGGACTACGTGAACATCTATGACCACATCCGCCACAAATAGGATCACGCACACGTCGGGTAAGGAGCCAGAGCATGGGAGAGCTTCCCGAGTACGTTGACGGGCTTCCCAACATCTGCGGCTCGGAGCAGCGCATCGAGGAAGCGATCCGGGACCGGGGCACCGATCCGGTGTTCCTGGCCCCGGGCACCGCCGGGTCCGACGACGTGGACAGTGCCTTCGCCGTCGCTTTGCACATGCACCAGCCGCTCATCCCGGCAGGCGGACCTGATCTGCACACGGCGCCGATCATCAGCAACCTGAAGTGGATGCAAGACAACCCCGGCATCGGCGATAACCACAACGCCCCGGTGTTCCTGTGGTGCTACAAGCGGATGGGCGAGTTCGTCCCCCAGCTGCTCGACGAGGGGCTCGCGCCGCGGGTCATGCTCGAGTACTCGGGAATGCTGCTGCACGGCCTGCGCCAGATGGGCGCAAACGACGTGCTGGATGCCCTGGCCGGCATCACCACCGGCGCGCGCAACCGGCAGGCGGCGGAGTGGCTGGGCTGCCCGTGGGGGCACGCCGTGGCGCCGTCCACCCCGGTCCAGGACTACCGCCTGCACGTGCGGGCCTGGCAGCACCATTTCGCCGCCCTGTTCGGCCTGGACGCGCTGCGCCGGGTCCGCGGCTTCTCCCCCTCGGAGATGGCCCTGCCCAACCACCCCGACGTCGCTTATGAGTTCGTGAAGACCCTGACCGACTGCGGCTACCAGTGGGTCCTGGTCCAGGAACACACGGTCGAGGAACCCGACGGGGTCGGGCTGCAGCGGCCGCACCTGCCACGCCGCCTGGTCTGCGCCAGTTCCAGGGGCGAGGTCGCCAGCATCACCGCCGTGGTCAAGACCCAGGGCAGCGACACCAAGCTGGTCGGCCAGATGCAGCCGTACTACGAGGCCAAGGGATTGTCCCGCTGGGACCTGGACGGCCGTGGCGTGCCGCCGCTGGTCACCCAGATCGCCGACGGGGAAAACGGCGGGGTCATGATGAACGAATTCCCGCCCAAGTATTTCGAGGTGATCCGGGAGAGCTCGGGCACCCAGACCCCGGCCATGAACGTCACCGAGTACCTCGAAGGGCTCCACTCGGCTGGCATCGGCCCCGCGGACCTGCCCGTGATCCAGCCGCTGTTCCAGTCCAGGATCTGGGGCCGGATGGACCCCGGCGACGGGCCGGACCGGCTGGCCGAGGTGATCGGGCAGCTGGAAGCCGAAGACGGGAGCTTCCATATGGAAGGCGGCAGCTGGACCAGCAACATTTCCTGGGTCCGCGGCTATGAACGGGTGCTCGCCCCGATGGAGCAGGCGAGTTCGCTGTTCCACGAGCGGGTCCTGGCCAAAGCCGTCCCCACCGACGACCCCCGCTACCGCAACGCCCTGTTCCACCTGCTCACCGCCGAGGCCAGCGACTACCGCTACTGGGGCGCCGGGGGCACCTGGGCCGACTACGGCGCCGAACTGGCCCGGCGAGCCATCGAGATCGTCACCTACGACCTGTAACAAGCAGGAGCGCTCGATGGTCGACGCAGCCTTCGCCCTAGTCCTCAACTTGCACCAGCCCGCCGGCAACCTCGAGGACCTCCTCCAGACACGCGAGTGGGAGGCCAGTGAGATCCTCTGGGCGATGGACCGGATCCCCCGGTCACTGTGGGCGTATGAGGACATCGGCAGGGTGCACCTGTCACTGTCCGGCACCCTGCTGGAGACCTTGACCAGTCCCGGCTTCCAGCACCGCGCCTACGGCATCGTCGACTGCGGATCGCTGCTGTGGTACCTGCAGAACACCAACATCATCCGCATCCTGGGAACCGGCTACTACCACCCCGTGCTGCCCCTCATTCCCCGCGCCGACTGGGATGAGCAGCTCGAACGCTGGCAGGGAATCGGCCGGCACCTGTTCGCGCGGACCAGCTTCCCCGGGTTCTGGCCCCCGGAAATGGGCTTTTGCATGGAACTCATCCCCGCCCTCAAACGCCAGCACTACCGCTACGTCCTGGTCGACAGCGAGCACGTCGAAGCGGTCACCCCCATGCGCTGGGACGAACTGCGCTACCGCCCGCATATCGCCCGGCTCGGCCGCGAGGAAATCACCGTCGTGGTACGGGACCGCGACCTGTCCAACGCCCAGGAAGCAGGGATGGAGGCCGGCTGGTTCATGCACGAGGTGGCCCAGCGGACCAAGTATTGCGACTTCCCGCCCCTCGTGACTACCTGCACCGACGGGGACAACGGCGGCTGGTTCCGCAACGCCTCACCGGAAGCCAACTTCTGGCACGCCTTCTACCAGGACCTGCTGCACCGGGTACGAGACTACCGAAGCGAGGGCATCCGCCCCTGCTTCATCGAGGACTACCTGGACCGCCACGGCGCCCACGGCGAGGTCACCGTGCGCCCGGGCGCCTGGAACACCGGCTGGCACAACGGCACCGGCTTCACCCAGTGGATCGGCTCGCAAGCCCAGCAGCAGGCCCTGACCCGCCTGGACGAGATCAGCCAGGCCATCTACGCCGCCCGCCGCAACGCCGTCGGCATCTCCGTCCGCGACCCCGATGTGTACCGGCTGCTCGAGCAAGCCCACTGGCGGGTCCTGCGCGCCGAGACTAGCTGCAACTTCTTCTGGGGGGACGCCTGGCTGCAACGCTGCCACGACGACTTGGACCAGGCCGCCAGCTTCCTGGACCAGGCAGGATCGCGCCTGACCTGATCCCACCGCCGGCCAGCCCGGAATACCAGGCGGTCCCGCGGCCCGCTCAGGCGGCGTGACCTGCTCGGCGCCGCTACGACTCGGGGGCGAGCCAGAGCACGCCGAGCGGGGGGAGGGTGATCCGGGCCGAGGCCGGCCGGCCGTGCCAGGGCTCCGGCGCGGCCTCGACGCCGCCGTAGTTGCCGGTGCCGGTGCCGCCGTACACCGTCGCGTCAGTATTGAGGATCTCACGCCACCGGCCGGCTTGGGGCAGGCCCACCCGGTATTCCACGTGTGGTACTGCGGAGAAGTTGGCCAGGCACGCGACGACCCCGGACCCGTCTGGCCGGCCGTCGGAGGCCGCGGGCAACCGGAGGAAAGACAGCGTATTTCCCTGGGCGTCGTTAGCGTCGATCCAGCTGAACCCCTCCGGCGAGGCGTCGAGCTCCCACAGCGCGCGGGTCCGCCGGTAGATCGCGTTCAGGTCCCGGGACAGCTTCTGCACGCCCTGGTGGACGGGGTACTCCAGCACCTGCCATTCGAGCCCGCTGTCGGACCACTCGTCGCGCTGGCCGAACTCGCCGCCCATGAACAGCAGCTGCTTGCCCGGATGCGCCCACATGTAGGCCAGCAGCGAGCGCAGCCCGGCGAACTTGCGCCATTCGTCACCCGGCATCTTGTTCACCAGCGAGCTCTTGCCGTGCACCACCTCGTCGTGCGACAGCGGCAGGATGAAGTTCTCCGAGAACGCGTAGATCATCGAGAACGTTATCTCGTTGTGGTGGTACTGCCGGTAGATGGGATCCTGGCTCAGGTAGACGAGCGTGTCGTGCATCCAGCCCATGTTCCACTTGAAGCCGAACCCGAGCCCGCCCAGGTGCACCGGCCGGGACACCCCGGGCCAGGCGGTCGACTCCTCGGCGATCGTCGTGATGCCGGGATCGCGCTTGTAGCAGGTGGCGTTGACCTCCTGCAGGAACGAGACGGCATCCAGGTTCTCCCGGCCGCCGTACTGGTTCGGCGCCCACTCGCCGGGCCTGCGCGAGTAGTCCAGGTACAGCATGGACGCGACCGCGTCGACGCGCAGCCCGTCCACGTGGAACTCCTCCAGCCAGTAGACCGCGTTGGCGACCAGGAAGTTCCGCACCTCGTTCCGCCCGAAGTTGAAGACGAGCGTGCCCCATTCCGGGTGCGCGCCGCGCCGCGGGTCGGGGTGCTCGTACAGCGGGGTGCCGTCGAAGCGGGCCAGCGCCCAGTCGTCCCGCGGGAAGTGCGCGGGCACCCAGTCCAGCAGCACGCCGATGCCGGCCTGGTGCAGCGCGTCGACCAGGTAGCGGAAGTCGTCCGGGTCGCCGAACCGCGCCGTCGGCGCGTAGTAGGACGTGACCTGGTATCCCCACGAGCCGCCGAACGGGTGCTCGGCGACGGGCAGGAACTCCACGTGGGTGAAGCCCATGTCGGTGACGTAGTCGACAAGCTCGGTGGCCAGCTGCCGGTAGGACAGCCCCGGCCGCCACGAGCCCAGGTGGACCTCGTAGATGCTCACCGGCTCGCGCACCGGCTGCCGCCCGGACCGCGCCGCCATCCACTCCGCGTCGGCCCAGGCATACCGGGAGGTGAACACCACCGACGCCGTGCCGGGCGAGCGCTCGGCCGCGGCCGCGAGCGGGTCGGCCTTTCCCCGCCACACCCCGTCCCGGCCGCAGACCGCGTACTTGTACCGGGCACCATCGGCCACTCCGGGGACGAACAGCTCCCACACGCCCGAGCCGCCGAGCGAGCGCATCGGGAACGCGCGGCCGTCCCAGTAGTTGAAGTCACCGGTGACCCGGACGCCGAGGGCGTTCGGCGCCCACACGGCGAAGGACGTCCCGGTGACCCGGCCAGCCTCGCGGACGTGCGCGCCGAGCACCCGCCACAGCTCCTCGTGCCTGCCCTCGGAGATCAGGTACAGGTCGAACTCGCCCAGGGTGGGCAGGTAGCGGTACGGGTCATCGGCCACCGCCTCGTCCGCCCCCTCTCCCGGGTACACGGTGGCGAGCCGGTAGTCCGGCACCTTCTCATCCGGCAGGGTGACCGTGAACACCCCTCTGCCCAGGTGCGCCATGGGAAACCTGCGGCCGTCGTCGAGGATCACCGTCACCAACGCGCCCACCGGGCGGAGCGCCCGCACCACGACGCCCTCCGGGCCGGGATGGGCGCCCAGGATCGAATGCGGGTCATGGTGATGCCCGGCGACCAGCCGCTCGATCTCCCCCAGGCTGAATTCGGTGTCTGTCATGGCAACTCGATCTTCCTGGCCATATCTGCCGAACGACTCCCGGCCGACCCGGGCGCGTCACAGCCGGACGATGTTGACCGTCTCGGTGACCGGCCCTGCGGTTCGTGACTGATGGCCATGAGCCGAATCTAAGCCCCGGCACCGACGAGGGACACAGCGGGCCACGCCGATGAGAGCGGCTCAACACATCCGCCCGCCAGGTCGAGCCCACCAGCCCGTGTCTGAACGTAGCGTCTGAAATCGCCATGCTATCGACCTGATGGAACCCGCTGACCGATGTCAGGCGAGAAGCCCGGCTCCCGGACGAGGTCGGCGTTCTACTTCGGCCGATGGCGCCGAAGGCCGACGACGAGTCGTCTGGGGCGGACCAGCCATAACCGGCCCGACGAGCGCACACCCGGCAGGAGGTTGTTGTGACGGTGCCGACAAGCAGTGTGGGATCGGCCACAGCATAGCCGCTGAGAGCCCGCAGCCGCCCTGGCCGACCAGCACGTGGCCAGCGCCGAGGATGGCTGATCACGTAAAGAACCCAGAACCGAGAGTTCTGCGCGCCAGCCGACGGAACGTCAAGCGCGCCTTGGCGAGCACAAAATCGGCGATCGGGTCGCTAATACTCCGAAATAGCCGACACACTCCGTTACGATCCCCTGGCTGTGGGCACCGCGCGCGTAGCCGATGTGCGTGCCGTCATGCGCCGGTGGGTCCGTCCATTCCTCGCCGTTAAGCGATGTCGATGCCAGGCTGACCGGGAGTAGGGTGCTGGCGTGGGAGGCAGCTCTGGCCAGCTCGCTTCTGATCTCATCGGGCGTGTTCGCGAGGAGGTCTCCGCGGCGGCGAGCCGGAATCGGTTTGTTGACCTGCTGGAGGCCGGCGGTGTTCCGCGGGACAGGCTGACCTGGCTCGCGGGTGAGCAGTTCCGCATCGTCGGCAGCGACCAGCGCAGTTTCGCGTTGCTCGCGGCCCGCTTCCCGGACCCGCCGGCCGGTGAGATGTTCCTGTCCCTGGCGCAGGGCGAGCTGCACGCGCTGCGGCTGCTGGCCGATTTCGCCGCCGCGCTGGGGTGGCAGGAGCGGGATCTGCGGGCCTACGAGCCGCGGCCGCTGGCGCAGGCATACCCGGCGTATCTGGCCTGGAGCGCGCTGTTCGGGACCTGCAGCGGGGTCGCGCTGGCGATGCTGGCCAACCTGGAGGAGTGGGGCGGCTACTGCGGCCGGACCGCCGAGGCGCTGGTCACCCGCTACGGCCTTTCTGAGCGGGCTGCCGGGTTCTTCCGGTTCTTCGCCGGGCCGCCGCCAGGCTTCACCGAGCAGGCGGCGTCCGTCGTCGCCGCCGGGCTTGCCGCGGGTGAAGATCCGCAGGAGGCGGTGCGGGCGGCCCTGGCCCTGCACGCGTACGAGATCGCGTTCTGGGACGCGCTCGCCGACGGCCTTCGCGATGGACCGCGAGGATCATGAGCGCAAAATAGCCGCCGCTATGTACGTTCAGAGGCTGCCGATGGATTACGGTTGACGTCGCGCAGAATCTGATGTTCTGGACGCCAGTCACCTGTGCCGCCGCCACACCGTGAGCCCCTCATGCTCGGCGGTCGGGCGCGCGTTAAGAACGAGGTGCTTCCGCCGGGCACGCGCCGTCGGCCCGGGTGTTCGCTCCAGCCGCGCTCGCTGGCCGGGTGGGGAAGTTCCAGCCGCCGGGCAGTTGGCCGGCCGCACGGTCTACACCCCCCGCGCGTTCCGTGACAGGCTGGCCAAAGGCAATCGTGGCGCGCGGACCCCTGGCCATAGCGGGTGCCGCATCCACAACCAAGAAGGTCAAGATGGCGCAGGGCACTGTGAAGTGGTTCAACGGCGACAAGGGCTACGGTTTCATCGCGGTCGAGGGCGGCCCGGACGTGTTCGTGCACGTCAGCGCGATCGCCGGTGGCGGCTACCGCAGCCTCGAGGAAGGGCAGAAGGTCGAGTTCGACATCACGCAAGGCCAGAAGGGGCCCCAGGCAGGCAACGTCAGGGTCATCGGCTGACGCATCGGCAGGGGACGACTCGACGCCAGGGCAGATTACCCCTTGCGAAGAGCGAACGGCTGCACACAGCGACGGGCCGCTGATCGGCATGTCACCAGATGAGCTTGCTGGTCATCGGTTGCGCACACAGATCTCCTCATACTCGGCGATGTTGCCGGCCCCGGCGGCTCGCAGTCCTTGGCCGAAACGCTCGCGCCCGGCAACGGTAGCGGGCCTGCGGGCCGATGCTGTCGACGCGCTCATCGGGGGGAGGTTCGGCGTTGACTATGTCGGCAGCCTTGGCGCGGTCAGCGGTCCCGGCGCGGGAGCCGTTCATATGGCCGCGCGGGTGACGGCTCAGGATCGGTGCGGGCCACAGTGTGCGCCCCTTACCGGCCGGGGCTATCGCGTCAGGTGGCTGAGGAACCAGTCCCTGGCCAGCCCGGCGGCGGCGTCGAGGGTGCCCGGCTCTTCGAACAGGTGGGTGGCGCCGGGCACCACGGCCAGGTGGTTCTGGCAGCGCAGCTCGGCCTGGGCGCGGCGGTTGAGGTCCAGTACTACCTCGTCGTGCCCGCCGACGATCAGCAGGGTCGGCGCGGTCACGGCCGCCAGCCGGGGGCGGGCCAGATCGGGGCGGCCGCCGCGGGACACCACGGCCGCGATGCCGGCGCCGGGCTCGGCCGCCGCCCACAGCGCCGCCGCGGCGCCGGTGCT
>WNGH01000256.1_pt1 | contig 42761 bp, 34 predicted proteins | sample 5400631 | NCBI WGS metagenome assembly WNGH01 (sample SAMN13153373, study PRJNA577476) | soil metagenome | isolation source: 115 cm soil or saprolite under Garry oak tree replicate 1 | place: USA:California | collected 2016-06-15 | reverse complement strand
TGTTGTCGATCGCCGATGTGCCCAGGCCCGACGTGCGGCCGGGGACGGTGCTCATCAAGAATCACGCGATCGGTGTAAACTTCGCGGACACGCGCTTCCGCCAGGGTACGTACGCCGTGCAGCCCAAGCTCCCCGACACGCCGGGGCTCGAGGCCGCGGGCGTGATCGAGGCGGTAAGCGAGGGCGTGACGAATCTCCTGCCGGGTGCCCGCGTGGCCGTGTTCGCCAGCAAGACGTATGCGGACTACTGCCTCGCCCCGGCTGGGATGGTCATCCCGCTTCCGGACTCCGTGAGCTTCACCCACGGCGCCGCGTTCCCGATCCAGGTCCTGACCGCGTATCACCTGCTTCACACGGCCGGCTCGACGGGGCCGGGGACGAGCGTGCTCGTCCATTCGGCGGCCGGCGGGGTGGGGCTCGTGGCGGTGCAGCTCGCCAAGGTCGCCGGCGCCCGCGTCTTCGGGACGGTATCGAGCGCCGCGAAGGCCGACCTGGTGAGGGAGTGCGGCGCCGACGCGATCATCAACTCCACGACGGACAAGTTCGCCGACGAGGTGCTGCGGCTGACCGACGGCCGCGGCGCCGACCTCATCCTGGACGCGGTGGGGAAGCCCACGTTCGAGGAGGACCTGCGCTGCCTGGCGCCCTTCGGGCATCTCATCCTCTACGGGCGCGCCGGAGGATCTCCCGATCCGCTCAACGTCTCCACGCTGTCCGCGAAGTCGCAGAAGGTGAGCGGGTTCATGTTGCCCGCGGTGACGCGCGGCTTGCCGGACAAGACGCGCGAGAGCGTGGCGCTCTGCTTTGGCCTGATGCGCGATGGCCGGCTCAAGCTCCACATCGGCCGGACGTTCTCGCTGGCCGAGGCCGCCGAGGCACATCGCTACATCGAATCGCGCCAATCGACGGGCAAGTTGGTACTGCTGCCGTGATGCTCGCGAAGAGGCATCGAGCAACCAACCGGTTGTTCGTGACTTCACCTGGAATCGGCCGGACGAATCTGGCGGAGGACACTCGATGAGCAAGCCTTGGACGCGTCGACAGGTGCTGGCACAGATGGGGATCGCGGCGGCCGCCGTCCACACCCTCGATCCGCACGAGCTCTGTTGCGCCACGCCGGCGTGGGCCCAGACGGCCGACAAGGAGCTCTTCGAGCTCCAGAAGGTCGGCGACGGCGTCTACGCGGCGATCGCGGCGCCGAGATACAAGACCAACTGCAATGCCGCCGTGATCGTGACGAACGACGGGGTCGTGGTGGTCGACTCCCACTCGAAGCCCTCGGCGGCCCGGGCTCTCTACAAGGAGATCCAGGGGATCACGAACAAGCCGGTGCGCAAGCTCGTCAACACCCATTTCCATTTCGATCACTGGCAGGGCAACCAGATCTACGCGGAAGGCAATCCGGGCCTCGAAGTCGTCGCCACCCAGCGCACGCGGGAGAACCTGACCCGTCCGGACGCGGGCCTGGGCGGGATTCCCTTCGTCGAGAAGCAGGTCACCACGCTGCTCCCGGCCGAGATCCAGAAGCTGAAGGACGATGTCATGCGCGCCAGCAATCCGGAGATGAAGGCCCGCCTCGAGTCGAACCTCCAGCAGGCCGAGGCGTACTTCCAGGAGCTCAAGAGCTTCAAGCCGACGCTGCCGACGCGAACGGTGTCCTCGACGACCACGCTCCAGGAGGGCGGACGTGAGATCCAGCTCCACGTGTTCGGCCGGGGGCACACGGACGGCGACCTCTTCATCTATCTCCCGAAGGAGAAGATCGTCGCGACCGGAGACGCGTTGATCGACTGGATGCCGTTCATGAACGACGGATATCCAGAAGACTGGGTGCAGACGCTGAGCGCCCTCGAGAACCTCGATTTCGCGCAGATCATCCCGGGTCACGGAACCGTGCTGCCCAAGAGCAACCTGGCCTTCTTCCGCGGCTACATGGCGGACCTGATCGCCGCCGTGAGGAAGGCGGCCGGCGAGGGCGCCAGCCTCCAGGAGATGCAGAAGAAGATCAGTGACGATCTCGCCCCGAAGTACGAGAAGGGGATGTCGAAGTATCCGATCGGCCAGTATCGGGACCGCGTCGGTGTGAACGTGGAGATGGTCCTGAAGAAGGTGGTCAAGAAAGCGTAGGCGCGCGCGACGTCAGTCCGCCAGCAGGCCTGACGCGCGTTACTCGGGGAGCGGTACGCAGGCGGATGGTGGAATGGTCAGCCTGACCGCCTCGCCGGCCCGGAGGCGGAGCACCGGCGCGGCCGCCACGCGCAGGACGACGTCGCTGTCCGCGAGCTCGACCTGGTAGTCCACCGCGTCGCCGAGGTAGCTCACGCGCCGGACCCGCCCGCTCACGACGTTGTCACCGGCGTGGCCCTCAGTCGAGGTTGCGAACGCGATCTCGTGCGGCCGGATCGAGACCGACACCCGCGCCCCCGGGGTGAGGTCGGCGCTGGCCACGCGCAGACGCAGGGCGCCGCGCGTGACCGCGTCGGGCGTGGCCGCCACCGCATCCACCAGGTTCGTCCGCCCGATGAAATCGGCCACGAAGCGTGTGCGCGGCTGCTGAAAGATCTCCTCGGCCGAGCCGACCTGCGCAACGCGCCCGCGGTCGAGGACGGCGATGCGGTCGGAGATCACCATGGCCTCGGCCTGGTCGTGGGTGACGTAGAGCGTGGTGATGCCGAACGTCTCGTGCAGGCGCCGGATCTCGAAGCGCATCTCCTCGCGAAGGTTGGCGTCCAGGTTGGAGAGCGGTTCGTCGAGGAGCAGGATCTCCGGCTCGACGACGAGGGCGCGCGCCACCGCAACCCGCTGTTGCTGGCCACCCGAGAGCTGGGACGGATAGCGCGCCTGGAAGCCGTCGAGCTGGACGACGCGTAGCATCTCGCTCACGCGGCGATCGCGGTCCGTCCGCGTCATTCCACGCTTGAACCGAAGTCCATAGCCGACGTTCTGGGCCACCGTGAGGTGCGGCCACAGCGCGTAGCTCTGGAAGATCATCGCCATGCGCCGTCGCTCCGGCGGCACGACCGCCGTCGCCGACGACAGGCAGCGCTCGCCGACCCAGATCTCCCCCGCCTCGGGGGTGAGGAACCCCGCGACCAGGCGGAGCGTGGTGGTCTTGCCGCAGCCCGACGGGCCGAGCAGCGCCACCAGCTCGCGCGGCTTCACCTCCAGCAGGAGGTTGTCCACGGCGGCGACGCCGCCGTACCGCTTGGTGAGCCCGCGCAGCGTCACTCCGGGCATGGCGCGCTCGTCAGTCCTTGGCGCCCAGGAAGTCCCGCCCGAGCGCGGTCTGCATCAGCAGCACGATGCCGAACGTCATCGCCAGCATGAAGAGACCAAGGACGGAGATGGCGGCGAACTGACCTTCTTCCTTCAGGTCGAAGATCACGACGGAGATGACCTTGGTGGCCGGTGTGAACAGGATGATCGACGCGGACAGCTCTCGGATGACGCCGATGAAGACGAAGCACCACGTGGCGATGATCCCGCTTCGAGCGAGCGGCGCGGTGATCTCGCGCAGCACGCGCAGGCGGCCGGCGCCGAGGATGCGCCCGGCTTCTTCTAACTCGGGGTGAACGCCCTTGAACGTGGTGTCGGCCTGGGCGTAGCCCACCGGCAGCTCTTTCGTCAGGTAGGCGACGAACAGGATGGCGAGCGTGCCGTAGAGCACCAGGGGCGGGCGCGTGTAGGCGATGAAGAGGCCGACGGCCAACACCACGCCGGGAATGACCACGGGCGCGACGGCGAGAAAGCCGAGAGCCTGATGGCCGGGCACGAGCCGTCGGTTCGTCACGTAAGCGAGGAGTGCGGCCATCACCGCGCCCACGGTCGCCGTCACGATGCCCAACTCCAGCGTGTTGATGATGGCGTCGCGCGTCGCGCTGTACTCGAAGAACGTGAAGGTGAAGTTGGCCAGCGTGAGGTTGTCCCACGAGAGCGGCTGGGCCCACGCCTTCGCAAACGCCGCCTTGGCGAGGATCGCGTAGGGGAGGACGATCGTGCACGCCAGCACCGCGAAGACGCCGGCCAGCGCAGGCCAGCGCCAGCGTCCGAGAGGAATCGGGCGCCGCGCACCGGTCTTGCCGCCCACGCCGGCGTAGCCGCGACGGCCGAGCAGGCGCTTCTGGAGCTGGAGGAGCAGGGCCGTCGCCAGCAGGAGCGGAATCGAGAACGCGGCGGCTTGCTCGACTTTCGGAGGGTACTGGAAGAACGTCCAGATCTGCGTCGTGATCGTGTGGAAGCCGGCCGGCAGCGCGAGGATGGCCGGCGAGCCGAAGAGCGCCAGCGCCTGGAGCACGGCGAGGATGAAGCCGCTGATGATCGCCGGGAGCGCCAGCGGTAACGTGATCGTCAGCGCCACGCGCAGGCGGCTCGCCCCGAGGATCGCGCCCGCCTCCTCCAGGTCGGAGGCGATCAGCTCCAGCGTGTTGACGATCATGATGTAGACGTAGGGGAACGAGTAGAGCGTGACCACGAAGACGAGCCCGGACATCGTGAAGATGTTCATCAGCGGCTCGTCGCTGCCCGTCAGCCCCCGGTAGACCTTGTTGAGGAGGCCGGCGTTGGGGCCGGCCAGCATCACCCACGCGAAGGCGCCGAGGAACGGCGGCGTCACGAACGACGCCATGATGAGCGCGCGGATCAGGCGCTTGCCGGGAAGATCGGTCCGCCCGGTGAGCCACGCCATCGGCACCCCGACGGCGAGCGAGGCCGCGCCGACCCAGAACGCGAGCACGATCGTGTTCCAGAGCGCCTTCTGGAGATGGGGATCGCCGAAGACCTGGACGTAGTTGGCGAACGTCGTGCCCTGCTCGCTGCTCACGCTGACCCAGGCGAGCCAGCCGAGCGGCAGGATCATGAGCAGAACGAGCGTGACCGCCGTCGTGATCCACACGGGGACCGAGCGGTCGAACGTACTCCTGACGACCGAGCTAGGCACCGAAGAGCTCCACGAAGCGCTTCTTGACGTCTTCGGTGCGCCGGTCGATCTCGTCGGGATCGACGACGAGGACCTTCAGCTCCGAGAGCTTGGGACGATCGGCCGGGTAGACGACGTCGGGATGAGCGACGTAGAGGCCCTCGCCGTCGGCCAGGAGCTGCTGGATCTCGCGAGTGAAGATGAAGTCGGTGAAGAGCCGCGCCGCGCTGGGATGGGGCGCGAAGCTCGTGATGGCCGTAGGCGAGAAGATCAGCGGGACGCCGTCACGCGGGTACGCGGCCGCGATGGTGGTGCCCGGCTTGCGGCGCTCGGTGTAGAGCAGGCCGTAATCGGCGCCGTTGACGCCGGCCGCGCGCTCTCCCGAGAGCACGGTGCGTCCGGGATCGTGGATGGACTGCACGAGCATGACACGGTTCTTCGCGAGCTGAGCCCAGAAGTCCCAGCCGTAGAGCTTCTCGAGCGCGATGATCTGGGTCACGACGGAGCCGGCATAACCCGGATGCGACATCACGAGACGGTTCTTCCATTTGGGTTCGAGCAAGTCTTTCCAGGTGTGCGGCACGTCGGCGCCGGCGACGTGCCTGGTGTTGTAGGGCACGACGATCGGAAACGCCCGCCAGCCCCACGCGTAGCCGTCGGGGTCGCGAAAGCCGTCGGCGAAGCGTTCGGCGCCGGCCGGCGTGTAGCGCGCGAGCAGGTTCTTGCGCCGGAGCAGGACGTAGTGGCCGGTGTCCGAGGTGTTGACGACGTCGGCGTTCTTGATTCCGGCGGCCAGCTCTTGCATCACCCGTTGCAGGATCCGCTCGGACCCCGAGCGATGAACCTCGACCTTGACCCCGTAGGTCTGCTCGAACCGCGTGGCCAGCCGCTGGGCCGAGTCGAGCGCCAGCGCCGTGTGCCAGACCACCTTGCCTTCGCGCCGCGCCTCGGCCACCCGCGCGTCTTGCGCCGATGCCCCGCCGGCCGCCAGCACCAGGGCGAGCAGGACGAGCGGCGCGACGCGCTTACGCGCCGAAGAACTCGACGAAGCGCTTCTTGATCTCTTCATTGCGCTTCTCCAGCTCCTCTGGATCGACGGCGAGCAGCTTGAGATCCGTCATCTTCGGCTTGTCGGTCGGATACTTCACCTCGGGATGGCCGGTGTAGAGGCCCTCGCTGTCGGCCATGACCTGCTGGATCTCCCGGGTGAAGGTGAAGTCGGTGAAGAGCCTCGCCGCGTTCGGATGAGGCGCGGCGGCCATGATGGCCGTCGGCGAGACGACGAGCGGCACGCCCTCCTTCGGATACACGATTTCGATGGGCGAGCCCTTCTTCTTGAGCTGGTAGGCGCTGTACTCGCCACCGTTGGCCGCGACGGGACGCTCGCCGGACGCGACGACGGTCAATGGGTCCGCCGCCGACTGGGTGAGCATCACCTTGTTCTGGGCGAGCTGCTTGAAATAGTCCCAGCCGAAGAGATGCACGAGCGCGAGCACGTGGGTGGAGATGACGCCGCTGTAACCGGGATGCGCGGTGACGAGCTTGCCCTTCCACTTCGGATCGAGCAGGTCCTTCCACGTCTTCGGCGCGTCGGCCGCGGTGACCGCCCTGGTGTTGTAGGTGATGACGTTCACGGTGGCGCGGAGCCCGAAGTAGTAGCCGTCCTTGTCCTTGAAGCCGGCCGGGAACTTGTCGATCCCCTGCGGCAGGTACCGGAGCAGGAGCTTCTTGTCCTTGAGGAGCACGAAGTGGCCGGCGTCCGAGGTGTGGACGACGTCGGCGTTCTTGATCCCCGCCTGCATTTCCTGCAGGACCTTCTGGAGGATCCGCTGGGAGCCGGTCCGGTTGACGTCGACGCGGATGCCGGGATACGCCGCCTCGAACAGCTTGGCGACCTTCTCGGCGCTCGGCAGGACCAGCGAGGTGTACCAGACGATCTTGCCCTCTTTCTTCGCGGCCTCGACCAGTGCGGCGTCCTGCGCGCTCGCCACAGCCGCGGCGCCCAGGACCAGGAGCGTGGCCGCCAGTGTCCCAATCGCGCGTGTCATGCTCGATGTTCTCCCTGGAGCGATCGCATCAACGGTTCGAGCGTCCGGGCCGAGGCCAGGCGGCCCACCTCGGCGATGATCGTGTCGACCACCGCGGGGGCCAGGGCCAGGGTCGCGTTGCCGCGGAATTTCGCCGTGAGCTCGGCGGGCGTCAAGGGGAAATCGGCGCCACCGCGTGGATGGTCCTGGCGCGCCTCCAGTCGCCGGCCGTCGCGCAGCCGCACGGCGACGTGTCCGACGAACTGCCGCGGATAGTCGATCGTCTCGTCGAGGTCGTAGCCGACCGTGGCGGCGACGCGGAGCACTCTCTCGTCGGCGACCGCGTCGTCGGTGAAGTCGGCGAGCCCGGCCCAGCCGCGGACGAACATCACCGCGAGCAGGTAGGGCAAGCTGAACTTCGCCGCATAGCCGTTCGGCGGCCGGTGCTTGGCATGGAGTGGCTCCCACAACCGTGGCAGCGGCCCGGCGGCGGTGCGGCACCGGACCTCGACGATGTCCTCGGGCGTGAAGGCGTGCTCGGTCCGAAGCTTCAGCGCGCAGTCCATATATGGATGGGCGATGGAGCCGCACGGGTAGGGCTTGAAGGTGAGCCGCTCGAGCTCCCACGTCTTGCCGAGTGTTGCCATCAGGGCGTCGAGCCGCGCGGGATCGTGGCCGCCGGCGAACGCCGCGTAGAGTCCGTGCTCGCCCTCGAGGACCCGGGTGGGACCGGTGAACCCGTTGCGGGCGAGGAGGGCGGCGATCACGCCGCCGTGAGCGCCCCAGCCCGGATGCATCCGCTTCGTCCACGCGCCCTCGCTGAGGTACTCGATGATGCCGGCCGCCTGGCTGCCGCAGATTCCCAGCGCGTGGACGAGCTGATCCTCGTCGACGCCGTAGACCCGGCCGGAGGCCACCGCCGCCGCGAAGCTCGACGTGAGCGAGGTGGGATGGAAATGACGCGCGTGGAAGCGGCCGGGCACCGCGAGGCCGACGCGGCACATCACCTCGACGGCAGCGATCGTGGCTTCGAGCGCCGCGGCGCCCGAGGCACGCGTGGCCTCGGCGACGGCCAGCGCCGTCGGTACGGCGGCGCAGCCCGTGTGGACGATGGCGTCCTCGCGCGTGTCGTCGAAGTCGAGGCCGTGGGCGAGCGCGGCGTTGGCCAGCACCGCGCTCGGCGCACCGACTCTCGTGCCGCCGCCGATGATCGTGCTCTCGCTGGCGCCGCCCAGTGCTCGCGCCGTCGCGATCACGGAGTTGCCGAAATCGGTCGGCGCCGCGGCCAACGCGCAGCCGAGCGTGTCGAGAACGAGGAGTCCCGCGCGGGCGACGACCGGCGGAGGGACGTCGTCCAGACGAAGGCCGAGGGCGAAGCGGGCCAGGCGTCGCGAGGCCGAGAGGTCGTCCACGGCTCCGCTCACTCGGGTGGCTTGCGCATGGACAGCGCGCGGATCGCGTCGAGGTCGCCCGCCCGCATACGATCGGCCAGCGGGCCGTCGGCGCGCCAGGCCTGGCACGTGTCGATGAACCAGAGGTCGCGCTCGGCGCGCGGCAGCTCGTCCTCGTCGCGGAAGGCGGCGCCGGCGCCCTGCCGGATCGCCGGCCCCATGGCATGCACGAGCGCGGTGAGATGAGCGCAGCCGTGCTGCCGGCCGAAGCGCTCGTTCACCGCGCGCGTGAAGCCGTGCGCGACCGACACTCCCACGAGCTGCTGGAGCGGCGGCAGGGCGTCCCGGCAGATCGTGTACGGATGCGCGGTCATGTCCGGAATCGCCGCCGTGATGACGAGGCCGGGATGACGGACGCGCACGGTAAGCGACATGTCGTGGACGGCGCCGTCCTCACGGATCCCGAACCACATCGGTCGGGCCCCCGGACGCTCGTCGAGCAGGCGTCCGGTCACCTCGAGCTCGTGGTCGCCGACCTGGTGCACTTCCACGCGGATGGTGCGGATCTGGATCGGTGGGCGATCGTGGCTCATCGCCCGCGCACCTCGGCGAGAATGCCCAGCATGGCGGCGTGGATGTTGCCGTTGCTGGCCACGATCGAGGGCTTGTCGAGATCGAGGGGCTTGCCCACGAGGTCGGTCACGCGGCCGCCCGCTTCCTCGATGAGAAGGCTCCCGGCGGCGACGTCCCAGGGACCGGTGGTCTGCTCCCAGTAGCCATCGAAGCGGCCGGCGGCGACCCACGCGCAGTAGAGCACGGCCGAGCCCAGGCGCCGGACCGCGCGCGAGCGGAGCGTGAAAGCGGTGAACTCGGCGAGGTTCGCGTGTGACTCGCGGATGTTGTACGGGAAGCCGGTCGCGAGCAGGCTCTCGTCGAGCGTGGCCGTGTCCGACACCGCGAGCGCGACGTCGTTGACCGTCGCGCCTCGCCCGCGCTCGGCCACGAACAGCTCGTCGCGGGTGGGATCGTAGACGACGCCGAGCACGACGCGGTGATCGACCTCGAGCGCGATGGAGACCGCGTAGATCGGCAGGCCGTGGGCATAGTTCGTCGTCCCGTCCAGCGGGTCGACGATCCAGCGACGCCCGGAGCGGCCGGCCGTCGTCCCCGTCTCCTCGGCGAGGATGGCGTCGCCAGCGAACGCACGCCGCAGGCGATCCACGATCAGCGCTTCGCACTGCGCGTCCATCTCGGTCACCAGGTTGGTGGGACTGCCCTTGTAGGCGATACGCCGGACGCCGTCGAGCTCGCGTGTCAGGAGATGGCCGGCGGCGCGGGCCGCGTCCACCGCGACCCGCCGTTCGGGCGAATGCATCCTGGCGAAATCTATCACACGCTCGCTTGACAACCAACCAACGCTCCCCGAGCATGACGCTCATGTCGCCACTCTCGATCGTCGTCGTGGGTGCGGGCGGCGTCGGGGGATACTTCGGCGCTCGACTTGCGCTCGCCGGCGCGGCCGTCAGGTTCGTAGCGCGCGGCGCCCATCTCGCGGCGATCCGCCGTGACGGCCTGCGGGTCCGCTCGATGACCGAGGGTGAGCGCGTCGTCAAGATCGACGCCGTGGAGACGCTGGCCGGCGGCGCCCCCGCCGACGCGGTGCTCTTCTGCGTGAAGTCGTACGACACCGAGGGCGCGGCGGCGGCGCTCTCGCCCGCGATCGGTCCGGACACCGCCGTGGTGTCGCTTCAGAACGGCGTCGACAACGAGGAGAAGATCGACGCCGTGCTCGGCCGCTCCCACGCCGTCGGCGGCGCGGCGTACGTGTTCGCCGGGATCGAGGCGCCCGGTGTCATCGCGCATCGCTTCGGCGGCCGCATCGTCTTCGGCGAGCTCGACGGCCGGACGACGCCGCGCTGCGAACGGTTGCGGGACGCGCTCGGCGCCGCGTCGGTGCCCGTCGAGATCTCGTCGGACATTCGGCGCGTGCTGTGGGAGAAGTATCTCTTCATCTGCGCCCAGGCCGGCCTCACCGCGCTCACCCGGTGTCCCGTCGGCGTCGTGCGCAGCATCCCGGAGACGTGGCGAATGTTCCGGACGATCCTCGAAGAGGTCGCGGCGCTCGGCCGCGCGTCGGGCGTCGCGCTCCCGGCGAACGTCGTGGAGACGCTGGTCAAGCAGGGCGAAGCGCTGCCGGCGGCGCTGATGGCCTCGCTCGGCAACGACCTGATGCAGGGGCGCCGGCTCGAGCTGGAGGCGTTGCACGGCCACGCTGTCCGGCTCGGCGAGCGACTCGGGATTGCCACACCCGCGGTGGCCGCCGTGTACGCGGCCCTCAAGCCGCACGTCGACGGCCGACCCCACGCCTCCCACGCCTAGCGTGGCCCCGGCCGGGCTCGGGCCGGCCGCCCGCGCTCTGAGCCGATACCTCTCGCGATATCGCGCGCGCTATGCGCTCGGCATCGCCTGCCTGCTCACCGCGACGGCATCGAGCCTCGCCATCCCGTGGACGGTCCAGCGCGCCATCGAGGCGCTCGAAGCCGATACGGTGGGAGCCGCGATCGGACGCTACGTCGGGCTCGTGCTGCTGCTCGCCGCCACCAACGGGATCGCGCGGCTCGGTTCGCGGTTTTCCATCATGGGCGGCGCTCAGCGAATCGAGCACGATCTGAGGAACGACCTCTACGCGGCGCTCCAGCGCTTTCCGCCCGCGGAGATCGCCCGCCGGACGACCGGCGACCTCATGACGCGCGCCACCAGCGATGCCGGCGCCGTGCGGAGCCTCGTCGGCTTCGGCGCGATCAGCTTCATCGGCACCATCGCGGCCTTCGTCGGCGCGCTCACCGCGATGGTGAGCGTCGATCCGTGGCTGACGCTGTGGGCGATGGCGCCGTACCCCATCCTGATCGTGATCGCCAAGCGCGCCAACGCCAGGATCCACGCCGAGACCGACGCGGCCCAGCACCAGCTCGGCGTGCTGTCGAGCACGGTCCAGGAGCATCTGGCCGGCATGTCCGTCGTTCGCGCCTACACAATGGAGGAGCACGCCGCGCGCGTCTTCGACGCCGCCAACGGCGAATACCTCGGGCGCAGCCTGCGGCTGGCGCGCACGATGGCCGCCTTCGTCCCGCTGACCGGCGTGATCACCGGGGTCGGCGCGCTGATCGTGCTCTGGCTGGGCGGACGCGAGGTCATCGCCGGCCGGCTCAGCCTTGGCGCGCTGGTCGCCTTCAACGGCTACCTTGCGTACCTGGCGTGGCCGACGCTTGCGCTGGGCTGGACGCTCGCTCTGCTGCGCCGCGGGCTCACGTCGATGGCGCGAGTGCAGGAGATCATCGACGGGGCACCGCCCCGGGAGGCGACGACCGACGGCGAGACGGCGCCGGGATCGGCGACGGCGCCACGGATCGGCTTCCAGAACCTCACGTTCGCCTACGACGACCGCGGCCCGGCGCTCCGCGACGTGACCTTCGAGATCCGGCCGGGAGAGACCGTGGCCGTCGTCGGGCCGACCGGCAGCGGGAAGTCGACGCTCGGCGCGCTGCTCGCGCGCTTGTGGGAGCCGCCGCCGGGCGCCGTGCTCCTCGACGGCCGTGACGTCAGGACGCTCCCGCTCCGCGCGTTGCGCGGGACGATGGGCTACGTTCCCCAGGAGGCGTTTTTGTTCTCGCGCTCTGTCTCCGACAACGTCAGTCTCGAGCGCGAAGCCCTCGACGCCGCCAGGGTGCGCGATGCGGCCGTCGCCTCCGGTGTTGCCGAGGAGATCGAGGGATTCCCCCGCGGGTGGCAGACCGTGGTCGGCGAGCGCGGGCTCACGCTCTCCGGCGGCCAGCGCCAGCGGGTGGCTCTGGCTCGCGCGCTCGCCGGGAATCCCTCGCTGATCGTCCTCGACGACGTCTTCGCCAGCGTGGACGCGGCCAAGGAGGACGAGATCCTCCGTCAGCTCAGGCCGCGGCTCGCCGGACGGACCGTGCTGCTGATGACCCATCGCCTCCACGCCGCCCAGGCGGCCGACCGCATCGTCGTGCTCGTCGACGGGCGCGTGGTCCAGCAGGGCACGCACGACGAGCTGCTCAGAGCCGACGGCGCGTACGCTCAGCTCTGGCGCATCCAGCAGCTCGAGGAGGAGATCGCCGGTGCGTGACGTCGAGCACGACGAGATCCTCGGTCGCGCCTTCGATCGACGGCTCGTCGGTCGCCTGACCAGGATCGCCCGGCCGCACCACCGGCTGATCGCTGCCGCCGGCGTGCTCTTCCCGCTGATCGCCGCGTTCGAGCTCGTGCAGCCGTTCCTCGTGAAGATCGCGATCGACGATCACATCCTGCGCGCCGACTGGGCCGGCCTCACCGGCGTGGCCGCGCTCTTCCTGGCGGCCCTGGCCGTGCTCGCGATCCTGAGAGCGGTGGAGTCGTACCTGATGAACCTGACCGGCCAGCGCGTGATGCACGACCTCCGCGCGACCATCTTTCGCCACCTGCTGCGCCTGGACGCCGCGTTCTACGACAGGTATGCCGTCGGGCGTTTGATGACTCGCGTGCTCAACGACGTGGAGGCCGTCAACGAGGCGTTCACGAGCGGGCTGTTCGCCGTCATCGGCGACATCGTCACGCTCGTGGCCGTCGTGGGCGCGATGCTGTGGCTCGACTGGCGCCTGGCCCTCGTCACGTTCTCACTGGTGCCGGTGCTGGCCGCCGTCGCCGCCTGGTTCCGGGTGCGGGCGCGCGACGCCTATCGCGAGGTGCGCCGGCGGCTCGCTCGCCTGAATGCGTTCCTCCAGGAGTCGATCCAGGGCATGGCGGTGATCCAGCTCTTCGCTCGCGAGGCCCACGAGCACCAGACGTTTCGCCGGCTCAACGCCGACTACCGGCGCATGCTCTTTCGCTCGACGATCTGGGAGGCGTCGCTCTATGCGTCGGTGGAGGCCCTCGGCTCCGCTGCGCTGGCCGTGCTGCTCTGGTACGGCGCGCGCCAGATCGCGGCGGAGGCGCTGACGTTCGGCACGCTGGTCGCGTTCATCCAGTACACGACCCGCTTCTTCCTGCCCATCCGAGATCTCGGCGCGAAATACACCGTGATGCAAGCGGCGATGGCCTCAGCCGAGCGCATCTTCGAGCTGCTCGACGTGGTCCCAGCGGTCCAAGCGCCGCCGGCGACATCCCGCCCGGCGCCGACCAGCGCCGCCGCCGTGGAATTCAGCTCGGTGTGGTTCGCCTACGAGGACGAGCGCTGGGTCCTGCGCGACTGCCGCTTCGCGGTACAGCGCGGTGAGCACGTGGCGATCGTCGGCGCGACTGGCGAAGGCAAGACCACCTGCGCCCGCCTGCTGAACCGCTTCTACGACGTCGCGCGCGGCCGCGTCCTCATCGAGGGGATGGACGTCCGCGAGTGGGACCTGGCCGCGTTGCGCCGCCACGTTGGCATCATCTTCCAGGACACGGTGCTGTTCACCGGCAGCGTCGAGAGCAACCTCCAGCTCGGCCTCGACGGCCGGGTGACGCGCCCCGATCTCGATCGCGCCATCGACGCGGCCCACTGCCGGCGTCTCGTCGAGACGTTGCCACGAGGCCTCGGCGAGGAATTGCTCGAGCGCGGCGCCAATCTCTCGCACGGCCAGCGTCAGCTCTTGGCCATCGCTCGGGCGCTCGTGTACAATCCGGCCGTTCTCGTCCTCGATGAAGCCACCTCGAGTGTGGACCCGGAATCCGAAGCGCTGATCCGCCGCGCGCTGGCGCGGCTCGTGGAGGGACGCACGACGATCACCATCGCCCACCGGCTGTCCACCGTGCAATCGGCTGACCGCATCCTCGTGTTGCACCGCGGGCGTGTTCACGAGGAAGGACGTCACGCCGATCTCCTGCGCGCGGGTGGGCTCTACGCGAGGCTGTGGGAGATCTCGGCGCGCACGCAGCAGGGGTGAGCTTCGCCCGGCGCGTGTGGCGCTTCGTGCGGCGGATCCCGCGAGGACGCGTGGTGACGTACGGGCAGATCGCCGAGCGGCTCGGACGGCCGCGCGGCGCGCGGGCGGTGGGACACGCGATGCGCGAGTGCCCGCACGATCTGCCCTGGCATCGCGTCGTGAACGCGGCGGGTGGCATTAGCCCGCGGGCGCGGATGAGCGGCATGATCACGCAGCGGCTGCGGCTCGAGGCCGAGGGCATCAGGCTCCGGGGCGGCCGCGTGTCGCTGACGCGGTACCGGTGGGGCGCAGGCGGTTCGCGGCAGAGCGGTTCATTGCGGAACGGCTCATGGCTTGGAGACCGACGATGAAGCTCGCGTTGCACCTGTCCTACTCGGGCCCGCGCATCGAGCTCGATCTCCCCAAAGTGCTCGAGGCCGAGCGGCTGGGATACGACTCCGTGTGGACGGCCGAGGCCTACGGCTCGGACGCGGTGACGCCGGCCACCTGGATCGCCGCGCGGACCGAGCGTGTTGCGGTCGGCACCGCCATCATGCAGATCGCGGCGCGGACGCCGGCGATGACGGCGATGACCGCCATGACGCTCGATCAGCTCTCGGGTGGCCGCTTTCGCATGGGACTAGGCGTGTCGGGGCCTCAAGTCGTGGAAGGCTGGCACGGCGAGTCGTTCGGCAAGCCGCTCAGCAGGACGCGTGAATACGTGGCGCTCGTGCGGGCCATCCTGCGTCGCGAGAAGCCCGTGGAGTTCCGCGGCGAGTACTACCAGGTCCCGTACGCCGGCGCCGATGCCACCGGACTCGGCAAACCGCTGCGTTCGATTCTCCACGGCCGCGCCGACATCCCGATCTATCTCGCCGCGATCGGACCGAAGAACGTGGCGCTGGCCGCCGAGATCGCCGACGGCTGGATCCCGGTGTTCTTCTCGCCGCGCCGGATGGCGATGTACCGCGAGTGGCTGGATGCCGGATTCCGCGCCGCCGGTGGCCGGGCCGCCAAGGCAGGCTTCGACATCATGCCGTCGACGAGCGTGGTCGTGGGCGACGACGTGAACGCGTGCCGCACTCGGGTCAAGTCGAACGTCGCGCTCTACGTCGGCGGGATGGGCGCGCGCGGCAAGAATTTCTACAACGAGCTGGCGCGCCGCTACGGCTACGAGGACGCCGCCACGACGATCCAGGATCTCTACCTGGCCGGCAAGAAGGCGGAGGCGGAAGCTGCCGTGCCGGACGCGCTCGTCGACGAGGTCGCGCTGTGCGGTCCGCGCGAGCGCATCCGTGAGCGCCTGGCCGAGTGGAAGAGCGCGGGGATCACGACGCTGATGCTCCGTGGCGACCTGACCGCCGTTCGGACGATGGCCGAGTTGGCGCTGTAATGCGAGCCGCCTGTCGTGAGGCGAGCCGAGGAATCCGGAATCGGGAGGTCGACTGTGAAGCTTAAAGATCGCGTGGCGATCGTCACTGGCGCTGGCTCGGGGATCGGTGCGGCGTCCGCGCTGGCCATGGCGGCCGAGGGCGCGCGCGTCGTCGTCGCCGACGTGAACGAGACCGCGGCGAAGGCCATCGTGGAGAAGATCGAGCGCCAGGGCGGCCAGGGCCTCGCCCTGCACGTCGACGTGGCTCGCGCGGCGGACAACAAGGCGCTCGTCGAGCGAGCGGTGGCGACGTTCGGACGGCTCGACGTGTTCTACGCCAATGCCGGCGTGCCGCAGTGGAAGAGCGACATCGAGGAGGTCGAGGAGCAGGTCTTCGACCGGATCTTCGACGTCAACGTCAAGGGCGTCTGGCTGGGCGCCAGGTACGCGCTGCCGGTGATGAAGCGGCAACGCCGCGGCGTGTTCCTCATCACCTCATCCACGTCCGCCATCAGGCCGCGACCGGGCGGCCAGACGTACGCGGCGTCCAAGGGTGCCGTCGTCACGCTGGCGAAGGCGCTGGCGCTCGAGGCCGCCCCGCATGGCGTTCGCGTCGTGGCGATCGCGCCCGTGGCCACCCACACGCCGATGCTGCCCACGTTCATGAACAAGCAAGCGGTCGACGCGGAAGGCCTCGCGCGGTACGAGGCGACGGTGCCGCTCGGCCGGCTCAATCAGCCCGAGGACATCGCGCGTACCGCGGTCTTCCTGGCGTCCGACGACGCGGCGATGATCACCGGTTCCTGTGTCGAGGTCGACGGCGGCCGGTGCATCTAGCAGGATGAAGGTCATTCCGCTCGCGGCCGAGTCCATGGGGGTTCGCTCCATGGCGACGTTCGTGGAGGTGGACGGTGTCGGCATCCTGATCGATCCAGGGGCCACGCTGGCGCCGTCGCGCTTCAACCTGCCGCCCGCCGACGAGGAGTGGGAAGAGCTCAGGCGCGCCAACGATCGCATCTCCGCCTATGCGACGCGGGCGGCCCTCGTCTTCGTGAGCCACTACCACGAGGATCACTTCCGGAGTGATCCGGCGACGTACGCCGGGCGCCGGGTCTTGCTCAAGGACGCGCGCCGGATGATCCAGGGCGCTCAGGCCAAGCGCGCGCTCGAGCTTGGCGTCGCGTTGGCGCCTTGTGCGTCGGTCACGAGTGCCGACGGGACCGTCCATCGGGAAGCGAACTTCACGCTCGAGGTCTCGACGCCGCTGCCGCACGGCGTGGAGGGGACGACGCTCGGATCGGTGCTGGCGCTGACGGTGGTCGATCACGCCCAGCGGGAACGCTTCGTGTTCGCGTCGGACGTGCAGGGGCCGCTGTCGTCGGTGGCCGGCGCCTATCTGATCCGCCAGCGGCCGACGCTCGTCTACCTGTCGGGGCCACCGTCGTACGTCGAGCACGAGCTCGGCGCCGGTGTCATCGATCGTGGCATCGCCAACCTGGCCGGGCTGATCGAGGCCACCGGCTGCCGCGTCATCATGGACCACCACGCGCTCCGTGATTCGCGATGGGCCGAGCGCTTCGCGCGACTCTTCGAGACCGGCCGCGTGGTGACGGCCGCCGGCTTCATCGGCCACGGCACGACCGTGCTGGAGACGCGACGCCGCGAGCTCTGGAGCCGTGCGCGGCGGCCGGCGGCGAAGGTGGGTACCGTACCGATGAGGCCACGACGGGAGAGGAAGACCGCTAAAGGAGGGTACCGGGAGTGATGACAGAAGCGAAGACACTCGACGTCGGCGACTCCGCGCCCGATTTCACGCTGAAAACGATCGGGCTGAAGGAGGTCAGCCTCCACGACTACAAGGGTAAGAACGTCGTCCTGCTCTTTTATCCGCTCGACTGGACGCCGGGCTGAAGCACCTGCATGCCCGCCTTCGACAAGCGCATCCGCGACTTCGAGGCGGCCAATACCCAGGTGTTGGGTATCAGCACCGACAGCCCCTTCAGCCACGAGAACTGGGCGAAGTCCGTGAACATCAGCCACTATCCGCTCCTGTCCGACATCCAGCGCTCGGTCGTCAAGGATTACGGCGTCTACTGGGCCGACTGGAACGCCAACAGCCGGGCGACGTTCGTCGTGGACAAGCAGGGCAAGGTCCGGTTCGTCGAACGCTATGGCAAGGGCCAGCTCCCCGATCCCGACAAGATTCTCGCCGAGGTAAAGAAACTCGGGTAAGACACGCGGGGTGAGGCAACCCGCTCTGATCGATCAGGTCGGAGGGGGCCGCGATGGCCCCCTCCGAGCCTCCCCATTCGCGCGGTCCGCGACCGGCGTTTTCCTCTCGCGCGTCGTCAGCGCGACGCCGACGAGAACCAGTGCGCCGCCGGCGACGTCCCACCCGGTCAGTCCTTCCTTGAGGAGCGTGGTCGCCAGCACGACGCCGACGACGGGCTGGAAGTTCATGAAGACGGCCGAGCGGCTGGGCCCGACCACGCTCACGGCGCGGTACCACCACACGTGAGCGACGGCGCCGACCAGGCCCTGATAGAGGATCACCGTCCACGCCGTGACCGAGCTGAGCCGGGGCTTCGGGAACAGCGGTGCGGTGACGATCGACGTCACGATGATGAGCAGCGTGCCCATCACGTAGGCGCCCGTCGTGGCCAGCGCGGGCGAGGTACGGGTCAGCACCCGCTTGCCGTACAGGGTGTAGGCGCTCCAGCCGCAGAGCCCGATCAGGTTGATGAAGTCGCCCGCGCGCAGCTCCTCGGGCCTGAGAGCGGCCAGGCGGCCGTCCGTGATCACGAGCAACACACCGAAGCCGGAGAGCACGACCCCGGCCCACTGGCGTCGCGCGAGCCGCTCGCCGAGGTAGAGCCACGCGCCCAGGCCGACGATCACGGGCGTGGCGGCCTGCAGGATGACGGCGTTGGACGCGGTGGTGTAGTAGATCGCGAGATAGCTCACCTGCGTGGAGCCCCAGATGCCGAAGGCGCCCAGGAGCAGGAAGTCGCGCAACGTCGCCGGCGTGAGCCCGCGCAGCGTCTCGGGGCGGGCTCGCAACAACAGGGCGATGAGGAACGTCGACGCCACCGTGCAGCGGATGGCGGCCAGCATGATCGGCGGGATGTCACGAAGCGCCAGCTTCGCCGTGACCGGGTAGCTGCCCCAGAGCATCGCCATGACGAGGAGCGCCACGTAGGCGCGCGTTTGACTGGCTCCGGGCACGTGCCTATCATAGCCGCCGCCTGATGCCCGACCACATCCTCGAATCGCGGGTGTGGCTTCCGAAGCCGCGCGTCGAGGTGTTCGCGTTCTTCGCCGATCCCGCCAACCTGGCCCGCATCACGCCGCCGTGGCTCGGCTTCCGGCTGCTGACCGAGCGTCCGGTGATGGCGCCCTATGCCGTCCTGGACTACCGGGTGAGGTGGCTGGGCCTCCCCGTGTCGTGGCGGACGATGATCCGCGAGTACGATCCACCGGCGCGGTTCGTCGACGTGCAGGTCCGCGGGCCGTACGACCGCTGGGAGCACCGCCACCTGTTCCTGGAAGAGCGAGCGGGAACGTGGGTGGAGGACCGCGTGACGTATCGTCTGCCGCTGGGGCCACTCGGGAGACTGGTCCACGCCCTGATCGTCGAGCGTCAGCTCGCCGCCATCTGGGCGTACCGTCGGCAGCGTTTGAGCGTCCTGGTGGCGCCCGTGTCTGACGCGATTCCATGAGTCGCCGTCATTCCATGAGTCACCAATGACGAACGGTCGACGAGGTTCCGGCGCGCGCGTCGCCCCGCCGCGTGACGAGCTCGGCGCTCACATGTCCATCGCCGGCGGGCTCCATCGCGCGCTCGAGCGTGGTGCCGAGCTCGCGTGCGGCTCCGTGCAGATCTTCCTGAAGAACCAGCGCCAGTGGGCAGCCAAGCCCATGGCCGACGAGGACGTCCGCGCGTTCGCCGCCGCGCGGCGGGCCACCCGCACGGCCGCCGTCTTCGCTCACGCCAGCTACCTGATCAATCTGGGCGCACCGGACGACGCGGCCTGGCGCCAGGCGGTGGACGTCTTCACCGACGAGCTGGAGCGCGGCGAGGCGCTCGGGCTCCGCTGTGTCGTGATCCATCCCGGCTCGCACATGGGCCGGGGCGTCGAGCTCGGTCTGGCCCGCGTGACCTCAGCGCTCGACGAGGCGACCCGGCGCACCGCCGGCTATCGGATTCGAATCGCGCTCGAGAACACGGCCGGCGCAGGCAACGCGCTGGGCCGGACGTTCGGCGAGCTCGGGGAGCTGATGCGGCGCGCGGCGCGACCGGAGCGGCTCGGCATCTGCATCGACACCTGCCACCTCTTCGCGGCCGGCTACGATCTCCGGCGCGCGACAGGATGGGAGGCGGCCGTCGAGGAGTGTTCGAAGTCCGTCGGGCTCTCGCGGGTCCTGGCCTTCCACCTGAACGACGCGCGGGCGCCCCTGGGCTCGGGCCTGGACCGGCACGAGCACATCGGCGTCGGCTTCCTGGGCCTGGGCGCATTCCGATGCCTGCTCAACGACCCTCGCTTCGCGCGCGTCCCCAAGGTTCTCGAGACGCCCAAGGAGCCCGAGCCGGAGGCCGACCGGCGAAATCTCGCCAGGCTGCGCGGCCTGAGACGCACGCCGCGCTCGCGAGCGCGTGCCGGAGCGGCGGGACGACTCAGCGGGACGACGTGACGCCCGCGCGACGGCAGAGCGCCCGCACCGGGCAGCGCGAGCAGTGCGGAGAGATCGGCGTGCACACGTTCTGACCGAAGCCCACCAGCAGATCGTTGTAGTCGATCCAGAACCGTCGCGGCAGCTTCGCCCGCAGCGCCATCTCGGTCTCCTCGGGCGAGCGCGTGCGCACGTAGCCGAGCCGGTTGGAGATGCGATGGACGTGGGTGTCCACGCAGATGCCGGGCTTGTTGTAGCCCATCGTGACGACCAGGTTGGCGGTCTTGCGGCCCACGCCATTGAGCGTGAGCAACGCGTCGATGTCGTCGGGCACGCGCCCGGCGAAGCGCTCGAGCAGATCGCGGGCGATCCCCAGGACCACGCGGGCCTTCGTTCGGTAGAACCCGACCGGATAGATCGCGCGCTCGATCACGCGCGGGCTGAGGGTGAGCAGGTCCTTCGGCGTGTCGGCCAGGGCGAAGAGCCGCTGGGCCGCGGGCCCGGTCGTGGTGTCCTGGGTGCGCAGCGAGAGGATGCAGGCGATCAGCACGCGGAAGGGATCACCGGTGTCGTCGGCCACCACGGCCAGCGCCGTCCGTGTCCACGCGCGCCGGGTCCGCCGCAGGCGACGGATCACCGCCGCGATGTCTACTTCCGGTCGCGCAGCTCGTCGAGTCGTGTGCGGGCGCGTGGTCGGTCCCTCGCGGTCCAGTCGGCGACGTTGGTCGGCGCGGTCTCGTTCGCGACGCGCTCGAGCTCGCGCCGGGCCTCGGCGATGCGGCCCTCGGCGACGAGCAGCCGGGCGAGATCCAGGCGCAGGACGGTGAAGTGGGGATCGGCCTCGATCCCCTTCCGGAAATGCTCCTCCGCCTTCTTGCGGTCGCCGCCGAGCATCCCGGGCAGCTCGAAGAAGAGGTTGCCGGCCAGCGCGTGGCCGCGCACCGAGCGCGGGTTGATCGAGAAGATCGTGTCGAGCTCCTCGCGGATCGTCGGCAACAGGAAGAGCGACCGCATCATCCCCTTGGTCTGGCCCCAGCGTCCGAGGTTGAGCGCATACCAGACGTGAGCGTCCTCGCTCCGAGGCGCGATCTCGAGCGCGAGCTTGCCGAGGTCACGGCCGCGGCCGAAGGCGGCGAGCTTGTCGTCGTCGGTGGTCGCGCGAACCTCGCCGGCCAGGAAATAGATGCGCGAGAGCAGGGTGACCGCATCGGCCGGGCGCTCACGGGTGATCGCGTCCTCGAGCAGATCGCGCGCCTCATCGATGCGATGCGGGTCCTCGTGATAGGTTGCGATCAGCGCACGCGCGCGCTCCACGGGAGGCTGGGCGAACGCGACGGCGGGAGCGACCAGCAGCAGAACGGCGAGGGCGATCGACATCCGGCCGGACTCTAGCTCCCGCCTCTTCCCGGTGTCAATCGAAGGAAGCGCCCCAAGGCCTGCACCCGCTCGTCCAGGGCGTCGGGCGACTCGTGGGCCAGCGCGTCGCGGGCCGCGATCAGCAACCAGGCCAGGAGCGGGCGTGAAAGGTCGTCGCGGAGCGCGCCGCGGCGCGCTTCGTGCTCGAGGATCTCGTGCATCGCCAGCCGCGCCTGCTCGTGCGCCCACGCCGCGGCCAGCGCCTTCGTCTTGTCGCCGCGGCTCGTCGCGCTCGGACGCTTGGCCATCGGGCCGGCGCCCGACGCGAGCCGTTCGAGCGCGGCGTCGAGCAGACGAGACGGCGTCGCCGTCGTGATCAGTGCGGTGAGGTCGCGCGCCAAGGTCAACAGCCGCGCCTCGCCCGCGCCGAGCCGCGCCGGCAGTGGCGCCAGGCGGCGCTTCGTCCCGCGCGTGGTCGGGCGCTTCGTCCGACTTGGGGTCCGGCTCTTCGTCCGGCGATCCTGATGACGTCGTCTCGCCACGATGGTGAAGATAACAAAGGCGTCGCTGACCGAGGCTTCTACTGGCAACCTGCTTGCACCCTCCGGCACTGAACGAACGACACGCTTCACAAGGGGAGGACGCAAATGTTTGCACGCACTCTCATCGTCGCAGGCGGGCTCGTGCTCGCGCTCGTCGGCGCCGCCGTCGCGCAGACCGTCGTCACCGGCACCGTGACGCGCATCGACCAGCCGGCCTCCGTCATCGTGCTCCAGGATGGACGGATGGTCCGCGTCCCGGGCGGGACCGTGCTGATCAATGGGCAGCCGACGGCGATTTCGACCATTCAGCCCGGCACTCTGATCGCGATCCAGAACGGTCAGGCCGTGACGTACCAGAACGGCGTGTACGTCCCGGCGGATCCGAGGAGAGTCCCGTACGAAGTCAGCGGTCGCGTGACGCTCATCGACTCCGTCGACAACGTGCTCGTGCTCGACGGCCTGCGGCCCATCGCGTTGACGCCGGACATGCAGGTGTTCCAGGACGGCCGCCAGGTCGCCGTCGACAGCGTCCGGCCGGGCGGCTACGTGACGATCGCGTCGATGACCCCGATCCCCTTCAGGGGTCGGAATCGCGACCGGGTCGTTGCCGCGACGCCCGCGCCCACCACGACGGTGGTGACCCCGGCGCCGAGCGCGCCCGTCTCCTACACCGGGACGGTCTCCCGGATCGACTCGACGGCGATCGTTCTGAGTGATGGCCGGCGAATTCCCACGACGCAGCAGACCGTGGTGCTCGTCGACGATCGCGCGGTCATGGTCTCCAAGCTCGAGCCCGGCACCCAGGTCGTGATCTATCCAAACGGTCAGCAGGCGGCCGTCGTTGGGAGCCAGTCGGTGGTCACGACGCCCGAGACTCGCGTGATCACCACGCCCGCCGTCGTCATGCCCCCGGAGCCCGTGAAGCTCCAGGGCGGATTGCGGGAGTTCGAAGCGAGCCGGCAAGCGATCTGAGGACTTCCTCCGACAAGGAAGAAGGCCGGCAGGGTTGGTCGCCCTGCCGGCCTTTCGCTATTCGTAGCGCAGGGCTTCGATCGGATCGAGCCGGGCGGCTTTGCGGGCGGGATAGAACCCGAAGAAGATGCCGATGAGCGCGGCGAAGCCGAAGGCGAGCACGATCGCCTCCATCGAGACGAGCGTGCGCCACTCGGCGAGATAGCTGATGGCGCGTGAGCCGCCCAGGCCGAAGACGATACCGATGATGCCGCCGATCAGCGACAGCGTGATGGCCTCGACGAGGAACTGGAGCAGGATGTCGCGCCCGCGCGCGCCCACCGCCATGCGCAGCCCGATCTCGCGCGTCCGCTCGGTCACCGACACCAGCATGATGTTCATGATGCCGATCCCGCCCACCAGGAGCGAGACCGAAGCGATCGCCGCCAGCAGATACGTCATGACCTTGGACGACTCTTCCTGCGTCTGGAGGACCTCGGACAGGTTCCGGAGCCAGAAGTCGTCGTCCTGGTACGGCTGCAGGCGATGACGCTGGCGGAGGACCCCGCGGATCTGCTGCTCGGCGTCGGCCATGTCCTCCCCGGCGCGCACCTTGATCGAGATCGCCTGGACCGACCGCGGGTTGGCCTGGCTGACTCCGAGCACCTTCTTCTTGGCCGTCGAGAGCGGGATCATGATCAGGTCGTCCTGATCCTGGCCCCACGAGCTCTGGCCCTTCCGTGACAGCAGGCCGATCACGGTGAAGGGGACCTTCTTGATCCGGATGACCTGGCCGAGCGGATCGGCATCACCGAACAGGTTGAACGCGGTCGTCTGTCCGAGCAGGGCGACCTTCGACGCCCCGTCGTTGTCCTCGGGGTTGAACGATCGCCCCGTCGTCACCGGCCAGTCCCGTGCCTCCAGGTAGTCGCCCGTCACGCCCTGGATCACGGTCGACCAGTTCAGGTTGCCGTAGACGACTTGCGTCGTGCCGCGGGTGGACGGTGCGGCCACCTGCACCGCCGGCACCTCGCGGGCGATGGAGCTCGCGTCGTCCTCGGTGATCGTGAGCTGACTGCCCTGGCCGAGCCGGATGCCGCTCGAGGTGATGCTGCCCGACATCACGATGATGAGGTTCGAGCCGAGGCTCTGGATCTGCTCGGCGACGCGGGCCTGGGCGCCGGCGCCCACGCTGACCATGGCGATCACCGCGCCCACGCCGATGATGATGCCGAGCATGGTGAGCGCGCTCCGCAGCTTGTTCACGCGCAGCGCCCGGAGCGCGATGCGGGCCGACTGGACGATCGTCACGTCACGACCTCCTCCTCGGCGGGCAGCGTCGTCAGCGCCTCGGCGGCATCGCGCGGCTCGGCCACCCGCTCGTCGCGCAGCAGCCGGCCGTCGCGGAAGGTCATCACGCGCTTGGCGTAGCCGGCGATGTCGGGCTCGTGCGTGACGAGCACCACCGTGATGCCCTCGCGGTTCAGGCGTTGCAGGAGCGCGAGGATCTCGACGCTGGTCCGCGTGTCGAGGTTGCCGGTGGGCTCGTCGGCGAGGACTACGGCGGGATCGTTGACGAGGGCGCGCGCGATCGCCACCCGTTGCTGCTGGCCGCCGGAGAGCTGGCTCGGATGATGGGAGGCGCGATCGGCGAGCCCGACTGCGGCCAGACGGTCCAGCGCGCGCTCACGACGCGCCCGCGCGGGAAGACCACCGTAGAGCAGGGGCAGCTCGACGTTCTCGAGCGCCGTCGTCCGGGGCAGCAGGTTGAACTGCTGGAACACGAACCCGACCTTCGTGTTGCGGATTCCCGCCAGCTCGTCCTTCGAGAGCCCGCTGACGTCGACGCCGTCGAGCAGGTAGTTCCCTGCCGTCGGCGTGTCGAGGCATCCGAGGAGATTCATGAACGTCGATTTGCCCGATCCCGACGGTCCCATGACGGCGACGAACTCGCCGGCGCCGACGGACAGCGACACACCTCGTAGCGCGTGAACGGTGTAGGGCCCGAGGTGGTAGTCCTTGACCAGGTCTTCGGTGAGGATGAGGCTCACGTCAGAGCCTGAGGCGCGGGGCTCCGCCGCCACCGGGCGCCGAAGGCCGGTTGGGCTGATTCGTGCCTCCGAGCGCGCCGGCGATGATCTCCTGGCCTTCGTGAAGATCACCGCTCACGACTTCCGTGGACGTGCCGTCGGTGATGCCGAGCCGCACGGCCACCGCCTTGGGCTTGCCATCGGGGCCGATGACCCACACGCGGCCGGCCGTCGCGCCGCGGCCGCCCTCACCGCCGGAGAATTCCTCGTACTTCGTCTGCTGCGCCGGCGTGAGGATCTCGCGGATGCGCGCGCGCATCGCTTCGCGCAGCCGCTGGGCCTTGGCCTGGCGCTCTTGCTCGGACAGGCCGGCGCTCCTGAGCGCGATCATCTGCTGGCGCATGTCATCGAGGATCGGGTCGATCTTCGCCTGCTGCTCGGGCGTCAGGTCGAGGGCCTTCACGAGCCGCTCTCGCATCTGCTGGCCGCCACCCTGACCGCTTCCCTGGCTTTCGCCGCCACCGCCCTGGCCTCCGCCACCGCGGCTCGTCGGCGCCACCTCGGCGGACTCACCGGGGGGACGGAACCGCAGCGAGGCGTTGGGGACCTTCAGCACGTTGGGCTTTTCGGCCACGACCAGCTTCACGTTGGCGGTCATCCCCGGCAGGAGCTTGCCCTCGGGATTGGAGACGGCGACGACGACCGTATAGGTGACGACGTTCTGAACGATCTGCGCGGCCTTGCGGATCTGCGTCACCTGCCCGCGAAACGTCTCGTTCGGGAAGGCGTCGACGGAGAACGTGGCCGGGTTGTCGAGACGGACGCGGCCGATGTCGGCCTCGTCCACGCTCGTCTCCACCTGCATGCGCGTGAGGTCCTGGGCGATGGTGAAGAGCACCGGTGCCTGGAGGCTGGCTGCGACCGTCTGCCCCACGTCCACCTGACGTGAGACAACGATCCCGTTCACGGGTGCGGTGATCCGGGTGTGGTCGAGATCGACCTGGGCTTGCGCCAGCGCCGCCTGCTTCTGCTCCACCGTGGCCTGGCTTGCCACCAGCTGCGCCTGGGCGACGCGGAGCTGTGCTTCGGCCGAACCGATCCCGGCGGCGAGCGAGTCCTCCTTGGCCCTGGCGGCGTCCAGCGCGGCGACCGCGGAGTCGTAGCCGGCCTGGGAGCTATCGAGATCGCTGTTGGCGATCAGCTCGCGCTTGAAGAGCGCCGACTTGCGGTCGAAGTCGCGCTTGGTGTCCACGACGGCCACCTGGGCCTTGGCGGTCTGGGCCTTTCCCTCGGCCAGCGCCGCCTTGGCGTTCTGAACGTCGGCGCGAGAGCGCTCGACCTGGGCCTGCTGGTTGAGGACCATCGCCACGGCGGAGTTGACCTCGGCCTTGGCCTGATTGACCTTGGCCTCGAACGTTTCGGGATCGATGCGGGCGATGAGCTGGTCCTTCGTGACCGGCGAGTTGAAATCGACGAAGATCTCCTTGATCTGGCCCGACACCTGGCTGCCGACCTGCACGGTGATGACCGCGTTCAGATTGCCCGTGGCGGACACGGCGGCCGTCAGCGGACCACGCTCGACGCGCGCCAGGCGATAGCCCTGACCCTGGCCCCGGCTCTGGACGTAGAAGTAGCCCCAGACACCGACGGCGACGAGGAGGATGACGGCCGACAGACCGAGAATGCGCTTCATCGCCGATTAGACGTATAGACAGCGGTTTTTGTTTACCGCGATGACAACTTACCGCCGGCCGCGTGCGCGATCGAGACGGTAGAGGGCGATGCGGTAGTCGGACAGCGCCTGGGTTTCGGTGTTCTGCGCCTGGGTGAGGGCCAGCTGCGCGTCGGTCAGCTCGAGGATCGTTCCCACGCCGGCATCGAACCGGCCCTGGGCGAGTCGAAAGTTTTCCTGGGCGGATGCGACGGCGGCCTGGGCGGCCTGGATCCGCTCGGCCGCATCGGTGACCGCTATTTGAGCCTGCTCGACGTTCTGGATGATGTTGAGCTCGGTCGCCTTGATGTTGGCCAGCGCGCTCTCGTAATTGGCGCGCGCCTCGCGGTAGCGGCCGATGCGGCCTCCACCATCGTAGATCGTCCAGGAGAGCGACAGCGTCACCGCCCACAACTCTTGCAGGTCTTTACGGGCGCCGCCGTAGATTCCGCTCCCCGTGATGTCGGGGAAGAAGTTGCGGAAGGCCTGGCGCTGCAGGGCCTCGGCGGATTGGGCGCTGAGCTTGGCCTGAAGATACTCCGGACGCTGGCGCAGCGCCTCGGCGCGAATGGCCTGGCGATCGAGCGTGACCGGCTCATACACGAGATTGTCCTGGATCGTCGTCGGCGTATCGACGTCGATCGCCATCGCGGTGTTCAGCGCCACGAGGGCCAGCCGCTCGGCATTCCGGGCCTGGATCACGGCGAGCTTGGCGTTGGCAACGTCGACCTCGGCGCGAGCCACATCGGACTTCGGCCGGGTGCCGACTTCGTAGAATCCGCGCGCAGACTTGAGGTTCAGGTCGGCCCGTTGCAACGCCTGTTCGTTCACGCGGATCAGGCGCTGGGCGAAGAGGATGTTGGTGTAGGCCTCCTTGACCGAGAGCGAGATGAGCTGGCGCTGGAGTTCGACGTTTTCGAGCGCGATGTCCTGGAGCTTGCGCGCGGCCTCGGTGGCCGCCAGGTTCTTTCCGAAGTCGAAGAGAAGCTGGCTGAGCGCGACCTGGGCCAGGACGGTCTGATCGAAGTTCCGAAAGACCGTCGACGCGACACCTAAGGTACTGAGACTCGGGTTCTCGCTCTTCGTGGTCGACACCGAGCCCGTGAGCTGAGGCAGGAGCGGCGCCAACGCCTGGTCGACCCGGTAGCGGGCAGCCGCGTAGGCGAAGAGCAGCACGGTGATCTGCGGCTGCTGTTCGAGCGCGATGGCGACGGCCTCGTCGAGCGTGAGCACGCGCCCGGCGATGGGCTGCCGCGCGGGAGCCTCCGGCGTCTGGGCGTTCACGGTGAGGGGAGAACCGACCGAGAGCAAGATGGCCACCGCACTGGCGATCAGACGTGTCGTCATCGGTGAGGTTACGGTCCTCCTTCGTTGCCGCCCGGCCCGAGAATACCATGAGCGCCTGACGAGTCCGGCCTTCGCGCCCGCTTGGACGCGGTGGGCGACGTGTGGATTCACGGTGGACGATCAGTGGACACCTTTTTACTTGACGACCCCTAGATTCTGAGTGGTAGATTCCCGCCTACCACAAGATATAGTTGTCTTGAGGGCTGCCGCCTCGAGGAAAGAGGTTCGCCTTCCCAACGGTGAAACCGCCTCGAAAAGCCCTCAGAGGAAGGAGTCGGGATGTTGCCTGAAACCCGCCCGTCGAAGGTCGGTAAGTGGACCGAGCCCGCGCGGAGAGTGCTCCGCGAGCGTTACCTCAGCAGGAAGGACGGCGAGGTGACGGAGACGCCGGAGGAAATGTGCTGGCGGGTGGCGACGTCCATTGCGGCGGGCGAAGCGCGGTACGGACGCACCCCGGCAGCGGTCCGTGAGATCGCGGAGGCCTTCTACGACATGATGGTGGAGGGCGAGTTCCTGCCGAACTCCCCCACGCTCATGAACGCGGGCAAGGGCAACGGGCTTCAGTACTCGGCCTGCTACGTGCTGCCCGTGGGTGACTCCATGGAGGAGATCTTCGACTCCGTGAAGGCCGCGGCGATCATTCACAAGAGCGGCGGCGGGACGGGATTCGCGTTCTCCCGCTTGCGCCCGAAGGACGACCTCGTCGCCTCGACCGGCGGTCGCGCGTCCGGCCCCGTTTCGTTCCTGCGCGTGTTCAACAGCGCGACGGAGGCCGTGAAGCAAGGCGGCACCAGACGCGGCGCCAACATGGGGATCCTCAAGGTCGACCACCCCGACATCCTCGAGTTCATCGAGTGCAAGCTGGACGGTGGCATCACCAACTTCAACATCTCGGTCGCGGCCACCACCGCCTTCATGGAGGCCCTCGAGCGCGGCGAGGATTACAATCTGGTCAATCCTCACACGGGCGCGATCGTGCGCCAGCTCTCGGCGCGCGAGGTCTTCGGGCGGATCGTCTCGGCGGCCTGGCGCACGGGCGATCCCGGGATGGTCTTCCTCGATCGGATCAACGCGAGCCCGGCCAACCCGACGCCGGAGATCGGCCAGATCGAGGCGACCAATCCGTGCGGCGAGCAACCCCTGCTGCCGAACGAGGCGTGCAATCTCGGCTCGCTCAACGTCTCCAAGTTCGCGCGGCGGGCCGAGAACGGTGAGATGACGATCGACTGGGACGAGATGGAGCGCGTGGTGCGGCTCGCCGTGCGTTTCCTGGACGACGTCATCGAGATGAACCCGTACCCGCTGGCGGTGATCGACAAGACCGTGAAGGACAACCGGCGGATCGGCCTCGGCATCATGGGCTGGGCCGACGTGCTGTTCCTGCTCGGCGTGCCGTACGACAGCAAGGAAGCCATCGACCTCGCCGATCGCTTGATGTCCTTCGTCAAGGAGAAGTCGCACGACCAGTCGGCCAAGCTGGCCGAGGAACGCGGGCCGTTCCCGAACTGGGCGCAGTCCATCTACAAGGACGCGCGGCCGATGCGGAACTCCACCGTCACCACGATCGCGCCCACCGGCACGATCTCGATGATCGCGGGGTGCTCGTCGGGCGTCGAACCCATCTTCGCCCTGGCCTTCGAGCATCGGGTCAAGCAGTCCGACGGTGAGCGCGTGCTGACCTTCGTCAACGAGACGTTCGAGGCGATCGCGCGAGACCAGGGCTGGTTCTCCGACGCACTGATGCAGGAGATCGCCCGCCGCGGGACCATCCACGGCATTCCGGGCGTCCCCGAGGCGGCCCAGCAGGTCTTCAAGACCTCGCACGAGATCGGCTTCGAGTGGCACGTCCGGCACCAGGCCGCGTTCCAACGTTCCACCGACAATGGCGTGTCGAAGACGATCAATCTGCCCAACGGCGCCAGCGAAGCCGATGTCGCCAGCGCCTATCGGCTGGCGTGGGAGCTCGGCTGTCTCGGCATCACCGTGTTCCGTGACGGCTGCAAGGGCGAGCAGGTGCTGAACGTCGGCGTCGGCGCCAAGAAGGACAAGGCGGCCCCCGCCGCGCCGCCGATGGCGGCCATGGTGATCAAGCCCCGCCCGCACAGCCTCAAGGGCACGACGTACCGGATGGAGACACCGATCGGGACGGCGTACATCACGATCAACGAGACGAAGGAAGGCGAGGCCTTCGAGGTCTTCGCCCAGGTCGGCAAGGGCGGCTCTGAAACGATGGCCGTTGCCGAAGCCCTCGGCCGGCTGATTTCGCTCACGTTGAGGCTCCCTTCGCCCCTTTCGGCTCAGCGCCGGCTCGAGGAGGTCATCAGCCAGCTCTCGCGCATCGGCGGCGCCCAGCCGACGGGCTTCGGGCCGTCGAAGATCCTCTCGCTGCCCGATGCCATCGCCCGGACGCTGGCCGAGCACATCGGTCAGGTGAAGGTGACGGAGGCCGCGCCGTCGACACCGGCCAACGGCAAGAAGGCCATCGGCGATCTGTGCAAGGAGTGCGGCCAGGCGACGTTCGTGTACGAGGAAGGCTGCAAGAAGTGCCTGAGCTGTGGCTTCAACGAGTGCTGAGGCGGCGATCCGAACTGCGGTGTAGACACACAGCGCAAGCCAGGGGGGCCAACGGGGGGAATGTCTCATTCCCCCCGTTGTTCATGATCATAGGGCGCGATTTGAATCGCAAAGCGCCGCCACAGCCAGTGCTAAACTCCGCGCATGTTTTCGGGCGGTAGTTACGACGAGGTCGCGCGGTGGTTGCACAACTTCCTCCTCTCTCACGCCAAGCGCGAAAATCCACGGATCGAGGTCGAACTGGAGTCGGGTGACGAGCGGGAAGGGAAGTCCTACGCGGCTCGCCTTCGATTCGGCGGCAAGACCTCGAGGCCGATCGAGTTCGATTACAAAGAAGTTGCCGACAACCGCGGCAGCCTGGCGTGGGGCCGATCGATGGCTGAGCGCACGCGTGCGCTCGCGCGCGAGCTGACCGGCTCCTGATCCCGGCCGGGACCGCGATTCTGCCGCCGCCCCGCTGGATTCGCAGCGGGGACCTCAACGGATTTCTCGGGCTCGCCCTCGACAACATCACCCAGCTCGTCATCCTCGCGGGCGTGCTCATCGGCGTCTTTCAGTTCCCGGCCGACCTCGTGCTCTACCGCATGGTCCCGGGCACCGCGCTCGGTGTCCTCGTGGGCGACCTCGCCTATACGTGGCTGGCCCTCCAGCTGATGACCCGGACCGGGCGTGACGACGTGACCGCGATGCCGTTCGGCATCGACACGCCCACGTTGTTCGCCATGGTGTTCGGGGTGGTGGGGCCCGTGAAGATGGCCACGGGAGACGCCATGCTCGCGTGGAAAGTCGGCATGGGCGTGACCATCGCCATCGGCCTGGTCAAGACCGTGCTGAGCTTCGCCGGGGATTTCGCCCGACGCGTCGTCCCACGGGCGGCGCTCCTCGGCTCCATCGCCGGGATTGCGATTCTGCTGATCGCCTTCCTTCCGGCGCTCAAGGTCATGCGGGATCCGCTCGTCGGCCTGCCGACGCTGACGATTCTGCTCGTGGCGCTTCTCGGTCGCGTGAGGATGCCCTGGGGTCTGCCCGGCGCGTTCGTCGCCGTGGTCGCGGGCGCGGCCATCTTCTGGCTGCGCGGTGCATGGACGGGGGAGACTCACGGCCCAGCGCTCGGCGCACTGAGGTTGGCGGTGCCGTGGCCCACACTGGCCTGGCTCGACGCGCTTCCCGAAACGGCCGGGTACTTGAGTGTGGCGCTGCCGTTCGCGCTCGTGACCGTGATCGGTGGGATCGACAACACCGAATCGGCGGCGGCGGCCGGCGACGAGTACCGCGCGCGCGACATCCTGCTCACCGAAGCCCTCGCGACGATCGTGGCGGGGCTCTGCGGCGGCGTCGTACAGAACACTCCCTACATCGGACATCCAGCCTACAAGGCGATGGGCGCGCGGGCGGGGTACACGCTCGTGACCGGGCTCGTCATCGGCGTTGGCGCAGCCCTCGGCGTGCTGTCGAGGCTCGTCGCCGTGCTTCCGGAAGCCGCGGTCGCGCCGATCCTGATCTTCATCGGCCTGGAGATCACGGCCCAGGCATTCCACGCGTCGCCTCGTCATCACGGGCCCGCCGTCGCGCTGGCCTTCGTTCCGGTGGCCGCGACGGTCGTCGTCATCGAGGCGGGCAGCCTGCTCGGGGCGCTTGGGCGATCGCCGGCGGACTTCTCAGGGGACGGGGCGCTCATGTGGCAAGCGCTGCTCGTGCTCGGGAACGGCTTCATCCTCACCGCAGTGCTGTGGGCCTGGACACTCACGGCGATCTTGGACGGCCGGACATACGTGGCGGCGGCCCTGCTGGCGGCGGGCAGCCTCGCCGTGCTCTGCGGCCTCATCCACTCGCCGTTGCCCAGCGGCGCTCTCTTCCTGCCCTGGTCGCCGCCACGGCCGATCACCGTGCAGCTGGCCGGTGCGTACGGTGTGGCGGCCGCGATCTGTTGGATGGCGGCGGTGCGACAACGCGGTAAGATCACAATGTGAAGCTCGGGTCGACTGCCGCGTGACCGCGCTCCGCGTCGCCATCATCGGAGCCGGCCCCGCCGGCTACTACGCCGCCGACCACCTTCTCCGCCAGGATGCCGTGCCGGTCGAAGTGGACCTCTTCGATCGCCTGCCGACGCCGTACGGGCTCGTTCGTCTCGGCGTCGCGCCCGACCACCAGAAGATCAAGTCGGTGACGGCTGCATTCGACAAGGTCGCCGCCAATCCGCGTTTCCGATTCTTCGGGGGCGTGGAACTGGGGCATCACGTCACGGTCGAGGACCTGCGACGTCACTACCACCAGATTCTCTATTCGACGGGCGCCCAGACCGACCGTCGGATGGGCATTCCCGGTGAGGATCTGGTCGGCAGTCACCCGGCGACGGAGTTCGTCGCCTGGTACAACGGTCACCCCGACTATCGTGATCGTGTCTTCGACCTGTCGGCGGAGCGCGCGATGGTGGTGGGCGTCGGCAACGTCGCCGTCGATGTGGTGCGCATCTTGTGTCGCTCGCCCGAGGAGCTGGCGGCGACCGACATCGCCGACCACGCGCTGGAGGCGCTCTGCCACAGCCGTGTCCGCGAGGTCTACCTGCTGGGGCGTCGCGGCGCCGCCCAGGCGGCCTTCACGAATCCCGAAATCAAGGAGCTGGGGGAGCTGCCCGACGCCGATTTGATCGTGCGGCCGGAGGAGGTCGAGCTGGATCCTGTGTCGCGGGCCGCCCTCGAGGCGTCGCCGGACCGCGCCACCACCAAGAAAGTGGAGATCCTGCAGGAGTACGCACGTCGTGCCCCGACGGGGAAGCGCAAGCGCCTGTTCGCGCGTTTTCTCGTCTCGCCGGTAGAAGTGCTCGGCGACGCCAAGGGTCACGTCCGGGCGCTTCGGCTCGTGAAGAACCGTCTCGAGGCCAGCGACCGCGGTCCGCAAGCCAAGCCGACCGGCGAGATCGAGGAGATCCCGGCCGGGCTCGTGTTTCGCTCCGTCGGGTACCGAGGCGTCGCGCTCCCCGGCGTGCCGTTCGACGAGCGGTCCGGCGTGATCCTCAACGACAAGGGCCGGGTGCTGGACCCGGCGACGAAGCGCCCGCGTGCCGGCGAATACACGGCGGGCTGGATCAAACGCGGCCCGAGCGGTGTTATCGGAACGAACAAGCCGGATGCGGGCGAGACCGTCGCGCTCATGCTCGAGGATGCCAAGGCGGGGTCGACGCTGCATCCGCCGGCGTCCGATCGCGCGGCGATCGAGCGGTTGGTCCGGGAGCGTCAGCCCCGTTGCGTGTCGTACCCCGACTGGAAGATGCTCGATCGGCTCGAAGTCGAGCGGGGCCGCCCGAGCGGCCGTCCACGCGTAAAGTTCTGCACGGTCGAGGAGATGCTCAAAGCACTCGGCCGGTGAATAGGTTCTTGATTCCTCACGTCGCACGTGTGTAAATGGCGTCGATTGCGTGTGTGAATACCATCACTATCCCGGAGGAGGGCTCATGAGGACGGGGGCGAAGTGCGTGGTTGCCGTAGCGGCGACCTTGTTCGTGGCCGGCGCTGCCGTGGTCTCGGCGCAGCCCGAGTGGAAGGCGCCAGCGGACGCGAAGGCGATGAAGAATCCGTCGCCCAAGGATCCCAAGTCCATTGCCGAGGGCAAGAAGCTCGCAGAAACGAACTGCGCGACCTGTCACGGCCCGGAAGGGAAGGGCAACGGCCCTGCCGCCGCCGCGCTGCCGCCGCCCAAGCCCGCCGACTGGACCTCGGCCAAGGTGAAGAGCGAACCCGACGGCGATATCTTCTGGAAGATCTCCAACGGGCGCGGGGCCATGCCGCCCTGGAAGCATCTCCCGGACAAGGATCGCTGGGCGTTGGTGAACTACATCCGCAGTCTCCAAAAGTAGTCGTCGCGCCCGGATCGAGCATTCGACGCCTGTTCGGGAGGATCGTGGCCTCCCGACAGGGCGTCGTCGTCAGATGCGACTCGCCACCATCGACCTCGGCACCAACACGGTCCGCCTGCTCGTCGCCGAGATTGCTGCAGCTGGCCGCTGGACGACCGTCGTGCAGGATCAGCGCGTCACCCGACTCGGCGAAGGCCTCCGCGCGAGTGGTCGTCTCGCCGAGACGCCGATGAATCGGACGGCCGCGACGGTGACCGAATACGCACGGCGGGCGAGGGAGGCAGGCGCCGGCGCGCTCAGGATCATCGCGACGAGCGCGGTGAGAGACGCCGCCAACGGGCGTGAGTTCGCGATCGCCGTCGAGCGCGCGAGTGGCCAGGCGGTCGAGATCGTGAGCGGTGAAGAGGAGGCGCGGTTGACCATCCGCGGCATCGTCGCCGGCCTCGGTACGGCTCAGGGACGGCTGCTGGCCTTCGACATCGGCGGCGGGAGCACCGAGTACATCCTGGCGCACGCCGGGCGAGTCGAGACGGCCATCAGCTTGCGGCTCGGCGTGGTGCCGCTCAGCGAGCGCTTCCCATGTCCGATGCGCGTGGACGTGGATCGTTATCGCGCGATGGAGTCGGAGATTCGCCACGGTCTCGAGCAGGAGCTTCCCGACGCCGTGCGCGCCTCGGGTGTTGCTGATCTGGTGGGAACGGCGGGAACGGTGACGACACTGGCCGCGCTCGACCTCGGCCTTCGATCCTACGACGCCGAGCGCGTGCAGGGGCATCGGTTGAGCCGGGCGGCGATCGAGAAGCTTCGCGATCGCCTCTGCGTGCTCACCCAGGACGAGCGTGGGCGCCTGCCGTGCCTCGAGCCGGGCCGCGCCGATCTCATCGTGCCTGGCGTCGCCATCGTCCTCGCCAGCCTCGACGTCACGCGGACGGATGCGGTCGTGGTGAGCGACTGGGGATTGCGGGAAGGTATCATGGCCGAAACCATCGAGCGGCTCTCATGATGCGCCGTGTGCTCCTCGCGCTCTCGACGCGGCCCGCCATCGGCAGATGGCTGGAGCGTGTGCCGGCAACCCGAGCGCTGGTGCGCCGCTTCGTCGCGGGGACGACGACCGAGGATGCCCTGGCCGTCCTCGAAGGGCTCAACGCCCGTGGCCTGATGGGGGCGGTGACGTACCTGGGCGAGAACGTCGCGACCCCGGCGGACGCCGAGCGCGCGACCCAGACCTACCTGCATCTGCTCGACGAGATCAAGCAACGCAATCTGAACGTGCTGCCGTCGCTGAAACTGACCCACCTGGGTCTCGACCTCGGCCAGCAGGTCTGCGTCACGAATCTCACCGCCGTGCTCGAGCGCGCCCGCGCGGCGGGCACGCGCGTGTGGGTCGACATGGAGTCGTCGGTCTACACGGACCGCACGCTCGCGCTGTACGCACGGCTCCGGCCCCAGCACTCGCACCTCGCCTGCGTCGTCCAGGCCTACCTTCGCCGGACGCCCGCCGACCTCGAGCGCTTGATCGACGTCGGCGCCACCGTGCGTCTGTGCAAGGGCGCCTATCGCGAGCCGCCCGCGATCGCTTATCCCGACAAGCACGATGTCGATCGAGCCTATCGCCGCTTGATCGATCGCCTGCTGGCGCCGGATGCGCTGGCCCGCGGCGCGTACACGGGCTTTGCCACCCACGACGATCAGATGCTGGCCCACGTCCGCGATCGCGTCCGCGAGCGACGCCTTGCCTCCGGGCGCTGGGAGATCCAGATGCTCTACGGGATCCGACCCGAGATGCCCGGGCGCCTCGCCGCCGAGGGTCTGCCCGTGCGCGTGCTGGTTCCCTTCGGCGAGGACTGGTACGGGTACTTCATGCGGCGCCTGGCCGAGCGTCCCGCCAACCTCCTCTTCTTCCTCAAGAATGTTGCTCGATCCTGAGGTCTAATTTGACACGGATTTTCGCGCCGCTTATCCTAGGCCAGACATGGACGAGATTGCCGTCCTGGTCCTGAATTACAGCTTTGAGCCTCTGCATTTCACGAATGGCCGTCGCGCCATCACGCTCATGCTCGCCGGCAAGGCGGAAGCCGTGGAGGACTCGCCCCGTGTGGTTCGCTCGCCGTCGCGCGCCTTCGCGCTGCCGGCAGTGATCCGCCTGGCTGTATACATACGCAAGCCGTTCCTCGACAGGGTGGCCTTCAACAAGAAGAACATCCTGCGACGGGACGGCTACACCTGCCAGTACTGCAACCGCCGCGGCGAGCGTCTCACCGTGGACCACGTCATGCCGCGGTCGCGCGGCGGCGAGACGACGTGGATCAACGTCGTCGCGGCCTGCCTTCGCTGCAACCTCAAGAAGGGAAATCGCCTCCCCGACGAGGTGGGCATGCGACTACTCCGCGAGCCGGTGCATCCCAAGTTCGTGTTCTCGACGCACATGCTCAAGCACCCGCACGCGCATTCGCTGATCGATTCCTGGCGCAAGTATCTCGTGGCGGACGCCGTCCCGGCGTCCTAAGGGCGTCAGTGTTCCGGCTGACCTCGGAGTTTCCGCCCCGCGGCGACCAGCCACGCGCCATCGAGCGCCTCACCGAGCTGGTGAGCTCGGGCCAGCGCCACACTGTGCTGCGCGGCGTGACGGGCTCGGGCAAGACCTACACGATGGCCAACGTGATCGCCAACGTTCGGCGGCCCACCCTGGTCCTGTCGCCCAACAAGACCCTGGCCGCTCAGCTCTTCAGCGAGTTCAAGGCGTTCTTCCCGCACAATGCCGTCGAGTACTTCGTCTCGTACTACGACTACTACCAACCCGAGGCCTACATCCCCCAGTCGGACACCTACATCGAGAAAGACGCCCTGGTGAACGACGAGATCGATCGCATGCGCCACTCGGCCACGCGCTCGCTCATGGAACGCCGCGACGTGGTCGTGGTGGCTTCGGTGTCCTGTATCTACGGCATCGGCGCCCCGGAGACGTACCAGGAGATGCACCTGGCTCTGCGCGAGGGCGAGCAGATCGACCGCGACGAGATCATCCGCCGGCTCATCGCCGTGCAGTACGAGCGCAACGACTACGACTTCCACCGGGGAACGTTTCGTGTGCGCGGCGACATCGTGGAGATCTTTCCGGCCAACGAGGAGACGTTCGCGCTGCGCATCGAGCTCTTCGGCGACGTGGTGGACGCCATCCACCGGATCGACCCGTTGCGCGGCCAGGTGCTCGAGCGCCTGGACAGCGTTCACGTGTATCCGGCGAGTCACTACGTCACGCCGGCCGCCCAGCTCGAGCGCGCGCTGGGCACGATCCAGGAGGAGCTGGGTGAGCGCCTGGCCTTCCTGCGCCCGCGCAACCGGTTGCTGGAGGCCCAGCGCCTGGAGCAGCGCACGCTCTTCGACATGGAGATGCTGCGCGAGCTGGGGTATTGCCACGGCATCGAGAACTACTCGCGGCATTTGACCGGGCGTCGGGCCGGTGAGCCGCCGCCGGTGCTGATCGACTATCTGCCCAAGGACGCGCTCGTGATCATCGACGAGAGCCACGTGGCCGTGCCGCAGATCCGCGGGATGTACTACGGCGACCGCTCGCGCAAGGAGGCGCTCGTCGAGTACGGCTTCCGGCTGCCGTCGGCCTTCGACAACCGCCCGCTGACGTTCGAGGAGTTCACGCGCATCGTCACCCAGACGGTGTACGTGTCGGCGACACCGAGCGCGTACGAGCTGGGGCTGGCCGCCGAGGCCGTGGTGGACCAGGTCATCCGTCCGACCGGCCTCACCGATCCGAAGATCACCGTGCGGCCGGCGGGCGAGCAGGTCGACGATCTGCTGGCCGAGGTGCGGGCCCGCGCCGAGCGCAACGAGCGCGTGCTGGTGACGACGCTCACCAAGCGCATGGCCGAGGACCTCACCGAGTACTACCAGCAGGCGGGGTTGCGCGTGCGCTACCTCCACTCCGACATCGACACGCTCGATCGTGTCGCCGTCATCCGCGATCTCCGGCTCGGCAAGTTCGACTGCTTGATCGGCATCAATCTGCTTCGCGAGGGCCTCGACATCCCCGAGGTCTCGCTGGTCGCCATCCTCGACGCCGACAAGGAAGGCTACCTGCGCTCGGGGACGTCGCTGATCCAGACGGCGGGACGCGCGGCCCGCAACGTCAACGGCGAGGTCATCATGTACGCCGACCACGTGACCGAGTCGATGGCGGCGACCATCCAGGAGACGGAGCGCCGGCGGGTCTTGCAGGCCGCCTACAACGCGGAGCACGGCATCACGCCCGAGACGATCCGCTCGTCCATCCGCGAGTTGCTCCAGACCGTCTACGAGCGCGACTACGTCACGGTCGAGGTCGAGGAGCGCGGGCCGGAGCGCTTCGAGACCCCGGCGCAGTTGACCGAGCGGATCAGCGAGTTGGAAGGCCGGATGAAGGAGGCCGCCCGGCGCCTGGACTTCGAGCAGGCCGCTGAATTGCGCGACCGGCTTCGCGCGCTCAAGAAGCTGCAGACCGTCTAGTCCCGGAATCCTCCCGCCTCGGCGACGTCACGACGAGCGTGCCGCCAGCCCCGTCCGGTAGTCGATCTATTCGCTCGAGTTTACAGCTCGCTCGATCGACCCGAATTCTCGACGGCCGCGTTGCGATCGACGCGGCGGGTGACATCACAATGTCGCGGCGTTACCGAGCGGTGCCGGGGGGCCGACGAGCTTGGTGTAGTCTATGCAGCCCCTCCGGACCGTGGCGTCAACGGCTGCCGTGCAGCGAGTAGGGATCATGCGACGCAGGGCAGGCAGGGGTGAGCGCGTGAGCGCGACTCGGCGAACGAGTGAAGCTGTCGGAGAAGTTGTCGTTCTTCGTCCGGTCAACGGCGAATGATCCGCGTCCTCGTCGCCGACGATCATCCCGTCGTTCGAGTCGGTCTGCGCGAGATCCTGACCCGGCAGCGCGACATCGTCGTGCTGGGCGAGGCAGGGACGGGCGCCGAGGTGTGCAAGCTCGTCGAGCAGAAGGCCTGGGACGTGATCGTGCTCGATGTGACCCTCCCCGACCGGAGCGGCCTGGACGTGCTCAAGGAGATCAAACGCGAGCGCCCGAAGCTTCCGATCCTCATCCTCAGCGCCTATCCCGAGGAAGACTATGCGGTGCGGGCGCTTCGTGCGGGCGCGGCCGGCTACGTGACCAAGAGCGCGTCGCCCGAGGAGCTGGTCCGGGCGGTCCGCCGACTCGCCCAGGGCCTGCGTTATATGAGCCCGGCCGCGGCCGAGGAGCTCATCGGCGCGCTCGGCAATGGCCTGGACCAGGCGCCGCACGAACGTCTTTCGGACCGCGAATACCAGGTGTTGTGCCTCCTGGGTAGCGGCAAGAGCGTTGGCCGGATCGCCCAGGAGCTCGAGCGGAGCGTCAAGACGATCAGCACGTATCGGGCGCGGATTCTCGAGAAGATGGACATGCAGAGCAACGCCCAGCTCGTCCACTACGTCTTGCAGCGGCGACTGGCCGAGCCGGTGTGAGGGAAGGGATCACGGGCGCCGCGACCGAACCCTCTCCCTGGTAGAGCAAAGGGGTTCCCGTACGAAGTTCCGTACCTGGAAATCGCCCGTCGGTGGAAGACCTATAGTGCCGCAGGCCGGTTTCCTACATCACCATAGCTCCGTCACCGATTGTCCACACAGCTTGAAACCGGAGAATGCCCCGCCAAGGGAGGGCTCCTTTCATGATGCGTTGGATCGTCGGGTCGAGCCTGCAGTATCGATTTCTGGTAGTCGGCATTGCCGCGGCGATGATGGTCTTCGGCATCACTCGACTCGGGCAGATGCCCGTGGACGTCTTCCCCGAGTTCGCGCCGCCGACCGCGGAGATCCAGACCGAGGCGTTGGGACTCTCCACCGCCGAGGTCGAGAACCTGGTCACCCTGAACACCGAGGAATTGCTGGCCGGGGTGCCATGGCTGAAAACCATGCGCTCCCGCTCGGTCCCGGGGATGTCGTCGGTCCAGCTGATCTTTCAGCCCGGGACCAACTTGCTGCAGGCGCGGCAGCTCGTGCAGGAGCGGCTGATCCTGTCGTACATGTTGCCGAACGTATCGCAACGACCCGTGATGCTCAATCCGGTGTCGGCGACCAGCCGCACGATGATGATCGGGGTGTCTTCGAAGAAGCTCTCCCTGATCGAGCTGTCGGTGCTGGCCCGCTGGACGATCAAGCCCCGCCTGATGGGCGTCCCCGGCGTGGCCAACGTCTCTATCTGGGGCCACCGTGAGCGGCAGCTCCAGGTGCAGATCGATCCGGAGCGGCTGCGCGCCCACGGCATCACCCAGGAGCAGATCATCAAGACGACCGGGGACTCCTTGTGGGTGTCGCCCCTCACGTTCTTGAACGCGTCCTTCCCAGGGACCGGCGGCTGGATCGACACCCCGAACCAGCGGCTCGGCGTGCAGCATATCCTGCCGATCTCGACGCCTGAAGACCTGGCTCGCGTGCCCGTCGACGGAGCGAAGGTGCGGCTGGGTGACGTGGCCACCGTGGTGGAAGGCCACCCGCTCCTTATCGGGGACGCGTTTCATACCGACGGCGCCGGCCTCATGATGGTCATCGAGAAATTCCCCGGGACCAATACGCTGGAAGTGACGCGGGGCATCGACGCAGCGCTGGACGCGCTCCGACCGGGCCTGCCAGGGGTGGACGTCGACTCGCGGATCTTCAGAGCAGCGACCTTCATCGAGATGGCCTTCGACAATCTCACGACCGCCCTGCTGCTCGGCGGGCTGCTCGTGGTCATCGTGCTGGGGGCCTTCCTCGCCTCGTGGCGGACGGCGGTGATCAGCCTGATCGCCATCCCGATGTCGCTGCTGGCCGCAGCACTCGTCCTGTACATGCGCGGCGCCACGCTCAACACGATGGTGCTGGCGGGCTTCGTGATCGCCGTGGGGGCCATCGTCGATGATGCCATCGTCGCTGTCGACCAGGTCGTCCGGGAGCTCAGACGGCGGCGTCAGGAGGGGAGCAGGGATTCGACGTCCGGCATCATTCGAGACGCTTTGCTCGACGTGGGCCGTCCTGTTCTCTACGCCACCCTGATCGTGGTCCTCGCCGTGGTGCCGGTCTTGTTCATGGAGGGCGTGTCCGGCGCCTTCTTCAGGCCGCTGGCTGTCTCGTATGTGCTCGCGGTGCTCGCCTCGCTCGTCGTGGCCCTCACCGTCACCCCCGCGCTGGCGCTGATGCTCCTGGGTAACGGTGCTGTCCAGGCGAGCGAAGGGCCACTGGTCCGCACGGTGCAGCGCGGCTACGACGCGTTTCTTGCGCGGACCATCCGTGCTCCGCGTGCGGCGCTGGTCAGTGCCCTCGTCCTGGTGGTGGTCGGCATTGCGGTCTGGCCTCTGCTCGCCCAGTCGTACCTGCCCTCGTTCAAGGAGCGGCACCTGCTGATCGACTGGGTAGGGCAGGCGGGGACCTCTCATCCTGCGATGACCCGCGTGATGAACCAGGCGGCGCGCGAGCTGCGGGCCGTGCCCGGAGTCAGCAACGTCAGCGCTCACCTCGGACGCGCGATCACTGGAGATCAGGTGGTCGGTATCAACGCCAGTCAGCTCTGGCTGACCATCGATCCCAAGGCCAATTACGAGGCGACGGTCGCCGCCGTCGAGCGGGTGGTCGACGGTTATCCCGGACTGTCGGGGAACGTGCAAACGTACCTCCGAGACCGGATGCGGGAAGTGTTGACCGGCGCCGACGATGCCATCGTCGTCCGGCTCTACGGCCCGGAGCGGGCCACGCTTCAGCGGACGGCGCAGGATGTGAAGCAGGCCCTCTCGACAATCAACGGCATCGCCGCTCTGAAGGTCGAGGGCCAGGCCGAGGAAGCCCAGATCGAAGTCAGGGTCGATCTGGCCGCGGCCGAACGACATGGCCTCAAGCCAGGCGATATCCGCCGGCAGGTCGCCACCGTCTTTGCCGGCCTCCAGGTCGGCACCCTGTTCGAGCAGCAGAAGGTGTTCGAGGTCGTGGTGTGGGGCGCGCCCGAGGTCCGCACGAGCCTCACGAGCCTTCACGAGCTGCTTCTGGAGACGCCCAAGGGCAGGCCCGTACGCCTGAGGGAAGTGGCGGAGCTGCGCATCGCCCCGACTCCCACCGTGATCCACCATGAAG
>WNGH01000323.1_pt1 | contig 42769 bp, 36 predicted proteins | sample 5400631 | NCBI WGS metagenome assembly WNGH01 (sample SAMN13153373, study PRJNA577476) | soil metagenome | isolation source: 115 cm soil or saprolite under Garry oak tree replicate 1 | place: USA:California | collected 2016-06-15 | reverse complement strand
GCCGCACCTTACGAAGCGGAGCGCCGATGGCTTCTGCTTCCATCAGCAGATCGCTCACGCGTTCGAGGAGATCGTGAAACGTAAACGGCTTTACCACGTAGGACAGGTGCGACTCTTCGAGCAGCGGCGTGGCCTGAGCCGTGGCCGACTCAGGCACCAGAAACAGAACGCGCACGTGCGCCTTGGCCGCTTCGCCCTCAGGAGGTAGCGCCAGCTCCCTGAGCGTGTCGAAGAGAGCCCCGGTAACGCCGGTCATGGCTATGTTCGCGAGCACCAGGGTCCATTTCCCTGTGGCGAGCTGCTTAAAAGCATGGCTAGTCGAGGCCGCCCCCTCAACAAGCCAGCCTTCGGCTCCGAGTACCTGGCTCAAGGCAGCCTGGCTGGGGGCATCATCCTCGATAATCAGTATGCCGACGTTCCCCACTTTTCCCACCTTTTGCTCGAAGAAGGAGTATAGCCGCCGGAGGCCAAGAACGGCTCGACGTGGTTTGGGTCCCGCAGCGGATACGGTAATACCGCTTATGTCAGTGGCGAATCTAAAGCGAAAATAACTTGACAAGCGAATGAAAAGCGAATATAAAGAGGCAATCTGGCAGGCGTGCAATGGCCACTCTTCCAAATCTTCCTGTTTTTGCCGGCTCCGATAGGCCCACATCGAGCGCGAAGGAATCCTTACCTCTATTTCCCCCCGTCCCGTGCCACCGGGACATCGAGCGCCAGGCTCCGACGCCACCGGAGCGGGCCGCCGACCGAGTCGGCATTGCACGCCTGGCCGCCTCTTCTCCGCTGGCGGACAGCAAGCGGGGGGCGGAATATTTCCTCCTGCCCGCGCGCTCCATCCTGAATCGCTGCCATTCCGACCGCGTTCCCTTCACCTGGACGGTCAATCCTTACCGCGGCTGCGAATTTGGTTGCAAGTATTGCTACGCGCGCTACACGCACGAATATATGGAACTCGACGGCGGCGAATTCGAGCGCAAGATTTTTGTCAAAAAGGGCGCCGGTCAGATGGCGGCGCGGGAACTGCGCTCGAACGCCATTCCCGGCGAGCAAATCGCCATCGGTACGGCGACCGATCCCTACCAGCCGGCCGAGCGCGACTTTGGCGCGACACGCGCCATACTCGAGGAGATGGCCGAACTCGAGGGGCTCAGCGTCTCGATCACCACGAAATCCGACCAGGTCCTTCGAGATTTGGAGATTTTGTTACGCATTCACGAGCGCTCGAAATTGAGCGTGAGCCTGTCGATAACGACACCGCGAAGGGGGCTCGCCAGGCTGCTCGAGCCCAGAGCGCCACGGCCCGATCTGCGCATCGGCGCCGTTCGCGCACTGCGCCAAGCCGGAATCGCCGCGGGGATTCTGGTCATGCCCGTGCTGCCGGGTCTGACGGATCGCACCGCTGACTTGGAGGTCCTTGCGCGTGCGGCGCGCGATGCGGGAGCGTGCTGGTTTGCCGCCAATGTGCTTTTTCTCATGCCGGCTTCGCGCAAGCAATTCTTGCCATTTTTGGCGGAGAAATTTCCGCGACTCGCCCGGCAATATCAGGATTGGTACGCCAGATCCGGCTATGCGCCCGAATCTTACCGCGCTGAGATCGCCGCGCGATTCGCATCCTTGCGCCGCAAGTACGGCCTGGAGACGCGGCCGGAAGCGCCTGAGCGGACACACAAACAAGCGCGAGAACAGCTCGCACTCGCGCTTTAGCGCTTCGTGATTTTCAGGCGGCCGAAATTTTGCGCCAAACGCGAAACAGGAAATCCTAGGGGGCAATGATGCGCGAGGTCTCGGGCTGCAGGTCACGCTCGGGAAACTGACCGCGCAGAAGTTGCAGATAGATTCGAGCGCGCGGGCGTCCATTCGTCCAGTTACGCGCGAGACGGGCCAGGAAAACGAGCGAATAAAATATCTCCGAGTCCTTAAGGCCTGAGAATCCCAGGCGCTCGCTTTCTTTTTTCTTATAGTCCTGGATGAAGGTCGCCATTGCGCCATAGAGCGCGGCAGCGGGCTGCACAGTGGGAGGCCTTTCGTAATAAATGCCGGAGACGAGAGTGCGATAAGTCTCGCCAAGCGCCTTGATGGCCACAAGAGCGTGCTCGTCGGTCAGGTCAGGATGATTGGCAGCGAACTGTGAAACGCTGAAAGCCAATCCGGAGAGAAACGGCTCGCGCTCGTAGATCAGGCTGGAAGAGAATTCCACGCCGGGAAACGGAATCTCGCTTTCGGCGAGCGGTTTACGGTGCTCTTGTTCGTAGCGATGCGCGGCAATCAGATAGGCGCAATCAGGCGGGCAATCGAGAGTGACCTCGCGTTCTCTGCCGCAACAGGGCGCACAGATTTTCTCGCCCTTTGCCGGGCAAAATCGCTCCGGCCGCCGTCTGACGCAAATCGAGCATGTGGGTCGCTCTGGCATTTTTTCGGGAACTTGCCACAATTCAGCGGAAGCGACAAGTATATCCGATGGAAATGATTTGAGCGTACGCGGAAAGGATGACCTAATGTTGCGAGGAGTTTAAACCCCGCATAAGAGAAGAGACGGATTACGGCACCAGTAGCAAGCCGAAGAATAACAAGGGGCTACTTGAGCGAATTTGGATCCGAGGTGTTCTTCGGAGAATGCCGATCCAGCAAGGAGACCATGTTTTGCGCCGCAGGAGGGATCGCTACCGTCCCCTTGCGAACGATATCGGTGGCGTTGATTTTCTTGTGGTAAACGCTCTCGTTGGCGTTATTGTCCGGGCGCAGAGTGGAGCCCTCGAGCGATATGCCTGCGAAAAGACCGCGCGCGCGCGAATAGGTGAGCATCTCAGCCCGCAGCGTCACGTCGGTCTCGGCTGCCGCATCGCGACCCTTGGGCCCCGCCGCCGCAGAGGCATCCGCACCAATCTTGACCTTGCTGGACAAGATGGCATCGGCGCCGCGCGGGTTCATCACCAGAATCACGAAATCGGTGGCTTGGCCGCCGAGCTGAAATCCGAAGCTGCCTCCTTCAAGAGCGATCATGGTGGGCGCTCCCCATTTGCCCGTGAAGTGTTCGCCGGAGCGGCAGGTCATGGCGCCGCGTCCGTAACCGATGCCGACTCCAAATGCGGCTTTGAGCACGGAAGGAATGACAATGACGCACTCGGCTTTATCCAACAGGTCCTGAGGAATATTGTCTGGGATACGGAGAATTTCGTCGAGGACCATGCCGCAATTCTCCAGCCGACCCGTTTCCTTATCGCCGGCCAGGGAAGCGATTGGCAAGGCGCTGAGAGCGAGGGCCAAAAACGCAGAAAATGCCTTCTTCATTACCGTCCTCCTGGGCTTGGCAGCACCATCATAAGGTTTTCTCTGCGCCGGACGCAATTGCGTGAGGCTGGAAACTTAAACACCGGAGTTATTGGAGTTAGACGTAGAGCGAAACCTGAGAGCCCGGTTCTGGCCGGATGGGAATGCAGGCCCTATAATCGCAGACAGCCAAGCCGAGCTTCACCGCACGAGGCAAAGCAGCGCAATGACCGATTTATCAACTTTATCAAAGCGCCGAGGGCCCTTCGTCAGCGCCGGAGTCGCGTATCTGCTTCTGATCTGTTTGCTTGCCCTTTGGGCGGCAACGGTGGATCCGCGGGTGGGCTTCGCGCAGGCGCATAACCCGCCGGCTGGCGCCGGAGTCCACGCAGCAGCCAGATCGAAACAACCGCGCAGGGATATCGCGCGATTCGGCGAGCGAGTGCAGGCCGCGCTCGCATCGACGGGTAACGACAAGGCATATTGGGGATTGGTGATTAGCGACGCGGAAACCGGCGAGGTACTTTTTTCGCTCAATGCCGGCCGCTATTTCATGCCGGCGTCAAATGCCAAGCTGTTTACCACGGCCATGGCGCTGGCTACGCTTGGCCCGGACTTTCATATCCGCACGACCATCGAGAGCGCCGCGGAACCCGATTCCGCCGGGCACCTGAAAGGAGATCTGGTGCTGGTCGGCCGGGGCGATGCGAATCTCTCCAACCGGGTGATTCCGTTTGTGGAGCACGCCGAGCATAACGGCCCGCCGGAAAAAGCGCTGGCGGATCTGGCGGATCAGGTGGTGGCAGCAGGCGTGAAGGAAATTTCCGGAGACGTTGTTGCGGATGACAGCTATTTCGCTCCGGAGCGATACCCGCCGGGCTGGGGCATTGACGACGCGGTATGGAGTTATGGCGCGGCCGTATCGGCGCTGGCGGTCAACGATAATTTCATTTCCGTCGATGTCCGTCCGGGCGCCACGATCGGCGCGCCGCTCGTATACAACGCGGCTCCCTGGCCGGGAATCTACGAAATGCGCAATGACACGCTGACCACCGCGGCGGGAACGGAACCGATGCTGCGCCTGGAGCGCGATCCCGATTCGCAAACCTTTCATCTGACCGGAACGCTTCCGCTGGATGCGCCCGCGCGTCAACTGCAGCTCGCGGTTAGCCAGCCGGCCGAGAACGCGGCCGCAATTCTGATGCAACTGCTCGAAGCGCGAGGTGTGCGCACCGAAGGACGCAGCCGCGCGCGCCACGGCGATCGTAATGCCCCGCCGCAGACGGTCTCGACGATGCACGTGCTGGCGGAGCACAAGTCGCCAGCACTGCTGGAAGACGTGCGGCTCACGAATAAGCTGAGCATGAATTTGCACGCGGAATTATTACTGCGCGTGGCAGCCAGGGAAAAAGCCGGCGCCACGACCATGGATGACGCGCTGGCGTTCGCGACCCAGTTTCGCCAAAGCATTGGGATTGCTCCGGACGATGTGCAATTGACGGACGGGTCCGGACTTTCGCGGGGCGATCTGGTGACGCCGCAAAGCGTGGTGCAATTGCTGGCTTATGCGCTGCGACAGCCGTGGGGAGCTGATTTTGTGGCCACGCTGCCGGTGGCCGGGCAGGACGGCACGCTCGAGAATCGCATGCGCGGCACGGCGGCCGCCGGGCAGATTCATGCGAAGACCGGCTTGGTCGAGCATGTTGATTCGTTATCCGGCTACGCTACTTCACGCCGCGGCGCTCATCTCCTTTTCTCGATCTTTGGCAATAATACGGGAACGCACGGGCGCGATGCGGCCAACGTGGTGGATTCGATCTGCGTGGCCATGGTGGAAGAATTGGCCTCACGTGCGGAGAATCGCACGGCGCACTCGGCCAAAAACCGCGGTCCGGCACTCTCGAATCAAGCACAGAGACAAATCTCCCGGTAAAATAATTGCCTGCATGGGGTCGGGAAGCACCATCATTACTGTATTCGGCAGTTCGCGGCCACGCGCCGGCGAATCCGATTACGAAGAGGCGCGCCGGCTGGGCAGCGAGCTGGCCAGACGCGGCTTTCAGGTTTGTTCCGGCGGATATGCGGGAGTCATGGAGGCGGTCTCGCGCGGGGCCAAAGAGGCCGGCGGCGGTACCATGGCGATTACCTCGACATTTTTTCGCACGCGGGCCAACAACTGGGTGGATGAGGAACACGCCGCGAGCACCTGGCAAGAGCGGCTATTTGAGCTGATTCGTTTTGGAGAAGGCTACGTCGCGTGCAAGGGCGGCACAGGCACGCTGGTGGAGCTGGCGGTGGTTTGGGAGATGTTGAACAAGGGCGTCATGGCGGGCAAGCCGTTTGTCACGCTGGGCGATTTTTGGGGGCCGATCATCGAGCGGGTGCGCGAAGTCGAGATCAATCACGGCTCGCGCTGGGGAGAGGCGAGGACGCGACTCGTGCATAGCGCGAAAAATCCTGCGGAAGCCGCAGATTACCTGGCCCAGGCGCTGGCCCTCAAGCGATAAGAACGATGGGACGCCGCGCCGAAGAGATTCTGGAGTTCGGCCGCCTGCGCGAGCTGCTGTGGGCGCGTACCACTTCGGCGCCGGGACGCCGCGCCGTCGAGGCCCTCGGATTTCGCACCGAGCGCCGCGAATTGGAGCGGGAGTTTTCCGCGATCGCAGAAGCGATCGGTTATCTGCGCTCGGGCGAAGAACTCGGCTTCGGCGCTTTGGCGGACCCGGAGGCGTGGCTCGAGCGCCTGGCGCTGCCGGGCGTGATGCTCGCGCCGGCGGAGTTGCTCGATGCCGCGTCGCTGATCGATACCGTAACCTCGCTACGCGAAATCTTTCGCGAGGCCTCCGCAAAATTCCCGCTGCTCACCGAGCGCGCCCGCTCGCTCGCAGATTTGCGCTTCCTTGCGGCTGCCATCCGCCGGGCCATTCTCCCCAACGCGGAAATCAGCGACGATGCCTCGCCGGCGCTGCGGCGCGTGCGCGGGGGAATCGCACGCACGCGCGAAAATCTGCAGAAGACGCTCGAGCGCATTCTGCGCGCTCGAGGCAGCGAGAGCGGCGATGATTACGTCACCCAGCGCAACGACCGTTACGTGATCCCGGTTCGTGCCTCGGAGCGGCGGAGCCTCCAAGGCGTAGTCCATGCCGCCAGCGCTACGGGCCAGACCGTTTTCGTCGAACCGCTCGAGACCATCGAGATCAACAATCGTCTGGTGCAGCTTAGAGAGGAGGAAGCGGCAGAGGTCGCGCGCATTCTGGAAGAGCTTACCGCGAAGGCCGTGGCGGAGCGCGGTCCGCTTGCTCAGGCGGCGGCGGCCATTGCGGAAATGGATGCGCTTTTTGCCCGGGCTCGATTCGCGCGCGAATACGACGCTTGTATTCCTGAATTCAGCGATGAGGTCGTGATCGCGCTCGATGGGGCCCGGCATCCCGTGCTCGAAAGCACGCTGCGGCCGCAAGGACGTCCGGTGGTGCCTCTCAGTTTGTCGCTCGGGAAGGACGACACTGTGTTGGTCATCAGCGGACCCAACACGGGCGGCAAGACGGTGGCATTGAAAACCGTGGGCCTCGCGGTGCTGGCGGCGCAATCGGGGATTCCGGTGGCGGCACAGGCGGCGCGCATGGGGATCTTTGATCGCGTGCTGGCGGACATCGGCGATGAACAATCCATCGCCGCGGACCTCTCGACATTTTCAGCGCACATGCTGAATCTGAAGTCGATTCTGGGAGCGCTCACGAGGCGTTCCCTGGTGTTGCTGGATGAAATGGGCACAGGCACCGCGCCCGAAGAGGGCGCGGCGCTGGCGGTGGCGCTGCTGGAAGAATTTCGCACGAGAGGCTGCCTGGTCTTGGCGACGACGCATCACGACCGGCTGAAGTCTTATGCTTCGACGACCGCCGGCGTGCTGAATGCCGCAGTGGAGTTCGATGAGGAGCGCTTAACCCCTACTTACCGGCTGCGCGTCGGCGTGCCGGGCGGATCGAGCGGCATCACCATCGCGCAGAGGCTGGGCCTGCCGGAAAATATTGTCGCGCGGGCACAGGAGCTCATGACTCCTGAGGCGCGCGAGGCGGCCGGTCTGATCGCCTATTTGCATCGCAGCCGCGATGTTCTCGAGCAGATGCAGCGCGATTTAGCCGAGCAGGCGCGACAGTTGGAAACAGAACGCCGCGAACTGCGCGAAGAATGGATCGCGCGGCAACGCGGGCGGATTGCGGAGCTGGAGCAGAAATTCGCCGCTGCGCTCGAGGAGCACGAGCGGCAGATGGCGCGGGCCATCGAGGCGGTAAAGGATCGGGAGCTGCGAGTGCAGCTGGAGAAGCAGTCGAGGCGAAAATTATCGCAGGCGCGAACGGAGGCGCGCAGCGAAGCGGATGCGGCCGTGGTCGCGCATCTCTCGGAATCGCAGGCGGACCTGGGCATCGCCGCCGATACCGCGCGTCCGCCTTCGCCCGAGGAACTCGTTGCGGGCATTCGCGTGCGCGTGCGAGGGCTGCCGTCGGCTGTCTTGCTGCGGCGGCGAGACGGCGCGAGCGCGGAGATCGAAGCGGGCCCCTTGCGGATGAAAGTGCCCTTATCGGAGATTACCGGAATAGTCGGCGAACCGGACGCCCAGCGCACCACAGGCGCGCGCTCCGGCGAAAGTGCTCGGGCGAAACTGCCGAGCGAATCACGCAGTGGCGTCACAGTGCATATGGCTCCCGCAGATCGCGAAACCAGCACCGCGGGCGATGAGATCAACGTGATTGGCTGCACGGTCGAAGAGGCCGCGCGGCGGGTGGACAAATTCATCGATGGCGCCGCGCTGGCCGGCAAGCCTGAGGTGCGCGTCATTCACGGCCATGGCACGGGCGCATTGCGGCGCGGCTTGGCGGAATTCCTTTCGACGCATCCGCTGGTCGAAAGCCTTCATGCCGACGCGCAGGAGCGCGGCGGGACGGCGGTGACCGTGGTGGAGTTACGAGGCTGATTTAGGCGGCGCTGCTCTGTTTTAGAATAACGAAGACGAAAGCGACAGGATGGCGGAAGCGGGTTCACTTGCCGATCGCGTCAAGCAGCAGGCGGATATCGTCCGCGTGGTGGGCGAATATGTGCGCCTGAAGAAAAACGGGCAAAACTTCACGGGACTCTGCCCATTTCATTCCGAAAAAACGCCGTCGTTTGCCGTGCATCCGGTGAAGCAGATCTATCACTGTTTCGGCTGCGGCGTGGGCGGAGACGTCTTCAAATTTGTCATGGAGATGGACAAGTGCGATTTTATGGAGGCGGTGCGCACGGTCGCAGATAAGTGCGGCATCGCTCTTCCCAAATCACGGGAACTCTCGGCGGACGAGCGGCGCGAACAGCAGCAGCGGACCGCGCTCGTTGAGTTGCATCGCGAGGCAGCGGCATTTTTTGCGCGGCAGCTGGAAAGCACTCCGGAAGGGAAAGCGGCGCGGGGCTACCTCGCGGATCGCGGTTTGGACGCCGAAGCGATTGCGCGCTTTGAATTGGGCTACGCGCCTTCGGGCGGCGATGCGCTCCTGCGGCACCTCAAGACGAAATATCCGGAGAAGCTTGTGGAGCTGGCCGGACTCGCAGCGCGTGATCCGGGCGGGCGTGTGCACGATCGTTTTCGCCGGCGCATTATCTTCCCGATCTCCAATGAATCCGGGAAAGTGGTCGCTTTCGGCGGGCGCGCCCTGGGGGACGATCTGCCCAAGTATTTGAACTCGCCGGAGACGCCGATCTACATCAAGAGCAGCGTGCTTTATCACCTGGATCGTGCCAAGGAATCCATTCGCACGGCAGATGCGGCGATTCTCGTCGAGGGTTACATGGATACGATCGCGGTGGCGCGGGCGGGGATCCGCAACGTCGTGGCGAGCTGCGGTACGAGCCTCACGGAAACGCAGGTGAAGCTGCTCAGCCGCTTCACGCGCCGCATTATTGTGAACTACGATCCCGACGCGGCGGGCCAGGCGGCCACCGAACGTTCGCTTTCGATTTTGCTGGAGCACAATTGCGAGGTGCGCGTTCTGGCGCTGCCCGGAGGCAAGGATCCCGATACGTTTATCCGCAGCGAAGGCGCGGCCGGGTATCGCACACTGCTCGAAGGCGCACCCGCGTATCTAGACTATCTGATCGGCCGAGCGCGCCAGCTCGGCCTTGCGAACGCCGAGCAGAAGCTTCGGGCGATGAATTTTCTCATGCCTTTCGTGAGGCGAATTCCGAACGCCTTGTTGCGCTCGGAATGGGCCTCGCGTATTGCGCAGCAGTTACGGGTGGACGAACCGGTATTGCGGGAGGCCCTGAGGCGAGCCGCGGCGGAACGCCACAGTGAGATCCAGACGCAGCCGGCGCTCGCGGGCAGAGCGGCCAGGCCCGCGGAGCGTCGCTTGGTGCAGATGCTGCTGGAAGGGAATGATTTTCGCGAGCGGTTGGGCGAAGAAATCCGTGCCCATCAACTTCATCTGGGATTGGAGACGGAGAGAATTCTTGGCGTGCTGCTGGAGGCTTGCTCCGGAGGCGCGCCGCCGGACGCGACCAGCGTCGCGCCGAAACTCGAGGAATACGACCGGCGGCTGCTGTTCGAAATCGCGTTCGAGAGCGCGGCCCAAGCGAGTTGGGAAGAGGCGGAGAGTTGCCTCGAGGTGCTGCGGCGGCGTAAATCCGAGGAAGAGTTGGCTGCCGTGCAGCGGCAGATCGAAGCGTGCGCAGGATCAAGGTCTGGGGAGGATGCGGAGGAATTGCGCGCGTTGCAGGCGCGGAAATTAGAATTGCGGCGGCGCCTGGCGAGCACGGCGCCGTGACGGGAATGCGCCGGCGGATCGCCTTACAGCTTTACGCAATGGCGGCAGTTGACGCCGCGATTTGGGGTGTGTAACGTGATACGGTTTAACGGGTAACGGGTAAGGTACGTCGTGCATCAAAATGGCGTGTCCGGTGCAGGCTCCTCGAAACCGGGAAACGGGCGGCAGAAGCAAGAAAGCGTGTGTTTTACCTCACAAGCGAGCATCCAACATTTGTCTTTACTTTCATGGAACTTGAGTGCGCCCCTGGCGCTAACGGACGGTCCTAAACCTGACGTTTTGCCGCCGCAGGGAGGAATCTCTTGGCTCTGGCCTTAGAAGAAAAATACGATCAGGTACGCCAGCTCATCAATATGGGCAAGGAGCGCGGCTACCTGCTGTACGACGAAGTCAACGATATCCTGCCTGCAGAAGTTCACTCTTCGGAAGAAATTGACGATCTGCTCTCCACCTTTGAGCGATACGGTATCGATATCTACGAAGATGTGGCCGCGGCCAAAGCCGCGCGCGCGGCCTTAGAGGTCGCCGAGCCGATCGAAGGGGAAATCAAAGAGGAAGCCGCCGGGGGCGAAGAGGTCGAACTCGATCTGACACCCGGACTCCTGGAAAAAACCAACGACCCGGTGCGCATGTATCTCCGGGAGATGGGCACGGTTCCGCTGCTGACGCGCGAAGGCGAAGTGGCCATTGCCAAGCGCATCGAGCGAGGGCAGCTTCTTGTTCTGAAGACCATCACGCGCTCGCCGATCGTCATCAAGGAACTGATTGCCATCGCCGATGATCTGCGCAACGGCACGCGCTCGATCAAGGAAATTGTCCAGTTTGACGACGAGGAACTGACCGAAGAGAAGATTGAGAATAAGACGCGGCAAACGCTCAAGATTCTCGACAAGATCGCCAGCCTCTACGATCTGGCGCTGAAACAAGCGGCCAAGCTGGAGCGAATTCCCAAGGCAAAGAAGCGTTCCTATCTGCACGGGCGATACGCCATCTCACGCACGCGCGTCGAGATGTCCCAACTGGCGCGCTCGATCGAATTCAATCCTTTCGAGCGCAAACGCTTGATCGACAAAATGCGGCACACCGTGGAGCGGCTGCAGTCGCTCGAGCGCGAAGCAGGCAAGCTGGAGCGGCGGGCCGACGTCTCCAAAGGGGATACGGCGGCCGAAGCGCGGCGGGAACTGCGGACGCGCCGGACCGAGCTGAAAGAGATTTCCGAGGCCAGCGAAGTCGGACTTACCGAACTCAAGCGCACGCTTCAGATAATCGTTCGCGGCGAAATGGAGGCCGAGCAGGCCAAGAAGGAGCTCATCGAGGCCAACCTCCGGCTGGTCGTCTCCATCGCCAAGAAATACACCAACCGCGGCTTGCAATTCCTGGATTTGATCCAGGAAGGCAACATCGGCTTGATGAAGGCGGTAGATAAATTCGAGTGGCGCCGCGGCTATAAGTTCTCCACCTACGCCACGTGGTGGATTCGCCAGGCCATCACGCGCGCCATCGCCGACCAGGCGCGCACGATCCGCATTCCCGTGCACATGATCGAGACCATCAATAAGCTCATCCGCACGCAGCGGCAACTGGTGCAGGAGCTTGGCCGCGAACCCACCTCGGAAGAGATTGCCAAGCGCATGGACATTCCCGTCGCCAAAGTGCGCAAGATTCTGAAGATCGCACAGGAGCCCATCTCGCTCGAGACTCCCATCGGAGAAGAGGAAGATTCGCATCTGGGCGATTTCATCGAAGATAAGGCTGTGGTTTCGCCCTCCGATGCGGTGATCAATCTGAATCTGAAGGAACAGACTGCGTCGGTCCTGAAGACGCTCACGCCGCGCGAAGAGAAAGTAATCAAGATGCGCTTCGGCCTCGACGACGGCTCCGAACACACCTTGGAGGAAGTCGGGCAGTCGTTCGCCGTCACCCGCGAACGCATCCGCCAGATCGAAGCCAAGGCCTTGCGCAAGCTGCGTCATCCTTCGCGCTCGCGGAAGTTGCGGGCGTTTCTGGAAGGCTCTTCGCGGGAATACCTCTAGTTCTCTGAAAAATCTCCGTCATAGCAAGTCAAGCGGCGCTGGGTTCGGTCGCCGGAACTGCGCTCAATGTCCGTACGCGTAATGCAGCGACAAGCGCCGCTCCGTAAATCGCGCCGAGAAGAAGAAAGGCGAGTTGCAGACTGGAGTGCTCGGCCAGCCAGCCCAGCATGAAACTCATCACCACTTGCAGGACGGTAGCCATAAATGCAAACGCGGACTGCGTGCGGCCCATCAATCGATTGGGCACCGAAGCCAGAATTGACGATTGGGTGAGCACTGCGCCAATGGCGCGGCATGCGCCGAAAATTGCGTTCATCAGGATGGCCACCCCCAGAAAACCCGCATAAGGGAAGATGGCGTGCCCTAGTGCGAGCAAGAATAAAGCAGTGACGAGCACTTGAAAGGGGCGTCGCCGCGAGAGCGGAGCAGCCGCAAATCCACCGATCACCGCGCCCAATGCCCAGCCCGATTCAATGAAGCCGTAACCGCGCGCTCCCACGTGCAGCAGATTATTCGCCAGCGCCACGACGAGTACATTGGCGCTGATTACGCCCGCCATCATGCACGCATAAGTCAGCCCGAGAGCGAGCACGGCGGGCTGGGTGCGAAGGTAGTTTAATCCTTCGTGAAGGTCAGCCAGGACACCCGGCTCGCGCGCGGCATGGCGCGCGCCAAAATCGGCGCTGCTGAAAAGAGCCGGCGAGGGCGCAACCTGGGGCGGAAAATACCCCCGCCGCAACAAATAAAGACAGAGTGCCGATAAGACATATGTTGCGGCGTCGATCGCCAGAATCCCGGCCAGGCCGGTGCGTTCATAGACGAAGCCCACCAAGCCGCCGGCCGCCAGCATTCCGCCCTGCACCGCAATCAGAACAGCGGAATTGGCGCTGACCAGTTGCGTGGCAGGAATCACTTCCTGCAGCAAAGCGAGGCTGGAGGACCAATAGATTGCGAATCCCACGCCGAGGAGCAAAACCATGCCGTAGAGTTGCCAGAGGTCGAGCCTGCCTCGCCAAGCCAGCAGAGCGGCGGAGGCCACAATCGCCGCGCGCCCCAGATCCAGGATGATGGAAACGTAACGGCGATCCACGCGATCGGTGAGGACGCCCCCCAGCGGAGGAACGAGCAACCGAGGCAGCGTCAGCAAAATCACCGTGAAGCTGACTTGGACGGTCGAATGGGTTTTGGCCAAAACATAAACTGTGACGCCGGCGAAATTCATGCCTGTACCGAATAGAGACACGAACATGGCGGTGAAGAAGAACGGGAAGCCCCGATTGGAGAACAGCGCTTGCCAGTGAGGTCTTGGGGGCGAAGGGGAAGTCATCCGGTACCTGTAAGCTCGCGATGCGAGCATCACGACATTATAAGGAAAAACGAAAGGACCGAGGGTGAGTGGAGCGCCGTGTTATCAGCCTTAGTACATGGTGCCGACGCCGGTGATGGCAAGGCCGGCTGTCTTGAACCTGCACCGCCTTCGGAACGAGCCGGAGGGGCTGTTAGACTGCGGATATGACGCTTCAGTTTGAAGTCGTGAAGGTTGATCCTTCGGGCGGCCGCCTAGGGCGGTTGACGACCCCGCACGGGACGATTGAAACGCCTGCGTTCATGCCCGTGGGCACGGCCGGCACCGTGAAGGCCATGACCCAAGAAGCGCTGGAAGAATTGCACGTCACCTTGCTGCTTGCGAATACCTACCATCTCTATTTGCGCCCGGGGCACGAGCTGATTCGCCGCATGGGCGGGTTGCACCGGTTCATGGCGTGGCGGGGCGGGATTTTGACCGATTCGGGAGGCTATCAGGTATTCAGCCTCGCAGACTTGCGAAAAATCAGCGATGAAGGCGTCCGCTTCCGCTCTCATCTCGATGGCACCGAGCACATGCTTACGCCGGAGAAAGCCATCGAAGTGCAACGCGCGCTCGGCTCGGATATCGGCATGGCGCTCGACGAGTGCATCGAGTATCCGGGCACGCGCGAGCGTGCCGCTTCCGCGGCCGGGCGCACGCTGGCGTGGGCGAGACGATCGAAAAAAGAGATCGAGACGCGGGCGCCGAGCGATACGAATCCGCAGCAGGTTTTCTTTGCGATTGTGCAGGGCGGGACATTCCAAGACCTGCGCCGTGAAAACGCGGCGGAACTCGTCGCGCTCGATTTTCCCGGTTATGCCATCGGCGGGTTGGCGGTAGGCGAGCCTCACGAACTCTCCTGCGAGATCGCCGGGGAGACGGCCGCCTGCTTGCCGCCGGACCGGCCGCGATATTTGATGGGCGTGGGCAAACCCGAACAGCTTCTGGATTACGTTCGCTGCGGCATCGACATGATGGATTGCGTGCTGCCGACGCGCAACGCGCGAAACGGCTATCTCTACACGCGCCGGGGGCCGCTGCATATCAAGAATGCCGAATTCATCGACGATCCGCGCCCGATCGACGAAACCTGCGCCTGCGTGGTTTGCCGCCGCTATTCGCGCGCTTATCTCTGTCATCTGTTTCGGGCCAATGAAATTCTCGGCGCCATCCTGAACACCCACCACAACCTTTACTTTTTCCTTGACATCATGAAGGCAATCCGTGAGGCTATCGCATTTGGGAACCTCTCACGGTTCTCGTCTGAGCTTCAGGCGCGTCTGGAAGCGGGTCATCCATAGTGGAGTAGCGGTCCTCTCGTTCCATGAAGTTTCGCGCGCAAGAGCGGAAAGGCCTTTGGTCCTGCCGCCGGGAAAGTAGCGGCAGGATTTCCTTTCTGTGGTTGATCCTGTAATAATTAAGGAAATTACCGGGAGCGGAAGCAAGCAATGACGTTCAATGGCGCGGCCTCGGCAATTCTCTTCGCCGCCCAAAATCCAGCAGGAAACGGCCTGATCGCTTTTTTGCCTCTGGCGATCATTATGGTAATTTTCTATGTGCTGCTGATCCTCCCCGCGCAGCGGCGGCAGAAGAAGACACAGGCCATGTTGAGTGAACTCAAAACCGGGGATAAGGTGGTGACCACCGGCGGCTTGTACGGAACGATCGTGGCGTTAGACGGTGATGCGGTACAACTGCGCATCGCCGACCAGGTGAAAGTGAGAGTGGCCCGCTCCGCGGTGGCGGGGATTCAGGCGGAAGGTAAGGAAGCTTAGGCGACTAGTGCCGTTCCAACTATTTGGGCCAAGTGCTTCGCCCTGACGACGCAAAAGTTCAACAAGGTCGCGGACAGGCATTCTTTGGCGAGACAAGTTGGAACGGCACTAGGGAGCGAGAACAGCTGGAATTCTCCGGTTGTTCGCGCGGACGAAAAGAAACAATGGATTCCAATCTCAGATGGAAAGCAATCTTCATTACGCTCGTCATTTTGTTATGCATTTTTGGGTTAGTGGGATTGCCCGCGTTTCCCACCTCACTGGCACAGCTTCGCGATAATTTCGGCAAGCGGATCAAGCTCGGCTTAGACCTGCAGGGCGGTACCCATCTGATTTTGCAGGTGCAGGTGAACGAAGCCGTCAGCCTGCAAACCGATCAAACCATCGACCACCTGAGCACTCAGCTTCGCGATAAGAACATCCGCTACGATGACCTGCGCAAGGCAGGCGATACACAGATCCTGGTTCACAATCTCGCGCCCGACTCGACTGCGGCCTTCCGCGACCTGGTGAGTTCCAATTTCGGGGAATGGGATCTGGCGCCGGCCCCCGGCGAGCAATCCGGCTACCTGCTCACGTTGAAGCCTTCGACTGTGGGCGCCATTCAGGCGCAGACCATGTCCCAATCCGAAGACACCATCCGGCGGCGCATCGATGCACTGGGCTTGACGGAGCCGGTCGTCGCGCCATACGGGCAGGGCGTTAACGAAATGATTGTGGAATTGCCCGGCGAGGGCGACCCGAATCGCGCCAAGTCCGTCATTCAAGCCGGCGGGCAGCTCGAGTTGCGCAGGGTGCAGGATGCCACCCCGTATCCTTCGGAGGCGGCGGTTATGGCCGCGCATGGCGGCGTTTTGCCGCCCGCCACGGAACTGCTGCCGTCAAAGACGGTTGACGCCTCGGGCCAAGGAAGCTGGTATCTGGTGGACCGCTCACCAATCATCACGGGCCGCGACCTGCGCAACGCCTCGGCGATACCCAGCACGGATAATCCGGGATCGTATGAAGTGAATTTCACGCTCTCGACGGATGCCGCGCGCCGGTTCGGTCCTTTCACCGAGCAGAACGTCGGCCGCCCGATGGCCATCGTTTTGGACCGCAAGGTGGAATCGGCGCCCGTGATTCAGAGCCGCATTGAAGACTCCGGACGTATTACCGGCCGCTTCGGCCAGCAGGAGGCCAATGATTTGGCCCTGGTGCTGCGCGCCGGAGCGCTTCCCGCATCGATTCGATATTTAGAGGAACGCACTGTGGGACCGTCTCTCGGAGCGGATTCGATCCGCCATGGAGTGCAGGCTTCGATTATCAGCCTTCTGGTGGTGCTCATCTTTATGGTGTTCTATTACCGGATTTCCGGCGTGAATGCGGTCATCGCGCTGCTGCTGAACCTGGTGATTCTGCTGGCGGCGCTGGCCTATTTCGGCGCGGTGCTTACGTTGCCGGGGATTGCCGGCGTAATTCTGACCATCGGCATGGGCGTCGATTCCAACGTGCTGATCTTCGAACGCATCCGAGAGGAATTGCGCGCCGGGAAGGCTGCGGCGTCGGCGGTGGATCTGGGTTTCAAGCGGGCGTTTCTGACCATCATCGATACGCACGTAACCACCGTGGTTTCGGCCTTTTTCCTGTTCGTATTCGGGACCGGTCCGGTGCGGGGCTTTGCCATTACGCTGACCATCGGCTTGATCGCGAACCTGTTTACTGCGGTCTATGTATCGCGCGTGATTTTTGAGTGGCACCTGACGAAACTGCAGCGCCAGGCGGCCCTGAGTATCTAAAGCCGTTTTCGGGCACTAACTCGGCCCGCGCGGTGTCTAATTGAAGGGACCAAATTCGGGATGGAGTTTTTTCATCACGACGTCAATTTGGATTGGATGGGCAAGACGAAGTATTTCGTCGGCCTGTCTTTGACGCTGCTCCTCATCGGCGCGGCGTCATGGATTCACAAGGGCAGCCTGGATTACGGGATTGATTTCAAAGGCGGAACCCTGGTCTATGTGCGATTCGCCAGCACACCCCCAGTGGACAAATTGCGGCAAGGACTGGTGCAGCAGGGGCTGGGTGATAGCGTGATCCAGCAGATCTCCGATATTGCCACTCCCAACGCCAATGAGGTGGTCATCTATCTACCGCAGCGCGGACAAGGTAACGAAGCGCTTGATGCAGGCAAAGGCGCCATCCTCAACGCTCTGCACGCAACTCTGGGTTCCGGCGAAGCAGGCAAGCAGGACTTTGATGATTCCTCGCCAGAAACAATCGCTGAAGTCCTAACCCGCAAAGATCCGCTTTCTCTGGGTACCGCGGGCGCCACGCGGTATCAGCAATTGGCGAAGCAGTTGACCGATTACCGCGACCGGCAGGCCCGAGGAGTGGTCTCGAATCTCGATAATCTTCGAGAAGCCGGCGCGACGCCGCCGGTTCTTTCTGCTCTTCGCGATTCGTTCTATGCCGGCCCCTTCGCAGTCGTGAATGTGGAGATCGTGGGGCCTAAGGTCGGTGCCGATCTGCGCCGCCAGGCCGTCTTTGTCACCCTTTACGCGCTGGCGGGAATGCTAGTTTATATTGCACTTCGGTTCGAATTGGTGTACGGTGCCGCGGCTGTTCTAGCCGTCTTCCATGATGTACTTATTACGTTAGGATTGTTTTCGCTTTTACATTTTGAGATTTCTTTGACCGTGATTGCGGCGCTTCTAACGCTCGTGGGTTACTCGATGAATGACACCATCGTCATTTTTGACCGCATCCGGGAGAACCTGCGGCTGATGCGCCGTGAGCCGTTCAAGACGATCGTCAATCGCTCCATCAATCAAACGCTATCAAGGACGATATTAACGAGCGGTCTCACCTTCCTGACAGTTCTGGTACTTTTCTTAATGGGCGGTCAGGTGCTTCGCAGTTTTTCATTTGCACTGGTCGTTGGAATTTTGGTAGGAACGTATTCAAGTTTCGGCATTGCTGCTCCACTGGTGGTCGCCTGGAACCACTGGAAAGGTCAGGGCGCAGTGCCTGTTTCCGGGACAACAGCCGGTTCAAGAACTCGAACAGGAGAGGCGCAGGGCCGCTTGGCTCCAGCCGGCAGGAGGTAATATGTTTGACGAACTTGTTGAATCGAGCGTAGTAAGAAGAAAGACGAATACCGGATGGGCGATGATTCTCTCCACAGTTTTTCAGGTCTCCGTGCTGCTCGTCCTGATTTTGATCCCTCTGATCTATACCCAGGCTTTGCCGAAGGCGATGATGGCGACGCTGCTGATTGCGCCGCCGCCTCCGCCGCCTCCGCCGCCTCCTCCGGCCGAGGCTCCGAAGATCATCAAGCCGGTGGCTCGGCTCATCCAGCAAGGAAAGCTGGTGCAGCCGCGAGCGATTCCGAAACAGGTTGCGGTCTTTAAAGAAGCCGAGTTGCCTCCGGAGGCGCCGATCACCGGTGGTGGCGTGCTGGGTGGCGTGGATCAGGGCTTGCTCGGCGGACTGGGCGCAGGACCTGCAGTCGCAGCCCCGCCTCCTCCAAAGCAGACGCGGATTAAGCTCGGCGGACAGGTTGTAGCCGCGAAACTTCTGGCCCAACCACAGCCAGTTTACCCGCCGCTGGCGCGGCAGGCCCGCATTCAGGGCAACGTGGTTCTCCACGCGATCATCGATAAGGATGGGCGTGTGGGCGAATTGCAGGTCATTTCAGGCCACCCGCTTCTGGTTCAATCGGCGCTGGATGCCGTGAAGAACTGGCGCTATCAGCCGACCCAACTGAATGGAGAGCCAGTGGAAGTGGACACGACCATCACCGTCTCGTTTGTCCTCGGTGGCTAATCGTTAGGTGGGTAGAAGTAGGCCCCCGAAAAGGTATCCGGCCGGGGTCGGCTCGTGAGAAGACTCCGGCCGAAAGTGTGCGAATGAAAAAGGAGCAAACCGTATGGTTGCGAACGTAGCTGCATCGGCACTAAACCTGCTGGCTTTGCAGGCCGGAACGTGGGATTTGCGTTCCATGTGGGGCAGTATGAGCATCATCGCAAAAGCGGTCGTGTTCATTCTGTTTATTCTCTCGGCGTGGTCGCTGGGCGTAATGATTGACCGAGCTCTGATGTATAGCGCGGCGCGCAAGCAGTCGCGGGTATTTGTGCAGCAAGTGGCCGGGGCGCTTCGGGAAGGCAAGCTGGACGAGGCCATTTCCATTGCGGAACGCAATAAGAAGAGCCATATCGCCAAGGTAGTGGCGACAGGCCTTTCGGAATTTCAGTCCGCTTCCGCCCAAGTTTCCGAAGCAGAAGTAGTCGAAGCGGCCAAGCGCGGGCTGGATCGCTCGATTGCGATTGTGCATGCGGATATGAAGCGCGGGCTCAGCGGCCTGGCCACTATCGGCTCGACCGCTCCGTTCGTGGGCCTATTCGGCACGGTGATCGGCATCATTAACGCATTTAAAGGCATCGAAGCAGAAAAGGCCACCGGGCTTTCGGCGGTGGCGGGCGGCATTTCCGAAGCGCTGGTCACCACGGCGCTGGGCCTGCTCGTGGCGGTGCCCGCGGTCTGGGCCTTCAACTATTTCACCAACAAAGTGGAAGCATTCGACGTGGAGATGGACAATTCCTCGATGGAGTTGATCAACTACTTCATCACCCGGCGAAGCGGAAAGAAGTAAGCCATGGCGCATTTCAAGGTTCAAGCAGCTCCGGTAATGGCGGCCCCGAATGTTATTCCCATGGCCGACATCATGCTGGTGTTGCTGATTATTTTCATGGTGGTGACGCCCATGTTGCAGAAGGGCATGACGGTCGACATGGCAAAAGTCACAAACCCGGTGGACATGCCCAACGCGGACCGCGATGATGCGATTATCGTCGGCATATCCCGCGACGGGGTTATCTACCTGGGCAACCAGAAAACGCCGCTCGATCAGATCGCTTCGCTGGTGCGGGACCGCATTTCCAACCGCGTGGACAAAACGGTCTTCATCAAGAGTGACGGCCGCGCCAAGTACGGCGATGTGGTAAAACTGGTAGATGAGGTTCGTTCGGCCGGCGTGGATAACGTCGGCTTGCTGACGGAAAAGGCTGAACAGGGCCGCACGCCGCCACCGCCGCCGGTACGGCCCGCCGGCGATTAAGCGGGCTGGCGCAGAGAGAAAGGGAAGCGCAGCAGCGCAGGAGAACGAACATGGGAATGGAAGTCGGCTCGAAAAAAGGCGCGATCGCCTCAATGAACGTCGTTCCTTTGATCGACATTCTTTTGGTCTTGCTCATCATTTTTATGGTGATCACACCACTAACGCCCAAGGGGCTGGAAGCTCTGGTGCCCCAGCCGGCGCCGAATCAGCAAAACAAGCAACAAGATATCGAGGCGAAGACCGTCGTTGTTCAGGTCCTCGACAACAACCAACTGAAAATCAACGAAGACAACGCTACCTGGGATACCCTGGGACCTCGCCTGAACGATATTTTCAAGCTGCGAGCTGAAAAGGTGGCTTTCGTCAAAGGCGATGAGACCGTCGTTTTCGCGCAGGTGGCGCGAGCGATTGACGTCATGCGCAACTCCGGTATCGACAAGGTGGGTCTGATCACGGCGAAGCTGGAAGCCGGCCAATAAAATTGGAGAGTTCCCGCTGGCCGCGGAGAGTGATGGCGAAGCGCTCATTCCGCGGAGAGAATCTTAGAAAGAGCAGGATGGAAGCTTTCTCATGAACGCACAATGGATGATCCGCAGTCACGGCACGGCCGCGAGAGTGTTTGGTTTGGTTGCGGTGGTGGTCACCCTATTTGGCGCCGCTGGATGTAACAAACTGAAGGCTCGCGATCTCCTGAATAAGGGCGTAGCAGCCTTCAAGAATGGGCAATACGACGCCAGCATCGAGGACTTCAAGCAAGCCAAGGACCTTGACCCGACTCTGCTGAACGCGCGTCTGTACCTGGCGACTGCCTATGCCACGGAGTACATTCCCGGCGCTCCCTCGGACGAGAACGTACGCGTGGGCCAGCAAGCAGTGAGTGAATTTCAGGATGTCCTTTCAGTTGACCCAGGGAACTTGTCTGCTCTGGATGGCATTGGTTCCATCGTGTACAACATGGCCGGTACGCCATTTGCCCCCGACAAATACCAGGAATCGAAAAAGTACCACCAGAAGCACATGGAGCTGAAGCCCGACGATCCGGAACCGTATTACTGGGTCGGGGTCATCGATTGGACGCTCTCCTATCGCGGCAACGCCGAGGGGCGCCAGACCTACAACCTTCAGAATCCGAAGAAGCAGGCCAAGGAAGCCGACCCCCTGCCGGATAAAGTGCGCGGGCAATTCACTCAGCAGTATGGCGATCTTGTGGATGAAGGCTTGAAGATGCTGCAGAAGGCCACGGAACTGCGTCCGGACTATGCTGACGCCATCGCTTACCAAAGCCTGTTGCTGCGCCAGAAGGCCGATATGTCGGATAATGCCACCCGCGCTTCGCTCGAAAAGCAGGCCGACGATTTGCTCGATAAGGTGAAGGAAATCAAGCAAAAAATCGCTGAGAAAGAATCGAAGTCCTAACCTAACCAGTTTAGCCACAGTGACTTGAAGGGTGTCCAAGGTTGTCGCGGACACCCTCTTCTTTTAGCCCTGCCAATCTAGCAGTCGCCCCGCAACCTGGAGTAGCGCGCTTCGCCGGAAGGCCCTAAAATAGCCTTTCATGGCTACAGCCGATAGATCCGGCCGGCTGCCTCGACTTGTGGCCGCCAGCAAGGCCGTCTTAGCCGAACGAGGACTCCAGGCGCGCTTTGCCGAATTGGCCGAACAGGTGCGCCAAAATCGCCCCGGCGAGGACCTCGCTCCGCTGCAACGCGCTTTTGCTTTCGCTGCGGAGAAGCATCAGGCGCAAGTACGCGAGTCCGGGGAGCCCTACCTCTCGCACCCCTTGGAAGTAGCACATATTCTTGCCGAACTGCGGCTCGATATGACGACGCTGTGTGCCGCGCTTTTGCACGACGTCGTCGAAGATACGCGTATTTCGCTCTCCGAAATTGCGGCTAAATTCGGTCCCGACACGGCCCGCCTGGTGGAAGGGGTAACCAAGATCAGCCGGCTGGACCTGGTGTCGCCGGAAGTGCGCCAGGTGGAGAGCGTCCGCAAGATGCTGCTGGCCATGGTCACGGACGTGCGCGTGGTACTCGTCAAGCTGGCTGACCGGCAGCACAACATGCGCACCTTGGGTTATTTGCCACCCGAGAAACAGGAGCGGATTGCCCGGGAGACGCTCGATATCTATGCGCCTATTGCCCATCGGCTAGGCATGGGTGCGATGCGCGGCGACCTCGAAGATCTGGCCTTCGCCTATCTGGAGCCTTCGGCGTACGCCGAGCTGCAAAAGGTGGTTTCTGAGCGCAGCAAGGAGTTTGAAAAATTCCTTGCCGAGCTTCAGGAGGCGATTCACAAGCACCTGGCCGAGAATGGCGTCAGCGCCGATCTCGAGGGACGCGTCAAACGCCTGTACTCAATTCATCAAAAAGTTCAGCGCCAAAAAGGGAGTTTGGAACAAGTTTACGATCTGCTGGCTGTCCGCATCATCACCGATTCGGTGCGCAACTGCTATGCCGCTCTCGGGGTGGTCCATCAGATTTGGAGGCCGGTGCCAGGACGATTCAAGGATTATATCGCGATGCCCCGCCCGAACCTCTACCAGTCGTTACATACGACGGTCATTCATGGAGGACAGCCGTTTGAAGTGCAAATCCGCACCCGTCAGATGCACCGCATCGCGGAGCAAGGCGTGGCCGCGCACTGGCGGTACAAGGACGGCACGAATGCTTCGGAAGACGATCAACGCGTGGTGTGGATGCGACAGTTGATCGAGTGGGCCCGCGAGATGCGCGAGCCCGCAGAATTTCTTTCCACGCTCAAGGTGGATCTCTATCCAGAGGAGGTTTACATCTTTACGCCGAAGGGCAAAGTGCTGACGCTGCCCCGCGGAGCCACTCCGGTGGACTTTGCCTACAGCATTCACACTGACGTTGGCCACCAATGTGTGGGAGCGAAAGTGAATGGGCAAATGGTACCGTTGCGCCATCCGCTCTCCAACGGAGACGTGGTGGAGATCGCAACCCAGAAGGGGCATGGTCCGAGCCGGGATTGGCTGAGCTTTGTGCGTACCTCACGCGCGAGATCCAAAATCCGGCAATGGATCAATCTCAATGAACGCAAGCAAGCCAAGGAAGTGGGACGGCGGCTCATCGAACGGGAAGCGCGGCAAGCCGGATTAAGCCTGAAGAAAATCTCCGAGGAGGAGTTTCTCCGCGTGGCCTCTGCTTATGGTCACCCGAAGGTGGAAGACCTCTACGCGGCTGTGGGATATGGAAAGTATTCCGCTCGACAAGTCTTGGCGCAGCTTACCGGACAATCCATGGAGGAGAAGCCGCAGGGCGAGACGCCAGACGCGACAAAGATCGTAACGTCAGTAAAGCGGATGCTGGGCATCCGAGATCCCTCCATTCTGGTTCTTGGCCACGACAATCTCATGGTGTATCGCGCGAAGTGCTGTAATCCGATTCCGGGTGATCCCATTGTCGGGTATGTCACGCGCGGCCGTGGAGTGGCGGTGCATAACACCTCTTGCCCCAACGTGCAGAAGCTGCTCTATCAATCCGAGCGCCGCATCAACGTGCAATGGAGCGATGCGGGCCAGGGAACTTACCCGGTCACGCTGGTGGTATATGGCAAAGATCGTCCCGGCCTGCTCGCGGACATCACCAGCGTCATCAGCGGCGTGGGCGCCAATATTCAGGTGCTCGATAGCCGGCCGGACAATTTGCAAGCGCGCGTCGAGGCCACCGTGGACATCACCGATCGCAATCAGTTGGAGCGCATACTGAAAAACATGAAGCGAATTTCAGGCGTCTTCGGTATCGAGCGCGTCTATCAGGTCTAGCGATTACCCTTCCGGACAGTTCATTAGCGTCGCTGTTCTTTAGGCCGGTTGCGTTGATTCTCGAGACACAAGACTGCACCGGCCGCTCCGCCCAGCTTTAAAATGAGTCTATGGATACGGCACGGCGTGGGGCAACGGTTCGTCTGCGGCGCGTTCCAGCGGCACTGGTGTTGGCCGCGTCGCTGCTTTTATTGGCCGGCTGCAGCAAACTCCGCCCAACCAATATGACCCCGCTCGACGCCGCCGGGATGCATCCCAATAGCATCGAGCGGCTTCACCAATATCAGATCAACGATGACGAGGTGCAGCAGCTTTTGATCGCAGGCCGGGGCGGAATGAGCGAAGAGGGTTGCGTCGAACTGATCCGCATGGCGCGCTCGCGCCAGAGCGTCTTCGCGGAAGGCGACGTCATTGCGGGGCTTCTTGGCGCCGGAATGAGAGAAAGCTCCGTTATAGAGCTTGTCCGCCTGGGTCAATTGACGCCATTTGCAGGTGAGGCGGCGGCCATGCGGCTGGCGGGCATATCCGACGACGTTGTCCTTGACGTCGCGCGGCATCGTGCGAAAGGCCAAGCCGTGGTCGGCGGCGCGCGTCTTGCCGAATTGCGGGATGCAGGTTACTCGAATGCAGAGCTTGTTGCCGCCGTGGATCGAGGCATCACCGATAGGCAGGCCAATGAGATTATCGCCCGCCACAATTACGCCGTCGGCGGCCATCGCTTTGTGCGACAGCACGGTCGCCGGCGTTAGAGGCTGCTCATCAGCCTCCTTCCTCGTGATTCGTTCTGGTTTGCATTAGCTTCTTTTTGACCGCGCCATGGGCCTGCCGCTAAAATTCTGCTGGGTCTGCGTCCCGGATGCGTTCGCTTGCTCTGATCGTGCTCTCCACATTATTGCCGGGCTGCGCTGTTGCCCTGGGCCCGGGTTTTAGTCACTCCTTTCGCTCCGCCGATGTCTCAGCAACCTCGATTGAGCCGGCGCATATTCATGTGCAGGTCACGGATAAGCTCGAGAACGTTGGAGATCGCGGGTTAGCTTACCTCGACGTTACCCTGCCTGGCGGCCCATCGTTTGGCACAAGGGACGTGAGTGTAGCCGTCGGGGGAAAAGCGGTTACCAGCCGAAGAGTGACCCGTCAATCGGGCCCCTCCCTGCGGGTGCCATTCGATCCGCAGTGGTTAAAGGGCCAGGAGAAAGAGATTGCGTTCGCCTATGATCTCGAGCCGGCCCCGGAAGGCCGGGGAGTTGTAGCCGCCACTGCGGATGGTTTTTATCTGGCCGATCCGAATGTTTTTCCGGAATGGCAGTCGCCATCGGGCCCATTCGCGCGGGCTTCCCTTAGAGCGCACACGGAACAACTTGAGGTCACCGTACCCGCGGACTTCCGAATCTTGGCAGTGGGGCGCGAGCAGCGCAGCGAGCAGCGAGGAGACTCTATCATTCACCGCTTCCAAATGCTCGGAGCGGAGTTTCCGCCCTACCTGATTGCCGGACGTTACCAGGAGCGGCGCGCGGAAACCCAGCACGGCACCGTCGTCTTCTGGACGCGCGAACTGCTCGACGAAAAGACAGCTCGCATGGCCGCACAGCGCCTCACTGGCACGGTTGCCACCTATGAGCATCTGTTTGGCTTGGCCTCGAGAAATCCTTCTCCCATCCACATCGTCGAAACGTCAGCGGAACTCGCCCCCATTGTCGTGGTGGCTGCGAATATCTCCGCCGCCTCGTTCCCGGGAGGGGTGCTCTTGGATCGACGCGCCGTGGCCCTGGGTTTGGCAACTGATCCCGTGTTAGGTCTAGCCGACTATGAGCTCGGACGCACGTGGTTCGGCTGGCATGTGCGGCCGCGGCCGGAAGAGGACCTCCTGTTGGGCAGAGGCATGGCATTATTTGCCGCGCTGCTCGCAGCGGAAGCGCGGGGAGGCACAGGGACTCGCCAGCGGGAGATTGCGCGGCTGGTCACTACCTATGATGATGTGGGTCCCGCCGCCGACCAAAAACCGGGCTTCGGCCCGCCAGTTGGGTATAGCCGCGAAGAGCTAAGGGCCAAATCGTACAAGGGAGCTCTCTTTTTGGTTTCGCTCGAAGACATCGCCGGAAAAGAAAAATTCTATCGCGCCCTGCGTCGCATTCTGACAGATATGGCAGGACAGGAGATCGGAAGCGACGAATTGCGCTCTGCCGTCGAAGCCGAGGCAGGGCGCAATCTGGCTGCCGTATTTCATGCCTGGTTCGATCGCCCGGGTCTTCCCGCCGAGTTTCGAGCGCGCTACGCGGACCCGCGATGACACCGATTCCGCCTGAAGAGACCCGGCAAAACCACGGCAATTTTAGGAGGCTCACGTGAAGGACGCGATTGTCACGGACTTAGGTCCCAAAGCCATCGGCCCGTACTCGCAAGCGGTGCGCGCGAATGGGTTTGTCTTCGTATCGGGCCAAATCGCTCTCGATCCACGCACGCAGGAACTGGTTCCCGGCGACATCACAGCTCAGACCGAGCGCGTGCTGGAAAATGTGAAAGGGATTTTGCAGGCGGCCGGCTCGTCGCTGGAAAAGGTGGTGCGCGCGACCGTCTTTCTGGCGGATATGAGCGAGTTCGCGGCCATGAACCAGGTATATGCTCGCTATTTTCGGCAGGCCTTTCCGGCTCGCTCAACCGTGCAGGCCGCGCGGTTGCCGCGGGACGTCCGTGTCGAAATCGACGTGATCGCGCTTGCCTGACACGGCGGCACGGCGGGCATTCTTTAACGGGTCAAGAGAACCTCGCCCGGCAATGTGGCGATGAGGATGGAAAGGAAGACCAACACGATCACGATGAGGAGAAGTCGAACGTATCCCCGGTCCAGGGTGATCCGTCCTGACGCAAACGCCTTACTTCTTGTCCCCACGATCACGTGAAGCGCGATCAAGAGCAAAACGAAAATGAACTTGATGTGGAGCCAGCGGGCGTGGAGATAGTAGGAAGAGTTAGTCGTGATCAGCAGGATTCCGGCCAAAATTGCCAGTAAGGCGCCGGGATCAGCCATAGCTCGAAGGCCGAGCTTCTCGATTCCGGCCAGGCCCGCGCGCTCTTCCGGAGCACTTTCTCCTGTGTGCCGGAGCAAGACCAGAGTTGTCATCAGCAGGCCAGAAATCCATAGCGTGAACCCAAAAATGTGCAAAACCAATAGCCATGCCACCATGGCGGGTGCGCGACCTCCGGGCTCAGTCTATCATCGGAAGGGAATTTCCGAATGCTACGGCATACGGCAGGGCCGAGATGGATTTGTGCGGGCGAAAAGAAAAGGAGCCGGGCTCTACTTGGGTTGCTTCTGCATCTCCCAGCTAGGGTCTTCTAACAGCGGCGCGATTTCCTCCGGCGCGAGGGGTTTCGAGAAATAGTATCCTTGTGCATATTTGCACTGCAGTTTCTTTAGCAACGTAACCTGTTCAATGGTCTCGACGCCTTCCGCGACCACGTCTAACCGAAGATTTTTGGCCATAGGCATAATCGTTCGCGCTATTTCTATCCCGCCTTCTCCTGCTCCATTACCGCTGATGAAGGAGCGGTCAATCTTCAAGGTATCCAGTGGGAAGCGGTGCAGGTAGCTCAATGAAGAATAGCCGGTCCCGAAGTCGTCGATAGCCAGCCGGATACCCAAGGATTTGATTCGCTGCAGCATTTCCACGGCGGCTGCGGGATCCGCCATGACGGCACTTTCGGTAATTTCGAGTTTTAAGGCTTCTGAGGGCAGGGCCGTTTCACGCAATAATTTATCCATATCCTCCACCAGATGAGGCTGCAAAAGCTGCTTGGCGGAGAGGTTGACGCTCATGGTCAAACCGGCATAGCCCTTGGAGCCGGCCCTCCAATTGCTCATTTGCTGGCAGGCCTCGCGCAAACTCCACCAGCCGATTTCGCGAATTAATCCGGTCTCTTCGGCGACGAAGATGAATTCGTCCGGTGCAATCATCCCTCTTGTCGGATGCTGCCAGCGCATCAGAGCCTCGAATCCAACAATGCGTCCGGATTCGAGAGAGACAATCGGTTGGTAGAAGTTCCGAAATTCGTTTCGTTCCAAAGCGCGGCGCAGGTCCGTCTCTAATTGCAAGCGCGCCATTACGCTGGCGCGCATATCGGCATCGAAGACTTCATAACGGGCTTTGCCCAGCGACTTGGCCCGGTACATGGCGGTATCGGCATCGCGCAGCATGTCTTCCGGTTGTTCGTAGGCAGTATTACTTAAAGTGATGCCGATGCTGATCGAGGTGAATACCTCTTTGCCGGCCAGAAGGAAAGGCGGTGCCAATGCTTTCATGAGCCGGTCCGCGGTTCGATTGGCATCGGCCGGCTCCTTGAGATCATCGAGTAAAATCGTGAATTCGTCTCCCCCGAGTCTAGCGACCGTAAAAGTTTCCCCCAGGCGCGCCACCGTATCGGACGAACGCAGACACTTCTCCAATCGCATAGCCACTCCCACCAGGAGTTGGTCTCCGACGAGGTGGCCAAGGCTGTCGTTGATCATTTTGAAGCCGTCAAGGTCCAAGAAAAGCACGGCAAACAGATGGTCTTTGCGGCGTTGTGAATGTTTGATCAGTCTTCCGAGGCGGTCAATGAAGAGAAGGCGATTCGGTAAGGCCGTCAGAGGGTCGGATACTTTTCGTTCCGTGATATCGGTCTGGGATCCCGCCATGCGCAAAGGTTTTCCCGCGCGATCCTGAACCGCGAGTCCCCTGCTGAGCATCCACCGAAAGCCCCCGTCTTTGTGCAATAAGCGATGCTCGCTTTCAAAGTGCGGCGTTAAACCCCTTTGATGGGCGGCAATCTCTTCTTTGACGCGCTCGCGGTCCGCATCGTGGATTCGGCCGAGCCATTCCTCCAATCGATCGTCAATTTCGTCTTCCAGAAAACCCAGCATGGCTTTCCAACGGGGAGAGAAATACACGGCGCCGGTCACCAGATTCCAATCCCAAAGACCGTCATTGGCGCCGCGAGCCGCCAGCGCATAGCGCTCCTCGCTCTCTCTCAAGGCCTCCTGCGCTTGTTTGTGGGACAACTGCGTGCCGATTCGCGCCAAGGCCACGGGGAAATCGACGGGCTTTGTCAGGTAATCGTTTGCGCCCATTTCCAAGGCTTTGACGATATCGTCGCTCTGATTTTTTGCCGTAACCATGATGATCGGCAATTCGATCGGAGAATAGGATTCGCGCAAGGCTTGCAGAGCGTCCAGCCCGCTAACTTCCGGCATTTCGATATCCAGCAGCACCAGATCAATGCCATCCTCTTTGACTCTCAGCAATAATTCCTTTGCGCTTTCTGCCAGCCCAATAACATAGCCCTTACGGGCCAGCCGCCGGGCCAGCATGTCTCGATTCATTTCGTTGTCGTCTACGATCAGCAGGCGGCTGGGACGCGAGTTCATGACAGTTTCTTCTCGGCAAGCAGGCTTTCAATTTTTTCGCTTAGGCGCTCAAACTCGATGGGCTTGGTGTCGTAATCATCACAACCGGCTTCAAAGGCTTTCGCCCGATCGGTTACCAAGGCGTGGGCGGTCAGCACGATGATGGGAATATGGCGCGTATTGTCGCTGGCTTTCAGACGGCGCGTTAATTCCCAGCCATCCATTGCCGGAAGACTGATATCCATCAGAATCAGGTCGGGGCTTTCGGAACGCGCCAGCACGTGGCCCTGTTCGCCATCTTGGGCGGTAATCACGCGATAACCTCTCCGTTGCAGTCTTCGAGAGAGCATGTCCCGGTTCATTTCGTTGTCCTCGATGAGCAGGATTTTCGGCATCACTAAGTTCTCCTGGAGACTTCGGCTTCGATTGACCGTCGCTCTTCCCTACTTGCCGCTGGGCGAGAATAAACCTTGGCCTCCGTCACGCTGGAGGAGCGCGCCAGGCGATACTTTTCGATCAGCACCGCCAGGCGCTCACGGTCAACAGGCTTGATCAGGTAGTTAGAGGCGCCCAAGTCAAAGCCCATGGGTTGGTTATCGACCACGGTGACCATAATCACCGGAATCTGTGCCAGATGAGGGTCACTCTTGAGCTTGCGGAGAACGGTCCAGCCGTCGGATTCGGGCATGATTACGTCCAATGTAATTACCAACGGACTCACCTCCCGGGCCAGCCGCAGGCCTTCCTCTCCACTGGCGGCGGCGACTGCGCGGAAACCGAGCTTGGTCAGGAAGCGCGACATCAGATCGCGGACAGCGGGATCATCATCAATCACGAGAATCGTATCGAGTTCCGGTTTGTGCCGGGACGATCCCGCCGCAGCCGCGCCGGCTCCTTCCGACTGCGCGGCCTCAGCCGTATCCACCGTGACTTGGGCAGGCAGGTATACGGTGAACGTAGAACCCTGGCCCGGCTGGCTCTCCACGCTGATGCGCCCCTTCATCATCTGCACGAATCGATGGCTGATGGCGAGCCCGAGGCCGGTTCCTCCGTACTTGCGCGAGATCGTTGCATCGGCTTGAGAGAACTCCTGAAAAAGTTTTTCCTGCTGTTTGGCGCTGATGCCGATGCCCGTATCTTCGACGCGAAATCGAATCCACTCCTGTCCTTCCATGGCGCTTTGGCTTACATCCAGGGAGATCGTTCCGTGATCCGTGAACTTGCAGGCGTTGCTCATCAGGTTGAATAGGATTTGCCGTACTTTGGTGGCATCGGCTCGCATCATGCTTGCGTCGTCGGGTAAGCGAACCCGAACGCTATTAGAATTCTTTGCGATCGCGGGCTGCAGGGTGGTTACCATCTCTTCCACCATCAGCGAAACGTCGAATGTCTCTAGATGCAATCCCATCTTGCCGGCCTCGATCTTGGAGAGATCGAGCACATCATTGATCAAGGACAACAGGTGCTTTCCGGCCGATTGAATCTTCCGCAGGTCCTGCTGATTCTCCAGCTTCCCTGAATCGTGCGTTTCCTCCTCCAGCATTTCGCTGTATCCGATAATGGCGTTGAGGGGGGTACGCAGTTCGTGGCTCATGTTGGCGAGAAATGCGCTCTTCGCCCGGCTGGCGTCCTCGGCGGCGTGCTTGGCTTTCAGCAGTTCTTCCTGAGTTCGCTTACGGTGGATGATCTCGCCTTCCAGCTCACCGGTTCTCGTTTTTAATTCATCATTGGCGCGCTGCAGTGCCGTATCCCGGTGTTGAATCTCGGATAGCATGGTATTGAAGCCATCGATGAGCCTGCCGATTTCGTCATTGTAAAATGTTGCGGCGCGCACCTCATAATTCTTGTTTGCGGAAACCATTCTCATGGCGTTTTCCAGGTGCAAGATGGGCCTGGAAATCAATCTTTGTAACTGTGACGAGACGAGCAGGGCAAATAATCCCGAGATCAGCACGAAAATGCCGACAATGGCGCTGTAACGTCTGGCCCGCACGCTCCACTGGCGCTGGTCCGACTGCAAAAATAATGTTCCGACACGTTCGCCATTTAGTGTGACGTCTCGAAAAACTTCCAGATAGCCGCCTTCAAACCGATAACCATTCTCTTGCGAACGGCCGGGCAACGTCGATGGATGTCCGGCGCCATTCGGAAAATAGTGCGCAAAGATCGTCCCGTCCGGGCTGTAGAGGACCGCTGCGACAATGTCTTCCTTTGCAGTGAGGGCCGACAAAGTCGCAGTTGCGGCGGCTTCGTCCCGGAAGGCCATGGCGGCGGCGCTGTTATATCCAATGATCTGCGCCTGAGTCATCAGGTCTAGGGTGAGCAAATGGCGGAACGAAATGAGGTCGTAGATCAGAAAGCTGGCGGAGGAAAGGACCAGGGCTGCGCTGCTCGTCAACATCGTGATGAGCATCAGCTTGCCCTTGATGGATAGATTCTGCAGGTTCATTCGGGCTACCTTGCATCAGCCGCGGATTGCGGGATGATCCTCGCCAGTGCCAGTAAGCGGGAGCTGATATTCAGGTCCGCTTGTTTGGCTGCATCCAGATTGACCTCAAAGCGAACTTTGTTATCTTCGACGATCAGATTGATGATGCAGCCGCGCCTCGCAAATCCTGGCGTTTCCCCGATGGTAAGAACGGGCAGGCCCTTAAGAGCGTGGAGAACCTCCTCCAGATGCACGGCTTCCGACGAACCGATGAACAAGATATCGCAACCTTTGAGGTCCATCCCCCATTTGAGCCGTTTGATGACGAAGTGCCGCGCATCGATCTGTTTGTCTGCCAGAACGCGGTCGATAATTCCCCCGAAAGGATCACTGCCCAAGATTCCGATGACGATCGGAGAATCCGGCTGGGCAAACGCGCCTTGCGGCCATCCCACTAATTTCGCGAAATTGTAAATAAAGCCGGCCTTAATGAGGTATTCCGAGGAATCAGAAGAATCGAGCGCCTGAGCGCTGGCCCCAAGAGCCAGGCTCAAGCAGATTCCCATCGCGATAATTGGTCGCAGCACTCTCATTATGGTCTTATCGCGCGGCTGAAAAATCGGCGTCACGCGAGATCACCTGGCTCCCTGCTTAGAAGGTCCAAGAAATACCGCCGTAGAACGTACGGCGAACTTCGGTGGGCAACGTGTTGATGAACTCCGGGATAAATTCCAAGTGGCGGCTGTTCAGCAGGTCCTCACCGCCAAAAGAAAGTTGTAGCTGCGGCAGCGGCTTCCAGCCGATATGGAGATCCAAGGAGTAGTAGCTCGGTATGTTCAGGCTCGGAAGTTGATCCACATAACGGACCATCAGGTCCTGTTCCAGATGCTTCGGCAGGTCCAAAGAGGACCGGAAGTAGAACTGATTGCGCGGACTCGCCCCATTCGGAAGGTCCGGAGTCGGATCCAGGCTATCTGCATTCTTGCGTATGTTCATTCGCAAAAAGCTGTAAGAGCCGGAAAGCTTCCATCTGGGGCGGACTTTCCACTCGGCGAAGGGTTCGATGCCGTAGGTTCCTCCGCCCATCTTGTTGCTCGCGACGAAGGGGATTACAACATAACTTGGGAACGGGCTGCCTGCTAGGATGGGCGCGCCCGGCTCCGCTGATCGCAAATTCGTGTAGTTGTTATAAAAGGCCGTGAGGTCAAGGGAGAAGGAGCTAGTCGCTTGAACCCGGTAGCCGACTTCATAAGCGAGGAGATCTTCTGATTGAAATAGAGGACTGCCGAAAATCGCCTCGATGACCGGCAAGGGGCTATTCAACGGAGCGGTCCCTGGCGGAATAATCGCCTCATTCAGCTGGAGCCCCTCCTCGGTGAGAGCAGGTGTGCGCACGGCTCTAGAGACGGCGGCCCACACTGATTGCTGTTTGGTGAGAGTTCCCAGAACTCTCACGTTCGGTTCAAATTCGAAGCCCGTGAACGGGTTATGCTCGAATTTAGAACCAACGGTAATGTGCATGCGATTGTTTAGCAGGCTCACTTCGTCCTGCACGAATGCGCTGTATTGATTCAGGCTGCTGTGGTTGGGAAGAAGGGCGACGGTAAAGCTGGAGCCGTTGGTATCCTGAATCGAGCGGTAGCCCAAGCCCCAAACCAATTCCTGAGATTCCCCAAGATGGATATCGTGCTGGAAATCAATGTCGTATACCGACTCGTGATCCCCGAAGACCGTGGGGTCTGAGATATTGGTCCGGTCGTAGTACATCTGCAGTGAGGTTGAAGATCGCGAAAAGGTGTGATTCCAGCGGCCCAGCAGATCGCCACCGGTGTTGTAACCATTATTGGGATAGGTGCTCGAAAACGTGGGCGACGTTAATGAGGGGACGGTTAGAGTCTCACCGAAATTGTCATGATAGATGTCCCCCTGCACGGTAAACGAATTCGCCGTCGTAGCATTCGAATCAACACGGAAACCGCTGCGCAACGCATGCCAGCCGTCGGAAGCAGTCGTACCTGTGGCATCGATTGAGGGATACCAATCGAAGTACTTGCCGTAAACGCGGTAGTAAGTGTTATCGCCGATCTTGGCGCCGTAGCGTACGCTTTCAGCGGTCCGTTCTTCCGATCCGGCTTCTGCTGTTACAAGTCCGCCCTGGGTAGCCTTCGCGGACTTGGTGATAATGTTGATCACGCCGTCGACGGCATTCGCGCCCCACAAGGTGGCCCCGGGACCGCGGATGACTTCGATGCGGTCCACATCCTCGAGCACCACGTCTTGCACGTTCCAGTACACACCCGAGAAAAGAGGGGTGTAGACACTTCGGCCGTCAATCAGAACGAGCAGCTTGTTGTCGAATCGCCCGTTGAACCCTCGCGCGCCGATGGCCCATTTGTTCTCGTCGATGCGCGCCACTTCCAAGCCCGGAACCATCCGCAAAGCATCCGGGATGCTGGCCGCCCCGGAGCGGCGGATATCTTCTTGTGTTATCACGAAGACCGCTGCCGCCGCGTCGCCCACTTTCTGCGTTCTCTTGGACACCGACGTGACCTGGAGATTCATCAAGTCTTCCAGGCTCATGCTGGTGACGTCGGGAACGTTCTGCGGGTTGTCGGCGCCTGATGGTCCTGACGCCGACACATTGCCCGGCGGGCAGACGGTAAGCATACCGAGCAAGAAGATCCGGCCCGCAGAGGCCATCAAGCTGATGTTGTTCTTGCGTATCGACGACATATCCGATCCCCCTCTAGGAGATAGCCAGCGAGGCTGGCGTGTAATCCCCGAACCAACTTTTCAGGAACAGCGTGTTTGACCCATTAAATTCCTTGCCTACCTGACTCATTCGCCGTATTTCGGTTTTGCTTCCCTGGCGTCTTTCGAACGAAGCCTTTGACAACAACGTTTGCGAAAACAAGACAGCCGGCAGCTCAGAACGGCTTTTCCCCCGTCACTGTAAACACGGTGGAATATGTGAGCGTGTCCGGCCGGCTCAGATATTCCAAAAATCGGCTTGAATGCTCCTTGGCTTCACTATCGCTGCCCAAGATTCGGGCCGTCTGAGGCCTCGCGATCTCAAGCTTTAATTCCCATTGCTTCCGAACGTCCGGAGCTACCTCCCCGGCAATCAGGTGGTAAGAGTCAACCTGAACGTTGAGATTTTCGAGGCCTGCTTTGCGCGCCAGCCAAAAAAGCTTTCGCCCGACGAAAGGGTCAAAACCGGAAGTGCCGAGGGCTGTTACGACTTTTTCTACCGTGTGCTGCAGTGCCGGATCTTCCGGGTAATGCCACAGAAGTTGCCCATCCAGGTCCTGCAGCAGAACAGTTCCGCCCGGCCTGCACACTCTGACCAATTCAGTAACCGCGCACTCTTTCTTCTGGAGGTATTGGAGCAACATGCGGGAATAGACGAGGTCGAAACTCCCCGGCGGGAACTGCATTGCCTGTGCATCGCCGCATACGAACCGCGTTCGCGGATTGTCACGATTTCTGCGAATCGCTTCCGTAATGCGATCTGGACTGATATCGATGCCTGTTCCCCGTACCGATGGATGCAACGCGCAGATGGCTCCCAAAATCGCTCCCGGCCCGCAGCCAACGGAAAGCACTTCCATGCCCGGCCTGATGTGATGAGCCATGTACCTTTGAACCCAAGCGTCAGGATCGACCTTTGCTTCCAGCCGCGCGGCCTCACGCGGGTCGTCCATGATGTAATCAATCGCTGCGGCCTTGACCATTGTTTCCTTAGCCCACGAACGTCATTTGTGTGGTGTGTCTCTCGGATCGAGCCAGTAATCTGGCGTAGAATCCATCTACGTGGCGATAGAACCGGAGCTGTCCGCCTTTGAGCCATATGCCTTGGCAGTAATGGCGAAGGAACTCCGCCCCCAATTCCGTCAAGGCCGTGGCCGCGATCTGATCGGTGATGACCGGGATGGCGTTCAGTTCAAAACCCTGATAGGCGCTGGAAGCTGCTTTGAGGAGGCAAGCCACGACGCCTTGAACGTCAGAATCGGGAACCGTCGGATGCAGCAGTAGATCGCAGCGATTCTCGATGTAGCTGAAGTTCAAGCCCAAAGGACCGCGGTAGGCAATTACCGCTCCGATCGGCTCATCTTTATATCCGCGATAGGCCAGCCACACGCGCCGGGTGCGCCGGAGCCCTACGCTGCGATACATTTCGTCCACAGCTTTGAACTCAACATCCCCTCGCAATTCCTCAGCAGTTACATAGACAGTGCCTCGCGCGGCGGTCGCGATTGCACAGAGGGGTTCCTTTTGGGATGGGCTGTAGGGCACGACGCGAATTCCTTTTGGCGCCGGCAAGACCAATTTCCTCGGCAGTGCAAAATACATATGCCGCTGAACTGAACAGAAGGATTCACCGATGGTCTGAACCATGGACCCGAATACACGCGATGGAAAGCGGTTCTCGGGCCGAAACCAATTCTGGTGGGACTCATCGGCGCCCTTCAAAAAGCTGGCGGCCGATCCGGCCAGCATCACTGCACGCGACGCGTAGGGATTGTTCTCGGAAACAAGGTGCTGCGAGGTCCACCCATTCCCGGCGGTGCGCCAGACCGCAATCGATGCACGGCCGCGCTTGTGATCGCCGGCAGTCAACACATAGAGAAGCGACTCTCCGCGTCGCAACATCCGCCGCCAGTTCTCCTTAACCTGCTCCAAATGCGGGAGGAGCCGGGCTGCCTTGTCTGGATAGAGAAATCCCGTTCGTTCATACAGGGAGAAGATTTCATCAACAGGCAGAGCATTGACCTGGACGCCGTAGGCCTCATAAACGTCCGCCAATCTCGGCAAACTCTTGATGACTTCCTGATCTAGGGCATCAATCGGCATGGTTTGGGCCATCTCTTCGTGCCGTCTTTCCCTGAAAACCATCCAACTTGCAAACCACCGCGCAGCCGCGCTGCACGCGTTCTTTCCCTTTCGAAGAATCGAGAACTAGGCACAGAAAATCGGCTAGTTCAACGTTACGAACTACTTAGGTATAGAGTTATGGCTGGGGTTTCCAGAATGGCCCATTAGTACTGTTTCGCAAATCGCGCTCGAACGGACTATTAGCAGCTTCGATACAGTTTTCTAGAGGGGCTTTCGAGAAGTTGGGCTCAATTCGGACGCCGACGGACGATCATTTTGAGGTGTCGCCCAGGCCATCGTAAGTATATGGAAACACGTGGCATAGAATCATTCTAAACTCGCGTTGCGGCGAGGATCGCTCTTGCAAAGCCAAATTCGACGACGGAGACGCCTCTTATAGCGATGTCCGTGCAATTTCAGCAGGCACTGCACGGGGCTAGCTACTTCGGCACAGGCTCTGGTTCGGGTTGTCTGAGTCACAGGTCAACGAGATATAGGCAAGCTCGCGAATGCCGGGAGAAGTTCATGAGCCGTGGTGATAAAATGCGCCATTAGGGGCTCGGGATTGTCACATTCGGCTAACCGGACCCTGACAAAAAACACTCGGCGATTTCTTCCCTCGTGTTGGAAGAATCGCCGCCAGCACCACGGGCCTGTAGCTCAGGTGGTTAGAGCGCACCCCTGATAAGGGTGAGGTCGGTTGTTCGAGTCAACCCAGGCCCACCATTTTTTTCAATGAGTTAGCCGTGGCTTCGGCGCTCGCCGACACTTGGTGCACGTTTTGGTTCACACCTGCCTCAATATTGGTGGGTACCGCCTGTTTTGTAATGCCTTCCAAAGCCGCTCATTTCGCAACCATGCGGATATGGCTGAGCGCTTGAGCACCTGCCTGAGCACCTGAAGCTCCTTGTTTGTTCAGCGTCCGGACCGATGCGTGTTCGACCTTTCGCTTGGACTGGTACGCGGCAATCTCGCGCGAGTCGATATCGCACAGGAGCAGCCGCCCGACTGCTGCCTTCAAATGACAACGAAGCGCTACATCGTAGATGTCCTTTGTGCGCTCGGCTAGATGGGGTTTCACGTGCTCCAGCCATGAATCCGCTGCCGTTTCAAAGCTCGGGGGCAGGGTGCGCCGCTCGATCTTGTTCATGTTTGCTCAAGCTCTCTGCGCCGCTGCCGTTCGGCATCGCGTGCCAATGTTTTGCTCTTAGTGCGCGCGGATTCGTGCACGAAGCGCCCTGCAAAACGGAAGCGGAACCAGTACGTGCCCTTCTTACCTCTTTTATAAATCATCAGGTTACTCCTTCTTTTCGGGGCCTACCGCCCAGCTTTCCGTTCTGTCGTGCTATTTCCCGGATGCGCTCAATGCCCAATTGCTTCAGGCGAGCTTCGTAGCTGCGCTTTCCCAATAGCTTCGCTGCGGTTCTAAGAGAAATCTGTCTCATTTTCATCTCAGCGGAAAGGGCGTCCATCTTTGCGATTAGGCCCACATCGGGTTCGCCTGTGGAGCTCGCATGGGCCGAACGAACCTTGTCTCGATCAAGCTCGTGATACATGGCCGCGAGTTGTCTACTGTCGAGACGCCCTGGGGTCGAAGTCATCCGAGGGCATGGCCACCTCCCGTGTGGCTCCCGTATAAGCGGCGGGCCAGTGAGGGTGAGGGCGACCCGGAGTTACTGACCATAGAGGCCAAGGTATTCGCTGCCGACGCAGCGCGGCTCCCGCCGACGGAACCTGTAGGAGCATCCGCTTTGACGCCTGAGGCTACACAGGCCCTAAATGACCATGATTTGAGAACGGCTTTCGAGCAAATGAAATCGGAACTCGAACTCCACCATCAGGCTTACGGTGAGATCGGCGATAACGAAATAGTTGGAGGCGTTGCCAAGCTCGACTTCAGGAGAACCGCTATCGAACGGTTTCGGTCGAAGGGGAACGAGGTCTTGCAGGCCCTAGCCTCAGAAATGTTGCGACGCGGCATGAGTTCCGCTCATCCAGCCACTTCTGGCCCTTCGCACGCAACAGGCCGAAAGGAAAGTGGCGATGTAGCTAAGCGCCGCGCAATTGTGAGAGGGGCACGCTCATTGTCAGATGAGGACATCTGCAAGCGGCTCGATATGGACTCAGTTTCAGTCCCGGACAATTGGGAGAACGTTCAGACGTGGAGCGAGGCCCTCAGGTCTCCCCAATACCGGTCCAACGTCCATACGATTCTCAGCAAGGACCGAAGCCATCGGCGAAGATCACAGCAGTGATCGGCTTGATATAGTTTCCTCGCTTTCCCTAACTGTTAGGGAAAGTGCAATCACTACGAAATATCTACAATTGTTTGCTATCTCTTAAATTTTTCCTTCCCAAAAACGCTTTCCTTTTCGAGACGCGGGCGGACCTCTACGCTTAACATAGCCGCGTTGGAAGCAGGAAAAGGGAAGCAAGCAGATGTTGACTGTAGCGCAGGCGGCTAACAGGTTGGGCATGAAGCAGGCAACGATACGGCTCTGGTTGTCTCAGCGGCGCCTTGTCTATTGTAGGTTGGGCCGTTCCATTCGCATCCCAGAAGCGGAAGTTGAGCGGGTTATCCGCGAAAGCACCATTCCAGCCCGTGAGAATCGAAGATAAGCCGTCCATGAAAAGAGGTCAGCCATGTTGAATGATTATCGAGCATCTCAGCAAGAATAAGTCCCTCTCCATATCCACTTTTGTTTCTCGTGTGCGACACCGCTCGCCAAAACAGCGGATTCCACCACTTTAGTCGGGAGGGAATCGAATCCCAGCCGTTTACGCCCGAGGCGGTTCGTCTGCTCCTCGATCACGAGAAGCAGATCGCTGGTTTCGCTCAGGGTAGACATTGGGGACCTGTTGTGATCCTCGAACCTTACGGGGCTGATACGCGCGTGAGTGATGGCTTGCGAAGCGATTAGAGCTGCCGAGGAGATAGCAAATGAGCAAGAGAAAGAAGCGATTCCCGCGCACTGATGCTGGCAATGCTGAGATGTTCGCTGAGTCTTCTAGAGATGATCTCCGTTACGATCACAGACGGAACCGATGGTTGGTGTGGCAAGGGAACTGGTGGTCCGAAGACGTGAACGGGTTTCTCGTTCGGCGGGCTGTAGGGATAGCTAGGTACCATGCCAAGGCGGCTCAACAGCTGCGAGGCGAGGAGAGAGAAAAAGAGATCGCCTGGGCGCTGGCAAGTGAGTCGCGTGCTCGCTTGGAAGCGATGATCTCTCTGGCTCGATCAAAGGAACCTGTCTGTGATTCGGGGGAGGGCTGGGACTCAGATCCAATGCTCTTGGGCGTGGCTAATGGGGTAGTGGACCTGAGAACCGGCACCCTCCGGTCAGGTCAGCAAGCAGACAAGATCACGCTGCACAGTAATACCTCATCCGGATTCGCGTAGCTTTGTCGCCCAGCTGCTGCACGCATCGGCGTCTATGTATTACTTCACGGACGTGGCGCAAGGGCAGAAAGTGCGCTACGGAGACGATCCGAGCCGTGACCAGCTGAAAACGAAGGCGCAGGTCGTGACGTTCGTGAAAAAATGTGTCGAAGATGGAGCCAACCTGATCAAGGCGAAGGGCGACGCAGGAATGGCGGCTGTGATTCAGTACCCAGAGTCAAAGGAGCAGCATCGGCTATCGGATCTCGCTTACGACATGATCGAACACTCGGGCGAGCACTACGGCCAGTTGGTCGTCTATTACCGAATCAATGGCATGGTGCCGCCCGAATCCCGGCCAAAGAAGTAACCCCAGCGAAAAATAACGGTCGCACGCTTAGACCCGCATAGCATCGAGCCCGGGGGCGTTTTTTCCGGAAAAGCCCATTCATGGGGAGTTGCGCGATCGAGCGGCTCGTCTTCCTCCGCGATTAGTTCCGGTTAGCCGACAATCCGCACCGGACTCGCTTGTCACGTTCCAGAATGCCTCGTCGGAGCTACTCGATACTTCCACACTCCGCTATAGGCGATCCGTCCCCGTCGACGTTGAATCCTGGCCAAGAGTCGTGTATCAATATGCCGCGAGAAACGAGAAGGGGCCAGTTAGCGAAACTTCCATACGAGCCGAGGTTGCCACCCGATTGTAGTCAGGGTGATCCGAGCTAAGACGCTGGCCTGTGTTCTTGTGCGAAGATCAGAATAGGAACCGAAAATTCCGGGCAACTACCCACATAGTGAGGGTAAAAATGAGATATTCGCTCCGATTTTGGGTGTCGATCTGCTCTATCTCGATTTTACTTTTGACTCTGCTGATTCTGCCGTGGAAGCCCATGGCGGCGGCGGGGAATCATGTTGTTCTTCTCGTGGGAGGCGATGTGGAATGGGCGCTGAACTCCCGGCCCCCGACCGTTCGATACCATATCGTTGACCCCAGGCCGTTTGGCCTGCTTGTCTTTGGTAAACGGGACGTACGTGACCAGGTGATCGACGACTGGCCTCCCATTCCATACGTGAATGATGGTGAAAGCAGGACTTACTTGGAGAGCCTTGGTCTCAAAGAAGGAGGTAGCGACGACTCCTTCGGAGAAAGCTTAAGCTACCCGCTACAACGGGAGACCGAGGAATATGCCAAAGACTATTCTTCGAACGAGCAACTCTTGAACTACCCGCTGCAGCGGCTGGCCCCCACTTTCCACGCAGCGGATCTAGTCTTTGTCAATTGCGAGGGCGCACTGTCTGATCACGCCCGTCAGGTTGGCCTGAACCGCACACCGGAGAAATTCGCAAGGACCCTGCGGTCGGTGGGGGTCAGCCTCGTAAATGTCGCCAATAACCATACCTTTGACGCTGAAGAACGAGGATTTCTGGATACACTGCACGCTCTTTCGTCCGCCGGCATTTCCTATGTTGGCGGCGGACACGATCTCGCCGAAGCTCGCAAGCCCGTCATCCTTGAGCGGAATGGTATCAAGCTCGGCTTCCTTGGCTATACGCAATTCAGTAACATGGGCGAATCAGCATTCGCGGCTGACGGACGTCCCGGGATCGCTCCCATGGATCCATTCCTGATTAAGGAGGACATTCGCCGGTTGCGGCCTCGGGTTGATTACGTGTTGGTTGCGATACACTGGGCCACCTCGAAGTCGGCCGACATCAGCCCGGAGAACCGCAAATTTGCGCACGACCTGATCGATGCCGGCGCCGATATAATCCTAGGACATCACCCCCCTCATCCGAAAGGGATTGAGGTCTATCACGGTAAGGTCATCATCTATGCCCCGAGCAATGTTTTGAGGGGACATACTAGCCCCAATTCGGACGACGGCTACTTGGCTCGCTTTACCCTTGGAGCGAAGTCGGTGGAAAAAGTCGAGGTTTTACCTATCGCGGGTAAAGGACAACCGGAAGGACGCACTGCCCAACCTTACGATCCGAAACTGTTTCAGCCTTTTCTCATGCAGGGTTCCAGCGCGCAGCAACTTCTCGCGAGTATTCGCAGCCGCTCCGCTGCTTTGGAGACGGTAATGGAGATCGACGGCGATAAGGGTGTTATCACCGTTCCGCCGACAAGTAAATGAATGCGCCTGCTCTGTTCTTGCGGGTGTTGGCTCTGTTCTGGATTGGGAGTACCGGACTTTGCGCAGCACCATTCGCTTGCAGGAGATCCCTTGTGCGACTCGATTGCGAAGCCCAATTGCGAAACCAAGAATTCTTGACTTCACCCCGATTATTTGATGTTTGGCGGACTCCCGACAAGTCGGCTCTCCGGAATGTGGCCGGAACCGCCAATCGCAGTTACCGAAAATCCCGTTTTTCGGGAGTTGGCCAGAGCAATCCGTTTCTGTGGGTCGCGATTCTCGCATCGACCGCAAATAGTCAGTTCTGCGGCGGCGCCGGCTCGCCCGGCCGTGCAGTCTGCGTTCCCGCTGGCGGCGAAACCTCTGGATGCCGCGTTAGCTCCGTGCCCGTGACGATAGCGTTCCGAATCTGCGTGAATAGATCGGTGAGCGCGTTCGGCGTATGCGGTATCAGGACCGTATTAGTGTGA
>WNGH01000255.1_pt1 | contig 42773 bp, 40 predicted proteins | sample 5400631 | NCBI WGS metagenome assembly WNGH01 (sample SAMN13153373, study PRJNA577476) | soil metagenome | isolation source: 115 cm soil or saprolite under Garry oak tree replicate 1 | place: USA:California | collected 2016-06-15 | reverse complement strand
CCGGGCAATATTGATGATATCCTTAAAAAGGCGGAAGCAGAACGCTTCGTTGGTCGGGACCACGAAATAGAGAGTTTTCGTCGCTCTATCAATCTCACTCCACCCACTTATGTCATCTTCTCTATTACCGGACAAGGTGGAGTTGGTAAGACGGCGCTGTTAAACCGCTATCAAGCTATCGCCAGAAATGAATATGGCTTTTTAGTGGCAGGCTGTGATGAACAACAACGCGATATACCAACCGTTCTAGGTCACTTTGCTCAACAGTTATCTGCACAGAATGCTCCCCTCAGGCACTTCAGTGAGCGGTATAAAACCTACCGCCAGAAGATGAATGAGATTGAGAATGATCCCGCTGCACCTCAAGGATTGGCAGCACTCTTGGGGAGAACAGCGGTCCAAGTTGCCTTTGGAGTTGGTGACCTGGTGCCAGGCATACGCAAGGGACTGGAACTGCTTCCACAAGATTCCTTGGCAACTCAGGCAAGTGAATGGACGAGCTACCTGGCTAAAAAGCTGGCGAACAAAGATGATGTGGCTCTTGTACGCGACCCTGTACCCGTTCTCACGCCGCTTTTTTTCCCCTAGGATGGCAAGCCTATCTTGACGGAGGGAGGATACTAAGGAGAAGAAACCGAGCAGTTCGAATAGAGAGAGAGTCAGATGACGGACGGCGAGCAGGCCGAGACGTATGAGCAACGGGTGCAGGCAATTCGCCTGGCGAATCAACCGATTCTGGAGAGCTTCGAGCACTGGCTGAGGCAATCGGGGTTGCGTGAGCAAACGGTCAGAGCGCATGTTGAGAATCTCTGGCTCTTCGAGCACTATCTGCTCTTGTATGACTATTCTCTGCGCCGCCTCGATGATGCCACCGATAGTGAGGTGTATTGGTTTTTAGCGGACTGGTTCCCGCGCAAAGCGCTGTGGGCCTCGGTGTCCAGCATGACGGTGTACCTGGCCACGTTTAAGAAATTTTTCACATGGATGGGAGAGACGGGTCTGGTCTCTCCCCAAGTCGTTGCGGATGTGCTCTCGACGCTCAAAGAAGAGCGCCGTGTGTTTCTGAAAGCCGTGGAAGAGTAAGGTCCGCACGGAAGCACAAGAGGAGCAAGGGCATGGCTCGACGAGAAGCGCGTCCCCCAGCCGAGCGGGAAGTCCGCTTAATCCCAAGGCTCATCCACTGTATGAGTTGTCAGCAACGACTTTGGGTGGCCTATCATGCGCAACGCACGCTGATGACCTTCCGAGGATTGGTTCGCCTGAGACTGGTCGTGCGACGGTGTCGGAACCAGGCATGTGAGTTGTATCACCTGCCGTATCGTGCCGAAGAGGAAGGAGCCTGGGCCCTGCCCCACGGAGAATTTGGCCTGGACATTATCACGGTGGTGGGCCAATTGCGCTATGGAGAGCATCGCTCGATCCCTGAGATCCACCAGCGACTGGTTGAGCGCGGGGTGAGCATTGCCCAGCGGACCGTCACCGATCTGTTAGAGCGGTATGAGGAGTTGGTGACTTTGCACCTGGCCGATGAAGAGCGCGTCAAAGCCCGACTCAAACGGCAGGGACAGGTCTTGCTGGCCATTGATGGGATGCAGCCCGATGTCGGACATGAGGTCCTGTGGATCATTCGCGACTGTTTGTCCGGTGAGGTGCTGCTCGCCCGAACGCTGCTCAGCAGTACACGCGGGGATCTCGCTGCCCTTCTCAAGGAAGTGAAGGAGGTTCTGGACCCGTTGGCCGTGCCGATCAAAGGTATTGTCTCCGACGGCCAGCAAACCATCCGGCAGGCGGTCGAGCGGAGTTTGCCCAACGTGCCGCATCAGCTCTGCCACTTTCACTATTTGGATGAAGCAGCTGGACCGATCTTTGAAGCGGATCGGCATGCGAAGACCGAACTGAAGAAGTTGGTACGCGGGGTGCGGCCCCTGGAGCGGGCGTTGGAGGGACAGGAAGATGAGCAAAGCGAGGCCATGCGCAGTTATTGTTTAGCGGTCCGCAGCGCGCTGACCGATGATGGCCATCCTCCGTTATGTGCCTCGGGCCTCAAACTCCATGACCGCCTGACCCAGATCTCCGACTCGCTCGCTCGCGTCGAGGCAAAAAGGGGGGCCTTCCTCCCATCTTGCAAGATCTCCATTCCGTGTTGACACGCGCCTTGAAGAAGACGGAGGCGCTGTGGCCCGCAATCGAGCAAGCCTATGGGCTTGTCCATCAAGCCGCCCATGTGCTGGCCAATCACGACAACGAAAGCGGAGAGATGGTGCGCGAGCACTATGAGCAGGTGCTGGCAGCTCTCCGGCACCTACTCGCCTGCGGGGGACCGCTCAGTTCGGCGCTCGACACTTTCTTAAAGAAGACGGAGAGTTATTGGCCCGGCTTGTTTCACTGTTATGAGGTACCTGATTTGCCTCGGACGAACAATGATCTGGAACACTGTTTCGGGTCAGTGCGCTATGGAGAACGACGCGCTTCCGGGCGACGAGGAGCCATTGCCGCGCTGGTGGTGCGTGGCCCTGTGCGCGTGCTCACCGCTCTCGCATTACAACGGCAGTGTTTTTTACCACGAGCTCTGGCCTTCGTTGATCTGGAGGCGTGGTACAGTATGCGGGAGCAACTCGCCTTTCGGCGCGAGGCACGGCGCAAACAGTTGCGTTTCCGTAAAAATCCCGCAGCCTACCTGGCGGCGTTGGAGGAGGTCCTGCTCAAGACAGGCTTGCCATCCTAGGTTTTTTTCGCGTCCAGCCCAGGGAAGCTCTGGCGCGACTGATGCTGGCCGTACTCACCTCGATGCCATGTTCGGCTTGGAACAGCCGGCAGTGTTCTTCTCGGGTCGCATCGGGATGGGCTTCTAACTGCGCTCTCAAGTGGGCCTGCAACACCGCACTGATCAGCGCAGGACGGCCTGGGATCGCTTTTGGCAAAACGTGACCGGTCTCTCGTCGTTGTTTGAGATAGCGTTTGATCGTCGCCACCGAGACCGCAAACGTCTTGGCAATCTCGGCCTGGCTCTGTCCGGCATCGACCGCTCGCACGACTCGCTGCCGTAAATCTTGTGAATAGGCTCATATAATAGTTTGAGTATGATCTCCTCAGGGAAGTTCCCTCTGAGTTAAGGTATACTGGTGTGAGTCGCGGGAGAGCCGGAGTATAGGCTTGAGACCTGTGAATGCATCAACAGTGATCTCCCCATGAAAGACCGCTCCCCGCCCACCAGGGTCTTAAGGGTCTATGAGGCTTGTTGCAACAACTAGCAGTTCAGAACGAGGAGCTGCAGGAAATATGATTGCCTATCCAGTATGAGCTGACGCTCGCCCTGAGTGGTCGGGTTTCTCGCTGACCAAGGCCGAAAAGTTGAACAACGGCGTAGGAGGACGTCGAAGAAGCGGGCAGGGATGACGAAAGAAGCAAAGCAGGTGGGGAATGAGTATGACTCTATCGACTCCCTCATCGGAGGAAGCCAACATCAAGTACGTTTGCGGAATCGATATTGGAAGTCAAACTTGCTCGGGCTGCATCACACGGCCTGACAAAAGCGTGGTGGTCAAGTCAATCACCTTTGCCAATGCCAGAGAAGGCTGGCAAGTCTGGGAAAAGAGACTGAGCCAGTTGGAGGTGGAACCCAGCCAGATCCTCATCGGGATGGAAGCCACGTCCCGCTATGGGGAGAATCTGTATCACGAGTTGCAGAAACAGGGCTATGTGCTGCGTCTGTTGCATCCGCGGCAAACGCATCAGTTTCACGAGCAGCGAGGGCTCCGCGCCAAGACCGATCGACTCGACGCGATGACCATCGCCAGGGCGTTGTTGAGTGGAGAGGCTCGAGCTGGCTATGTACCAAGTGAGCGGGTGGCCACCTACCGGGAACTGGTCCGCCTCCACACCCAGTTGAGTGATGAGGCAGCTGCCTATCAAAACGAGATCCAGGCCCTGGTGGTTGTCCTCTTTCCAGAATTTACCCAGGTCTTTGCCGATCCGTGCCTGCCCAGTGCGTTGGCTGTGCTCAAAAGGTATCCCAGTGCCCAGGATATCGCGATAGCAGGAGTTGAGGCAATTACCCAAGTGCTGCGAGCCCAGATACCAGCGCACTATGGCCGTCCGACAGCAACAAAGCTGGTTGAGTTAGCTCGTTGCACGGGAAGCAGTGGCCGAGCACTGAGTGGACGATCGACCAGCCTGCGTATCCTTTGTGATCAATTGGAACATACACAAGCCAATCTGGCTCGGTTAGAAGCAGAAATCGAGCAACTCCTGATCACTGATCCAGGAGTCAAGGGCTTGCAGCAGATCCCTGAATTTGGCCCCAAGACGGTAGCCGTGTTGCGCGCCGAGTTGGGCGATGTACAGCGCTTCGCGCATGTGGATGAGGTGATTGCCTATGGAGGCATGGATATCGAGATCAAAGAGAGCGGGCTGTGGAAAGGCAAAGCCAAACTTTCCAAACGCGGCAGTGGCTTGCTGCGACGGATGTTGTATCTGGCAGCGCTGCGCAGCATTCATCTGGAGGGCTCGGCTTTCGGGGCCTACTATCAGCCTTTAGTCGCGCGCGGACTCAAGAAAGGTTCGGCCCTGATGGCCGTGATGCGGAAAATGCTGGCGGTGGCGGCCCACTTACTGATGCACGAAGAAGAGAACTATGATCCCAGCAAAGTGAGTGCGGGTGCCGTTGGGTGCTAGGCGAGGCGGTACCCGCACTCACCGGGCTTCAAGCATGTGAGCAGCCTTCAAGGGCTGTTGAGAGGAGAGTATGTGTGTCTGCCGGCTCTGCCTGGTACTCACTTCTTTCATGGCAAAGCTTGACAGATTTTATGGCTTCTTTCATGCCTGCAGTATAGCATAGCTCAACTCTTTTGTACACCGCTCTAGTGCTTCTCCATGATCCTCTGTTGAACAAAGGAAGCGCCTTTCCAGAAGATGAACGGCGCGAGTTCGGCTTATCAGGACTGTTACCGCCACGTATCGCCTCGATGGGGGAACAGGTAAAGCGCACCTATGGGAACTACCTGCACAAAGATGACGACCTGGAACGCTACATCTTCCTGGCCTCCCTCCAGGACCGGAACGAAGTGCTCTTCTATCGCTTACTGTCTGAACACATCCACGAGATGAGCCCGATTGTCTATACGCCGGTGGTGGGTCTCGCCTGCCAGTACTACAGCCATATTTATCGCCGACCTCGCGGGCTGTATATCTCTTATTCGCAGCGGGATGAGATCGACGCCATCTTGCACAATGCGCCATCGCGGGCTGTGCGTGTGATTGTAGTGACGGATGGCGAGCGCATTCTGGGTTCATCCTCTTTCAGCGACTAGCTGTACGAAGAAGTACCTCTCTCGTCCAGAGACGTGATGACCTGGCGGCTGGGGGTGACCAGAATATGCCCTCTCGTTCAGCAACATGAGGCGAGCACATCCGGGCAGAAGATGGGAGTGGCCAGGCTCTTGAGGCATTTCAGCACTCGTGCCAGCTTGCCGTCTCATCCCGAGCTGCACACGGTCGTATCCGGGCCTGCCAGGCACGAGCGTACCAACTTTGTCAGCTTCCCGCATGGTAGGCCTCTTCATCGTGGATCCAGACACCTGTGACGGTTTGAGTCGAGCGCACTTCCATCACGAAGCCACCGCTTGCCGGAACAGTGGGTACACGGCGCGAAAGAACTTGCCGAGCTCCCGAACCAGGCGAAACAGTGGCAGCTTCCCTTTGACCGGGTCCAGATGCTGGAACAGCATCTCGGTGTAATGCACCCCGACGTGTCCGGCGAGAGCGGAGCGCAGGCGCCTCGACTCGCCAACGGGGATCACCTGATCCCCACGATCGTGCAACAGGACGATGAGCGGGGCATGAAGATCCTTCAGGTAATGCAGCGGAGACAGAGCGGCCAGGCGCTCTTGCATGATGGGAGGCAAGCGATGCAGCGCGGTCTCCGCATCGTCTGCGTCGGGCGCAGTGAGCAGTGCATACACGGCTCGGCCATCCGCTGACAGGCCGCGACTGTCGAGATGTCCACCCTCATTGGCGAACGCGCTTTGAAACTGTTCTGCTTCGCCTGGTTCCAGCCAAGCGGTCAGGGAATGGACGAAGACCTTGCGGGTCAGTGGATCGACCCGCCACGGCTCACGCCCATCTCCGCAGGAGCGGGTGGCACTGGCGATGTCCCGCGCGAACGTCCACATGGAGGAATAGGGAGCGTAGGCCCCAATGAAGCCGACGCGGTCTCGTATGAGGGGACTGGCAGCCGCCATCAGGGCGAAGGCGCCTCCCACACACGTGCCGAGCAGGCCGCTTCTCGCAGGGTCCACAGACGGTTGCTCAATGAACCAGCGATACGCCAGGGCGATATTCTCAATGTCCTCGGGATCGAGCCGGAAGTCCCGCATCGCGGGCGACCAGTAGAGCAGAGCGGCGAAGCCAGCACGAGCCAGCGCTTTCCCCAGGCGCGGCACCTGCGGGTGATCGACGCCGAAAGGAACGACACCGAGGCACACCACGATGCCAGGATGTGGACCGCAGGCCCTCGGCCGGTAGAGATCGCCTTCGGCCTGGCCAAAACGCGTCGGATACCTTACCTTCTCAATCACCGGTGGCTTTGTCACCCAATCAACCGGTCGGGAGGGCAGCATCGGAAAGACTTTGAGGAAGAAGATCGTGGCCTTGGCCACTGTGCGGATCGGCCGCGTCGCACGGGTGAAGACAGGAAGCATGTGTGGCATCCGGTGATCAATCCTGGCGGATGAAACGTTCGGTGAAGATGTAGATGTAGTCATAGGTGACCTCCTTGTTCCTGCGTGGTGGATAGATTCCTCTCGTGAGAGCGTAGCATCGGGCTCTCACATTGCCATCACAATCGTGAGTTCCACCGTCACACATCTATCACAAGTGCTGGAGGACCTCAGTACACCAGGGCGTAGAAAAAGGTCGAAAGTTATGCAGGCGCAACCAGGGTGGCTTGAGTACCTACCTTCGCCATAACCCTGGCTGCGGACTTGCTTGACCAGTTGAACGGGTGTGCTTGCGCATTCCATTCCAAGACAAAGGCCATGATCCGCTGTGCCAGATGATCCAGATCAGAGAAGGAGCTTCTGCGCAAGCGCTTTCTTTGCAAGATGCTGAACCACTGCTCGAGTCTTTTTCATCCGAGGCGGTAATGCGACTTCTCAAGAAGTGGCAGATGAAGCGGGGATGAGTCGCGAACCAGGCTTGAACTTGTTTGCCCTTATGGATGCTGGCGTTACCCGCGCCCGAGAAAGATGCGCTTCCCCCCGGCAGGAGTCTCCTGATCGAGCGAAGGTCTTGCAAGGTGATGAATGCTGCCTGGCGTTTGCGTCGCGCGGTGAGAGCCGTGACCTTCCCCGTCCGCGTATCAAAAGTAGCGAATAGGGGCCTCGCACCAGCGCGCTGGTACTCCTGCTCCACACGTGTCGGCAGCCCTGGCGCGCGAGGGGAGTGTTGGAGCTAAACGAGGCCAGGGCTGCCGATTCGTCTTCTCGTCAAGACAGAGAACGCGCGCGCCTGCTCGAAGCCGGGCGGGTATACAGCTCAACCAGCAGTTGCACCTGCGAGGCCTCCCGCTGATCCTGAGGCACCTTTGGGGAAAGCCACAGGTGAGAACGCCAGGGTGTGAGCTTGTGGGAGTGTAAGATGCGCCGGATCGTTGTTGGAGCAATGCTCTCGACAAGCCCATCTGCTCTCACCTGGCGCGCCAATTCGGCGCAATCCCGACTTCCGAAAGGGAGCGGCCAACCCGATCCGGTCGTTCACACGCAAGTTTCACGACAGGCAAGGCAATCTCTGGAGAGAAAACGGGAAGGCGGCCTGGTCGTAGCTGCTCGAAGAGGCCCGCAGGCCCTTGCCGACTCCACCGCTTCACCTACTTGCGCAGGTTGCGTTCTGTGAGGCCTACCTGCCTGGCTGTAGAGACAGAGGACAGGCCTTGTTCGAGCAGCAACAAAGATCGGGCACACCTGGCTAAGCCCAGCGATGTTTTCTGCTGACGCAACCATCTCTGATGGGTGGCACGAGTGTGTCCATCTATCCGAATGACCCACTTAGCAGAAATGTTCTTTAGAGAAAACGCCGTTGACCCCTCTTCACATGAGGGACGATGGTTGTTGCTGTAATTTGCCCAGTAACCTTGCCACTTCACCATCAATGATGGGATATGGAAGGGGTGGCGAGTGGTCAGTCCGCCTGGCTTTTTTGATCAGATACCGCTATCGGTCCCACATGCATGCTGTGACGGCTTTGTGAGAGGGAAGCCTCCGCATGTGACCTCTCTGTGATGTCCATCCAGTATGCTATGGATAGCGCATTCTAGGAAGACCGATACTCCACGCGAATAGGTCTTCTCCCTCACCCCTCTCGGAATAGTCTGGTGCATTTTTCCCGCTTTCGCCATTCTCCTCGCTGTGTCCTTTCGGAGGGCGGGGGACCCAGTGCGTTCGGCCCAGATGCCTCACAAGAGGTGGGTCATCAGATGGCAAGCTGGGACGACAGACAGCAAGGTGACTGAGTGTGTGCGTGCGGGCCCCTTTGGGGATGGCGATGTGATGTCCATCCAGTCTACTGGTGCGTGGAGGAGTGTATGTAGGAGTTCGTGCCGCTCTCAGGATGGCCAACACCTCCTGTTCAATCGGCGACACAGGTATGAGCACAGGAGGTGTTCTATGTTCGGTATAGGATTAGCAGCCCTTGGAGTCGTTTTGTTGGGAGTGTACCTGCGCTTCATCCGTCCCTGGCAACTGCGGTGGGGGGCGACCGACGAAGAGGTTGGGCGCGCCATGCCCGGCGATGAAGTGGTCAAGCATCCCACGTTTAACGCCACACGGGCTGTCACCATCCAGGCGCGACCGGAGGAGATCTGGCCCTGGCTGGTGCAAATTGGCATCACACGAGCTGGCTGGTACAGCTACGATTGGTTGGATAATCTTGGCAAGCCCAGTGCCCAGCGCATCCTCCCCCAATTCCAGCAGGTGGCAGTCGGCGACGTGGTACCGCTCAGTCCAGATGGAAAACAGGGCATGCGGGTCAAGGCCTTTGAACCGAATCAGTGGATGCTCTGGTGGGATAAGAAAGGTGAGGCTACCTGGTACTGGGGGCTTTACCCACAGGATGACAGCCAGACACGCCTGATTACGCGCGTGCGCATGCATTACCGCTGGCTCAGGCCTTCGATCCTGTTTAGCCTGCTTGTGGAGTTCACCGACATCGCGATGATGCGCAAATGTATGCTGGGCATCAAGCAGCGGGCAGAGCGTGCGAGCAGCCAGACCCCTGAACCCATCGGAGCAACAGGATACCGTCAGCCTCGAGCGGACGAGCCAGGTATCCAGGGCACCCAGGTCGAGATCAAAGCCACACCGTAGCACACGAGAGATCGGAGAACAACCATGACACAAACAGATCCACATACCCCGTCTGCCGGACAGCCACCAGAATATCGCGAAGAATTCCAGGTGATGGGTGAGCAGTTGCTCACGACCGTGGAACAGCTGCTTCACGAAGGCAACGTCCGTCGCATCAGCATCAAACACGAGGGCCACACCGTGCTGGAGATTCCCTTGACTATCGGCGTCGTCGGCGTGCTGGTCGCACCCATGCTGGCGGCGGTCGGTGCGATTGGCGCAGCGGTCACCAACTGCACCATTGAAGTGGTACGGACAGAGCCGCCAGAACAAACCGGCGGGCCGCCCCCTGCGCAAGGGAGAAGCCACCCTCCTTTCGCAGCCTTGAGCGGCCAATCGTACTCGATTGCGCACAGCGGGATGCGGTTGTTTCAACAGGGCGCGATCAAGACACTGATGGGTGGGACGGTGATCGACCTGGTGAGTGCGCCCATCGAGCCAGGAGAGTATCGCCTGGACATCACGGTCACGATGGGCGGCGTCGAGATTTTCCTGCCCCGCTGCGTCCAATTTACCCTGGAGGGAAGCGCCATAGCGGGCGGGAGAAATGTGCATGAGGGGCCTGAGGTCTGGGAGACCATGAAGCAGAAGCTGCGCGACCTCGTCACTCTGCCCGATCAGCCGCCCGATTTCGCGCTCGCCCCATCCAATCCGGAGCGACCGGTTCGCATCCACTTTGTGACGCATATTACGATGGGTGGCATCGACATCTATCGCTTCTGAAACCTCCCCGCGCTAAAGCAGCGGGGGTTCCTGTTGCTCACCCAACGCTTCTTGTTTCTCGGTGAAGAGCGCAAGCTCTTGTTGAGGATAGGCAGGACTTTTAAGCCGACGCGCTCCGGCACGGACAGCTTTGCGAGAAGCCAGCAGGCCCATGCTTCGGGGCAAAGCATGCCCCTCATTCGCACGTTGTTGTAGCCCTTCTATCACGGCTCGCAGGCGCGGCTCCGCACCTTCCCAGACGTGCTGGGTGACAGAGGGGATGGTCTGATGCGGTCCAAGGTGGGCCAGTAGGAAGGCTGAGTACAGATCACGCTGCACTGGCCCACATCCACAGGGGCAGGTATGCCAACGTTGTGACCCGGGCTTCTTCACATACTGCTGGCACTGATGGCAATACTGAGACAGTTTGGTTTGGTAGGCTGAAACTTCGCGTAGGGTGCCGCCAGTTTTCGCAACTATGCGGGTCAAATGCGCTACAAACATCCCTGGTGCGCGAAGTCCGATGCTCTTGCCGTACTGCTTTTGCCATCCTTTGAACGAGGTCTTTTCAATGTTGATCGTGTTGCCCACCTGCACGATGTCATGAGCCAACTTACCATGTAGACCCTTGCGGTGGGCTGCGAGTCGGCGTTCCGTGTTGGCGTGCTGCCGCCTGGTCGCTTTGTACCTCTTGCTCTCTTTCCAGCGCAGGCGTGTTTTGCCGTGCTTCTTGACGCGTCCTTTCTCGTCGTAGTTCTCGGGATTGTTGGCACGACGTTGCCGCTCCATCTTGCGCTGCAAACGTCGTTTTTTCCTGGTATTGGGTGCTAATTCCTCACAGAACGTAACGAGATTGGCTTGGCCCTCCTGTGGGACAATGGCAAGGGTTGATGGGCCAATGTCCAGGCCAATGGTGTCGCTTCCTGCCTCATGTTTAGGCTTCCGATAGGCATGGCCCTCTAAGATGAGTTGCACAAAAAAGCGGTTGCCCTCGCAATCGGCTCCCTGCGCTTGTGGGCTGGTGGCACGGCGTCTGATCAGGCGCACATACTTGATCGGGTGGCGTAACCCATGCTGGACCACCGGATCGCGCCAGTCAATGATGGCCGGGATAACCTGCCTGTTCCAGATCAGAAAGCCGCCATCGCCATCGCCCGGGTCAAGGACAAAACGCAACCCCACATCGTTGCGCTTGCCCTCGACGCTATCGATCCCCCGTCCTTTGCTGCGAAAGCGTACCCGCCTGGCTTTGCCCACACAGACACGATTAACGGCTTGATAGGCCCTGCTCGCCAGGGCTTGAGCCATTGTGCTATCGATATGATCGGCGATCCACGAGCGTCGTGCGCCTTTGGCATACTCATGCAGCTCGTATTCCGAAAAGTGATGCTTTTTGCGCAGGTGAGCATACGCCTGTGCTCGTTCCTGCTTGCGCGTAGCAGGGATAGCTCCTGCAGACGCCCAGGCGGGATCATGGCACATCTGATGGAGGCGCGAGTTCGCTTCTCCAAGCAGAGCATTATACAGACACCGAGCTGTTTCCAGATGAGCACGTAAACGGCTCTGCTGGCTCCAGTCCACGCGCAGTGGCAATTCAATGAGAAAGGTTGGTGTCTTTGCTCGCTTCATTGCTTGCTTTGCCTCTCAATGTACGTTTGAATGGTTTCTGCACTCACAAGGCCCTCCGTACTATAGAACGTTGAGCGTGTCCAGAGGGACGGCATACGCTGCAAGTGGGGAAACTCCTCTCTCAAGATGTGAGAAGAACGTCCCTTGATCGCATGAGCGATATCGGTAGGCATCGTATAGGGATTACTACGCAGAAACAAGTGGACATGATCAGGCTGAATAGCCAACCTGATAACGGTCCAATGGTGCGAACTTGCAACCTCTTCAATAATCTGTTTCAAGCGATCATGCACAAGGCCTACCAATACCTTGCGCCTGCGCTTTGGACACCAGATGATATGATAGACAATCAAGTGTACCGTCTGTTGCTCGTGTTGATAGTCCATGTTGATAGTATACACGAACAATACAAAAATACAAGAGATTGGGCCATTCATCCCCGCTCTAAAGAGACGGGGCTTTCTGGCCCTTTTGTGTAAACTGATATCCACTGGGAACTCGCTGCCATCTTTGCGTCGTCCCACCAGGTCAAGGCCCACCCCCATCGGTCGTCGAAGTGGTGTGGTCACATAGGTGCGTCGATGAGCCACATGCGCCGTGTGGAAACGCTCCGGCAGCAGCACTTCCAACGGTTGACCGTTCAGTTCGTCTTGACCGTATCCAAACAGGGTCGCCGCCTGCTCATTCACCAGGACGATTCTCCCCAGAGAGTCGATCACGACCGCTGCGTCAGGGGAGAGGTCCAGATGCGTTCTCGCCTTAGCCATCGTGATGGTGGGAAGGGCCGAGGCTCGTGCCCGTTCGTCCTGGAGCGGTGTCTCCGCTCTCGGAGGCTCGTCCTGGTGGGAGGAGCGGTCGTCTTGCTCGGTGCTCATCGAGATCTCGTCCTTGGTCTCCGGTGAGAGACCCACAAGAGCAGATTCTTTCGTCAGAACCCAGGCGCAGGTCAATCTCCGAAACATCGTTTGGCCTCATCATAGCATATTTGGGTAGTGGCTCACATGAGAAGGGTCGTCACTGCAAACAGTCTGGCAAACACTGCAAGCTTGCAACCTGGCCTCGCCTATGTCCTGGTTCCACCTCATGGCGTTATCCTAGACGTACTCAACGTCTGATACTCTTGGAGGGCAAGGGTACGAGTCAAGCGAATGATCTCTACTCGGCTTTGAGGGTAATCAGAAGAACGCCTCTCTTTGCTATCGTGTGGTAGAGTATCGTGGATGACCTCTGTGACCAGAAGCGCCTGGAACATGAGAACAGAGGAGAGAAGAGTGAGTTTGAAGGAAAACGTGATGCCACAAACACCACACATTGAGCGACATTTCACTGCAGGAGAGACCGTTCGAGACATCGTGATTGGCATGTCAGATGGGTTAACGGTCCCATTTGCTCTGGCGGCTGGCCTTTCAGGTGCAGTAAGTTCGACCACGATTATCATCACCGCAGGACTGGCTGAGATTGCAGCAGGCTCGATAGCGATGGGACTGGGCGGCTATCTGGCTGCTCGCAGCGATGCCGAGCATTATGCGAGTGAGCGTCTGCGCGAACAACAAGAAATTCAAGAGAAGACAGGAGCCGAAAAAGCGGAAGTGATGGATGTTTTCACCTCTTACGGTCTCAGCGAAGCAGAAAGTACTCCCATTGTGGAAGCACTGAGTAGGCGGCCGGATGCCTGGATTGATTTTATGATGCGCTTTGAGCTTGGGCTTGAGAAGCCAGACCCCAAGCGTGCGCTCACCAGTGCCCTTACCATTGCCGCATCCTATGTCGTTGGAGGCTTAATTCCTCTGAGTCCGTACTTCTTCCTCTCACCAGTATCCACCGCCCTACTTTTTTCGGTCATGGCAACCTTGCTCGCATTACTTCTCTTCGGCTATGTCAAAGGGCGTTTTACTGGCGCACGCCCTCTGAGAAGTGCTCTTCAAACAGCACTTATTGGTGGACTGGCGGCAGCAGCAGCCTTCTTGATCGCTCGCCTTATTTCAAGGTAGAGCCTCTCATTCCCTTTGAGTAATGATCAAAAAGGGAATGCCGCGGGAGAGTGAGAGCAGAAAACAGGTGAGAGGGAGAGGGTCCGATGGGAACGATCACCATATCCGGCTTCTGTTCGAGAGCGCGGTGCGCCAGGGGTTGATTGCAGGCATCCAGGATGACGTAGGGTTCCATCTCGACGCCGAGTTTCTTGCGCACGTTGATCTCGGTCAGCACGCCGAATCCTTCAGCCTTGAGCGCCTCTTTCACATGCTAGATGGCAGCATCATAGGGAAGCTTCAGGCTTGTGCCGAAGCCGAAGGTTGTCTACCTCACATCTCTATTCTCCAACCTTCATTTAGCTTTCGCTCGTTCCTGACAGCACTGCGGCCAGCATTCCCTGCTGCGTGAGTTGCTGGAGCAAGATCTCACGGGTGATGTGGCAGGCTTCCAGAATACGAGCGTCCGCCAGCGCATAATGCATCTGGTTGCCTACGCGCTCAGCGCGCACCATCCCACGCTGACGCAGCAAGGCGAGATGCTGGCTCACCTTTGCTTGTCGCTGGCCCAGCAGCGCGACCAGGTCTTTGACGGCTTTCGGTCCCTCACCGAGCAGGGAAAGCAATTCCAGCCGCGTCGGGTCGGCTAGCGTCTGGCACAGCTCGGCCTGCATGCGATACAGCAGGTGTTCTCGCTCTCGTTCCATGTGTGGTCCCTCAATACATTCGTTCTATCGAATAGTCGAATGGTACAAAACATACAGGTACATGTCAAGCGTGGCGAACCTGACATCCTCTCATCTCACAAGAGACCTCACCGTTCACTCGAGATGTGATCTTGCTGTGAGAACATACCCCTCTGCTGTGATTGTGCTGTGATACCAGGGCTGTATGCTACTAGCAGAAAGTGATCATTCGCATATGCGAATGAAAAGGAGAAGATTATGGCAGAGGTAATGACGGCGCAAGCCACACTTGAGACAGGAATGCGCTTCGATGCGGAGAGCGGGTCCGGCCATCACGTCACGCTGGATGCCGCCGAGCATGGCGGTGGACAGAATGCGGGCTTTCGCCCGATGGAGCTGCTCTTAATTGGCCTGGCTGGCTGTACCGGGATGGATGTCATCTCGATACTGCGCAAGAAGCGAGAGCCTGTGACCGACTACGAGGTGCATGTCCGGGGCGTGCGCGCCGAAGAACACCCGATGGTGTTTGTTGAGATTACCGTAGAGCACGAGGTCTTCGGCCACCATATTCAGCCTGAAGCGGTGGCACGCGCGATAGAGCTTTCCAAGGAACGCTACTGTGGCGCGGGAGCCATGCTTGGCAAGGTAGCGCACCTCACCCATACCTACCGGATCGTTGAGGCGGTGGAGACATTGGCTGTCGCCACGCCTCTTGTATGATGAGCGTGCTTCATGGCTCGGCCATGGAGCACTGGGAGTGTGACCCTCACTCGTCTTTAGAGAGCGGGGTCAAAAGCAAACAAAGGAGCAAGACCATGGAAGATCGCATGTCGCTTATCGTCTTTTCGGGAACCGTCGATAAACTGATGGCCGCGTCCATCCTCGCCACCGGCGGGGCCGCCATGGGCCTGGAAGTGGAACTCTTCCTGACCACCTGGGGCCTGGAAGCGTTCCGCAAAGGCCACTACAAGACCAACCGGAAGGTGAGTAAGGATTTCGAAGAGTATGGCCCGGTCATGATGGAGCAGATGATGGTGAAGAAGGTCCCCTCCTGGATGGAGAACCTCATGGGTGCCAAAGAGGTCGGGGACGTCAAAATCTATGCGTGCAGCATGACGATGGAACTCTTCGACATGAAACTCTCGGACCTGGAGCCGATCGTTGACGAGGTGACGGGCGTTGCCACCTTCGTCGAGCGCGCCAAAGATGGAAAGATCACGCTGTTCATCTAACCACAACCAGGTGGGTGGTCGCCAGGTCTTCTTGTGGCCACCCCGTTCCCCTACTCTTGAAAGGAGTTGATGACGATGCCAGAACTGACAGAGGTCACGATTGATAAGGAGATTGACGCACGCGGCAGCTTTTGCCCCGGCCCCCTCATGGAGCTGATCCGTGGCATGAAAGCGCTGCCGGTGGGAGGTGTGCTGGCTGTGCTGTCCAGCGATCCCGGCTCGGCGAAGGATATCCCAGCCTGGATTCAAAAAGCCAGGCACGACTACCTGGGAGCTTTTCCGGAGCAAGGCTACACACGCTTTGTAGCGCGTAAGGCACATTAACATGACGAAGGAGGCGATTGTATGCCCCAACATGTACTGATTGTCGGCGGCGGTGTGGGTGGGACGATTGTGGCCAATCTGCTGGCCCGCTCGCTCTCGCGCCAGGAGGCGGAAATCACCCTGATTGATAGCACCGGGAAACATGCCTATATGCCTGGCTGGCTGTACCTGCCGTTTAACCAGCTCAGCGCCGAGAGTGACCAGCTGATCCGCCCAGAGCGTGACCTGCTGAGCAGCCATGTGCACCTGGTCACCGGTGAGGTACAGAAGATCGATACCCAGAACCGCGAACTCCATGTGCATCACAGCCAGGGATTGGATGAAATCGTTGGCACCGGTGGAGCGAGCGATGCGGTCTATCCCTACGATTACCTGGTGCTGGCCACCGGGGCACGCCTGGTCCCAGCAGACCTGCCGGGATTGGTCGAGGGCGAAGGGAAATGGCACCACTTCTATAGCGCCGAGGGCTCCTTACAACTGCGGCAGGCGCTGAACACCTTTGAGGGTGGTCGGATCGTGATCACAGTTGGAGGTATTCCCTATCGCTGCCCACCGGCGCCACTGGAATTTACCTTCCTGCTTGACGAATGGCTGCGCAAACGTGGCCTGCGCGACCGGACCGAGATCCACTACCTCTATCCGCTGCCGCGCGTCTTTCCGATTGAGACCGTGGCCGAGGTCGCGACTCCGCTCTTAGAAGAGCGCAACGTGAAGTACACTGTCTTCTTCAATACGGAAGCAGTGGATACCGAACGCAAGATCATCTCGTCGTTGGAGGGGGAGGAGATCCCATACGATCTGCTGGTGGTAGTACCACCACATCGTGGCGCGAAAGTGGTCGAGGAATCGGGTTTAGGCGATGAGCAAGGCTGGTTGCCGACGGATCGCGCTACCTTGGAGGTCAAAGGGCAGCCGCACATCTATGCGCTGGGGGATGCGACAGACCTCCCAGTGTCTAAGAGTGGCTCGGCAGCGCACTTTGAGGCGAAGGTGGTGGCCCATCGTCTGATTGCGGAAATACGGGGTGAAGAGCCCAGGAATGGCGAAGCAACTTATGATGGCGAGGTGATGTGCTTCCTGGAGACGGGCCAGAACAAAGCCACCCAGCTCGTGTTCAACTATGAGCACCCGCCACATCCTCCACGGCCCAGCCTGTACTACCATATGGAGAAGCAACTCTTCAACCGGGCCTACTGGCATATCGTGCCGCAGGGGCTGGTATGAGACACGTCTCACTCCTCTTGTGAGCGTGAGAGCTCTTCGCAGTGAGAGCTTTCACGCTCCTGGCTGGCGGTATCCTCAAAGGATTTAATATGAACAGCGGAAGGGAGCAAAAAGATGGAACGCGAGCGAGAAGAGCAACTCTATCGGCTGCAAGCAGACCTCTGCGGGGTCCTGGCTGAACCGACACGCTTGAAACTCCTCTCCTTGCTAGGAGAGGGGCCACGTGCGGTCAAGGACCTGGTCGAAGCGACAGGGGAGCGCCAGGCGAAGATCAGCCAGCACCTGACCGTCATGCGAAAGCTGGGCATTGTGCGGACCCAACGCGTCGGGACGGAAGTCCGTTACTGGTTGGCTGATCCACGTATCCTGGAGGCCTGCCATATCACACGGGACGTCTTACTCCAGCAACTGAGACAACAGGCGAGTCTGGCCGCACCACTTGTCGAAGCCTCGGTGGTCTGACGATCCACCCGTGACCGGCCCGCGTTGTGGCACGCAAGCAACGCTCATCGTGTGCGACTTCCCAGAGCAGCCAATCAACCAGGCAGTCTCGCTGTGTGCCAAAGGGGACGCTTCTGATCTCGCGAGCCTGCCCCCATTACGGGGAATCGCTCTCTTCCAAGACCTTGCGCACGAAACGCTGTCAAGCCCAGGCCCTCACATACCAAGCTGAGAGACCCTGTCCCCTTGAAGGGGCGGGAGGATGTCAACGGCGAGTCGCCTCAACGACAAGCATTGGGATGAGCAAGACGGAGAAATCACGTCGCCTGGTGATCTCGAAGCCTGCCATTGACAGCGTGCGAGCGGTATCGCGGTTCCAGTGGCAATTGCCATGTAACGCTCGCGAGACCGGCATCATGATCGTCTGTACGCTAGCCAACAAGGCGTTACGCGAGCGCACGTGTTCGAGCAGGTAGAGCATGCCACCTGGCTTGAGTACGCGCATGATTTCACGGAAGCCGCACAGGGGATCCTCAACGGAGCAGAAGACCAGCGTGACGACGGCACTGTCAAAGGTGGCATCAGCGAACGGTACGTTTTCGGCGGCGGCCTGCGTGAGATGAACAGGGACGCGCGCGTCCTTGATATGATTACGAGCATAGCGCAGCATGGTGGCATCCGGTTCGGTCGCCTCGACGCGCTCGACTCTGGCAGGATCGTAGTAGGGGAAGTTCAGGCCGAGGCCCTCGCCGACTTCCAGCACGATGCCCGAAGCCTTGCCTGCTGTATCCCAGCGCAATGGCCCCATAACATTGCTTTCGGCTAATCCGCGAAACTGCCATTCGTAGAGCGTAGAAAAGATGGGATGGCTGATCGTCTTTTGGATACCGCTCACCTTTCCCTGGCTCATCATCACCTCCGCTCCTGCTTTTGTTCCGCTGTTGTATTTCACTTTGAATCGACAGAGCTACACAAGCATGAGGTACCCGCACTACCCCGTGAACACAAAGGTCGTCCCGACACTGTTAGGCGTAAAGGCATCTGGCAGCATCTGAGCAATCCGTTGTGTAGCGCGCCATCCCGTGCAGTGCGCAGGCACGACGACCGCAGGGTTGATCTGCTGTAATGCCTCGACTGTTTGAGGGATAATCGGCTCGAAGAGCGCCCCGCTGAGATGGAAGCCACCTAGCAAAGCGTAGACCTGCTCAACGCCTGTCTGCGCACGCGCTTGCCGTAGAATATTAATCACACCCGCATGGCCGCAGCCAGTCACCACCACCAGCCCTTTATTGCGTACATGCATGACAAGAGCCTGGTCATCATACACCCATGGATCGGGTTGCCAGGCCCCATCGACCTCCGCCTGTTGGTTCTTCAATCCCTGCTCAAAAGCTGTGCTGCGCTCGATCTGTCCAGTCACCAGCAGTTTGCCATTGATCAGAAACGATGGGCCACGTTCCACCAAGAGCTCTATCCCCTCTCGTTCCAGATCATGGAGTGATGGAGGTGGTAAATCCAGGACGCTATTATCGTTATAGACAATACGACGCTTGAGGAAGGCATCTGGATGGAGCAGGATAGGCATACGTCGTTTGCCAAGCTTGTCGAGGAAGCCATCCAGTCCGTGCGTATGGTCGGTATGGCCATGGCTCAGGACAATGGCCTGAATGGTACCCAGGTCGATGCCCAGCACGGTCAGGTTGTGCAATGCTCCATCAGGTGTGACCCCGGTATCAAATAGGATCGTCTCACGCTTTCCCTGGTCGATGATGGTGATCAACAAGGAAACACCATGCTCTGCGCGTAGCTGATGACGCATGAAGCCATAGTGTGGCAGCGGAAAACGACGTGCCACGGGCGTTGAGGACATCAGCAGATCAAGCGAGTTATCCATGATAGTGGTGATCTCTACACCATCGACAGCGGATAATGCGAGTAGTGGTGACATGAGAGAAGCTCCTTTCTGAACAATACAGTCAGCGTACTCCGCTTTGCACCGTATCTCGAGGCAGAAGTAGACGTTCTGTCAGGCAGTCAAGAGCAAATAGACCGCCAGCAGAGCACCAATGACGCTTGCCAGGATCGTGAGCACGATAGCGAAGCCAGCAGGAGGATGAAATTGCTCTTTGTCGATGGCACGGCGAATCTGCAAGAAGTTGATAAGTGCCACGATCATGACCATTACACCTAACAGAGTAAGCGCGACACCAATGATCGAAGAGTAGTGAACAGAAAAGACCGGAGCCAGGTTGCTCTTGAATCCTAACTCACGCAACAACAGACCAAAGCGTTCTACCACAAAGCCAAAGGTGATCGTTGCCAATCCGGTGCGTACCCACGCCAGAAAGGTACGCTCGTTTGCCAGGTGATCGGTCACTTTTTTGCTTGTCTTCTCGCGCCTGTCGTTCTGCTCTCGTCCCACCTCACCAAGTATTTCTTCTTGTTGTTTCATTTTTCTCTTCTCAGTTTCCCGTTACGAACCCCCTATCGATGATAGGCGCTTTCGGGAGGTGGGTTTCCAATGCTACTCAACTTCTGAGGCAGGCTCTTGCAGCAGTTGTACAGCAAACTCCTGGCGTAACTCTTCCTCACGGGCCATCTGGCTGAGCATCACTTCCGTGATTAAATTAAATGCCTGCATAATGCGGGGGTCGGCAAGTCGGTAGTAGACGCTTACGCCCTCTTTGCGTGAAAGCACCATATTGGTGGAGCGCATGACCGCGAGATGCTGCTAGAGATTGGCCATGCGCATACCTGTTGCTTCCGCAAGATCGCCTACCGTGCATTCCCTGCGTTCGTGCAGCAGTTCGAGCAGTTCAAGGCGTAATGGATGGGCAAACGCCCCGCACATTTGAGCATGTCGACGATAGAATTCTTTGTCCATGTGTGATACCAGGTTACCTTTATGAATAGATGTATTGCCAGTACTACTACAGATCTGTCGACGAAACTTCTTCACCGGCTTCCGGGCAATACCTCAAGACTTGAAGAATCACCGCGTGGTGATGGTCGCGTTACTAGTATTCTTAACACAAAAAGCCAGGGAGGGCAAGAGAATAAGCTTGTCGAAGAACCCCTTTCGCTTGACAAAAACAGAAGCGCCCGCTCAGGGGATTACAGCCAGCGGCTCAACGATTTCACGCCAGTGTTTCAGGGGAACACCGGCCAGTCTGTTTTCTAAAAGATGTCTTTTTATCTCTGGTAGGTCACTTGCTAAGACAGCTTGCTCGATCACCTCATTCCGGACAAAAAACGTGCCTGTAATGGCTACTTGGTACATCTGTTTACAAGATTGCCGACTTCCTCTTCTTCCACCTCTCGATTTGCTTGGGACGTGAAACCCGATAGAGGGAAAAGCAGGGATGTTCTTCTCGCTCTTTCAGAGAAAAAGCCTCAAGCATACGAGAAAAACAGACGTTTGCTGGTAGAACACGCTCAAGAAAGCAATGCTCACGATGGGCTAGAGGGCTTCCACAGCTACCTTCACCCATCACAGCGACATCGTGATACGCCTCGACCACTTACTGCACTGTCGACTTTGTTTGTATCTCTTTAGGCTACCCATTGGTAGTCATGGTGCAGCCCGGCCAAGATCGGAACTGCAATCACCCTGATTCCTTCGTACGGAGAGGAATCACCGAGGCTTTCGCCTGCCTGACAGCAGTGTTGCCCGATTTCCTGCTGCTTCATAGCACGCCTCATCCTGCTGAGCGCATCTCCTCCTTGCAGCCGCCGCAAGACGAGCAAATCTGTGGTCAGGATGGCTTTCCACTCTTCAAGGGCCTGCATGGGCTCTTCCTTTCAGGTTCGACACGGGGAACCTTCGGTGGTGTCTGAGCAGATTCCTCGCAACGGATGAGATGAGACCGAGCCACAGGTCGTGAACAGCAGAGCAGAGCCCTACTTAGGAAAGTGTGGGCGTGACGACGTGCCAGACGCCGCCAAACCCTTCGCCCGTGGTTTGGCCGGGACTCGTATCCCCTGAGAAGGTATAGAGAGGGTGCCCATTGTACTCCACCTGGGTGCCATTGGCATCGGTCTGCACGCTCAACTTACCTGGAAGGGTGGTCGTGCTCGTAGGTGTGGTCGATCCGGAGACGAGCAGTGGCGGCCAGGCGCTGGCACACCCGCCACTGCACACCGTCGCCGGAGGCATATCGGTGGTGCGGTAATAGAGCGTCATCCCCTGGGCATTCGTGAGAATGGTCTCCGCCTTCCCATTCACGGTCGCCATCGCCGTCTGAATGAGCTGGCCGGAACTACTTGCTGTTGGCGTCGTACTGCCGCTGCCATATCCCTTGCCATACCTACTGCTGGTGGTGGTGCTGGAAGCCGTGGTATTGGATGTCGCTGCCGGTGTCGCTGTTGACCCGGTGGTGGTCGTGTTGCCACACGCTGCCAGCAGCACCAGGGCGATCAACGCCAGCAGGGAGAACCGGGCTCGTGCCGGAGCAGATGAGGAAGTGAGGTGCTTGTGCATTGTGCTCTCCTTGGTGCAATCATCGTAAACCGCTTGATGAGGACGAGCTACCTATCTAGTCATGCATACGCAGAGGAGTTACAGCCGGCGTTCCGTTGCTACAGCCGCTGCTCTCGTTCTGTACGTACATGAGCCCTGATGTAACCAGGCCGTGTATGTACTGATAGTGTGAGGACCTCTCCCGCTGTGTTCAACAATCGTATTGCAGAAGAGGAAGAGAAATGCAAAAGACCTATGCCCATACTGCCACAAAAGCCTGGCTGTGCCTGCTGGTTCTATGCCTCGTGGTACTCCTGGCTGCCTGTGGCGGCACGACCACAACGACTACCGCCAGTACGCCTACCACGGCCCCTACCACCGCGCCTACGGCTACTCCCACCAGCGCTCCTACCACCGCTCCCACGGCTGCTCCCACCAATACGCCTACTACGGCCCCTACTAGCACTGGCAACAGCGTGTCTATCGCGAACTTTGCCTTCAGTCCAGCCTCCCTCACGGTGAAGGTGGGTACGAAGGTAAGCTGGACGAACAATGATACGGTCACCCATACGGTCACTGCTAACAAAGGCGCGTTCAATGCTGGGCCTCTGGCTCCTGGAAGCACCTTCAGCTTTACCTTCACGAAGGCAGGAACCTATAGCTACCACTGCAATATCCATCCTTCGATGATGGCAACCATCGTGGTGCAATAGCGCCTCTTCAGCAAAGCGAGGGGAATGGGCCGCGGAACCCTTGCTGCGCTCCTTTTCGATCTTAAAAACTTACTCATAGATTTGTGCCGTGATAAGGTTCATCTCAATCTTACAAGCCGAGGAGCTGGGGAAGGCTTTCACGACGGCGTTTTTGCTAACCTGGGCGCTCTACCTGCTCCTGACGAGGATACACACTTCTTCAATCTCGTGCTGTCGGGCTTCGCCAGAGGGTGGGATTCCCCTCACACGCTCGTTTTGCTTGTCTTGCCGCCTATGGTGGCGATAAAAAAGAGAGCAACTGGGGAGACCCCAGGCCTCCCAAAGGGGCTGGCTGCGCCTTTGAACCCCGCTCCAGCTTCGTTCAGGTGACGCCAAAGGGGGACGTAAGCCCCCCAGGCTCACTTGCCGCCACACCCCGCCAAGGACCCTTGCAGGCCCCCTGGTTACCTGCCCCCAGGCAGGGTCCCCCTTGCTGAATAATTACGAAGGATCACATCGAGCAAACGTTTCCTGAGCGAGTCCTCTAGCTGTAATGCTTGACGGCGCTGTGAAATACCTTGCAACCAGATGGGCGCGAGCGGTCCCTGTTCGTTCAACAGCACCCCTGTGGTCGTCCACACCACCACTCCAGGAGTATGCGTGAGTCTGGCCTGAGCCACACGTTGCATCCGCCTCTCCTGCGCGATATCGGGCGCGACGCATAGCAACACTGGCAGCATCGAATGCTCTCGTGCCCATTCACGCGAGGCGACGTAGTGTGCGTACGAGGTGAATTTGATCGCCAGATCACGCACATTCATGGTGCCGCAATCCCACTCCAGCCAGAAACGCAGCTGCTTCGGCCCCACACGATATTCGGCCAGGGCATCGGGCCTGAGATTGTACCACTGCTCACCTACCCGGTAGTGTCGTTCGCAGGTGGCTCCCGTCTCCCACCAGCAGAGGCGCTGTTCCGGTTGCTCTCGTGCCGCCTGAGCCAGACACGCAAAGAAACGATAGATACCGGCCGTGTGTTGGATACGGTGCACCAGCCAGCTTTCTCCTCGCTGCACCACCGGTGCCGTTTCCCCGTCTGCCTCTTCGTCTGGCTTTACCGCGATGTTGCGGATATGCATCCGGTTTGCAGCAGCTAACAGGTGCAACCCACGCTCACAGAGGTGCCAGCGCTTCCCGGCCTCGGTCGGGATCGGCTCCAAGCAACCCAACTGGTGGAGCGCGTAGAGCGTACAGCGCACCGAACTGCGGTGGAGACTCAGGAAAGCTGCCAATTCCTCATCGGACAACAACGGGTGTGCCAGCAGTAGGCACAGGACGCCCCATTGGAAAGGGGTTAAGCGCGCTCCCAGCAGCGCGCTTACCTCCTGTTCCTCCAGACCACTCTGCCTGATGTGTGCGGCGCGAGTGGTCAGGTCTCCCACCATGAGACGAGCAAAACGAGCTGGGGCCCTAGCGGATAGAGTGTCGGCAGGAGCATGCGACGGTGATCGTGCCTTGCGCTCCTCCTCTTCATGCTCCTCCAGCCGCAGCGAGGATGGGAATGCCTCGAGTGGCAGTGATCTCAGCACGTCCTGCAGGTGACAGGACACAGCGGTCGAGAGCGTACGCCAGGAGAACAACCAGGGATTGACGTCTCCTCTATGTGGCGGAGGGTAGACCAGCGCACCTGCCAGTGGATCAAGACGGAGTTTCAGCGTGGCACTCTCGACAGCACGCTGCCAGTGCTCGCACTGCCGCTGCGACCTGGCCAGAATCAGCACCGGCAGCATGTGCTGATAGAACGACCAGCGTTCGGGAGACTCACGCCAGCATGAAAGGCGTTCCAGGCGCAGGCGCATCAACCGTTCATCGTCCAGCTCTGTGGAGAGGAGAAACAGGCCATACCACCGGTCCTGCGTGCTGCCACCGCCTTGTTGCGTGCGAATACACAGCGCGACCACGCCATCGGCAAAGAAGCGCAGCACCTGTTCGCGATACTGGAAGCGGTGTGTTACCTCACGCTGCCAGGTCCAGCGCACGAGCAGGGGCCGCCGCCCCTGGATAGCCATGGCCTCTGCCGCGTGCGTGACCAGCCCGTTCACCACTTCCTGGAGCACGAGCTGTGTGGGCAAGCGTGGCAGCAACCGCAGCAGTCCCGCTTCATCGGCCTGCCAACTGCGGGCGAGTGTACGGGCTGGTCTCTCCAGGTGTCTCGCCAGCACATGCAGGCCGAGGTTGCTCAGGTGGTAGAGCCACTTCCCCGCTCCTTGTGTTTTCGGCAAGACGCGTTCGACCAGTCCATGCCCTGCCAGTCCTTGCACATGGCGATAGACCGTGGCGCGACTGGCCCACCTGGCGACACCTACCACCAGATCATCGGCCTGCTGCAGGGGATAGCGCAGCAGCCAGTGCAAGAGCCGCCAGTCGATCTCCGCCAGGGATGCACCCACCGCCTCCAATACTGCTGCCGTGAGCGTACTTCCTGTCCGATGACGCTTCAGGGTTTCCTCAGTCATTGAGCACATCCCCTTTCTTGTCCTCGCGTTCACCAGCAGATGCGACTTCCTCGTCTTCGGGATACATCAGGTGCTGGTGAGATGGAGTCGCTTGCGCCTCGGTCTGCTTGCGACTGCTCCCGCCGCGCTTCTTCCGGCGTCGTGCGCTGCCTGCCTCCGTGTCCTCTTCTCCTCTCGTGGGCAACGCTCGTTGTTTTGTCGGCACAGCACTCCGCTGGCGTGCCAACGTCTGCCGGATCAGGTCATCTGCCACCCCGGCTGGTCGCGAATCGCGCTCGCGACTGCGCAGGCGGACAAACTGCGCCACGTCCTCGTCATGCCGGGGTGGCGCATCCAGGTCGAGCGAGAAGACGGGCAGGCGGTGGCCGTGCAGCGAGAGCTTCACATAGCACTGGAAATCATCCAGGGTGGTCACCTCCTCCTCCGCGATGCCGTCCAGTTCATGCAGGAGGCGTGCATCCTCCCCGGCCATGTGGAAAGCGAAAAGGTGATCGATATTGGCCAGCACCGTCGCCCGCAGGGTCCGGTCCAGCCGGTCCAGGTAGGCCAGCGACTGCGTGGCCAGAGCGAAACTACCGCCATATTTGCGTAACTCGGCCAGCATGCCCTGGTAGTTCGCACCCCGGTAGACCTGGAACTCGTCGATCAGCACCAGGTAGCGCCGCCGCCGCTGTTCCGGTGGCAGAGCGGCCTGCTCCGCGAGCGCTGCCTCGAAGAGGCCCAGCAGGACAATGCCGACCAGTTCCGAGAGGTCGGCCCCGACCACGCCGCTGGCGGTACTCACCAGGAGGTACTGCCCCGCGCGAACGACCTCCCGCAGATCGATCGTCGAACGGGGCTGACCCAGGATGCGCCGCGCGACGCGCGAACTGGCAAATTTGGAGAGCTTGGTGATCACCGAGGAGGTGATCTCGCGCTGCTGGTGCGCATCCAGCGGCTCGTAATAGTGCTGCCACCAGTCGATAAGCAGGCGGTCACGCACCTGCTCCAGGACGGCATGCCGGAAACTCGCCGCGCGCAAGAGCGGCATGACATCGAGCAGCGTATATTGCCGGTCGGGCCCCTGGTAGGGGTCGGATTGGATGAGCAGCTCATTGGCATCGGCCAGGGTCTTGAGCGCGTATTCGAGCACGTTTTCCGTGCGTGAGCCATAGCTGGATGCCCACAGGTGTTCGGCGATGGTGATCAGCGTGTCCACGGCCTTATCACGATCCTTCCCAACCATGTCGAGCGGATTGATGCCCACCGGATAGTCGGTGGTGGCGAGATCGACCAGCACCACGTTATCCCGCTCGTCAGGGGGAAGGAGCCCACAGAGGGCATGCACGACATCGCCATGCGGCTCGATGAACGCGAAACCGGGTCCGCCTGCGCCGCCCGAGCCAGCCCGCATAGCGCACATCGCCTGGGCCAGGTGCTGGAAGAGCGTACTTTTGCCCTTGCCGGTGCTGGCCACGGCCAGCAGGTTGTGGCGCAGACACTCCTCTGGCAAGAAGACCGGCACATCGTGCCCCGCATGACGGGAGGTGCCGATCTTCCAGCCATGGCCTACCGTCAGCTCTGGGGGTGCCAGCGCTGTGCGAGCGCGTCCCCGCTCCAGAAGGGGCAGGTCAGGGAGATCGCTCGACTGGGGTAGATGCCAGAGCACCGCGATATCGGCCACGCTGAGGATGTGGCGCGATCGTCGCAGGTCACGCTGCCATCCGGTGAACAAGCCAGTGAGACCATGTCGGTGGATGAGCAGGCGCCGCACCTTCCTTTCAGAGAGGTGATGGGGCACAAAGTAGCCACCTGCGGCAGTATGGTATTGTCGATAGGCGGCAGTCAGGCGGTCCAGCACCTCCTCTCGCGCCCTGGCCTGCTCGTGTTGCCGGCGGCGTGTGTGCTGCCACTGCTGGTAGGCGCTCCTGATACGAGTGAGTGAGAGCTCTTGTGGACGCACGACGAAGGAGATTGGACGAAGGTGGAGCGACCCTCCAGGCACTGCCTCTGCGCTTGTTCCTCTCGCCTCTTCACGCGCTGCGATAACGAACAGGCGCAGGCGCGCCCGGTAAGCGCTCCGGCCGGTCTTCTCCGCCACCAGGCGCATATCGTAGATCGACGTGTGCCTGGAACGGCGAAGCACCCAGTTGACCGCGAACAGCACAAGCAGGATCGCTATCGCGATGCCGAGGAGGCCAACGACGAGCAGTGTGACCTGCGAGGAAGAAAGCTGCGGATTCTTGCCATGGAGCAGAAGCGATCCTGCATGCACAATCCAAGTTGGCAACCTCTTTGAAAAGCGGTACCAGAGCAAGAGCACGGCAACCAGGATACCCATCGCGATGATCCCGGCAGTACTGGGGGCAGATGAGCCTGACGCAGTCGTCGTTCTACGCTGCCGCTGGCGTTCAGGCTCCAGCGGATGTTCCACCGCCCTGCGCTGGTAGGCCTGAGACCAGGTAGGTGAGAGTGGCACCAGCGCGAGCTGGGTAACCACGCGCATGTGTGCAGGCACATGGCTGACGGCCGCCAGCACCCCCAGCAGCGGGTCGGTGCCTGCAACCGGCAGTTCCCGCTCGCGCCAGGACCGTAACGGCAGGTACGAAGCTGCTCCCGGCTGCAATTCGACCGCCGTGATCGCCTCGTCTGGCTTGACGTGCAGCGGGTCCTCTGTAAGTCGCTGGATAGTGGCCTGTGGGTAGCGGGCCTGAACCTGGGCAGCGAGATGCTCCAGTGCGGCAGGCGATGTGGCGCGCAGCAGAAACTGCCGTCCCCGCACTGTCCTGGCAATTTCCAGAGCGACCGGGTGCCGAACACCCAGCACCAGCCCCTGCATCACTGTTTCGAGCGCCGCTATATCCCGGTTGCTCGCGCTGCGCGGTGGTACCACCTGGAGTACCAGCCGCAGTTGTTCAAGATTCATGCCATCCAACTCGCAGTCAGGATGAGCCTCGCCAGACTACACCACGGTATAGACCTTCCTTCGTCCTGCGCCCCTGTTGACCACCTCGCGCACACACGCGCGGAGGTAGGCCCGGTCCTCTTCGAGCATCTCTGGCCAGAACGGCAGCCAGAGCTGCTCGCCGACCGCCTTTTCCGCAGCCTGAGATGATGCCACGCGGTAGGGCTTGCGCCCCGCTTTGATGGCGGGTTGCTCTGAGAGCACGCATGGATAATGCGCCGTTTCGATGCCTCGCACACGTAACGAGGCGTGGAGAACGTCGCGCAATTCCCTGGACTCGCAGCGAATGCAATACTGCCAGTAGGCCGACACGCGATCAGCCAGGTGTACCGGTGTGTGCAGAGCCGGGGCCAGGTCTGCGAACGCCGCGTCGTGTTCGGCCGCCTGTTGCCGCCGCAGGGCATTCCACGCTTCCAAATGGGCCAGTTGCAGGCGAATGATCGCTGCATTGAACTCGTCCATGGTCGCCCGCAAGCCATGTATGGAGTGGGTATAACTCTCCCCCGGCGAGCGGCCCAGGTCGGCGAGTTGGTGAAGCAGGAGCTCCATACGCGGGTCGCGATACGTCACGATGCCCCCAAACCGCCAGCCCCCAATATTTTTGACGGCGGCCAGTGAAAAGGTTTCGAAATCAAAGCCGAGGTTGCCCACGCTTCGTTCTTTATAGCTGGCTCCGTGGGCCTGCGCCGCATCACCGATGATCGTCAGGTGGAACCGTTGCCCGAGTTGAAGCCAGGCATCGGCATCGACGGGCAGGCCGAATAAGTGGACGGGAACGATGGCTCGCGTGCGCTCGGTGATGGCCGCTTCTGCAGCAGGGATGCTCATCGCATAGGTGTCTGCCTCTGCTTCAATGTCCACAAACACGGGGGTTGCGCCCACTTCGTGAACGGCTGAAGCCGTGCTCATGAAAGAGAGTTGGGGCACGAGCACCTCATCGCCCGGCCCGATGCCGCTGGCAAGCAAGGCCATTTTCAGCGCGTCCGTTCCCGAATCACAGGGAACCGGTTGGTATGGTGCATGACAGAGCTGTTGGAACTCTCGGGCGAGCGCGGCAACGTGCGGGCCCTTTTCAATGACGCCGCTGTCGAGAATGCTCTCGACAAGCGCGAGAATCTCAGGTTTGAGGGCGCGCAAACGCCGATCGACACCGCGCGCACGGATGGTTCGAAGCGGGGTGGGACTTCCCGTTGATCTCATACGTTGCCGCTGGAAACTGTCATCAAGACATGCTATTCGTCGTGCCATACGGAGTTCCTTCCTTGTGCCTGGCTTCTTTCGTAGGTTCGTTCTTCCCTTTGCCCGCTTTCCCAGGGGGCTGCACCCCACGTACTTTGGGATGCTGATAGCCGTTGTCGGTCATGCCTGGGGGCTGCTGATCAGCCTGCTGTACGAACTGGTGTGCCTGCGAACGCGTCTGCTCTTGTTCGAGGCGACGTGCCAGTTCACGCGGGTCGGTGGTTGCGAGCCGGTGTTCCAGGGGACTGGCCTCGATGTGGATGATAACCCGTTTACCACCTGAGAGCAACAACGCCTCATGCTTGGCAAAGGTGAGCAGGCGCTGCCGCTCGCCGCCGGTGAGTTGGAACCGCGAGGTGATGGCATCGGCGCTGGTCCGGTCCTGTTTCTTGAGCACCTTGGTCGCCGCGTTGGCGGCCACGACACTGCCCCATTCATCGGTGGCAAACAGTTCCGGATTTTGCGTGATGGTGACCAGCGCGAGATAGCGCTTGCGGGCGCGCCGTGCCAGGTTGGCCAGGAAGCGACCGCCTTCGGGGTGCTGGATGAGCGACCAGGCTTCATCGATGTAGAGCTTGCGGGGCCGGTAGCTATGCAGCACCTGCGTCCACACAAAATCGGTGATCAGAAAGACGCCGATGGGGCGCAGTTCACCGGACATGTCGCGGATATCGAAGACGACCAGATGGCTATCCAGCGCCACATCGGTGGGTGCATGGAAGGGACCTGCCAGGCTGCCATGGACGTAGCGATAGAGCCGGTCAGCAAGCCCGTACTCATCCTTGCCACACACGTTGCTCCTCAGCACGTCGTGCAGGTCGCGCAGGAGTGGCACCTGGCGGTCGTGGGTGCGGGGGTCTGCCGTGATGCCGACCTTACGGTACGTTTCATAAATGGCCCGGTCCAAGAGGCCTTTCTCCCGTGCCGTGAGTGTCGTGATGCTGCCGGGTCCGCGATCGGCCAGCATGATGTCGAAGAGGGCATGCAGCGCCTGCACTTTGTCGGCCAGGCGGTCGCCCCGGCTGCGGTCCGCGACGTAGGCATCGATATCGGTTCCCCGGGGCAGCAGATCGAAGGGGTTGAGATGTTGCTCAGACCCGGGCGCCAGCCGCACGTAGTCGCCACCCAGGGCCAGGCACAGGTCCTCGTACTCCTTCTCTGGGTCGATGACCACGACTTGTAAGCCCTGCGTGCGGTGCTGCAGCAGCTCGCGCATGATGCGGATCTTATAGAGATAGGACTTGCCTGCTCCGGTGATGGCCCCACAGAATTCGTGCGGGTTGTCCAGGGACTCATCCCACTCGTCGATCACCACCGGTTCCCCGTTGGGCGTGATGCCCACCAGGACGCCCGTCGGCATGAAAAGAGAATTGCTGATGAAGGGGAAGGCGGTGGCCAGGCTGCTCGCATCCAGGCTGAACGTACGCAGCAACTCGTCGCGCGCCTCGGGCAAAAAGGAACGGAACGCGGGAGCGTGTTCGAGGGTGGTGGGGCGTGCGACCAGGAACAGGTTGCGCAGCACGGCCAGCATGCGGTCGGTGCGCTCATCCAGGCTGCGGCGGTCAGAGGCGCGCACAATCACGTAGAAGCCCACATCAAAGACGCGCTCTTCGCCGCTAGCGAGCTGGCTGATGAGCACCTCGACATCCTGTTCGGCCACCTGCATCTCCGGGTCTTCCATGCGTCCTCGCCGCTCGTTGACCCGGCGCGAGGACTGGTACTCATTCTTGCGCCGCAGCAGTTGTCGCAGCATAGCGGCGTTGTCCTGGGGATGCACATGGAACACGATCTCCGTGATCTCGTCGTGCAACAGCAGGGGTGCCAGCCAGCCGGGCGAGACCTCGCGTGGGAAGTTCGTCACTGCGATGCCACGTGCATACTCATCTTCCAGGCGCATGCTCTCGCGTGTCACCTCCACGCTGGCCGGAGCCAGCAGGTCGGCCAGGTGTGGCAGGTCAGGCAGAGGAATAGCTCCCTCTAGCTGTGGCTGCGGTTTCCTCGTTGCGCGTTGTCGGTGAGACGAGGCATGCACCTCATCCGGCAAGCGTGCGTCAAAAGATACAGCGGCGTGTCTGTGCTGCCTGACCCTGGTTGGTCGTCCGATGCCGGAGATGGCCAGGGCGGGGAGTGGATAGCGGATGGCACGCTCAGGTGTCAGGCAGCTATAGTAGAGCGCGATGAGTTCCTCGCCTGTGAGGCGGCGGCAGTGCAGTCCGATGGCGGCCAACTGCTGCGTCACGATCTCCGCCCGCAGGTCGAGTTGCTGCTGCGCTTTTTCCAGCGACTCGGCTTTCATGCGCTCGCGTGCGCGCTTGCGTCCAAATGGCAGCAGGTGAGTCAGTGCTGGCTGCCTGGTCCCGGGACCCTGGTCGGAAGGCAGGATGAGATAGAAGCGGTGTGCGAGCAGGGTACGCCGTGCCGCCAGTTCGCGCACGAACTGCGCATGGGAGTCGGCCAGGTCGCGCCACATCGGGTCAACAGCCGACTGTGCGGCTGTTTCCTCGAGGTGCTGCACATACGGGCTCAGGTCGAGCTCCTGGCTGCGCACCAGAATCTGCATGGGAAAGGCCAGCGCTTTGAGAAAGGCGCGATAGCCTGCGATCATCAGGTCTTGCTCCTCCTCCGACTTGAGGGTGTAGTTGGTGGAGGAGACCTCCAGGATGGCCCGGTACTCGCGCCTGGTTGGACTGCCTGGAGAGGCCAGGCACAGGACGTTGTGTGCGATTTCCCGTACCTGCACGAACGCTTCCTGCACGCTGCCCCTCCGCGACGGCTGCTGTGGTGTTGGCATGCTAGTGCATCCTTTCCAGTTCCTCGTGCTCATCATCGTCTCGACTCGTTCTGCTGCCGGTGCGGGCGCGCGCTCCCTGTTGCCGAGTACGGACGCTGCGCCAGACATAGGTCTGGGGCCGCTGCCAGTAGCGGAAGAGCACCAGCGACCAGGCCTCAAGCGGCCGACCTGCTACAGAGATCAGAGCCAGGGCGGTGGCCACTGCGGCTGGCAACAGAGCAATCCCTACACGCACAATCAGTCCGAGCGCTGTGTAGGGATTGAGCGCGTGCAGTTGGAGCCAGAGATCGTAGCTGGCACTGCAGCCAATGAGCAGAATGAGGAGCTGCCGCGCTGTCAGCCCAAAGACGACCTTATCAGGCATACTCATATGCGTTGGCACCTTGTGTGACGCGTGCATCGCTTTCTTCGCCTCCTTTTTGGGTGGGATGCACCCACGTGATGATGCAGGTAGGTTTACTGCCCTGCTGCCGCAGCGTGGACCAGCCCGGCAATCGTCCCTGCTAACAAGGCCAGGGCCAGGCCGGTGAGCGCGGCGTACAGCGAGGTCTTCGCATACTCAATGCGCCGCTGATTCTCGCCTGCGGTCATGTAGAGGATCGCCGCCCAGGCGAAGAAGAAGATGCTGGCGGCCAGGGCGAAAGCCACCACATCCGTTTCCAGATTCGTGAAGAACTGGGAGATGCTCCCGAACACCAGGGGCAGGTGATCGAGTGCATTGATCAGCAGTATTCGCATCGACGCGCTCCTTTCAGTTGTCTATCTCTCCTCTAGCGATGACGCGCTCCTGTTATCCCGACGACGGTGTGACGATGGCCGAGAAGCCACCCCACCACTGCAAGAACTGTCCTCGCGAGAGCGTGGTGTAGTCATGTCCAGACGAGTCAGCTACAGAGACCGTCGTCGCCGTTCCCCCGATCACCACCAGTAAGTGACCACCGGCGTAGCGATCTGGCGGGAACCCGACAATGACGGGCGTTCCCTGATTGGCAATGGCGATAACCTGGTCGAGGGACAGCGAGAAACCCCAGGACGTGCGGAAGCCGAATTGCGTGACCGTGTCCGCAATGCCTCCAGGGCGCACCAATCCCAGGGCGGGCGTGATATCACCGCGCTGGGCTTCAACAGTCAGGATATCGTGGATGCGGTAGTGCCCGCCGTACGCGTTGAGCACTTCGGTCATAGCGGCAGCAGAGCAGGCAGAGTAGGCCCACGTATTGTACTCGGCGGTCGAGTCGTACTGGCCGGGGTCCAGCTGCGAGAGGCGCACCAGGCGCTGCGACATGTTCACCCCGCTGGGCGTGAGCGAGCGGATGTAGCCAAGCACCGTGTACGGGACGGGATCTGACCAGGTCACCACTGAGAGATCGGGTAACAATGTCTCGGTGACCAGTGCACCGGGTCCATTGGCCTCGGCGAAGGTCACCGAGCCGTTCTTGCCTCCGGCGGGCGGGATCACCCCCACGACGATGGCCACATGGCCGACGCGCGGCGGGGGATCGTACCAGACCATGATGTCGCCTGGCATGGGTAGGCTTCGCTGCGCTGGGGGAGCCGTGGCAGAGGGAATCTCCACCCAGCCCGGACGATTCTGATAGAGCGACCAGAAGTCGATGGCATTGCCCGCCGCTGGCAAAGGAGAGCCCGAGAGCGCATAGGCCCCGGTGACGAACAGGACGCATTGCAGGCTGCCTTCCTGCCAGTCGCTCCAGCAGCCTGACCCCGGTGGACAGACCCGCGCCCAGAAATGGAGTACGGGCTGGGGCATGCTGGCGTCGTACCAGGCATCCGGGTTCCCGTGCAGGTGCGGCGCCATCGCCAGTGCCGCCTGCGCTACGATGGAACCATTGCCGGAGCAGCCTCCTGTTCCAGCGGTGCCTGTCGACGCGGGGAGACACGGTCCTCCTCCTACTGTGGAACTGGACAACTGCACGGAGAAGATGGCTACCAGCAGCAGGGCAACCACAACAGCGACGCCCAGGCTTCCCAGTCCACCGAGCAGTTTCAACATCTGTCTCCTCCTTCCTTTGCTCTTGCCGCTACGCGAGTGCGACGAGCCGCACTGCCGTCCCAGCGACGTACTCCGCAGCTCCTTGCGCTGCTCGCACGGCAGCCGGTCCGGCTTCGGCAATGGGGCGTAAGGCGTAAACACGCAGCATGCCCGGGATGCGCAACACGAGGTAGAGCACGGCGAGGCTCACGAGCAGCGTGAGCACGGTGCTATCCAGACTCAGCAGGTGCGCGGCGCTGATGTATGAAATGAGCATGGCCCCTAGCGCCAGGGCAGTGACCTGAAAGAATTGCACGAAGACGGTGGCGGCAAAGGTTGAACTCCAGAGACGTGCATACCCTTGTGTTTGCGGCAGCCCCCAACACAGGAAGGCGGGCGGTGCCAGCACCATGAGCAGGACAAGCAGCGCCAACCGCAGCAGCATTTGTCCGGCCAGGAGCAGATTCATCACGCCCAGGATCATGGCCAGAAGAAAGACGAGCAGCCCTGCACCGGCCAGGTTCCCGTGAAAGATACCGACGATGGTGTTGGTCAGGAAGGTGAGGCCGAACAGGTCAGTCACTCCCAGACAGAGTGCATTCTCCAGATCAATGAAGAAGCGGATAAAGAACAGGCTGAGGTTGGCGGCCAGCACCGCGAGTGCGATGCGCGGTAGGAACTCCATGAGGCCGTGATAACTTGCTCCGATCTGGCGGGCGATCATGAGATTGTACCCAGCGATCACGATGAACACCGCCACTGCTGCGTCCACGACGCCGATGGACCAGGTAGTGAACTGCATCACCGTTGTATTCTGGTAGGTGCCAGCAGGCGGGGTCTGCGTGATGAAATTGAGCGAGTTCTGATCGATCGTGTCGACAATGGGCCCTATCACGGAAAAGATGGCTTTGGCCACCCATTGTGCGGCTTGATTGAGCAGGCACGTGAGATCGGTGGGCAGGCAGAAGGCGGCTGTCGTGGCCGGGTGCGCTACCCCTTCCCCTTTACCGGCCTGGGTACTGGGCTGATGCTGTGGTGCTGCGATAGGTGCGGAGAGTGGCATGGGACGCGATGCAGCAAGCATAGGACTGCGCTCTGCTCTCCCGCCAGCAGCGCCTAGCACGAACAGTCCAATGAGGACCAGGGTGATCAAGAGCACGGAGTGAGACGGAGACCTGGGTGTGGATGAGTCCACCATGCTCCTCTCGTCGCCTGCGCATCGTGATGACTGTCGGTCTGTTACCTGCTGTATCGACGAAAAAAGGGACCGTAAGACGTGGCTATCCGTCTTGCGTCTGCTCAACACATGCCACATGTTGTTTCCTCCTTCCGCTATCCCACAGTGAGTCGTGCATGAAAACCATGCCAGCTTTCAGTGTAGAGGAAATCGTGCGGAAAGGGAGAGAGCTGTATAGCGAGTTTTTGGAGATACATGTTGTCAGAAAAAGAGACATTGTGACGCTCGGTGGTTCATGTTCTCTTCCGCTGAGGTGTGTCTCAGGGGTAGCAGCGCAGTAAAGCAGAAGGGGCAAGAGGAGCAGGGAAGGATTTCCTATAGCCGTAGAATATTGTGTAATACACGTGTGCATCTAGGGATGGGCACCCTATACCTCCGGTGTCACCCGCAGCACTGGATCAGGTTCAGGTGCATTCCGGTGGAAGAACAGCGGCGTCGTGCTTCGTGCAACGTCTCTGCCTTCCTGAGCCGCTTTTCTTGTCAGGGCATCTTCCCATTGCCTGGCAGCTTCCTCCCATTTCTCAACCAGGGTCCGAAGTTCATCCACATACGATTTTGCCGATGTGCACCAATCCGGCGGTCGCGCGTAGGGAAGTTCAGGCGGAGGCGTTGAAGGAGCATCCGTGCTCAGCGTATCCAGGAGCTCCACGAAGGGGGAATCTTGTGCCACTACCTCTCGCATCTTGGCAAAGTTTTGCTCGAGCTGCTTCATCAGCACGAGAAAGCGTACCCACTGATGGTGCTCGAACGTGAAAGCTTTCACCAGCTTGTCCCCAGCCGCATCGCCCTTTCCTACTATCTTCTCAATCGTAGCTGGCGGCATATTCAGGTTCAAGCCACCTTCATCCTTATTCAAGCGAATCTGTACCACCCGTTCACGATAGCTCGGCAGATTCGCCTGCATGGTATCACGATACCCCAACCCGGTGCCAACAATTGCTGCCAGAAATTCCCACGTGTGGAGGAAACCCTGCCATGTCGGATCCTGCACGTCTTGCGCCTTCGGCAGGTAGACATCCGGAATCAGTTGGGGAGACACGTGAGGGCGTCTCTGATCAAGCATGCTCATATGAGCGGACTTGATCCACTGCTGCTGCTCAATATCTTCTCTCGAGTTCTTGTCTGCGCCATTGGAAGCCTGATCATTCCCCTGAAAGGCATCTGCGGGCATAGAAGTCAGGTTGATGCCAAATGTGGGGTAGCGAGGCAACCACGCATCGAAAAACTCAAGGGGGAAGTTATTGCAGATGCCTCCATCGCTGAACCAGTTTCGTTGCAGATCGCCTACCTCTAGTGCTATTTCTGTTTCTGGGCGCCCGGGCGCCTGGGCGCTGATGGTGTAGAGGGGGACAGCACTCATTAAGATGGGAAAGCTCAGGCTCAGACGCATAGCAACGATGACAGGTAGGTCGTGAGTAGGTGGGAGAAAGTAATAGCCACAAGGAGCTGTAAAGTGCACAGGAACAGTCGTGTTTCCCTGCTCATCCATCCTGGTAATGAAGTAAGTACCGGCATGTCGGGTCATGTGCGTCACAATGTTTTCGGGGAACAGCTTGTCCATGTCCTCTTTCTTAAATAAGAAACCCTTCAGACCCTCTGGCATCAAGTATGGCTGCCCCTGGCTCAGATTGGTGGTAATCATCTCGAGCGTGATGCTTGCATCTATCGTGTCCTGTATGTCCTGTCCATCTTCACATCGCTCATAGTGCTCATGTGAGTTCCGGCAAAGCCGTTTCTCTGACAGTTGGCCGAAGGTCAGTGGCCTGTCCTTCTCTGCCAGGCATGCCATCTTGTCGAGTTTCTCGCTCATCCAATCCGTGAGAGCGCTCCCATCTGTGCCATGATGCCCTGTACAGATCCCGTAGAAGTTGGTATCGTTCGACAACTTCCAGATCGCGTCAATCAGGCCACCAACTTGATAGCCCAGCCATAGGCACAGGAGACCACCGATGATGAGGGAATACCTGAAGAGTGGCATAGCTGGCGTCACTGCCGTTTGTGTCAGCAGGGAAAAGCCTCCAAACACGATCAGGCACAGGACGAAGGCCAGCACGATCCCGGCAACGACACCAAAGAATGTTCCCCCCGAGGGGCGTGGATAGCGTGTCAACCAGATGCACACCCAGCGGAGAGGGATACAACGTATCAACCAGTTCCAGACGAGCCCGAAGCTGTACTGAAGAGAGGCGACCCGGCTTTTCTTCTGCTGCGCTCCGTCGGTGAATTGAGAAGGTACAAAGAGAATATCTACCAGGTTCATTAATGGCTGTGTCTCGACGGATGGCTGAAAGAGGTGGCGCATGTGCCCCTTTTTGCTCAACCATTTCCTGACACTGATCAGTTCCTGGAAGTCATCCTGCTCGCGACCATATTCTGAAGCTGCGACTGCTGCCGCTGCCATGGCACCTGCCGAAGTCCCGCCGATATGATGAAAACGGTAGGTATTCCTAAGCTGAAGGATGACCGGTGGATAGGCGACACCGCTGGTGATACCGCCCTTCATCACCAGATCACACGGATGCAGTCCTTTTGGGTCCTGCGTTATCACTGTCTTCTCGGGCATGAGTGTACTCCTTGTGATACCAGACCACGCATCGCACTCAACTAATGGACGCACACGCTCCCATTTTTTGGGATACCATACCGATGGTTGTGGAACGATCTGCTGCTCACGCCATCGGGATAAAGATGGAAGACAGGGCGCCATTACTCACGCCGATGGGGCGGATAGCAGAAACACCACCTGTGAGGATCGCCCGGTCATAGGGGACTGCCTCTCTCCAACCCATTCATCCTGATAGGAGTGACCTGTTATCAGCCTTTTCGTTTGCGGCTACCCCTCAGCATGACCTATGCCGCCTTCCGATATCCCACGGTGAATCGCGCATGAAAACCATGCCAGCTTTCAGTGTAGAGGAAGTCGTGTGGAAAGTGAGAGAGCAGTATAGCGAGTTTTTGAGATACAAGTTGTCACAAACAGAGACATTGTGACGCCAAACTGCGGTTGATGTGACGGAAAAATTGGGCGCATGTGACGCGTAAAGTCGGCTACTAAATGAAGACTTTTGCTCTCTCTATCAGGTACATTTGTTCGAGGATCACGTGTTGATCCATGACCAAGTACTGGCTCATTGACAAGAACGTAGGTGTTGGACATGTATCGCATACAACTACCGGATGCCGGGGACGACCTTGGCACCATCATTGCAACCCTGGTCACAACACAACAAGCCGGCTTGCTTCCGCCGCGCTACCGGCCTCTCATCGGGATGCTTGCCTCGCCGTCCACCAGCGTCGATGGGCAGCGGCAGGTGATGAGAACGGACCTTGCCAGTATCGAGGCAGTCCTTGCTGCCGGAGGCGAGGTGCGACTCATTCCGGTGCGCCTCCAGGCTTTCGGGGAAGAGGCCTTCGAGCTGGTCCTGCACACCGTGCTGCAGTTCGATGGCCTGCTGTTCTCATGCAGCGACAGCGCTGTTGATCCTCATCTCGATGGTCATGAGAACCATGAACCACTGGAAGGGCCTGAGTCATTGCTTGATTGGTGGATGATGCTCATGGCTCTGGTAGCACGCGAGACATTGACGCCGCTCTTTGGCATCTGCCGCGGTGCAGCACAGCCACAGCAAGCCTGTGGGGGGACGCTTCGCCAGCAGAGGCCAGGTCATCATATTGCCAAGGGACGTGCCCACACCGGGGTGATGCACAGCCTGGGCCTTGATCCTGAGCGCCTGGCGCTCTGCGTTCGGGGGGGCAACCGCATGGTGCCTCCCGATTACCTGCCACCGGCAGACCAGGGAGATAAGGTCCTGTGCCTGCACCACTACGAGCTAGACACACCGGCTCCAGGCTTTCTTGCCTGGGGTTGGACAGGTGGCAGAACGGCAGCATGGGGCTACCCAGGCCCATTACCCTGGTTCGCGCTCGCGACGCTCTTCCATGCCGAGGCTCGGGTGGGCGCGGGCCAGCACGATTGCCTGTCACCCTATCTGTTTGAGATGTACGTGCGGGCTTGCCGGGCCTACGCAGGCTCCCTGCGTCAAGGACTCAAGTCGACGCGTCTGCGGGACAGGATACTCCGGCGGCTCTATGCTGATCCGCTTGCACAGCGGTTCCTCCCAGGACCGCCCGTTCCCAACGCTCGAACCCTTGCTCTTTAGAAAAGAGAGGCGGCTTCGTGCTTCTGGCGCCTGGTATGGCTCGACGAGGTGCCATCCAGCGCGTCTGGACGAAGCGATTTCATGAAACACAGTCCTCCTTTGTGCGCTCAACGCGCAGCACACAGGGTGGAAGGAAAGGGAACCATCTCATGCGTTTGCAATGGAAAGCCAACATACCATGGCTACTGGCGTTCACGCTCTTGCTCACCCTGTTCTCAGGGTCTCTGACCTTCCTGGTGAGCGCGAACGCTTCGGCAGCGATGGCTTCGTACCATCAGCTCCTCACCATCACCGGACCCGGCATCCCCCCACATGCTGCCAGGTGGCCCTTCGATATCAGCTGGTTCAATGAGCCCAGCCAGATGTATTATCTCGCCGATGCGGGCAACGCTCGTGTCGATCTGATTGATGCGAAAACCAACACCTTCCTGGGGGCTATCGGTGGGTTTACCGGCTTTCATGGGAGCATCGAGACGCAGGGACCTGCTGGTTTGGTGACCGATAACCTGTATCAACTCTGGGTGGGGGACGGCAATAGTACGGTCAAGGTCATCGATCTGATGTCGTGCTCCATCGTCGCCACTATCTCCACGGGTGGGACAAAGCGAGCGGATGAAATCGCCTACGATCCCCTGGAGCAGCTGATGCTGGTCACCAATGGATCGGACGCTCCCCCCTTCGTCTCCTTCATCTCGGTCAACCATCGCAAGGTGGTAGGCAAGATCGTCCTTCCCGATGCCCGTGCCGGACTGGAAGCTCCTGCCTGGGATCCGGTGACGCACAAGTTCTATGTGTCCGTCCCCCAGACCACAGCGCACCCTGGAGGCGAGGTGGCCGTCATTGATCCCCTGAAGAAGCGTGTGGTGAAGGTCTACCCCCTTGCTGCTTGCAACCCCACCGGGCTCGCGTTCGGGCCGCAGGACGAGCTGCTGCTGGGATGCAACGGTCACCCGGTCATCCTCGATGCCAGGACGGGCCGTGTTGAAGCAACCATCACGCAGGTGAAGGGCTGCGACGAGGTCTGGTACAACCCGGGCAGTCACACCTACTACCTGGCCGCCTTTCTCAATACGGTGGGCAAGCGAGCGGCCCCGGCGCTGGCGATTGTCGATGCAGACAGCCGGGAGTGGATACAAAGCATTGCCACCGTCGCCAAAGCCCACTCGGTCTCAGCTGATGCCGCGAATAATCACGTCTTCGTGCCCGAGAGTGGCAAAGGCATCGTCGTGTTTGCACCATGATCGGTGAATCCCTGGTCGCAGGGATGCCTTTTTCCTGTTCGTCAGAAGCGAATCTCTCACAGGAAGAAAGTTGCAGCGCTGAACATCTGGAAGGTTGGAACGGATTGCCAACATCTATAAGGAAGGGTTTTCTCACCAAAGCGTCGTGACTGCAAGCAAGAGGAGACAGACATGTCTGAACATATCGGTTTCATCGGGACAGGTAACATGGGACAACCCATGGCGCGCAATCTGTTGCGTGCAGGGTTTGAGCTCAGTGTCTACGACATCAATGCGGCCAACCTGGCGCCGTTAGTTGAGCAAGGGGCTCGCCGGGCATTCCGGCCAGGTGACGTCATCGAACCCGGTGGCATCGTGATCACGATGGTCCCCGATGATACCTCGCTCAAGCACGTGACCATCGGTGAGGATGGCATCCTAGCGCGGATCGGCTCGGGCGGCGTGCATCTCTCACTGAGCACCATCTCCCCCCAGACATCAGAAGAACTCGCGGCGGTGTATGCGCAACAGGAAAGCACCTTCTTGGGGGCCACCGTGTATGGCAGACCAGAGCTGGCGGCCGCTCAACAGCTTGCTATCCTGATCTCAGGTCCCCACGAGGCCAGGGAACGTGTACGGCCCATCCTCACTACCCTCGGAGAGCGTATCTTTGACTTTGGAGAAGCAGCCGGGGCGGCCAATGTAGTGAAACTGATCGCCAATTTCCTGCTGGGAGTCAACCTCGAGGCGATTGCCGAAGGGTTAGCGCTGGGGGAGCGCAATGGCATCGACCGCAGGAGCATCATCGATATGGTGCGGCAGACCCTCTTTGATTGTGTGGCCTTCAACACCTACGGTCCCATGATTGCACACAAAGCCTACGCACCAGCCAGATTTCCTGTTCCACTCGGCTACAAGGATATGCAGCTTGTCTCGAGCGCAGCAGAACATGCCCATGTGCCCATGCCCCTACTCAACGTGGTCCATAACCGGTTGATGACCTGCATCGCCCATGGCTGGGTGGAGCAGGATTGGTCATCCCTGGACCGGGCGGTCTTACAAGACGCGGGATTAGATGGGAGTGCATAGCTGTAGCAGTAGAGAGTGTCGCGAACATAGGCCTGGGAAAGCATATCCGTCCCACGCCAACCGAGCTGATCGATGAGCGAGTCATAAGGAAAGGAGCGAACCCAGTGAGCGTCTTGACGATCGTGGAACGCCGGAGAGAGCGCCACTTCCCTATGCATATGGCTGTGCGCAGCGGAGCGTTGGTCCTCGCCGCCGTGGCGATTTCCTGTCACTTCACGAACTACGGCCCGCTCATTCCACTCCTCCAGAGCACATTACACGCCAGCAGTTGGCAGGTCGGCCTGCTGTCAACCCTGCTGTATGTGGGGATCGGACTGACCTACCTGCTCGGAGGCGTCCTCGCTGATCGCTGGGGCGCACGCCGGGTGCTCTTCGGATCACTGCTGCTGATTGGCGGCGGAGGGTGTCTCTTGCCGCTCTTCCCCACCCTCGTCTGGATCGTGTGCATGCGCGCTCTGATCGGACTGGGGTCGGGTGCAGCCATCGTGGCAGGATCGCAGGCAGCGCGGATGGGCCCATATGCAGCGTTCGGACAGGGTCTGTTTGGAGGCGCGATGCAAGCAGGAGCCGCTCTGGGTTTGTTCGCCACACCTGCTTTGCTCGCCTCCTTTGGCTGGCAAGGAACGTTCCTTACATGGGGGCTGCTGGGCCTCATTGCAGCAGGCGGATGTGTGGTGGCGATGCGTGACGAGTCGGTGCCAGTCGTCCCACGCCCGCGCCGTCTCCGGGAGGCATGGCACTCCGGGGCTCTCTGGTCGCTTGGCCTCGTCCACTTTGGGACGCTTGGGCTGGGTCAGGCTATTGCACCCTGGTTGGCGCTGTACCTGGCCATA